>Ga0265303_10002514_pt1 | contig 11359 bp, 9 predicted proteins | sample Helome_2_FD_192494 | JGI IMG/M metagenome (GOLD analysis project Ga0265303, IMG submission 192494) | Marine sediment microbial communities from subtidal zone of North Sea - Hel_20160317 (Illumina Assembly) | ecosystem: Environmental > Aquatic > Marine > Subtidal zone > Sediment ...
GCTCTGCAGCATGCTGCTATGGAGTCCTGTCGATAAGGAAATGTTATCCGCTGCCGGAGCTTGCCATCGAATTCGGGCCGGACTGGACTTCACTCGTTCTTTGTGTGGTATCGACGAACAGGTCACCATCGAGCGCGAAACGTTGGCCGTATCATGATGGGTGTACCGAAAACCGCCTTTGCAGAGGCGCTGGCGCGCCCGGCACCGATCCTGTTGGACGGTGGTCTCGCGACACAGCTGGAAGCACGGGGCTGCGACATTGGCAACGCGCTCTGGTCGGCGTCATTATTGACGACAGACACTCAGGCTATCGTTGATGCAACACGCGCGTACCTCGATGCGGGCGCCGAGTGTATCGCCACAGCGAGTTACCAGGCGAGCCGGGATGGTTTCGCCGCTCTGGGATTTTCTGCCGGCGAAGCAGATGGGCTCATGCTGTTGTCCGTCGAGCTCGCGAAGCGCGCACGCGATGAGTTTCTTGCCGAAAATCCGAATTATGAATTCGTTCCGCTGATTGCGGCGAGTATAGGGCCCTACGGAGCTGCTCTGCACGACGGTTCGGAATACACCGGCAGTTACGATGCCGGTGCAGCCGAGCTGCGGAGGTTTCATGGCGACAGGCTGGCACTTTTCGACAAAAGTGACGCCGATGTGCTGGCGCTCGAGACTATTCCTTCGATAACGGAAGCGACGGTTCTCGACGAGCTGCTGCGAAGCTGCAGGACACCGGCATGGGTCAGTTTTTCCTGTCGCGACGAGCAGCATATCAGTGACGGCACGCCGGTCGAGGACGCCGCGCAGCTGTTTCGTAACCATCCGACAGTACTGGCGGTTGGTGTTAACTGCACGCCGCCACAATACGTTGCGTCGCTGATTCAAAAAATCCGCCGTACGCTTCCCGACACAGCGATTCTGGCTTATCCCAATTCAGGTGAAACCTACGATGTGACGCACAATGCCTGGCTGGGTACTGTGTCACCGCTGGACTGCGCGTCAGCGGCCGACGATTGGGTGGCGGCCGGAGCGACGTTCGTTGGGGGCTGTTGCCGTATGGGGCCGGAGCACATCAGTGCAATGGCAAAGCGGCTGAAGGAGCTAAGGAAATGATCAATCCATGGTTCAGCCTGGCAATAGCCGGCGTTTTTGAAGTCGCCTGGGCCGTCGGACTGAAATATACCGACGGCTTTTCCAGGTTGTGGCCGAGCGTGTTCACCCTCGGGGCCATGGCGATAAGCGTCTACTTCCTTGCGGTGGCGATACGGACCATTCCGCTTGGAACGGGCTACGCGGTCTGGACAGGTATAGGCGCAGCGGGCACGGTCATTCTTGGCATTATCCTGTTTGCGGAATCGGCAAATTTGCTGCGACTCGTGTGCATCGGGCTGATCATCAGCGGAATCGTCGGTCTCAAGCTGACATCCTCCTAGTCGAGCCCGCTTCCGTACCCGGCGCGGTCGGTTTATGTCGAATTGGATACCAATGCTCGTTACCTGAGAGTAAACTAATCAAGGCGAGTGAAATCGCCGCTGTTGGAGTCAACTGGTAAGAACCTGGTCGCTATCCATGGAAACGCTGTTTCAATTTTTTGATAACGTCGAAGACCTCATCATCGCCGGGATCTGGCGTTGTCGGCGATTCTTGTCCCGACGACCGCAGGAACGACGACGAGTTCCCAGAACGCACATGGCAACTTCTCAAAAGCAACAGGCGCAAGGCGGACATTGAGGGCAGACACAGCCGTCCGCCGAGCGCAGCTCAGGCCATCGGTTCCGTGCGAATTTCGGCGAATGGCGATCCTTAGTAGTATCGGGCTTGTTCTTGTGCTTACGTGCCCGCCGCCTATCCGCTCGAGGAAGCCCGTTACCCGTGGTCGAATCGTGCCGCATCGGCTAGTCCGCGTAGCCCGTCAGCTCAACGTAACCTCGACCGCTAATACTTGCGCCATCGCGAGTGCCCGTGACGTCGACCGCTCCTTCCCAGTAGCGCACAGTCGTGAAGAGTTCCTGGTCATCCATGACCGGCACGACCTTGAGCACCAGATCCCGTTCCGGGAAGCGAATCTCCCAGGACGACGGGTAGGTTCCACCCTCGGGGCTTGACCAGGTCTTCGTAACCGAAATGGAAATTTTGTCGCTGCTGATGTGGCGCGAAGAACCGTCGCTGGATATCCAGGTTCCGCTGCTGAAAAAATCCCGGCTACCATCTGTTTTGCGCAAATTGTAGAACATCAGCTCGCTGCCATCGGAAAGTTGCAGGGCAAACCAGTCCCAGCCTTGTTGATCGGACGCGAGCGCGCTGCTGCTCCACTCGCGATCGAGCCAGGATAGCCCCGATACCGTGAATTCGTCGTTACCGAGTTGCACTCGGCCATCCGTCTGCCAGCGAGTGATCGAGTAATAGTATGAAGCGTTGCCCACTTGAGCTGATTTTTGCGACAGGCCATTGGCACCGTTCAATACGGGCAGCTTTCTCGCGACAAGCTGAAGACTCAAAGCAATCTCCTCGTCACGCGCCTGCAATCGCCAGTTCTCGGATTCCGCGTCGACATCAGATCCTGCAATTTCCCAGTCATCGATCCATACCCGAAAGGGACTGTCTTGCGCGCCAGCAAGCCCCAGGGCACCGCGAGAAAAACGCTCCGCAACAAAAAACCGTTGGCCGTTGGTATCGGTGACTGCAAGGTGCGCGATATAGACCTGGTTTGTTTGCCAGGCCGAGTCTGATCCGGGAAGGTCCGGCGCGAGGGCAAAACGGAAAAACGTCAGTTCGAAACCGAAGCGGCGACCGTCGGTGGCATCGAGATTGCCCGTCATGTACCACCATTCATTGCGAAACTCGGGGTGCGGTCCATGATCGCGCGGAAATTCAAAGATCCGCGAGTCCGTAGCCATTGAGAAACCAGCAACGCCTTCGGCGCTGAGCAATGCTGATAGCTCTGACCGTCCGGGATCTTCATCGCCGGACCATGCCGCGACTACGACGAAGAACACAAGACACGCGATGCTCGATCGCCGCAGTTGTCGTAGGGGTAAGGCTATCTTGGTACGCAACTGCTACTCCTCGCGCATTGCCAGGGCCGGCTGGCTGCGGGCCGCGCGAAACGCCGGGTAAATGCCTGCCAGTAATGCTGCGACGACGGCAAACAGCACGGCCGATAGCAACAGAGTCGGAGCGATCGTCATATCGATCTGCCAGCCAAAAGCGCGGCGATTGATCACTTCGATCAACACATAGGCCATTACGAGGCCTAGCGGGATTGCGGCGAGCCCGCTAAAAAGTCCAATCACGCTTGTCTGCAGCGTTATCATGCCGCCGAGCTGCAAGGGCGTCATGCCCAAAGCACGCAGCACGGCGAGCTCGCGTGCTCGCTCGAGCTGCAGGGCCAGCATGGCTCCCAGGATACCTATGAACGCAACGCCGATCGCGAGCCAGTACAGAACATCGGTAATGACAAAGGTCCGGTCGAAAATTTGCAGCGAAAGTTCACGAATCCTGACGTTGGAGTTGATCATGAGCTGCTGCTGGCCCTTGCTGATTACCTCGATCTGCGTAATAACGTCATCGACATTCACAGTGTCATCAAGATAGAGACCAATAGAATCAATGCCCGGGTCATCAAAATACCGGTCATAGGTCGCACGGCTCATTAGCAAGGCACTCGCATTGATATCGTAGCTCTGGTAAGTCGCTATGACGCGGAATGCGGACTCGCCAGAGGCCGTGCGCAACGTTACGTTGTCGCCGACCGCGACGGTATTGCGGTAGGCGTAGGGCTCGGACACCAGCACGACGTCCTCGCGTTCGAATGAGAGCCAGACTTCGTGAGGATCGGCGTCCAGAATTTCCGTGCCGGCGTAACTCCCCGGAGCCATCTTGATCGCAAGTATTTGTGTGCGGCCGTTTTCGTCTTCATGCCAGGCGCGGCGGCTCGTACTGACTGCCTCGACCCCCGGAATTCGGGACAAATCCTCGATCAATGCAACGTCAAAATCGCCACGCCGTACTCCTGCGTAGATATCCGCCCGCAAGGTTTGTTCGAGCCACTCTGTAACCGAACCGCGAAAACTGTCAACCATGACACTGACGCCGATGGTCGCAGATACGGCGATGGCGAGTGCAACGATGGCAACGGCGGTGCGGCTTAGATTTTCACCAATTCCCGTGACTGCAAGCCGGGCCCAGACGCCGCCCAGCCGTCTTGCAATTGGTGCCAACACACAGGTTGATGCCTTTACCACGGCAGGTACGACGAGCCCGAAGCCGAGTATCAGCATGAACACGGACAAGAGGCCTGCGACCAGGCTACGACCGGACAGCAACAATATGACGGCGGCCAGAGCGACCAATGCAACTCCCGCAAAGGTGACCACAGGCAACAATCGACGGGTTTGCCGTTCCAGTACGGAGCGAGCAAGTGCGAGCCGTGGCTGATACGACGTTGCCTCGATCGCCGGTATCGTCGCAGCCATGAAGGCCGCGGCCATGCCGGCAACAACGCCCTTGCCGACGGAGAAGGTACTCACCGATACGTCGCTAACCGTCACCCGATAATAAAAATCGTTGATCGACTGCGCTACAAGCACGAGCAATTCGCCACCCAGCCAGATGCCGACCGCTACGCCGACAATTGCGGCCACGAGGCCGATAACGGCCGTTTCGGCGAGGACCATCATAAACACTTGCCGCCTTGTTACGCCTAGCGCTCGCAGGATTCCAATGAGTCGCCGCCGCTGCAGTACTGAAAAGCTGACGCTGTTATAAATCAGGAACAGGCCGACGAGCAGTGCGAGCAGACTCATCGCCGTCAGGTTGGTCATGAATGCAGCGCTCATCTCAGCCGTCGAACGCGTACGCGCGGCGGCGGCTAACAGGGCGACATCGGCAGGCAACAGGGCCTCGAGTCTCTCGCGCAACTCGACGTCGCCGTCGGCAAGTCGCACGTCGATTCGCGAAAGCCGATTGGGTCGGTTAAACCAGACCTGTGCAGTTGCGATATCGGTGATGATGAAGTCGTCGAGGCCTGTCGCAGTGTTGTTGTCGAAAGTCCCCAGCAGCAGGGCAGGGTGTGTTTTACCTGCTGCTGTAACATCAAAACGATCACCAGGTGATACTCCCAGCGCTGAGGCCGTGGTTTCCGATACCATGACCGCGCCCGGCCTTGTGAGCATGTCCCGAAATACAGACCCCGCCGTCCTGGTTGCCGACGAGGCCTCCGCCGCCAGGCGGCGGCTGAAAGCACGCATTTCCTGCTCCGCGAACAAATCAACGCCGAGCACCTGCAGAGAGCTATCGTCGACAGCTACATAACCTTCGACGATGGGGGCAATGCTGCGAATGCCATGTCGGACTCGGAGTGAGACGTAAAGGTTTTCGTTAATACCACGAGGTCCGCCGACGATCTGGTGTGTCGCCTCACCGGTAACGGCATCCATCGAAAGCAGGAAAGCCCGCCGGGAACTGTCAATGGCAAGGTCAACGGCGACAATCACGGCGACGCCTATACCAATGCCCAGTATCACGAGTGCCAGTTGCCAGGGGTGGCTCAGCAGGTAGTTGAAATTGGCGCGGTAGATGGCTGGAATCATGCCGGCGCGCGGTCTTGCGTCGAAATTTCGAAGCCTCCATTGTGGAGTTCGAGGATTCGGTCACAAAATGACGCGACCTCTGTACTGTGCGTCGCGATCAGCATTGTGCTGCCTTCTTCGCGCACTAATTTGTCGAGTAGGGCGAGCACCGTTTCGGCCGTCGAGTCGTCCAGGTTGCCAGTGGGCTCATCGGCCAGTAGCACCGAAGGTTTGTGGCTGAGCGCACGAGCGATGGCGACGCGCTGCTGCTCGCCACCGGAAAGAACGTCCGGATAGCTGTCGGCACGATCAGTAAGGCCGACAGCTTCAAGCAGTTCGTCTACTCGTTGTCTCGACTCGGTCTCGGCGACGGCATTAAGTTCGAGCACCAGGCGTATGTTGTCGGCCACTGTCAGCGTCGGCACGAGATTGAAGGCCTGGTAGACAAACCCGATGTGTTCGCGGCGGAACAGTGTCCGGTCGCGTTCCGAAAGTTCCGTAATGTCGATGCCGGCAACCGTTACTCGACCTTCGTCAGGTGCATCGATGCCGCCAATCAGGTTCAGCAGCGTGGACTTCCCGGACCCGCTGCGGCCACGGATTGCGACTGATTCGCCGCGGACAAAATCCGCGCTGATGGTTTCGAGAACGCGATGGATCCGCTTGCCTTCGGCAAAGTCGCGACTGAGGTTTTGCAGGCGAATCTCGACGTTGCCGGTGTCTGTCATGCCCACATGGTACTACGTCGAAGGCTGATTCGAATTTGCGTGACGAAGACATGCTTTTGAGCGCAGCATAGTGGCCAGGTCATGCCAGAACGACCTCAGGCAGATTGGCCGGCGTGCTGGCTATTCTAATAGCGCCGGCCGTTTCGAGCTCTTCTATTGATCCGTAGCCGTATGCGACGCCGATCGGTCGCATGTCGTTGGCGATGGCACCGATGAGATCGTGCATGCGGTCACCGACCATCGTGCGCATGATGCTGCCAGGGTTTTCGGCGATTGCATATTCGAGCAACTCCACTTTGCTGGAGCGTGTGCCATCCAGTTCGCAACCGTAAACCGTCGTGACGAATTGCCCCATGCCAAAATGATCGACGATTTTCTTTGCGTGGACCTGCGGTTTGCTGGTCGCTACGAACAACGTGTGGCCAGCCTGGGCGATCGCCTCGAGTGCATCGAGTATGCCTTCGTAGGGTTTGTTCTCCAGCCAACCAATCTCGACAAAACGCTCACGATACAAATCGATGGCCCTCAGCGTCAGATCCTCGCCGACCATCTCCGGAAATGTCTCGTACAACGGCGGACCGATGCAGCTGTGAAGGTAGTCGTCGCCGGGGTGAGGAAATCCCAGTTCATCGAGTGCGTAGAGTATGCACTTCGAAATTCCCTCGTGCGGGTCCGTCAATGTACCGTCGAGATCAAAGTATATGTGTGCTGACATAGCTCCTATGCTAGCCGACCGCAGGATTCCTGGCACCTGGCTCTGGCACCGCCAAAGTCAGGAATCATTCTCGCGGACATCGATTTCGTCAAAATCGACAATGAGCCGCTCGTTATCGCGTCGACACGTGTGTCAACAGGGAATCCGGTACTATTCAAACATGACAGCGCAAGCAGCGGAGAACATCGTCGCATCGACCTGGAGCGGTCCTCTCGAGTCACCGCCACAGGTGCCGGCTACGGCCAATGTTGTCGTTATTGGGGGGGGCATTGTCGGCGTTTCGACAGCGTGGTTTCTCGCCAAACAAGGCGTGAGCGTTGCGCTCTGCGAGAAAGGGTATATTGCCGGCGAACAGTCGGGGCGCAATTGGGGCTGGGTTAGGGTTCAGGGCCGGGACACCCGCGAGATTCCGATGATGCAGGAGAGCCTCAGGATCTGGGCCGGACTCAAGGACGAGATTGGAGAAGACGTCGGCTTCACGCGCGGTGGGTGTTTCTTTTCCGCGAACTCGGAAAAGCAGCTGGAAGCCCTCGGCGCCTGGGTGAAAACAGCACAGCAGTTCGGAATTGGCACGCGCTTGCTGTCTGCAGCCGAGTTACGACGACACGTCAAAGGGGCGGCGGTCGACTGGAAGGGCGCTCTGTACACGGAATCTGACGGGCGAGCCGAACCGCACAAAGCCACACCCGCGATTGCGCGCGCCGCGGAACGTTCCGGCGCCACGATTCTGACGTCCTGTGCGGTGCGCGGTATAGAGACCTCAGCCGGTCGCGTGTCGGCAGTGATCACCGAACACGGAACGATAAAGACGGCGACCGTCCTGTGTGCGGCCGGCGCCTGGACGTCATTGTTCTGCGGTTCATTGGGTATCAACGTACCGCAGCTAAAAGTTCGGGGAACTGTCGCGCGCACGGCGCCGGCGGAGAAGATGCTGAACGGCAATGTCTTTGATGACAGGCTCGGCATACGGCGACGAGAGGACGGTGGCTACTCGATTGCCCATGGCTCGGTGCTCGAGCATCCGGTAACGCCTTCATCGTTTCGATACTTCGTCAAGTTCGTTCCCGCGCTCATGCAGGAATTCAGGATCGTCCGCCTGTCGTTTGGTCGAGAGTTTTTCGATGAGTGGCAGACGCCCAGGACGTGGTCACTCGACAAGCCATCGCCCTTCGAGGCGACGCGAGTGCTGAATCCAGCGCCGAATAAACGTGTGCTTGCAGGCATACGTCGCAATCTCGACACGATTTTCCCGCAGTTGGCGAGTACGCCGATCGTCGAGAGCTGGGCGGGGATGATTGAGTCTTCGCCCGATGTCGTGCCAATAATCGATTCGGTGGGCAGTGTGCCAGGGTTTCACATTGCCACCGGCTTCAGCGGACATGGCTTCGGTATCGGGCCGGGTGCCGGCAAGGCCATCGCGGGCATGATCGCGGGCAAGGATTCGGGCATCGATATCTCGGATTTGCGCCTGACCCGTTTTTTCGACGGTAGCCCGATCCGGCCGCAGTCTTCCATCTGATCGGCGAGGCGCCTTATGCAGAAGGAGAACAAACTGGCCTCGGGATACCCGGACAGCTATTACGCGGCAACGGCCATCGGCACAGAAAACCGTGCGGCGCTGGCCGGTTCTCGGCGAGCCGACGTCTGTGTCATCGGGGGTGGCTTCACGGGACTGTCTGCGGCGCTGAACCTGGCCGAGCAGGGTTTCGACGTAGTATTGCTGGAGGCGGAGCGCATCGGTTTTGGTGCCTCCGGTCGTTGTGGTGGTCTTATTGGTAGCGGCCAGCGCAAGGATGTGCTCGAACTCGAGCGTCTCTACGGTGTCGATCGGTCGAAGCAACTATGGGAGTTCGCCGAGCTGGCGAAAGAACAGATCCGACATCGTGCTGCAAAACATGAGATCCCGTGCGACTTGCAGAAAGGGCAACTGGTTGGCGTCCACAAGAAAGGCTACCAGGGCTGGCCGCAGGAGTTGGCTGACGCGTTGGCGCAGCGCTATGGCTACACGCACTGCAAAGTTCTGGATGCTGAACAAACAAGAACCTACGTGGCCACGGATGGGTTTCTCGAAAGCCTGTACGACGCGGAAGCTCTGACGGTGCATCCGCTGAACTACACGCTGGGGCTCGCAAAGGCCGCGGCAGACGCCGGTGTTCGAATCTTCGAGCGTTCACGCGTGACGAACTATTCGCGATCTGATCCTGCGCTGATCGAGACATCGCAGGGCTCGGTAACCGCGTCTTTTATCGTACTTGCATGCAACGGATACCTGGAGAAACTGGAGCGCCGGACCGCCCGTAAGATAATGCCCATCAACAATTTCATGATCGCGACCGAGCCGCTGGGCGAGAAGCGGGCGCGCGAGCTGATCAGTGGGCGATTCGGTATTCACGATACTCGTTTCGTTGTCGATTATTTCCGCCTTTCCGCAGATCATCGCCTGTTGTTTGGCGGCGGAGAAAATTATCGTCGCGGATTTCCACGAGACATCGCGAAGTTTGTCCGTCCGTACATGACCAGGATATTTCCACAACTGAAAGGCGCAAGGATTGACTACGCGTGGGGCGGTACTCTGTCGGTCACCGTCAACCGCATGCCACACGTCGGCCGCCTCAAGCCTAACGTGTTCTTCGCACAAGGGTATTCGGGGCACGGCATTTCTACGGCGAACTTCGCCGGCATGGTCATCGCCGAAGCCATCGGCGGCATGGCAGCGCGGTTCGATGTTTTCGCAGACATACCGACGCACATGTTTCCGGGTGGCACCTTGTTTCGTTACCCCGGCATGGTATTGGGTATGATGTATTTCTCCCTCAAGGACCGCTTCTGAAGATCTGCCGTTGCTGTCAGTTCAGGCTGCGTCTTTTTTTCCATAAAATCCCCCTGATCCTGTACTTGTTGTGGATAAAGTCCGCAGGCAACGCTAATCTAGATACCCCGAAGAAGAAGACGCGGTATGAACGCGCGAAGGGGAATTCGTGAGGAAAATTTACCTGTTTGACATGGGGCTACTCGTCCTGGCGGGCACGATCGCTGTGGTGCTGGCAAATGAACCGGTGCGCCCGGCGAAATTATCGAAGGTTGATATCGCAGGGAACGTTTTCAAGCGACCGGATATGGAGGAGCATACGGAAAACGGCAATACGACGCTCGACGTAACTTCATTCCTTTCGAGCGATAAGAAATTCGGCTCCGGCATGTACAAGTCCGGAGCAGTGCGCTTCGAAATCACCGAGCCTTATGGCGTCGATGAATTCATGTACTTCCTCGAAGGCAGTGTAACGCTGACGTCCAGTGATGGTGAGGTGCAGGTTATCAACGCGGGTGAAGGCGTCACAATTCCGAAAGAATGGACCGGCGTCTGGGATACGGACGGCTACACAAAGATATGGGTCATATACTCGGAGGATGGATCAGGACTTGAATAGCCGGATCATTGTCGCATCGTTATGCATCGTCTTGTTCGCTGCGTGCAGCAACAATACTAGTGAGGAAAATGCCGCCGATGTCGTGTTTACGAACGCGATGGCCTATACCCTGGACGAGGCGCAGCCCTGGGCTGAGGCAGTCGCAGTAAAGGGTAATGAGATCGTCTACGTGGGCGACGCAGCGGGAGCCGAAGCGCTGGTCGGTGCGGCAACTATGCGTAACGACCTGCGTGGGCAGTTGCTGTTGCCCGGGTTCATCGACTCTCACGTGCACCCGGTCACGGCTGGCGCCTACGCGACGGCGCTGTCGCTGGATACGTTCGGCACTGTTGATGACTGGGTTCAGGCGATCGCCGATTACGCTGCCGAGAATGAAGACTCGCCAGTGTTGTTTGGGTACGGGTTTCTCGCGACGACGTTTGGACCTGTCGGGCCGACTCGGCAGCTCATCGACGACATCGTTCCTGATCGACCCGTGCTGATAATGGACGAAGGCCTCCACGCCGCCTGGGCCAATACGGCTACACTCGAAGCGTTGAATATCACGCAAGACACGCCCGACCCGGTGCCGGGCTTCAGCTATTACAAGCGGGACGCCAATGGTGATGCGACCGGCTACCTGTTGGAAGGTACGGCCGGAATGGCAATGGATAGCCTGGACGTCATCACCAGGGACGTCGTGGTCGAGGGTATGGGCATCATACTCGACACCATGAACGCGTATGGTGTTACGGCGGCCTACGATGCCGGAGCTGTTGGTTACGAGAGCCTGGTTGCTTCCGTGCTGGCTGGCATCGAAAAAAGCGGTGACATGACGATCCGGCTGGTTGGTTCGTACCGGCCGCGCGGGCCTGAGGACGCCGAGATCGCTGTCGACAAAGCGTTGGAGTGGGGCCGAACGATAAGAGGAGAGCGATCTCGGCG
>Ga0265303_10002515_pt1:5000-11357 | contig 11357 bp, 13 predicted proteins | sample Helome_2_FD_192494 | JGI IMG/M metagenome (GOLD analysis project Ga0265303, IMG submission 192494) | Marine sediment microbial communities from subtidal zone of North Sea - Hel_20160317 (Illumina Assembly) | ecosystem: Environmental > Aquatic > Marine > Subtidal zone > Sediment ...
CCTGCGCTTCTTCCTCTTCTTGTCTCCCTTGGAGATGTTCTTCTGGGCCTTGCCCGCCTTCTTCGCCGCCTTTCCTGTAGTCTTGGGAGCCATTGTCAAAGTTTCGTGCACACGATTGGAAAATCAAGGCGAGTGTGGCGGCAGAGCCCAATTCATATGCAGCTGCTGGTGTCTTACAATTGGGGAGCTCATACCAAAAAGCCACTAGAGGATTGAGTCAGTTCTTGAGTGAAACAGCATTTTTGGTACAAGTTGTTCAGCGCTGGTCCCGGCTCGCTTCGATTCACCCCGCTTCGCTGCTGCTGTTGGTTTTTGTCGTCCCACACGAGAAATCTTATCATGTCTGGTCGAGGCAAGGGAGGAAAGGTGAAGGGGAAGAGCAAGAGCCGCTCTAGCCGTGCCGGACTTCAGTTCCCGGTCGGCCGCATCCATCGTCTGCTCCGCAAGGGAAACTACGCTGAGCGTGTTGGTGCTGGTGCTCCGGTCTATCTCGCTGCCGTCATGGAGTACTTGGCAGCTGAGGTGCTCGAGTTGGCAGGAAATGCTGCTCGTGACAACAAGAAGACCAGGATCATCCCTCGCCATCTGCAGCTGGCCATCCGCAACGACGAGGAGCTGAACAAGCTGCTCTCTGGTGTGACCATCGCGCAGGGCGGTGTTCTCCCCAACATTCAAGCCGTGCTTCTTCCCAAGAAGAGCGAGAAGAAGGCCTAGGTTGGTCGTCGCTCGGTTCACTGTCAAACGGTCCTTTTGAGGACCCCGCATTGGACTTGCCACTTCACCTTTCATTGCCGTTTGGGGAGTAGTTTGCTTGTGTTCCGGCCGAAAACAGAGGCCAGGGGCTGGCGTCGAGAAAGACAGTTTGGGAGGGTGCGTCCGCCGACAAACTGACTCCTCGGCTTCTCATCCGAGGCTTCTCATCCGATTCGCCGTTCCTCCTGTTTCGACGAGAGTTGCGTGTATTTCGAATATCCGTTTGTCAAGCCATGTCTGGTCGCGGAAAGGGTGGCAAGGGGCTCGGGAAGGGAGGTGCCAAGCGGCATCGCAAGGTGCTTCGTGACAACATCCAGGGTATCACCAAACCGGCCATTCGCCGTCTGGCTCGTCGTGGTGGTGTGAAGCGGATTTCAGGACTCATCTATGAGGAGACCCGCGGTGTTCTGAAGGTGTTCCTGGAGAACGTCATCCGTGATGCCGTCACGTACACCGAGCATGCGAAGAGGAAGACTGTCACTGCTATGGATGTTGTCTATGCTCTGAAGCGACAGGGGCGCACCCTGTATGGTTTCGGCGGCTAGGACGTGTCTACCCCGGCAAGCATCAATCCTGCACGAAACGGCTCTTTTGAGAGCCAAACTGGAAACTGCCATGACGAATAAAAAAAAAAAAAAAATGGGGGTACAAAATGTTGCTTACATTACGAGGTCTCGTAGTGAAACGATGTCCTGGTCCCGTGACGGGGCACGCGGAGATCACCCGCGCGGGAGCTTACATTACGAGGTCCCATTGAAGGGAGGTTTGAATGTAAGGGGCGGCAAGTTTGTGCCGCGCTGGGCTGCGCGGGAGCTTACATTACGAGGCCTCGTCCTCCACCCAGTCCGCGCAGCGGCTTGACGACTTCCTGGTAGTTAGGCTACAAAGAACACCGGTTGCATACATCACAGGACAGCATTTGGTGAAGCCATGACAACGAAATCCAACACAGTGCGAGGTAAACAACACACCAGCCCAGAGACTCATAGTTACTCCCACCGTTTACCCGCGCTTGCTTCTGGGAAGGAGTACCCAAAAAAAAGGAATAAAAAAACAGACCTGTCCTGGGCTACATTAAGAGAGTCACAGTTACTCCCGCCGTTTACCCGCACTTCATTCTGGCGAGGAATAGGAATAAGTCCTGGTCGGGGGAAGGCGAGTATGAGGGGGATCGATACGGTGGGAGACTCTATAGCTAGCTTGAGAGACCTGTAGGACCTTGAGAGACTCATAGGTACTCCCGCCGTTTACTCGCATTGAGAGACTCATAGGTACTCCCGCCGTTTACTCGCATTGAGAGACTCATATCATAGCTACTCCCGCCGTTTACTCGCATTTGCTTCAGGAGAGGGATAGAATGAATTGAAAATGCTCCCGCTTTTAGCTCATGTCAGTCACTCATAGTAACTCCCGCCGTTTACTCGCATTTGCTTCTGGAGTGGAAGAGAAAGAATTGAAAATGCTCCCGTTGTTAGCTCATGTATTCAAAGTCATTGCTGAGAAGAGACGGTTGTCCTAGGAATCGGCCGCGTGTGAGCAGCGAACGGCGCTGTGAGCGCGACGCAGGCGTGGAAGGAAGAAAGAAACTGCTCAGCTCAGTTGAGCGCTGCCGGTCGCCAGGTGTCGCATGTGAGCAAGCTTCTCTGTCTCCGTGTTCCGTCTTCAAGAGTGGCGAGCTGCGGTCACAGGGAACTGGGCGGTGTCTCACATTCCGAGGCAGTAATGCCGACATCACCTAGTCGGGGCTTATATTAAGAGGCCGTAAGGTAGGTGACTTGCCTGAATGTAGTCGGCCTCAGAGCAGCGGGCGGCACATTCGTTCATCGGGTTTTTTTTCGTTAGCGACCGGACTTCGGTGACCCCCTTACAACGGCTTTACCACGGACTTACATTACGGAGCTGTAAGGTAAAACACGGAAATAATGTAAGGTTTGCCATCCATGTCCGCAAGTGTTGTGGTAGGAAATGACTTGACTTGACTACTATATGGAGGTGGTCGGAGCGAGCGAGAGGGAAAAAAAAAGTTTTTTTTTTTGGGTTTTTCCCTCTCTCGCGGCGCCTCCTACGGTCTTGGCAAGTGGTTGCCTGGCACCCCAACAGTGCGTGGGGTGCCTCAATGGGGCAGCACGTTCCCCGTGGTTCGGATGGTGACTCTTGGTAGTCCATTGATGGTTGTCGAGCGTTGGCACGACGAGAAGTCTATCGAATGGGAGGCGGTTTTGAGAGAGTACCGTGCGTGGAAGAGTGAACGGTGTCTCGGGCTAGCAGAGCCGCTGGCTGGCTTCCCGAGCTTTTCGTGCTGCTTCCCCTCTGGACGAGGTCTAGACGGGGTTAGCGAGCGAGGTTTGAAAATGCTATCTGGTTGATCCTGCCAGTAGTCATATGCTTGTCTCAAAGATTAAGCCATGCAGGTCCAAGTCCATGCCGCAGTAAGGTGAGACCGCGAATGGCTCATTAAATCGGTTGTGGTTCCTTAGATCTTCGGTTACAATTGGATAACCCAGCTAATTGTTGAGCTAATACATGCATCCCAACACCGACCTTCGGGAAGGTGTGTTTTTATTAGCCCAAAACCAATCGTTTCCTTCGGGTGACGTCCACGTGGTGAATCAGAGTAACTTTGTTCGGATCGCATGGCCTTCGTGCCGGCGACGCATCTTTCAAATGTCCGCCTTATCAACTTGTTGGTTGGTTAAATGCCAACCAAGGTGGTAACGGGTGACGGAGAATCAGGGTTCGATACCGGAGAGGGAGCCTGAGAAACGGCTACCACATCCAAGGAAGGCAGCAGGCACGCAAATTACCCACTCCCGGCTCGGGGAGGTAGTGACGAAAAATAACAATACGAGACTCATCCGAGGCTTCGTAATTGGAATGGGTACACTTCAAATCCTTTAACGAGGATCTATTGGAGGGCAAGTCTGGTGCCAGCAGCCGCGGTAATTCCAGCTCCAATAGCGTATATTAAAGTTGCTGCGGTTAAAAAGCTCGTAGTTGGATCTCAGTCTCGGTCGGACGGTCCATCTCATGATGGCACTGTTCGAATCGGACATTTGGCCGCCTTTCTCTGTATGCTCTTGACTGAGTGTACTGGGAGAGTGGCACGTTTACTTTGAAAAAATTAGAGTGCTCAAAGCAGGCAACTGCCTGAATCTTCGTGCATGGAATGATGGAATAGGGCCTCGGTTCTATTTTGTTGGTTTCCGGAACTGGAGGTAATGATTAAGAGGGACGGACGGGGGCATTCGTATTGCGACGTTAGAGGTGAAATTCTTAGATCGTCGCAAGACGGACTACTGCGAAAGCATTTGCCAAGAATGTTTTCATTAATCAAGAACGAAAGTCAGAGGTTCGAAGGCGATCAGATACCGCCCTAGTTCTGACCCTAAACGATGCAATCTGGCGATCCGTCGGTGTTAAATCCAATGACCCGACGGGCAGCTTCCGGGAAACCAAAGTTTTCATGTTCCGGGGGAATGTATGGTTGCAAAGCTGGAACTTAAAGGAATTGACGGAAGGGCACCACCAGGAGTGGAGCCTGTGGCTTAATTTGACTCAACACGGGAAATCTCACCAGGCCCGGACACTGGCAGGATTGACAGATTGAGAGCTCTTTCTTGATTCAGTGGGTGGTGGTGCATGGCCGTTCTTAGTTGGTGGAGTGATTTGTCTGGTTAATTCCGATAACGAACGAGACCCCGTCCTACTTACTAGACTGAGGATTCTTCCGTCCTCAGGCTCTTCTTAGAGGGACAACTGGCGTTCATCTAGCTACATGAAATGGGGCCATAACAGGTCTGAGATGCCCTTAGATGTTCTGGGCTGCACACGCGCTACACTGAAGGGATCATCGTGTTTATCCTAGCCTGGAAAGGCCGGGAAATCCGTTGAATTCTCTTCGTGCTTGGGATTGAGGCTTGCAATTTTTTCTCATGAACGAGGAATTCCCAGTAAGTGCGAGTCATAAGCTCGCGCTGATTACGTCCCTGCCCTTTGTACACACCGCCCGTCGCTACTACCGATTGGATGATTTAGTGAGGCCTTCGGACTGGCCGCTTGTGGGGCGCTTTGCGTCCTGCTGGTGGATTGGGAAGATGTTCAAACTGTATCATCTAGAGGAAGTAAAAGTCGTAACAAGGTTTCCGTAGGTGAACCTGCGGAAGGATCACTGCCGCGCGAAAGATCTGCTCTTTCCCGGTGGAGAGCGGAAGAAGAGTCTCGCCTGGGATTTGTTTGTCCCTCGAGATCGCCAGTTGGACGCTGCGTTCGGTCCGGCTGGTCCCAATCATGGGATGTGTTTCTTTTCACAACCTGGTCGCTTCGTTTATACGAGGAAAGAGAAAGCAACCACTGACGGTGGTTGATGTGACGTGATGTACAACTCCGAGCAATGGATCACTCGGCTCGCAGGTCGATGAAGAACGCAGCAAACTGCGTGAAGTACGGCGAATTGCAGGGCCCCAGAAACCGAAACGTGTCGAACGCATATGGCGCTCCCAACAGTTTATGTTGGGGGCACGTCTGTCTGAGGGTCTGTTGGTACTATGCTGACCATCATGGGAGTCGGCCGGGTTTGTGGCCGGTCTCTCTGACTGGGGATTCCCTGGGCTCTGGCCCGGGGTCTTCCTATCGAAGCTTTGTTTTTCAAGCGGGGGAAGGGCCTCTCGATTGGACCACCCACCCCAGCGCGAGATCCGGTCAAGAGTCCTTGCGAGGGGCTATGGGTCCTCGCCGCTGTGCGGTTTGTTCCGGTGTGTCGCAGTCTGGCTCTTCCCAGATTCCATTTTCTGGACCTCAGATCAGGCGAGGCTACCCGCCAAATTTAAGCATATCATTTAGCGGAGGAAAAGAAACCAAAGGGGATTCCCCCAGTAACGGCGAGCGAACGGGGATCAGCCCAGCACCGAACCTTCCATCTCAGGGTGGCAAGGCTTGTGGTGTGAGGGAGCGTCATTTTCCGGCGGTTCCGCGCCCCCCAAGTCCGTTGGAACGCGGCCCTTTCCCGCAGAGGGTGACAGGCCCGTGTGGGGGTGAGGACTGTCGGTCGACGTCTCCTTGGAGTCGAGTTGCTTGTGAGTGCAACTCTAAATGGGTGGTATGCTCCATCCAAGGCTAAATATGCCTGCGAGACCGATAGAGAACAAGTACCGTGAGGGAAAGTTGAAAAGAACTTTGAAGAGAGAGTTCAACAGTGCGTGAAATTGTTCGGAGGTAAACGAATGGAAGAGGCCGTGGGATCAGGGGCACTCTGCGCCGGATCGTGTGGGTTGTGGCCGTTGTGAGACGTGCTGTCCTTCGGGGCAGTCGCTCCTGCGGTTTCAGTTCCTGTTGGTTCGGTCGTGATTCTCCCCTCCCGCCGTCACAGCAAGTTGTCGGGTGGCTCGAGGGCTTGAGAGGGAGCTGGTTCTTCACTTGTCTTTCGTGGGCGCTTGTTGGGCCAACCTCTCAGTCTCCAAGTACGCCGGGCGACTGCGGATGAAATACTGGAAGCCGGGGCACGCCTCTTGGCGCGGGATTCGTGCGAGTAGCGCGAAACTTCTCCCACCGCTGCCCTCGGTTGTGGCGTCTGTGCCTTGTTCCATTCGATCCGTCTTGAAACACGGA
>Ga0265303_10002516_pt1 | contig 11355 bp, 13 predicted proteins | sample Helome_2_FD_192494 | JGI IMG/M metagenome (GOLD analysis project Ga0265303, IMG submission 192494) | Marine sediment microbial communities from subtidal zone of North Sea - Hel_20160317 (Illumina Assembly) | ecosystem: Environmental > Aquatic > Marine > Subtidal zone > Sediment ...
CGGATACCTCCGCTTCGAACAGACGATCCTGCACCAGGATGGGGATGTCGTGCTCTATCGCTGGCACCAGGTTGCCCTGGCGCAATTGCTCGTCGATGTCGTCCGTCAACATGAATACGCCTGCAAGACCACGATAGACCTGTTCAGCGGTCTGGCCATGGGGATGTGGATGGAACCACAACGACGCCGCAGGTTGATCCAGTGTGAAATTGTACATTCGCGTTGTATTCGCGCTGACCGGTTGGTCCGGACCGCCATCCTCAGGCCCGGGCACTTTGAACCCGTGCCAGTGAATGGTCGACATATCGGCGAGCTCATTGACCAGAGTCAGGAACATCTCATCACCGCGCTTTGCCTTGATGATCGGCGGAAGCTGCATCCCGTTGTAGCGGTACATCGGTGTGGTCCAGCTGGTGCCTGGCGCTTGAATTGTGACGTCGACGTCGGCAACAGCACGCAGCGTGTAGTGGCCTTCCTGGTTTTGAGCGTCACCGTCCTCATCGGAGATTACCGGTAGGTGCTGGAAGACCGGCAAATTGTCAGCTGCGAGATTCTCAGCCGTCGTCGCTATGCCATCACGATGCTGTTGGTGAAGCGCGTCGAACGGCGCGAGATCCAGCAACATCAGTTCCATGTGGTGTCTAAACTCGGTGGAAGCGTCACCATTGAAGACGGTCCCAAGGTCGCGCTGCATCATGCCAGCGCGCGCCTGGGCGAATCGCAGCATATGGTTATGCACCGTCATATCAAACTGACCACCCGATGTGTGTGGGAACGAGATCGGATCAGCACCCGAGTGACCGTCGAGCTGAGAATCGTGCATATCCTCAGCCAGGGCGTCCATAAGCCGGAACATCGACGCCGGCGCGAGTCCGATTTCCTGTGCGTAGTGAGAAAATGTGCGAGCCCGTTGCCAGGCGAGCGAATCCTGCATGTTCGCGGGCGTCAACGGCATGCCGAAATGCGTCATGACATCCATATCGGCGGCAGTACCTGCTGGCCTGGAATCGCCAATGAACTGCGGCTCGAAAACGTCCATCGCGTGCGACATCGAAGTCTGAAAGTCACTTCCTGCCTGCATCGACCGCCTGACCATACCGGTGACAATGGTGGTCTCAGGTGTCAGTACCATTTGTCGGGCGCGGGTTTCATAATCCGCAGCTGCAATCATGGCATGCAGCCCTTCCGTGGACGATACGTCAACACGGGAGCCCGTGGCTTCATCCAAAAAATGGCCGCCGCGTGTTCTGATCTCGATGTAACTATGGGTGGCAATCTCGGCCGATACCTCGAAGTGGCCATTCTGCACCTGACCCGTGGCCAAGACGCTGCCGTCCGGACTCAGAATCTCAACGGTCGCGTCGTTCATGGGGCCCTTGAGTGCCTGGCCGGTGATGAGCTGAGAGCTCGATGGCGGAATCGGCACGGAGCCGTTGTCAGCGGAACCGCCGCCGCCGCAACCGGCAACGATCAGGGCGCTCAATACGAATACCGGAATCAGGGCCTTGACCCCAAGGTTAGAAATCATTCTTGAATACTCCGCAACGTTCATTAATAGAAAAACACGATGAATGTGTGTTCCATTCGATTCGAATTAGACTCATCTCGCGTTCTCGCGCTACCCCAATAGTCAGCCCTATGGTGCGTAGCATCAATAAGTACAAGTCGGAGACCTATTGGCTTGACCTGTATCCTGCTTACACGTTTTAGGATGGGGAGAGTTTGGATGTGGCTCTTCTACTACTCACTCCGCAATCCTGTGACCTGCTAGTACGACCCATCAGCTTGTCGACAATTGAGTGCACGCTAACGTCTTCGCGTGCTACTTCGTCCTGCAACATCGTGCGAAAGAAGTTCTCGATTGTCATGACGGGGGCGGCCAGGTCATACCAGTTCACATCGAGGTCTTCCTTGATGAGCGTATCGCCCCGTAGTTGCCCGGGTGACAGATCGAATTCAGTTTCCAGTACTGAGGTAACCTTCGCTTGCACTTCCGTTTCCGTCAGTGCGATGTTGGGTTCTTTGTGAGGCCACGCAAGTATAGTTGCACCAAAACCTTCGTCTTGAATTTGCGCTGCTGAAGTATTCATGATTGATGTCCTATGTGTCGCTACTTTCTTCGTGAGCCATAGTTACAAGACAGCGCGACTACGACAATTGAGGATTCCTCGACACCACGTAGTGCTGGTCCCAATACCGATACCGGGTAGCAACGATGTCCTATTTCGTCGCTTCAACCAGTCGCAAGGTACCCAGAACCGTGTTGAAGTACGTGTGCTCGTGAACATGACGCGCTCCAGCCTGTGCGAGCAACTCAGGCAATCTGCCAGCGACACTGTCATTCGTTGTCGGAAACCCATCAAGCAGCTGAACGAAGAAGAACAACGACCTCATTAGGCTATTCGCCGGTCGGCCCCAGTCGGAAATGTGAACCTCACCATCAGCTGCCAGGATCCGAAACATCTCGTGTATCACCTGGAGCTTCTGGTCCGTCATGAGATGATGGAAGAAAAGACTCGATACCACGCGATCCACTGAGTCATTCGGCAGCAGAGTATCGGCAGCGCTTGCCTCAATGAACTCAATTGCCACTCCGGCTTGTTCGGCTTTGACCCGTGCGATATCCAGAATCACAGGATCGAGGTCGACGCCAATAACGCGCGCGCCAGGGTGTTGCTGCTTGATCCAGATACTCATCGTGCCGGTACCGCACCCGAGGTCGAGTACGGTCGCGCCTTCAGGTATGTCAGTGGAAGCGATAAGGGCCTGTTTGACACGACGTTCACGCGTAGTCAGACGGACAACCGGGTCGTAGAAGCGGGTGAGTGCCTTGAATCGCAACGCCGGAACAAAATTACCCTTCATCTCATAGAGCCCAACTAGTGCGTGTGCGTACTGTGGTCGTTTGGATCCGACTCCAGTTCAGATTTGCTAGGATCCGCCACATCACTGTCTGTCGCGACGGCATGATGCCCTTGCCCTTGTGCGTTGGCCAACATCATCTGATACTGATCGGCATCCAAACCAGGTAATCGCCTGATGAAAGCAACCACCGGCCAAATCGCATTGTCGTCGTGAGTTGCGCCCCAGGATGGCATGCCTGTCATCTTGATCCCGTTCTTCGTTACCCAAAATATTTCGGCTGGCGTCATTTCTGTTGCTGCTCCAGCAAGATCTGGCGCCGGCGGATTCAAGCCCTGCCCCATCGCCGCTGGTTCCTGGCCCGGCGCACCGTGGCAACCTGTGCACATGGCATCAAAATCGCTGGCACCTACTAACGCCATAGCGTCGTCCAGGTCGGGGACCTGCACCCCTTCTGCATGGCGATTGACCGAAGCCCTGGACGTTGTCGACAGAAACCAGTCTACGAGACCGCTATGAGGTGAACTTGCGCTGACATCATAAAGCCCGGAATAGGCGAACCCAGTCGCTGCGATCGCAGCGACTGCAACTAGAGATACGACAATCTTAACGACCTTCACGACAGGGTCTGTCCTTCCGGTCCAAGCATCTCTATGAGCGGGCAAAACCTTGCGTTGTCTGTTGCAATCTCACCGTTTTCTTCCCACTCGATTATTGCGGCAGCGATGCGATGCTTGGTCACACGCAATTCCTCGATTTGCCGTGTGATGGTATCGAGTCGATTGCGGACCAGAGTTTCCACCTTACCGCACGGCATCTCGCCCTGCTCAACCGAGTCGAAGATCGCCTTGATGTCCGCGATCTTCAGGCCCAGATCCTGTGCCTGGCGAATGAATTGCACGCGCTTGACGTCGGTGGGTGAAAAATAACGGTAGTCGTTGTTGGGGTCTCGCTGCGCGTGCAACAAGCCAGTGCGTGAATAATAGCGAATCGTTGCAGGGGTGACCCCGGACTCTCTTGCGAGATCAGCAACATGCAGTCCATCGCATGTGTGCGTTTCGATAGCAATTACATTGCTGTTAAACATTATTTCCACTCCTCATTTCGTCGTCCAATCAGGTGGCGCACAGCGCCGTGCCACGGTCCGCGGCGGGTCGGAAATGAGGTGGTCTAGATGCGGAATCGTTGGGTAGAGAGGTAGACCGGTGGCCCGGCATCCGCCAGGGGAGGCGGATGCACATTGTCGCTCGCTGTCGCCAGCGAAAAGGTCAGCATAAGAGTATGGGGCAGCGGTGTCGCAGCGACCAAATCAGCACGCTGAGTCTTTGGGCCTTCGCCACCCGTAATCGAGAGCGGATCGCAACAGCAGTCGGGTGTCGCGGAGTCAGCGTCTGCGTGGGTGCCGTGGCAATTTTGCTGAGAGGCCTCGGCGACCGCGGGCTCGGCACCGAATGGACCTGCCGCCAGAACAGTGCACGGCATTACCATGATGCTGAGCCACGCCACGACAGCAGCCTTCAGCAACAGTCCCTGGCGTGTTCTCAGCTTCGTTGTTTGATCTCGTCTTGGCACTTACATTCCCGCATTCGCCACTATCTCGATGACCTGTCCATTCTAAAGCGGCTCGCAAATAGAATTAACAAAATCAGCGAGATGTGCACCAAGGGATTCCCGCAACCCTATTGGGGGTACTTCGTACCGTGGTGGGCCGACGTTCAGATGTGCTAGCGCACCGGGCGTGTCGAGCTGTGCGTGTGCGTGACCTTCCAGCCATCGTCTGTGCGTCGGAACAGGAAGGTCTCGTAGCCCCGGCTGTGGATCTGCCGTCCGTCCTTCTTCACGGTGGCCTCGACCTCGACATCGGCAAGCGCCCAGGCGAAGTCACCTTCCACATGCGTTTCGATAGCGCTGAAGGTCAGATCGAGGCCATCGAGTACGTCGCCTTCCGGCTCAACGTGGTGTTTGACAAGATCATCAAGGCCGGTGTTTTGCCCGCCAGTCTCAACGTAGCGCGCGCCCTCCTGACCTAGATAATAACGATAAAACGGCGTGCCGTCGGCGTGCTCCCAGCCGTACTCGATCGCAGCGATGATCTTTCGAAGTTGGTCATCGTCATCGCCTGATTCGGCGTGTACGACGCTGGCTCCCAGAAATACCGTGGCCAACAAAGGCAAGATGAAAGCCCTCAGTTGTGCATGCATGATCAATTCTCCTTGGTCGCTCATATGGCTATTCGGGCTGTCCCCGATTGAGACGGTTGTAGATAAGTACGTAGATAACGGCGAAATAGACTCCGAAAAGGAAACTCTCGACCAGGCCAAGAATGGCAGAGCCGAAACTAATCCAGGTGAAACCTGGCAGGACGAGCTGCAGAAACTGGTGCATGTGCATGGATTCTGGGAGGGACAATCCCCACAGCACGCAAACTACAAAGGAAATGGCGAAAGTCAGGCCAAGGGCCAAACTGACAGTCTTGATGCTTAACATGGCATTCTCCTTTATCAGGAACTCGAGAGTACGGCGGCGACCTGTCCGATCGCCGCCAGAGCGTTGGTGGAAGTCCAGAAGTTACTTTTCGAAGTACTCATGGAGCGGCTCCAATCATTCGTGCTCGTGGTTTCCTGCTTCCTCTTGAGCCGCGTCGCGCTCCACCATTTGCTGCATCATTTTTTGCATCATGGCCATCTTCTGTGTCATGTGTTCGTGGTGCTTAGCCATGTCCTTCATCTGCGGGCACTGCGCCATTCCGTCCTCGCCCATCGGCATAGGACCGTCGTGCTGCATGCCCTTTCCTTGTGCATGGCCTGCCATCATCTGACCGCTCATCATGCCCATGCCTGAGGTCGCGCCCATCATGCCCATGCCTGGGGCGGCTCCCATCATGTCCATCATGGTGCGCATTTCCTGCATGTGCTCATGCATCAGCTGCTTGCGGACAGCTGGATCGTCGGCGGCCTGGATCTTCTCCATGGTCGCCTGCATCATGTTCATGTGCTTCTGCTGCATCTGCTGTGACTGATCGATGGCAGCCCATTGTTCATCTATGTCCCGAGATGGGTCGGTTTCTGCGAATACCTGGCTACCCAACAGTGCGACAGCGATGGTTGTTGCGATCAATAATTTCTTCATGATTTATCTCCTGGGGCGAGAGCCCCGTTATTCCACAATTAATTTGCCGCGGATCATTCCCATCTGGCAGGCGAATTCGAACTCGCCCGCTTCACGAGGGACAAACTCCACGGCAACCGTTTCACCAGCAGGTAAGCGCGCGCTCTGCTCGAAATCAGGCAGTAGCACCATCTCTGAGCAGGACGCGGTTTCCTCTCTGCGAAAATTCAGTCGAACCGGCCGGTCTTTCTCGACAACGATGACGTCGGGCGTGTAACCGCCTTTCACCAGAATCATCACTTCCTGGTGGCCGGTACTGGTTTGTGAGGCGCGCGTGCCTTTGTCTTTCTTCATCCAGAAGAACCAGACGATGAAGACGATCAAGGCAAGTACGAGCGCGGTAACGATGATGCGATCCGGGGTCACGCCGCACCTCCTTTGGGTTTGAAGTAACGAAGTCGATTGGCGTTAGTGACCACGGTCACCGAGCTGAAGGCCATCGCGGCAGCTGCGATCAGCGGCGAGAGCAACAAGCCTGTAAACGGATACAGAACGCCCATGGCCACGGGTACGCCGAGCACGTTGTAGATAAAAGCACCAAACAGGTTTTGGTAGACGTTGCGCATGGTGGCGCGAGAGATCTGCATCGCGGTCACAACGCCGGTAAGGCTGCCCTTAATCAGCGTGATATCACTGGCCTCGATCGCCACGTCGGTTCCGGTGCCGATCGCCATGCCGACATCGGCCTGCGCCAATGCCGGTGCATCGTTAATACCGTCACCCACCATGGCAACGACTCTGCCTTCAAGCTGCAGCTTCTTGATCTCGTGCGCTTTCTCTTGCGGCAAGACATCCGCGAGCACTCGCTCAATACCCACACGGCGTGCGATGGCATTGGCGGTGCGTTCGTTGTCGCCGGTCATCATGACGACCTCGAGGCCCATTGCCTTTAGCGCCTTGATGGCATCGACCGAATCGCCTTTGACGGTATCGGCTACCGCGATCAAGCCAGCGGCTTGGCCGTCGATCGCGACGTACATTGGGGTCTTGCCATCCGCGGCAAGGCGTTCCCAGTCGGTGGTTAGGTCGGTCGAGTCGATACCACGGTCTTGCAACAGCTTTTGATTGCCGAGCAACAGTTCGTGGCCATCGACTCGTCCGTAGACGCCATGTCCCGGAATCGCGGCGAAGTCCACCGCCGTGGCGAGCGTCAATTGCCTGTCTTCTGCGCCACGAACGATGGCTTCACCGAGGGGATGTTCAGAGCCTTTTTCCAGCGCCGCGGTTAGCGCCAGCAATTTGTCCTCGGCAACCTGGCCGCGACTGATCACGTCGGTCAGGGCGGGTTCGCCCTTGGTAATCGTGCCGGTTTTGTCGAGCACGATGGCATTCAGGCGCTTGGCGGTTTGCAGTGCATCGCCCGAGCGAATCAGGATGCCATTCTCGGCCCCCTTGCCAATGCCGACCGTCAATGAGGTGGGCGTGGCTAAACCCAGGGCGCAGGGGCAGGCAATGATCAGCGTGGTCACAAGCACAATGATGCTGAAGACGATGCGAGGCTCAGGGCCGACGTTGTACCAGACGATGAAGGCCAGCAGGCCGAGGATCATAACCGTGGGCACAAAGTAGGCGGCGACCTGATCTACTACGCGCTGGATAGGTGCTTTGGAGCCCTGCGCGTCCTGCACCATACGAATGATGTTGGCGAGCGCGGTGTCCTTGCCGACACGGGTCGCCTCAAAGGTGAACGAACCGGTCTTGTTAATGGTCGCTCCGATGACTTCGTCGCCGGGCCTCTTCTCCACCGGGATGGATTCGCCAGTGATCATGGACTCGTCGAGACTGCTCGATCCACTGACCACGACACCATCAACCGGAATTTTGTCGCCAGGGCGAACAACTACTTTGTCGCCAACGACGACTTCTTCGACCGGGATGTCGAGTTCATTGCCGTCACGAATGACACGGGCTGTTTTGGCCTGCAGACCGATGAGCTTCTTGATGGCCTCGGAGGTCTTGCCCTTGGCCTTGACCTCGAGCGCCATGCCGAGGACCACCAGGGCGACAACAACGGTTGAGACGTCCCAGAAGGCTTCAGCCAGTGCCTGCGTGGGGAACCACTGCGGGAACAAGACGGCGACCGCGGAGTACACGAACGCCGCTGTAATACCGGAGGCGATCAAGGTATGCATGTTGGCAGTGCGGTGTTTTAAGGCGGCCCACATGCCGGTATAGAACTGGGACCCGGACCAAGCCAGGACCGGTAACGTCACAAGGCCCAACAGGCCCCAGACGATGCGCCGGTTGTCGCTGCCCATCGGCATCCACTCACGCAGACCTGGGATAAAGTCGGGGTAGCTAAAGAACATGACCGGGATGGAGATGATGGCGGCGAACCAGAATTTGCGCATCAGGCCGCGGTATTCGCGTTCCTGCTCGCTTGCGTGCCGGTCGACACTTTCTTCGCTGGCCTCTACGGGAGGCACGAGTTCATAGCCGCTGTCGGCGACGGCCTGGCCAAGCTCGTGGAGGCTGACCTCCCCGGGTTGATACTCAATATCCACTTGGGAGGTCGCGACATTAAGCGCAGCCGACACGACACCTGGTGTTCGGGTCAGGGCCGTTTCCACTTGCGTGACACATGAGGCGCAGCGCAGCCCTTTGATGGCCATGCGTAGTTTCGCCGGGCCTGGCTTAAAGCCCTCTTCCCGGACTGCCCCGAGCAAGTCTTTCGTCCCGATCTGCTCGGGGTCGTAATCAATCATGGCGAGATTCTCCATCAGGTTGACACGTGCTCTGGATACACCGGGCTGGCGACGCAGGGCAACTTGCACACGCTTGGTGCAGTGCATGCAGACCATGCCGTCGATTGAAAGGCTAAGCGTTGCCATGAGGTGCCTCCGATGTGTTGGTGCGGGTCACCGTGGCCGCCATTAGAAAGTGGCGACGCGTGGCATCACGATTGGCCGGTCCCTCTGGGGGTAGCGTGTCCGTGTTATTTGGTAGGGCGTTTTGTCGTAGATCTGTCATTTGAAAAACCTGTGGTTGAGAACTCGATGAAGTTCGTGGCAAGCGAGGTTTTTCTAAATCAGGTAGACGCAGTATTGGACAGTGAGAGGAACCGGGGCCGCCGCGACACGATACGCTGGTCGTATAAGGGGGGCTGTGGGAGAAGTTACAGCCGCGACGAGGTCGTCGATTGTGACGGCCACGGTTGATTCGAATTCAGTGTTGTCGGGCAGACGTGTTTCTGCCTTGGTGCTGGCGACGACCGGCCTATCGCAAGACGAGGGCTCGGTGCATCCATCATGCCGGCAATCAACAGAATGCTCACACTGTTGATCCACTGCATGGCCTGAATGGTTGCGGGTGGGATCGAGTGCCTCACTCATGACGGGCCGATCGACCGACAGCTCGGTAGCCGGCGCGGCAGTCGCGCAGGCCTGTAGTGTCAGATTCAGCCACACGACGACCAGCAGACTGAGGACGGTGCGAGCCCTGGTCTGCTGTGTTTGTCGAAGTGTGGCCAGAATTGTCATGACTAGTTTCTATTCTTTAGTGACGAAATGGGTCAATGGGTACACTCTAAAACGTGTACGCAGCTTCAAGGTCAAGTACTTTTCTTCAAGTGCCAAAGGTCGCTCTGAGGTATTCGACGACGGCCTTGATTTCCCCATCGGTAAGCGACGGATTACCACCTTTGGCCGGCATAGACAGCGGCTTACCCGGTGTCACCAGCCCATCGCGGATACTGGCGATTAACGTCTCGTCCGACTTGGCTAATGGACCATCGGCCTTGCTGAAGTCGCTCACGCCGGGAATGGTCCCCTTGCCGTTTGCGCCATGGCAGGCAATGCAGGTTTGTGAATAGACCGTCTTGCCCGTTTCCACCGCATCGTTGGCCGAGGCCGTGGCTGGCGTCACGAATGACGCCAGCGCTACGATGGCCAGGCTCCTAATTACTCTGCTGCAGGAAAACCAGGACATCTGCCGCCTCCTTAGCGGTTAGACCCGCACGTACCCGCATGTGAGCCATGGCTGCGCGCCATTGGTCATCACGCAGTGACTTAGGATCACGCATGTTGTGGCAACGGGCGCAGGTGTTGGCCCAGGTTTTCGACCCGTTTACAAACTGCATCGGGTCGCTCTTTGTGGTGGTGGCTTCCTCGGCCGCGGCTGGTGATTGAGCGGCCAGCACTCCGAGGCCCAGAACAGCGGAGATCACCGCGACTGGAACCAGTGTGAATAATTTCGTTCTCATGGTGGGTTCTCCTTGAACTCAGTAGCCGTAGGCAATCTGGATTAGCCAGCGATCGTCATCGGTAATTTCGCCCGGCTCGCCCTCGTTCGATTCGTACCCGAACTTGAGCATCGCGCTGGGGGTGATTAAGTAGTTCACGCCAAGCGCCAACTGCTCCTGGGTGTCGTCTGCGTGTGGCGATTGGAAGTCGGTGTAGCGAACAACACCTTCCCAACTACTATCACCTCCAAACCTGTATGCAGCCTGGGCGAACCAGGTTTCCCACTTGGCGCTTTCCGGCGCAACACTCATCTCGGCTGCGTCGACTTTCTGGCTGACGTATTCGGCGCGCAGATCGAGGTTTTTCCATCGGTAATTCGCATCAATACCGAAAACGCTGTAGCCACGAGTGGGATCACCTTCGAGATCCTCGCCATCGTTTTCCACGACCGCTACGTCACCAGTTGCTCCGGATACGGCAAACTCAAGGCTCGGGATTGGGAGGAAAGCAACGCGACCGCCGAAAACTTTCTCATCGTCTGGGTCGCTGGCGAAACCTTCGGCTTCAATCGCGTGAATCTCGCCATCTTCACCTTCAATCTTCGGGCCGTTTCCAACGTAGGCGGCGTAGGTGATCCTGCTATTGGCACCAACCGGGTTACCACCACGAATCTGCAGGCCGACCTCCGAGATCGGTGCCGCGCCGTCATGCCCGAATCCTGGCGGTGCTGACGGCAGCTTATTGATCCAGGACGGGTGAATGTTCTGACGGAAGTTACCAATCGGGCTCAGGAACTTGCCCGCGATCAGGACCAAGCTGTCGTTCAGGAACCAGTCCACGGTGCTGTATTCCAGACCAATCTCGGTTTCGCCATTCTCGTCAACAACGACTTCGAGCTCGGCTTCCCACAGAATCTTGTTGTCATACAGGAAGTGGAACATCGGGTTGAAGTTCGCGGCGAATGCCGACGGGCCGTCCTCGACGCTAACGTAATCAGCCGAAGCGTAGCCGGATAAGTGCGCGACTGACGTCGCATCGGTAAACGTTGTCGCCGACTGCGTCGCCTGAATGGCGACCTTATTGGCTTCGACGTCCTTCTTGATGGTCTCGAGGCTGCCTGATTCTTTGGCCTCGTCCAGCTCTG
>Ga0265303_10002517_pt1 | contig 11351 bp, 10 predicted proteins | sample Helome_2_FD_192494 | JGI IMG/M metagenome (GOLD analysis project Ga0265303, IMG submission 192494) | Marine sediment microbial communities from subtidal zone of North Sea - Hel_20160317 (Illumina Assembly) | ecosystem: Environmental > Aquatic > Marine > Subtidal zone > Sediment ...
CACCTGTACCCATCGTATGTTCGGATAGACCGACCTGGCAACCAAACATTTTCTGCATATGTGGAATAGTAATCAAGTTGGCATCTGCAGGATCCGCCGGATAAGCAGCTGTACACTTCAATAAAACCAGATCCTTGCAGCCCAATTCTGTCACTACACTAACCATTTCGCCTAAATCAGATACGGTTGCCATACCCGTAGAAATAATCACGGGCTTCCCTGTTGCAGCTACTTTACGAAGAAGATGGATATCAGTATTTTCGGTCGAAGCAATTTTGTAACAAGGGCAGTCAAGCTCTTCCAGAAAATTCACTGCAGTTTCGTCGAACGGGCTACTGAAACATAACATCCCCAACTCACTGGATCGTCTAAACAGAGCTTCATGCCATTCCCAGGGTGTATATGCCTGCTGATAAAGTTCATACATTGACATTCCATGCCATAAACTCTCAGGGTTATCCAGGAAGAAGTCTCCGTCTTTCTGATCTATGGTAAGCGTATCAGCAGTATAGGTCTGCAACTTGATGGCATGTGCACCTGCTGCAGCTGCGGCCTCAACAATTTCCAAAGCCCGTTCCAGAGACTGATTATGATTACCCGACATCTCGGCAACAATCAGGGGCTCATAGGCTTGCCCTACTTTCTTACCAGCAATTTCAATTAAATCTTGCATATTCGTAATCTACTTTTATCTCGAACTATAAGGGCAAACTTATCTGTTTCGGCGGATATTTTTATATTTGAAAATCTCATCAACAAAATTCTGCACCCCATTTCCTTTTATGAGATTTTGACCGGCCAGGGACTGCCTCTTTCTTTCCTTCACATCATCAAGTAACGCCCAGATACTATCTACCAATTTCTCATCGGACACTTCATCGATAAGACCCAGGTCGACCACCGAATTTTTATCTGAGAAATACTGGTTCACAGTATCATGGCTTTGATCTATTGACACTAAAATCGCAGGCGTACCGGTTGCCGCCAGTTCATATTTCGTCAAACCACTGGTCGCTATCGCAATATCGCACCATGCCATCTCCATCGACAAATTTTCCAGGTCTGTAACAAATTCCACGCTATGCGGAAAGCTATCAGCAAGCTCCAGTAAACTTTGTTTCAATTCAGAGGAAAAACCCGAGCCTACGACGAGTTTATGTCTAATCTGCGAATCACTGACGACTTCAATGCATTCAGAATTTTGCGTGAAACAGATGTCGGATCAGACCCCCCACAGGTGATTAACACCTTCGCTGCAAGTTCGTTTATCTCCTTCTTCCTGTAGTTTAAATAGCTTTTATCCAGTACAAAATAATCAACGCCTAGCAATTCCGTATAGGTAGTTTGTCGCTTCGATTTCCGCTCACCAATATAAGGTGACACGAGAACATCACAAACCAGTTCCGAAACATTTGCACGCAAAGACTGTTCTCCGAATGAATCAATCAGAACAGTAAAAGTTCTCTGGTTGATTTCTTTTGCATACAAAGCAAAACCTCGACAATCCTTGAGCGCAGAACCATGAGCAAGATCCAAAATGGTAATGCTTACATTTTCAAAGTCATGTGGATCGAGAGTATTTGCCTCATTCGAGAAACTCATTCGTCTTGAAACCTGGCGTAATTCGAAACCCTCTTTCTGAACTTCCCGCGCCGCGGGTGGATCACCCCCCAGTAAAAAAAACACTACTTCGCCTCTTTCGCGAAGGCTATCCGCAATAACCAGGCAGCGTTTTAAATGGCCGTAACCTGTATCGGGATACGCATCAACACGCATGCAGATCTTTTTCATTTGTTCAAAATATCCTGGCTTGCAGCTGTCCCCTGAGAGTCACCTCCTGAAGATCACCCTCCTGAAAATCACCAATAGCATCGGCCAATTAAGACGATTCGAACTATGGATTTATTAATCAGGTCGCTTTTCCAGAAGAAACCAGGTTCCATCGCCGAATATAAAATTAGTCTCCCGGTGATACTTAAAACCATAGTCAAGCAACTTCATGTCTGGGTGTCTGTCCATTATTTCACCAGCAAAATCACGCTTGTAAAGTTTATCTGAATGACCTCGATAATCGATTGCAACCGGTGTTGGATTGTAATATTCGTTAATCAACAAGTATCTATTAGTTGCACTTACAAGCTTGTCATATACCGTCGGCAACACGTCCGGATTAATATGGATTAGCACACCATTAATCATGGACAAATCCCATGTCATACCGCTCGGTGTAGACCAGTCCAGAATCGAAGTGTTAAAGATTCGTTCTGCGGGTAGAATTTTTGATAATTCTTTCACTGCGTTGGTATTTATTTCTATAGCGTGCGGCTCAATCTGCGGAAACAATATTTTCATGGCCTTTAGATTCAGCCCGACATTTGAACCAAACTCAATGCATGTAGACACGTTTCTAGTAGTTTGCAGCGCACTCGCTAACAAGCTTATCTTGCCGGGAATCAAGGCATCATCCTTGTTGCGCTGAATATAGTCATTGCCAAAGTCTCCGGCCCAGAAAGCTTCTTCTTCGGTTTTAAATTGTTCTTTTGCGTCAGACATCAATTTTCTCCAAATTCATAAAATTATTTCTCACGGACTATGAGGGTTTTCATGCTTCAACTGCTCGCTTTAGCGATTCGATCACCCTGTCCTGCGCGGCTTCAGTCAGTCCCGGGTACATTGGAATACTGATTACTTCTGAGTAGTATTGTTCCGCTTCGGGGCAGTAACCTTTTGTAAAGCCCATTTTCTCATAATAAGGCTGCCGATACACCGGGATATAGTGCAGGTTGACCAAAATTCCATCCCGACCTAGTGCCTGGTAAACTTCGCGATGGGTCCTGTTGGCAATATCCAGCTGCAATCGAATCGGGTACAAATGGTAGCTGGATCGGCTCTGCGGAGACTGCCACGGAATCGTAACCGGCAAGTCGTTTAAGAGTCGATCATATCGGGAGGCCAATTCGTGGCGTTTAGCAACAAATTGGTCCAGCCTTATCATCTGCTTGATGCCCAGGGCAGCATGAAGGTCAGTCATGCGATAATTAAATCCCAGTCCAATCTGCTGGTAATTCCAGATTTCATGTTGAGGCCTGGGGTACATCTCATCAACGAGGCTTGTTATGCCGTGACTACGAAATCGCTTCATGCGATTGGCAAGTTCAGCATCATTGGTCAGCGCCATACCACCCTCGGCTGTGGTGATGATTTTTACCGGGTGAAAACTAAATACTGTGATGTCACTGTAACGACAATTTCCGACCAGTTCATCGCTGTACTTGCCGCCAATTGCATGCGAGGCATCTTCGATAACACTGAACCCATACTGCTGGCTGAGCGAGTGAATAGCTGCCATATCGCATGATTGCCCACATAAGTGCACGGGAATAACGACCTTTGGTAGTTGCCCGGACTTGTCAGCTAGCTCCAATTTTTGGCGCAAGGCTTCGATACTTATATTGTAAGTTTTCGCGTCGATGTCGATAAAGTCCACCTTCGCCCCGCAATAAAGCGCGCAATTAGCGGATGCAACGAATGTTATTGCCGACGTCCACAGCAAATCGCCCGGTCCCAGCTGCAACGCCAGGCAGGCAATATGGAGGGCTGATGTGGCGCTGTTAACCGCTATGGCGTGGCTAGCGCTACAATACTCGGCAACCGTCCGTTCAAATTCAGGGACAACTGGGCCTTGCGTTAAATAATCCGATCGCAACACATCAACTACGGCCTGGATATCCTCTTCGGAAATATCCTGACGACCATAAGGAATCGGCTCAGAATTCATATGATCTTCACTCCCCTTCATCCCTTTGTCTCAACTCGAAGCATTAGATCCCGGCTTTCTCGATCGTAGGTATCCGATTGTTGGCAAAACATGGTTATAACTCTTTGAATAGCTCATCCTGGTTGATTCACTATTTCTGGATAGGCACCACTACGTTTTACTTCACCATCGCCCAGTTCTATTATCTGGGTGCAGTCTTTCAGTGTGGTTAGGCGATGGGCGATAATGAGAATAGTCAAATCCTTGCTTAGATTATCGATGGCCTGCATCACTGCTAGTTCTGTTTCGTTGTCCAGGGCGCTGGTGGCTTCATCGAAGATAATGACATCGGCCTGCTTGTAAAGAGCGCGAGCGATACCGATACGTTGTCGCTGTCCTCCGGACAAGCGTATTCCGCGCTCCCCTACACGGGTCTCGTACTGATCTGGCCAGGAATCGATGATTTCGGCGATTTGCGCACGCAGTGCAGCGTCCCGGACGCGATCATGATCGATATTTTCAGCGGAAACACCAAAGGCAATATTTTCTTCAATACTACAGTCCGCAAGAAAAATGGCTTGCGGAACATGCGCAATATGGGCTTGCCAGGCACGATGATTGTTTGCTCCGATTGGTTCGCCGTCGACTTCAAAGCTCCCCTCGGTCGGCATCAACAGTGCCATTACGATATCCAGCAGGGTACTTTTGCCACTTCCGGTGACGCCAATAAAACCGATTCGACTGCCTTTGGGAATTTCAAGATCAATATCCCTGAAGACCCAGGGAGAGTCCGGGGCGTGGCGAAACGAAACCTGCTTCAAGCGGATTCCCTTGTCGAAAATGAGCGGTTCAACGCGTGACTCGTGGGCATAATCGGGGAGCGGTTGCTCGAGTAAATCAAGAGTATCGTAGAGCGAGGCCTTCCCCCCCTGGATTGCGGACCATGCCGCATAGAGCTGCTGTAATACCGGCAGCAAGCGTTGTGCTCCCAAGGCCATTGCCCCGAGAACGGGGATGGCTTTTACGAGACCATCCGCCTGCTGTGCAAGCACATAGGCAAGCAAGGCGATAAGCAACATGCCTAATGCCTCCATGCCGTAACGCGGGCTTTGACTAATAAAAATATTTGTGCCTTGTGCACTGCGCAGGGGCAGATCAGCATTGCGATAAACCCGACAGTATATGGCCTGGCTTCCATCGAGCAGCACATCGCGGATACCGCCCAACCCCTCTTGCAGGGACTTGATCACATTATTGGATTCAATCGCGATGCGTTCGCCGTTGCTTAGCAGACGTCTACGAGTGAGTCCTATGATCCCGGCATAGATAAGGCCAAACCCACCAAATGACACCAGGGCAATAACGGGGTTAACGGACAACAGCGCAAGCAGAATCGCAATTAACATAATACTTGAGCTGATCAGGGTTAAAATCGGCACTATTATGTTGTAGGTAACATTGTGGGTTTTACTCGAAATTCCGGTAATTACCTCGCTACTGTTGCGAGCGACATGAACCGAATAAGGCTGATAAAGGGTGCGGCTATAGATACTGAAACTGAGGTCCGCACCTATTGCGAAGGATAATCGAGTGGTAACCCACAGTAGCAATAATCGCATTCCACCTGCTAACAGAACTGCGAATCCAAAAGCCAGGCTCAGGGGCAGCAAAATCTGCTCCGGCCCGGTAAGCCCCAACACTTCGATAAAAGGCTGAGCAAACGGATGGCTGAAAATATGATCGGGTGAAGTCAGAGCGCCGAGAAATGGAAGAACCGCCCCTATGCTAATTATTTCGGCAAACGACGCGCACAGCATCAACACAAGCAGCAGCGCAAATTGCTTCCTGCGACGCGGGCTGACATGAAGCCAGAGACGCCTGATGAAGTGGATCTTGTTAGCAGCTTCGTTCATTACATCGGTTTTTGAAACAAGTGCATTACCGGGGTTATTCGTCTGCGATCTCGAGCAACCGCTTACTGGGATACTGGGCACGATCTGCATCCTGACCAGGCACGCGTCAAATGTCTATTCCCTTCGTAACCAGGCTCCCGGCCAGTGTGTGATGTTTTCCGAAAGCTCGCTTTCATTGAAAGGCCATTCAGGTTGCTCAATAACAAACTCGGGGTGACTCTCGGCAAATTCCTTAGCCGCATCTGTCGGGTGATTCCAGTCCCAGTCAGATTCACCACGTGGTACATCATATAAGTCATACATTATGCCATCAGTCGCGACGATATAAGAACCGGATGTCACCAGATCATAATAAGCTTCCAGTTCGTCGGCAACGTGCTGCTTGGTATGATTCGAATCGAGAATAACGAGTACCGATTCTCCCGGCTGGACCAGTGATTTCACCTGACTGACGATTTCGGGATCGGTTGAACTACCCTCGATCATCGTAATCAGTTCATACATCGGGTGAGCTTCGATCGCTTCCCTATTATGCGGCCGAATTTCGATATCCACACCGATAACTCTCCCCCTACCCATAGCCTTGCAGAGACTGGCGCTATAGACGAGCGAGCCGCCGTGTGCGATACCGGTTTCGATGATGACATCCGGCTTCACTCTCCAGATTACTTCCTGGGTTCGAACCATATCTTCTGGTAGCTGGATGATGGGCCGCCCCATCCAGCTGAAGCTATATTGGTATTTTTCATTCCAGCCTACCTTAACCCACTGGCGACTCAACTCTTCAAAAGCTCTTTTGCTATAAAGCGGTAGCTGGGTTTGTTGCCCATTTTCTTCACATACCAGGCTTTTCTTATCGGTGTCAATAATTAATTTCATATCAAATAGCTCGCTAACCAATTTCCGGTTAAAAGTTACTCCCTATCAATACTCACATAGGCAAACTTGTTTCCCGACATGTCTTTTATCTCCTGCAGATAGTTTGAGTTCATGACGTAAATTTTTGCTCCAACCTGAACATTAGGAAGTACGGCACCCGGTGCTTCAACCAGAAGTCCCGATGCCGGAAGATATTTTTTCTGCTTAGCGGGATTGATATCAATAACCGCGCGAATTTTTTGTCCAGCGCGCTGCTTAAGCAACGAGAAAATAACACCTTTTGATGCGCCACCCCAGACAATTAACTCGCTGTTCGGGTCTTCTTTAGTCTTTTTTGTCAGCTGTGTCGTGAAATCACCCGGAAACCTGACTCGTTTCTCGACGTCGATCTCGGGCTGCTTGATGCCCGCCAGATCTGCAACCACATACAGGTATTGATCACCAAATAGCCTTCCACTTTCATAAACAACATTAAACATGCGATGAAAATCTGATATCCGAAAATAGTTTACGTGCTCATAGAAAACGTCGAACCAGGCGCGTTGTTCACAAATCCAGTCAAAACAGGGAACCTCGATATAAATTTTACCACTACCACCATTTGCATCTCTTAACTGTTTCAAAAAACCAACCGGATCTTGAACATGCTCCAGTACATGACGTAGTACCAAACCGTCAGCGTTAATACCAAGCTCGGAGGAAAAGTACTGCTTGGTAACAAGCGGATTGTCACCTTCATAGGTTGGATCAAATCCTAGCGCATCAAATCCATCTGCCAGCATCATTTCAAGAAAAAACCCCTTGCCACAGCCAACCTCTACAATAGATCGCCTCCCCATTGCACTCGCCACAATCTGCATTACCGATTCAAGGTGTGCCTGAAACAAGGGACTAACAGCCTGCTCATTTTGATAGTGATCATCATACTGCATGAGTTCAGGCCTGAATGCCTGGTTATAGACAAGTCCTGTTTTCAAATTCTCAATTAAACGTATATCTCCTTTGGGGCAGTTTATAGCTGCTGATTCCGAGTCGTACATTCGGTTCTGGAAAACTGGTAGTTGTTCAATCTCGTAGAGGACTTCTACAGGTTCGGCAACAGCGGTCATAACATCGCCGGTCATTTGATTCCAACCACACACGGGGGATCGATCAAATTATCGGCCCGTGCGCCAAATTTCAACAAATCTCGTCGACCGTATTCATCGGCAATCCCTTCAGCAATCTTTCTGATCGTAACCGGCACACCCGAACAAATATTGATTGCTCCCTGCAGATCACCTAATGCTTGTTCCGCAATCATCTGGCCTGCCTCCGCCACATCCATAAAATCACGGATCTGATCTCCGCTAGTTAGTTCCGCAGTCTTACCTTCCTTGATTTGTGCCCGCAGGTAAGGAATCAATCGGCGGGGATCTTCCCTTTCACCATATAGATAGAAAAGCCGACACCACAGGAACTCAATATTTTGAGACGGTAAGTATTGCAGCAACGCGGTGTAAAGAGCTGCTTTCGCAGCGGCATAAGGCGATAATGGATCCAGCGCCGTCTCCACTGAAAGCTCTCCGGGTGTCAGATCGTACTCAAAGCAGGTACCCACCCCTACAAAGCGCCCTACTCCCGCTCGCACGGCACCTTTGGCTAATTTGAGACTTCCAATCAAACAATCAAGGTTTTCTGGCGACTGTAAATATTCTCCGGGTTCTGCATACCAGGCGGCGTGAATAACCGTGTTCACTTCGCGGCAAGATTCCTCCCACCAATCCGCAGACTCGGCGAACAAATCCTGAGTTGTGATTATCTGCTCCTCGGCCAGGAAGTCCGGCAAACGGTGACACGAACCTTCCCTCATAATTACTCTAACCGATATCTTGCGAGCTTCTAGTGACCGCAGTATCTGGCGCCCAACAAATCCGGTTGCACCGGTTAAAAGCACGGTTTGGTTCACGAAATTACCAATTTCGGCACTGCAGTCACAAATTTCGTTCCCCGATTTGCCAGACCCAGGTTTTGTTGTTTCACTTCCATGGCGATATTCCAGGGCAAAATCAACAGGAAATCGGGGCGCCGCTCGGCCAATTCGGCAGGCGGTAAAATCGGGATATGGCTGCCCGGCATCAGTTTTCCCTGCTTGGCGGGAGCTGCATCATAAACCACGGGCAACAGGTCTGGTTTTACGCCCGCATAATTGAGTAATGTATTGCCCTTGGCCGCGGCTCCGTAGGCCATTACCGATTTACCATCACGCTTCACCGTCAGTAGAAAATCGAGCAATTCATCTTTAACCCGGTCAGCCCTTGACTGGAATGCCTCGTATGGCGCAAGAGTCTGCAGGCCACGAGATTCCTCTGTCAGCAACATGTCCCTGACGCAAGGAGCGGTTGTTCTTGAATCGTCATCATGGCAACCGTAGACACGTAAACTCCCCCCATGAGTCGGTAATTCCTCGACGTCGAATATTCGCAAACCGGCCTGTTCGAATATACGACTAGCTGTATATAGCGAGAGATAGGAAAAATGTTCGTGATACACGGTATCAAACTGGGTATGTTCGATTAGCCGCATCAGGTGCGGAAACTCCAGGGTGATGGTCCCGGCTGGTTTCAGTGTCGCCTTAAGCCCGAGAGTAAAATCGTTGATGTCCGGCACATGAGCATAAACGTTGTTTCCAGCAATCAGGTCGGCCTTCTTCCCGTCTTCCGCGAGCCGCTTACCGAGGTCCTCGCCAAAAAACTCGCGTAACACGGGAATTCCCTGGGTTTCTGCAGCCTCAGCGGTACTGACAGTTGGTTCTATTCCGAGGCAGGGGATACCCGCTGCGACGAAATTTTTCAGTAAATATCCGTCGTTGGAGGCAACTTCGATGACAAGGCTCTCCGCACCGAGTCCTAATCGATCAATGATGGTCTCGGTATAGCGCTTTGCGTGGGCAAGCCAGCCTCCGGAGGTCGAAGAAAAGTAGGCGTAATCGGGTGAAAAAAGTTCATCTGCCTGCGCATAGTCTTCTGTTTGCACCAACCAGCATTGCGAACATACCTGAAGCTTAAGCGGGTAGTACAGCTCGGGTTTATATAGATCTGCCTCGTCCAGGTAAGCATTCGACGGTGGCGCAAAACCGAGATCGAGAAACCTGTGTTCCAATGCTGAGTCGCAATGGCGGCAGTTCATACAGTAAGCCCGGTAAAATCTGCAGTCAGTAGCGGATGATTTCGATCGCGCTCAGAAAGATCGCTGACTGGTAACGGCCAACTAATCGACAGTTCAGGATCGGTCGGACAAAGACCCCCCTCAACCGAGGGTTCGTAGAATTCCGTATGCAGGTAAAGCAGCTCACTATCTGCCTCCAAAACCTGGAATCCATGTGCACATCCTTCAGGGATGACCATCATACGTGAATTATCAAAGGAGAGTTCTTCGGCATGCCATTGTAAAAAGGATTCAGAATCAGCGCGTAAGTCAACCGCAACATCCCAGACGCAGCCTTTCAGGCAACGCACCAGCTTCATTTCGGCATGAGGCACACACTGATAATGCATACCACGGATGGCACCCGGGTTTCGTGTACAGGATTGATTAATTTGCACAACTTGGCGGGCACCGATAAGTTCCCCGAGCTCTTCTCGGCAAAAAAGTCGCTTAAAGAAACCGCGCTGATCGGCATGGGCCCCGGTTTCTACTACCATCAAACCATCTATAGGCGTGCGATGAATTTTCATGCCTGTATCCAGGGGATTCTCGACTCAAGAGCAGATTCAGTGTACCAGGCCAGCTGGTCTCCGGTTAATATCGAATTGTCCTTACGAAAGTGACGGTACCAGTCGGCTGTCGCTTGTAATGACTGATCAAGATTCCATACGGGTTCCCAGTTCAATAAATCTCTGGCTTTTGTAATATCAAGATTGAGAAGTGTAGCTTCGTGTGGTTGCGGTGACTCCGTCTGCTGCCATCTCAATTCCGGCCAATGCGCCTGCAGCCTGCTTAGTACTTGCTCGACAGTGCAATTATCCTCTTTGGGGGGACCGAAGTTCCACGCCGAAGCGAACTCCAGACGATTTTCTAGCAATTGCTGTCCGAGCAGCAGGTAACCGGATAAACATTCAAGAACGTGTTGCCATGGCCTGGTTGCGTTCGGCGATCGGATAACCAGGGCTTGAGACCGTTCCAGAGATTTCACCAGGTCCGGTATCAGGCGGTCTTCCGACCAATCCCCACCGCCAATCACATTTCCGGCCCGTGCAGACGCCAATAACGGCGCGTTTTCGAGGTTGAAAAATGCATTCCGATAACTGTCGATGAGGAGTTCGCAGGCAGCTTTGGAAGCACTATAAGGGTCATGCCCGCCTAAACGATCAGTCTCGAGATAAGCTCTGGAGCCTTCCTGGTTAGCGTAAACCTTGTCGGTAGTAATAGCGACAATTGCACGAACCGAATCAACCCCGCGACAGGCGTCCAGCACATGCGCAGTACCCATGACGTTGGTAGACCAGTTCTCGATCGGTTCCTGGTAAGATCGACGCACCAGCGCCTGGGCGGCAAGGTGGAAAACAATATCAGGGCGGAACGATTCAACAACCGCTCTGACCTGGGCTGCACCACGAATATCCAGCCGATTGTCTTCAATCTCCAGTTTTAAACAATCCCAGTGGTTTGGCTGTGATTCAGGGTCTAACGAGACCCCACATAGTTGTGCCCCAAGCTGACTAAGCCAAAATGAAAGCCAACTACCTTTAAACCCTGTATGACCAGTGATAAGCACCCTGCTGCCACGGTAGATATCACCAAACTGGATCAAATCCAGACCT
>Ga0265303_10002518_pt1 | contig 11351 bp, 7 predicted proteins | sample Helome_2_FD_192494 | JGI IMG/M metagenome (GOLD analysis project Ga0265303, IMG submission 192494) | Marine sediment microbial communities from subtidal zone of North Sea - Hel_20160317 (Illumina Assembly) | ecosystem: Environmental > Aquatic > Marine > Subtidal zone > Sediment ...
AGTGCCTCCTGCACTCAATTCCATACTGTCATCGTAGATCCGAAAGTGGCGCCATAGAAGGCTCTCCGTCGGGCCGGATGCACCACTTGTCGGATAGTCGCCACTCATCGTCCGAAACGGACCGCTCATCGGCGAAGTGCATTGAAGCCGGCGGGCGCTTGCCTTACCCGTGGCTGACTAGCCTTCCAGACTCTGTCGCGTATTTCTCGCGTGAAAAAAAGCTACTAGTGGCGGACGTTATTGTTGATTTGCGGCAGTTCGGAATCCGACAGCCCTTTATCGAGTCCGGTGGAAATCGCGGCCGCCAGCTTGGAACTCGAAATGGGACCTACGATGTAGACGTTCGCGCCGCAGGCGATCGCGCTTTCGGTCCACAGGTGCTTATTTCCGCCACGCGTTACCGCAACGATGAAGAGATCATTGAAGAGACGGCGAGCCCGGGCGATTGCATTGAACCCGGTGCCAAAGTCCATTTCAACATCGGCGATCAACAAATCCGGTCGACGCTCAACCAGGAATTCGTATGCCATATCTTCGCTGCTTGCAACATAAACGTCCCAGGCCAAATCAACGAGCATCGCGGCCGTGCGGTCGCGTGCCTCGTCATCGTCATTGACGAGCAAGACTTGATTCACGTGAATTCCTTCAATGGCCACAAGTCCTGAGACGGGGCCTGATTACGAGGCTCGCAATTAAAATCCAGTCAGGGAATCAAATCAGCGACATTAGACGCCAAAAACCAGACAAGACGCGCCAGATGTCAGGGGCACCGACGTGGGCACGAGACAGAGCCCTGGCTATCCCGGGGGCAGCAGATCAACAGCAGAAACCGGGTCAATGTAGCGACAAATTCGGTGGCAGATTCAGGCGTTCGAGAAAGGCCGCAAATTTCGGGTCGTTTTGAAGGTTCGCAAGCATTGGGTCGGACCTGACCCAGGGAACCAGCGGATCGTGCTGTTCGTAGGCGGTATCGAGCCACCGCAACGCTGCCTCCGTCTCACCCCGAAAGGCGTAAGCCTTGGCTATCGCCGCGGCGGCGTCATCGGGAAAACGTTTGACAAGCTCGGCAAGTGCGGCATCCGACTCTTCGCCACGTCCCAATGCGTGATAGACCATTGCAAGGCCCGCCAGTCGCCACTGCTCGCCGAGCTCCAGTTCAGCCTCGGCGAGCGCCGCCGTTGGATTTCCCTGGGCCAGTAGCGCGAGAGCATAACGGTAGTGGCCGCGTACAAGGTTTGGCGAGTACTCAAGTATGCTCTTGAATGCCTCGGCTGCCAGGCCTGTCTGTCCCGATTCGTAATAAATGAACCCGAGATTGAAATGTGATGCGAGCCTCAGCGGATCGGCACGCAGACTCTGCTTTTGAAATTCAACCGCCGTTGCTGTGCGACCCATAGCAAGATTCAGGAGCCCCAATCCGCTCAATGCGCCGGAGTGGTTCGGTTCGATCGCAAGAGCTTTGTTCATCGAAGCCTCAGTGCCCGACCAATCCCAATCAAACGCCATCCGTCGGAAGCCGGACTGATAGTGCGCATCAGCCGCCATTGGGTCGAGTTCGATCGCGCGATCCAGTGCATCCTGGGACATTTTCCGGCCCTTAAGCAATGGTAACGTGCCGCTTAGAGTCTGATTAATGTATACGGACCCGACCTTCTCCCAGGCGGCCGCCATACTCGGGTCAAGGTCCAAAGCCTGCTCGAAGTAGGTGAGCGACGTAGCCAGATCGTCCGCGTTCAACCTGCGGTAGTGAAACAGGCCCTTCAAGTAAGCGTCGTACGCACCCGCGACCGTCGGTGAGCTATGCACGGGAATCGACTCGCCGAGCAATTCCACACGCAGTGCTTCAACAACGGCCAATGCAATCTCATCCTGGACCTCGAAGATGTCATCCAGTGTGCGATCGAAACTTTCAGTCCAGACGTGGGTACCATCGGCCGCAGAGATGAGCTGGGCAGTAATTCGAACCCTGTCACCCGACTTTCGGACACTGCCTTCGAGAAGGTTCGCGACGCCCAGCGTCTCACCGATGCTACGAAGATCCTCTTGCTTGCCTTTGAACTGAAACGACGACGTGCGGCCGATAACCCGAAGTTCGGGAATCCGGGCCAGCAGATTCAACAGCTCCTCCGAGATACCGTCGGAAAAATACTCATTTTCCGGGTCGGCGCTCATGTTGAGGAACGGCAATACAGCAATGGACTTGTCAGCGACCGTGGATGTTGTCACCGGCTCATCGACTTCCCATACAAACTTGTCGAGCGCAAACAACGCGACCGCGACCACCAACACCGCGATGACGACGAAATCGAGTTTTCGCCCGGTAGTGCGCGTAATGGATCGTTCGCGATCGACTTCGTGTTCTCTCTTGAGCCCTTCCGGGGTTAACTCGAAAGCCCATGCAAAAAACACAGCCAACGGAAATCCAATGATCAGCAGCCCGGCAACCAGGCGCACGGTCCAGTCAGGCAGGCTCAGTGCCGGGAACAGCACATCGGCAATCTGCAGTAACACCCACGCGACAAGTCCGTACGCGATAGCGACGCGAATGACATTGCGCCGCTTGAGTTCCGAATAGAAACCGCTCATCTGCACTTCATAACACAATTTCGAGCAAGACAGAAAAGCGCCGTTCGCGAACATGGCCTCAAACTGCTTGCGTCCCATTTTGCCGGCCGGGATGGTTGTGGCATTGCGAGCGCTTACACCCGATACTGTCAACGAATATTCATGCGAGGAAAAGCAATGCAACCCGGGATGATCGAACTGGGAAAGATGGGCGGCAACATGATGTGGAACCAGTTTGATGGCCACGCAATCCGATCAGCGGATGATTAAGGATCGGGATATTGCATCGCCGCCGGGGTACCAGGGGCTGAACGCCTGGCTTCTGCAGCACGCTTTCAGACTTCCATAGCGCCAGGAGGCCTTATGAACTCGAAAATCTCTGCGCCAGCGCTGTTATACGTTTCGATCCTGTTGCTGGCCGGCTGCGCCCTGCAAACGACAGATACTGAACTTTCACGCCTGCAGGCCCGCGCGGAGTCCGTCACGATTATCCGCGATGTTTTCGGCGTGCCGCACATCTATGCGAAGACCGATGCCGACGCCGTATTCGGCATGCTGTACGCGCAAAGTGAAGATGACTTTAACCGCATCGAACAGAACTACATCTGGGCGACCGGTCGCCTGGCAGAAGTCGAGGGCGAAGAAGCACTCTACAGCGACTTGCGGGCACGACTTTACATGACGGTTAACGAGGCGAAAGCTGCTTACGCGTCGGCGCCCGACTGGTTACGAGCACTTTGCGACGCCTTCGCAGACGGCCTTAATTATTACCTGTACACGCACCCCGAGGTGAAACCTCGCCTGCTGACACGATTCGAACCGTGGATGCCAATGTTTTTCAGTGAAGGATCGATCGGCGGGGATATCGAACAGATCCCGCTTGATGGCATCGCGTCGCTTTACGGCGGTGGCGACGAGATCGCTGCTCCGCGCGCTACCCTGGCGTCCCGCCCGGTATTCAGGGAACCCGCCGGCTCGAACGGTTTCGCCATCTCCGGGAAACTGACGGCGTCCGGCAATGCGATGTTGCTGATTAACCCGCACACGTCGCTGTTCTTTCGCGGTGAGATTCATGTTGTCAGCGAGGAAGGCCTTAATGCGTACGGCGCCGTAACCTGGGGGCAATTCTTCGTTTACCAGGGCTTCAATGAAAATACCGGCTGGATGCATACCTCGACGCAGGTGGATTTCATCGATGAGTTCATTGAGGACATTTTTGAGGAGGAAGGAAAGCTCCTGTACCGCTACGGCGACGAAAAGCGCCCGGTCAAAGTTTCTGACATTGCGTTGAAATACAAAGATGGAGACGGCTCATCGGAACGCGTGTTCACCGTTTATCACACTCATCATGGCCCGGTGACACACGAGATTGACGGCAAGTTGGTGGCCACGAAGATCAACTGGGACCCGGTGCATGCGCTCGAGCAGTCTTTCGTCCGTACCAGGCTGAGCGGACACGAAGAGTTCCGCGAGATGATGAATATCCGCACGAACTCTTCCAACAACACCGTGTACGCGGATTCCTCGGGGAACATCGCCTACTACCATGGAAACTTCATACCGAAGCGCGATCCAGGCCTGGATTTTTCGCGACCGGTCGATGGCAGCGATCCATCAACAGACTGGCAGGGATTACATGCCGTCGATGAAATCGTAACGATCCTGAACCCCCCGAATGGCTGGATTCAAAACTGCAATTCCACGCCGTTTACCGCGGCTGCCGAATACAGCCCGAGACGCGAGGACTACCCGCGCTACATGGCGCCCGATGCAGAGAATTTCCGTGGCATTCACGCCGTCAATGTTCTGACCGGCCAATCGGGAGTAACCCTCGATGGGCTTATCGATCTGGCGTATGACCCGTATCTGCCGGGATTCGAGCAGCTCATCCCGGGACTTGTCGCGGCTTACGATCAGGCGGCGGAGAAGAATGCTGCCGTAAGCAACGCGATCACTGTTTTGCGTGACTGGGATTTTCGCGTTTCCGGTGACTCTGTTGCCATGACACTCGCGCACTTTTACGGCGCCAGTTTTTTCAAGAACGCAGAATTGCCGGCGAGCATGAAAGATGCATCTCGCATGGAAAAAATAATTTACTTCGGCTCGGAATCGGCGCCGGAGGAACGATTGAGGATCTTCGCCGATGTTGTCTCGAAGCTCGAGTCTGACTTCGGCCGGCAGGACGTTCCCTGGTCCGAAGTCATGCGCTACCAGCGGATCGATGGCGCCATCGAACAAACATTCGATGATGACGCGCCGTCGCTTCCGGTCGGCAATATGGCGTCAAGTTACTGGGGCGCGCTCGCTGCTTTTGGCAACAGGGGCCGGCAGAACACCCGACGAATCTACGGCACGCGGGGCAACAGCTTTGTTGCGGTGGTCGAGTTTGGCGAAAAACTGAGGGCGAAAACGCTGCTGGCCGGCGGCCAGAGCGGTGATCCCGCTTCGCCACACTTCGACGATCAGGCGCAGCGCTACACCGACGGCGAATTCAAAGATGTCGCCTTTTATCGTGAGGACGTCGAGCGTCGTGCAGAGCGGACATACCACCCCGGATACTAGTCACCACGGATCCTGACGCTACAACGACAGCGGAACAACACCACTACTTTTCTGCGCAACTATCGCTGTCCAGGTATTTCCCGAGTCGGGCAACAGGCGTTACTGGCGTGCTGTGCGAGTTGACCACCAGAACCTCGGGGGCGAGATTTTCGACAGCCCACCGGGCGAACCAACACTCGGTTGCGGCGCGTTCTTTGCGCGGTGTATCAGCGTCGGAACGTGGCACGTGAACGTCGGATACAAAGAAATACCCTTTATCCATGGCAAACACGCCGAGCATGGCATCGACATGCGGGCCTGCACCCATTTTCACCAGCTTCACGCGGCCGGGTTCGCTGCCGAGAATTACGGGGTCATCGACCGGCCGCACAACGGCCAGTTTGTCTCGCTCGGATAGCCGGTCCTTCGGCATCGAAGACCTGTTCAATGCTGTCTGAAAGAAGCGGAGGTTCTCCGAGGGTACGAAAATCTCGGCGCCAGCAGCCGCAAACGCGCGGGCGCCGCCAGCATGATCGTCATGAAAGTGTGTAATAGCGACAGCACTAATTGACTGGTGCGGAAACTCCTCTTTCAGGAAGTCGACCAATGCCTCGGACAAACCGCTGACTCCGAGGCCGGGCACAAGATCGGAGGGCGGTATATGGTGAAACTCGACCCACCCCGCTGGCGCGTCGGCAACAACCAGGCCATCGCGGGTATCGACAACGAGATGCTGGAATCCGGTTCTGACGCCTCGCACCAGGTACACACTGTCCGTCAGCTCGACAAGCTGCATGTCGATTGTTGCCGGCCAACGGTCTCCGGGCACTTCGATGGGAGCAGCGCCCGGCGTTCGTGCCCAAACGGCTTCCGCCTCACCGGGCTCCAGGTCGCGCCATCGTCCTGTTGCCTTGAACAAGAGCGTATCGTCGAGCATCAATCTCAGTAACGGTGCCTGGGCGTCCGTCCAGTCCCACATCCATTCGACCTTTGCACGGCCGCGAAGTGGCACATCAGCCGTTGTACTTACGGACTCTACGTTGTCTCCGCTGATTGCAAGCTGTGTACCGTCCAGTGCTTGCGGATTCGCCCGATACTCCTGCAGCAATCGCCGTGGGTCGATACGTCGCACACGTAATGCTTCTTCCGGATTCTTCGTCGGGTGGAATTCGACGTCCGGTGGGGATTCTCGATTGACGATACGTACCGTGTCGGGCGGCAGGTACGCGACGCTCCAGCTGCCGTCCATGTCGGGATTCGACCGGCCGCGACCGGTGAAGAAAACGCGCTGCGAATCGGATTCAGTGACAACACACCAGGTCGTTGGATAAAACTCTTCCGGCGCGGGCCTTTTACCCTGATAACGCGCACCAAGATCGAGTTCACCATCAAGACAGAACTCGGTGACATTTCCCGTCGATGCAGCTGCGAGCAACGATATCGAGACAAGTTTGAGCATTTTTATCCCCTTCAGATCGGTGTTGCTGACTACCCGCGTTGTTGGCGATTGACCGTAGCCGTCCAGCAAATGCAAAGCAAGACTACGCAGAAGTAACGTCCGGCGACAGGTGTGTTCTTCAAGGTACGAACAGCCCGGAGACCACTGTAATTGAACCCGGCTCGTGCACTGTTCTGGGCATAAGCCATTGTTTTAGCTATGCTCAAAGCAGGCAAAACTGGTTTCGCTGATCCCATGAAACGACTTTTTCAGGAGCTGCGCCGCAGGCACGTATTCAACGTTGGCGCCGCCTATGTGGTCGTGGCCTGGCTAGCCCTCCAGGTTGCAGACCTGATTTTGCCGATATACAACGCGCCCGCGTGGATACTCCCGGCATTCACCACATTACTGTTTCTGGGCTTCCCGGTAGCATTGTTACTGGCGTGGGCTTACGAGGTAACGCCGGATGGGGTCAAGCTCGACGATGAAACACAGACCATCCGGTCAGACGCAGACAAAGACGAAGCTCTGACTCTCCCCCCCGGCCCGTCGATAAGTGTTCTGCCATTCAGGAATCTGAGTACCGACGCTGACCAGGAATTGTTCGCCCAGGCAATGACGAACGACATCGTTACCGGTATTTCTCAATCGTCGGGTTTACGAGTTATCTCGACAGGTTCTGCCGGAAGCGACGTGGACGTTAATCCGATTGAATTTGGAAAACGATTGGGTGTGCGTTACTTGCTGCAAGGAACGGTGAACAAAATTTCTGATCAGCTGCGCGTAACGGCACAGCTCACCGATACCGAAAGCGGTACGCAGATGTGGTCTGCGAATTACGACAAAGAACTGACCGCAAACAACCTGTTTCACGTGCAGGATGATATCCGCGAACAGATCGTGGCAGCCCTCAGTGATCTGCATGGCGTGATTTTTTCTTCGGAAACCAAGAGAAACGTACATCGTCCAACCGCAAGTCTGAACGCCTACGAGTGCCTGTCCGTCGCGCTGGCTTACGACAAGTACCTGTCCGAGGAGTATCACCTGCGTGCCCGCGAAAGTCTCGAAAAAGCAGTGGAACTGGACCCCGACTTTGACCAGGCGTGGTCACACCTTTCGTGGATCTACACCGACGAAGTTGTTTTTGGCTACAACCCTCTGCCTGACTCGATGGAGCGTGCGCTCAAGGCTGCGCGCCGAAGTATTGAGCTTGCGCCGACCAACTACCACGATCGCTGGTTGCTTTCCCGCGTCCACTATTTCAGCGGTGACAAGGACCTGTTCTTTGCGGAAGCCGAAAAATCCCTGAATCTGAATTCGAACGATGGCACGGTCCTGGGGCTGATTGGCTGCTACATGCTCCTGGCCGGGGAGTGGCAACGAGGCGTCGCGCTGGTCGAGAAAGCCAAGGTACTGAATCCGAACCACCCCGACTATTACCACTGGTTCCTGAGCGCTGCCGATTTGCACGAGCATGACTATGCGGGAGCGTTGAAAAAACTGCAGAAGATGAGTTTTTTCGAATGGCCGTCGGCTTTGTTGTTTCTTGTTTCCACCAACGCCTTGACCGGCAACATGAGCGAAGCCGCGCGTTACCAGGAGATACTCGATAGAGTACTGGATAACCCGACGCTCGAGGACGCGCGCGTACACCTGGTGAAGATGATTCCCTACGCGGATGATGTGGTAGATACGGTTATGGGTGGACTGAGCCTGCTCGTACAGCATCAAACGTAGCCTCCGCCATGTGAGCCGGGCGCCGGCGTGGTTGACTACGGACTCGCTTCGAACGGCGAAAAGGCTGGATTTCAGGCGTTTTTCCGGGCGTTTTCCCTCGTGTCGCTTGCGCGGCCGCGCGCCTTGCGCAAGAATGGAATGGCACAAGATCGAACATCAAGGTGACCGACAAGAAAGCACCGCCAAATAACACTCAGCGTACGCTCGGGGGGACACGCCATGTTTTACCATCAACGTCATATTCTGGCTTCATTGGTTCCGATGATTCTGGCCACGACTGGATTCGTATTCGCACTTTACGCGCCGGTCGTCGAGGCCCAGGAACAGGAAAAGCGCGGCGGCGCCGCCGTTCTCCTGGAGGAAATTACCGTTACCGCGCGTAAACGGGAAGAAAGTGCTCAGGAAGTTCCGCTGGCGATTACGGCCTACAACTCTGCCCAGATCGAAGCGCTGAAATATCGTGACCTGACCAATATGTCGGTCGGAATGCCCAACGTCGCGCTCGACGATATCGGCACGACTCGCGGCAGCGCGAACTTCTCGATACGCGGGCTTGGCATCAATAGCTCGATCGCCTCGATTGATCCAACCGTGGGTTTGTTCCTCGACGGCGTCTACCTTGGCAACAATGTCGGCGTAATCTTCGATATGTTCGATGTCGCCAGCGTCGAAGTTCTGCGCGGCCCACAAGGCATTCTGTTTGGTCGAAATGTGACCGGCGGCGCTATCTTGCTCAACACCAAGAAGCCGACTGACGAGTTTGATGCCAGCGTGCGGGCTGCAGTCGATGGCGGCGGCGACGGCGGTACCAACACCTACCTGATGGGCAGCATTGGTGGCCCCCTTACGGATACCCTGTCGGCGAAAATCAGCGCCTATTACAACGACGATGACGGCTGGTTCGAGAACAAGTTCGACGGTAGTGACCACGGCGCCGTTGAACAGAAGATGTTTCGTCCAGTGGTGGTATGGACGCCCACTGACAGCACCGAACTCATCCTGCGCTACGAATATACCGACATCGAGGGTGACGGCCCTGCATCCCAGACCCATACAAACGGCAGCGGCTTTCCCGGCGCCTTCGTCAACTTCGATCGCGACAGTTTTGACTTCTCGATCGACGAAAAGGGCTTCCAGAAAGTCGAGACCGATTTCATCAGCGCCGAGTTGAATATCGACGTTGCTTTTGGCGACGGCACGATTACCAATATTTTTGGCTGGCGTGAATCGGAAAGTTCGAGTCTCGCCGACATCGACGCGCAACCACAGTGGCTGTTTAGTGCCCCTGCCTGGTTGAACACGGAACAGACGAGCAATGAGCTGCGCTACAATGGCATTTTCGCGGATCGGGCCAACGTAACCGTCGGCGTTTATTACTTCACCAACGAGATCAACTACCACGAACGGCGTGAATTCCTTGGCATTGCTACCGGCAATATTGCACCGGCGTTACAAGCGGACGGTGGCGGCAACTATGAGGTGGATACGCTCGGCGTATTCGCCGCCGTCGATTACGACTTGACGGATCAATGGACGCTGACGACGGGCCTGCGCTATACGAGCGAAGACAAGGACGCGGAGATCGCGTCCCTCATCCGAAATGTAAATTCGCCGTGCAACATCGTGCTGGCCGGCGACTGCCCGTTCGATTTCGTCGACAGTAAGGACTGGTCCAACGTGTCGCCCAAGGTCGGCCTGACGTACCACGTCGACGACAGCAGTGTCGTCTATGGCCACTGGAGCAGGGGCGTTCGATCTGGCGGCTACAATCTGCGAAACACTTCTGTCAACCCCGCCGACACACCGGGACCGTTCGACGAGGAAACCGTCGACAGTTTTGAAATCGGTTTCAAGTACACACGGGACTGGGGGCGCCTGAACGGTGCGATCTTCTACAATACGATCGAGGACATGCAGCGTGAACTCAATTCGCCCAGCCAGGGCGTCGGCGTCGTCCAGGTCATCCGTAATACGGCCGACACCAATATCAGCGGGTTCGAACTCGACGGCGTCTTCAGTCTGACCGACAACCTGGTGTTGCTGACTTCGATGGGCCTGACCAATGCACAATACGACGAGGTCAAATTCGACCTGAACGGCGATGGCGTTATCGACGGTGTTGACAGAGGTCTTGACCTTCCTCGCGCCGCCGATTTCACTTTCAGCATCGGTTTTACGCACGACCTCGACATCGGCCAGTGGGGCTACCTGGCCTCGCGTGTTAATTATGCTTACAGGGGTGAATCGGCGTATACCGATGACAACCTGGGCTTTATCCTGCCACAGGATATTCTCGACGCAGGTCTCGATTTTTACTCTAACGACGGCCGCTGGACATTTTCGCTCTACGGCCGCAACCTGCTGGACCAAGTCAAGCACGGTGGCGATACACAACTACCACCCGTCATTGGACCCGTGCCTACCGGCGGCACCTTCTCGCCGCTTGCCAAAGGGCGCATCGTTGGTGCGGAAGTTACCTTCAACCTGACAGGCAACTGACCGAGCAAAGGCGCTGGTCTTGCAAGGAGGATGCCACGCGGCATCCTCCTTTTGTCCCCTGGCCTGCTAGTCTCCCGAGAGGATCTTGCGAACGCGCTTTTCGAGCGACTTCGCCGTCTCCGAAACGCCCTCCGTAACGTCCTTCAGCACTTCATGCTCTTCTACGAATTTGCCCAGCCGTGATCGGAGCTCTTTGTTTTCCTTCTTGATCTTCTTGATTACCTTCTTGAATCGGCGCTTCTGGGCCGCCATCTCTGAGTCGGCATACTTACGCGTGTTCTCGAGATCTTCCGCGAGCTCCTTCTTGACGAGTTCCCGCATTTCGTCCAGCTGCGCCGTCAGCGTGTCCACACGCTTTTCGAGTTGCTTCTGAACCGCTGTCAGGTTCTTCGTGACGCTAGTTTTCGCCGCTTTCTTCCCGGCGGGTTTCCTGGCGACCGCTTTTTTCTTGCGTGCCGGTGAGGCTTTCTTTCTTACGGCCGCTTTCTTCTTGCGTGCTGCCGGGGCCTTCTTTTTTCCAACCGCTTTTTTCTTGCGAGTTGCGGTGACCTTTTTCTTGCTGCGCGTCGTT
>Ga0265303_10002519_pt1 | contig 11349 bp, 8 predicted proteins | sample Helome_2_FD_192494 | JGI IMG/M metagenome (GOLD analysis project Ga0265303, IMG submission 192494) | Marine sediment microbial communities from subtidal zone of North Sea - Hel_20160317 (Illumina Assembly) | ecosystem: Environmental > Aquatic > Marine > Subtidal zone > Sediment ...
TTTAAATGAAAGTGCCGATACCTTTTATCAGATTTTCCATTAAAAATCTTAACGAACCTGTTGAACTTAGGGGCTTCGCCCCAAGTGGAATGATGGAACAACCGAATAGTGAAATGACGGGTTTCTATAAAACGGAATTCAAAGCGCATAATTTTACTGTGAATATATTGCTCTGATCTATCATTTCGTGTTGCGAAAGTAGAAAATATATGTCCGAATCCCAAATTGAAAACAATAAGAACCAGTTAATCGGTGAGAAAAACATTCCCGAGCACATTATCGATGGATCCATTGTGATTGATTCCATAGAGGCTTTTTCCAGCATTCTGAAACAGTTTCCGAATCATCCCGCCCTGCTAAGAAAATACGCCGATTTGCTTTTCAGACAGGAGTTGCTTGACCTGGCAGCCAAATCTTACGGTGAGGCAGCCCGACTCTACGTTGGTTCAGGCCAGATGCTCCAGGCCCTGGTTGCAAAAAAGCAGCAATGGCTCATAAAACCGCCTTCCAACAAGGCAATCCACCTGTTTTTATCCGATCTTGAGCAGGGCAATTTCAGAATGACCCCGCCTAAAATGCTTTTTGACAAACTGTCGCCCAAAGAAATGCTGGCCATACTATCGGGCTTTGTCAGAGTTCGCTTATTTGCCGACAAAATAGTTCAAAAAGCGGGAGACCGTGGGACCAATCTTTATTTTATCGTATCCGGAACCCTGAAGGATTCCATTTTTCCATCTCTAGAAACAAAAGAGAAAGTTCTCAGAAAACCGAATATATATTTGGCTGAAGATGATTTTTTTGGGGAAATTTATCCGTTTAAAAATGATCAAATCTGCCAATCCGATATAAAAACCGTGACTCAGGTTGAACTGGTTAAGATTTCCAGACAAAAACTGATGAAACTTTGCAGGCAGTTTCCAAATATAGAATTGGCACTCATCGATTTGTTTAAAATTCGATTCGGACCTGAAGAGTCAAGCCTACCACAGATGGCTCGCAAGGCCGATCGTTATCAATTGCCCGTCAAATTGAACCTGGAACTGGCTCCCCATGGTTCATTAGAAAGCCCTCTGATCATTGACGGCTATTCCAGTGATATATCCATCGGTGGTATTTGCGTTGTGTTAAACGGCAAAAGTGAGCATATCGGCAATCTGTTGGATTCGATGCCGGATACAGTCGACAACAGTCAAATTCGGGTCAGCTTCCCGGGGGAGACGATGGAACTCAAGGTCTGGGGTAATATAGTCTGGCGTCACCAGATTCATTTCAACGGCAGTAAAACGTTGGCGCTGGGGATCCAGTTTGAAGAAGATTCACCCAAATTGCGGGGTATGCTGTTTATGTTTGCCAACAGCCTGGAGGTACCCCAAGCATTACCCAACGCTTCGTGATATCGGGATCGGGTGCTATACCGGAAAATCAAAACCTTTGAGTTCAATACAAAGACGATGGCTGACCACATTAATTTCTTTAACGAAGATAAAAACGAGGGATCCGGGATAAGACCCGGCGGGATTAAACACCATCAGGGTAAAAATCAGAATGCCTCGCTGGTGCCGCAACCCGGCATGGATAAATTAAAACCCAAGCTGCATGGGAAATTCGGCTCCGAGATAGACATCAAGGAGCCGTTGTACAACAGCCGCATCATCATAACCTACGTCGAGTTTCTTAAGAAATATCATCCGACCATCAATATCGATTCTGTTTTGCAGTTTGCCGGGATGACAAGGCATGAGGTGGAAGATCCCGGGCACTGGTTCAACCAGCACCAGACTGACAGATTCCACGAAATAGCCGTTTCCCAGACCGGCAATCCCCATATCGCCAGGGACGCCGGTCGATTCACCGTATCCTGCGAAAGAGTGGGACCTGCCAAACAGTATGCCATGGGGTTGATCAACCTGGCGTCTGTCTATCTCATGGTGGGAAAACTGGCCCGAACCATGTCGCGGGGTGCGGTAATGAAGGCCAAAAAACTGGGCGCCAACAGGGTCGAGATCATCTCCATTCCCAGTTCGGGCACGGCAGAAAAGCGCTATCAATGTGAGAATCGTATCGGCACCTTCGAATCTGTGGCCCGGATTTTTATTAACAAATATGCCGCCATTGAACACCCGGAGTGTTTCCACCAGGGAGATAAGCACTGCCGCTACATTGCCACCTGGGCGAAAACCCCTTCTCTCATCTGGAAGCGGATCAGCAATTTCGCACTCATCATCGGCCTGCTGATTTCCCTGATTTCCTGCTACACCCTGCCGGGCACTGCCTGGCTTACTTCGGCGTCGGTGGGTGCGATCATTTCTCTGATGCTATTTTGCTACGCCGGACGGCTTGAAAAAAAAGAACTGGTTAAAACCATCGAAACCCAGGGCAATGCGGCCAAGGATCTGCTGGAGGAGATGAACATCCGGCACAGCAATGCTTTGCTGATTCAAGAGATCGGCCAGGCCGTCTCCAGAATTCCGAACGTGGACAGGATTGTTGAAACCGTTGTGGAGATTATGGGAAAACACCTTTATTTTGATCGCGGCATGATTATGCTGACGGACCCTAACGGGAATCGGCTGAAATTTATCGCCGGCTTCGGTTATAGCCAGGAACAGGAGAAAATTTTAAAGATTTCAAAATTTGATCTGGGCAATTCTCAGCCAGAGGGTCATTTAGTCAGGTGCTTTAAAGAACAAAAACCTTTTTTAGTCAATGATGTTTCAGAAATTGAACAGGATCTTTCTCCAAAAAGCCGTGAATTCATTAAACAGATGGCGGTGCAATCTTTTGTCTGTGTGCCCATTGTTTACGAGAAGGAGGCCCTCGGCGTTCTGGCGGTGGAAAACACAAAATTACGGCGGCACCTAACGCAAAGTGAAATCAGCGTTCTGATGGGCGTGGCCTCCCAGACAGCGGCCGGGATCATCAATGCCCGTTCATTTAAAGAAATCAGAAAAAGCGAACAGCAATATCGGCTTCTGGCCGATAATATTTCCGACGTGATCTGGACCTTTGATCCTGCGCAGTCCCGATTTACCTATTTCAGCCCATCCGTTGCGCGACTTCTTGGATTTGCCCCCGAGGAAATGCTGGATCTTGAAATGCATGATATTTTGACCCCCGATTCCTACGAACGAGCCGCAAAGGTCATTGCAGGAGAACTGGCCAGGGAAAAGAGCGAAGCATCCGATCCGTATCGGTCACGTACTCTGGAACTTGAGCAATATCGCAAAGACGGAACGACGCTATGGTCTGAAGTGACCGCCAGTTTCCTGCGGGATCCATCCGGTAAAGCCTTTGCTATTCTGGGAGCAATGCGGGATATCTCCGAAAGAAAACAGGCCGAGCAGGAAAAGAAAAATCTGGAAACCCGACTGCAGCAGGCCCACAAAATGGAGGCCATCGGCACCCTGGCCGGCGGCATTGCCCACGATTTCAACAATATTTTGGCAGCCGTCCTTGGTTACACCGAAATGGCTCTGAATGAGACACCTGAAGGATCTCTGCTTCGCAGTAACATCCAGGAAGTGCTCAGTGCCGGCAACCGCGCCAAAGACCTCGTCAAGCAAATCCTGGCTTTCAGTCGCCAGGCCGAGCAGCAATTGGCTCCCGTTAAGGTGAAGCACGTGGTCACAGAGGCCCTCAGGTTGCTGCGGGCATCACTGCCCAGCACGGTTGAAATCCGGCGAAACATTCATAGCGATGCGGCCACATTGGCGGACCCGACCCAAATTCACCAGGTCATGATGAATTTGTGCGCCAATGCCGATCATGCCATGCGGGATATGGGGGGCATCCTGGAGGTAAGTCTGACCGACGTTTCAATTGATTCAACCCTCAAGGCCCAAAGGCTTGATTTGATCCCCGGTGATTATTTGTGTTTGAGAGTGGGTGATACCGGTCACGGTATGCCCGAAGAGGTGAAAACACGGATATTTGAGCCGTTTTATACCACCAAGGGACGTGATAAGGGAACAGGCATGGGACTTTCGGTGGTTCATGGTATCACCAAAAGCCACGGCGGCTCAATAACCGTAAAAAGCGAACCGGGCAAGGGCAGCACTTTTGAGGTATTTCTGCCGAAAATTGAAATGAAAACTGCGCTTACCACAGATGACAACCTGGCGCTTCCCACCGGAGATGAGCGCATTCTTTTTGTGGACGATGAAAAGGTCCTGACGGATATGGGTCGGCAGATGCTGGAACGCTTGGGTTATCGGGTCGCAAGCCGAACCAGCAGTATTGAAGCCCTGGAGCTGTTTAAAGCCCAGCCGGGCAATTTTGATCTGGTGATCACCGACATGACCATGCCCAATATGACCGGTGATAAACTGGCCGCTGCCTTAATGGCCATCCGGCGCGATATCCCGGTGATCCTGTGCACCGGATTCAGCGAGCAGATCACCGAAGAAAAGGCCAAAAAACTGGGCATCCGGGAGTATATCCTCAAGCCCATGGTGATGAATAAACTGGCCAACACCGTGCGGGGGGTGCTGGACAAAGGGCAACATCGATAAAGTTGCTTTAAGTATTCTCTGGTTGTGTCCTTTATTAAATTTACAAAACTCGGATAGGTTTTATTGTGGTTAACCTTCCAGATTCGGATCCGAAGTTACGACCGGGTCGGTGGCCCGGATAAAGCTCAGCTCGAAAAATTTTATAATTGACTCCTGTGTATCGCCGGCTGCAACCGCCGAGGTGAATCCAAACAGAAAACGCTCAAATTTATCGTGTTCGGCGCCACTGAGTTTGATTGTCTGTTCCAGTTTGGGCGGTATGGCAGCAACATCATATTTAACCAGCGTATCACGAAACAGGGACGTCAGGGGTTTGCTGCAGCCGCCATCGGTGCATTTCTCAACCCATGCCTTGAGCACATATACGCCTTCACCGGCCACCAGGTCACGGATCACTTCAAGGCGAATCGCCCACGGTCCCTCCGCTAACCAGTTGTCTGAATCCGTAAAAGAAATGGGGGCGAAATCATCGGCGGACACCACCTTTTTATCTTCATACTGCTCGGTCCGGTAGCTGCGGGGTTCGGCGATCTGGTTGACGGCATATAAATTTTGGTCGTCGCTTCCCGCATAAACGATTTTGCTATTGGGGTCAACAGCGGGAGTGGAGTTCACGTCCAAGGGGCTTGAAAATTTCCATCTCAAAGTGCCGTCAGGATTTACGGCAAGGATCTTGCCTCCGGGATCTTCGTCCGATCCCACGTAGATGATGTCGTCATCCGGATCGACCGTCGGCGAGGATTGAATCTCACCAGCAGCGATATTAACGCCTACCGGTGAATAATCCCAATTAACACTCCCGTCTGCGGTATTAATCGCGTAGAGTCTCTCATTTTCGGCCACGCCATAGACAACGCTTTGATCATTTGATAAGGCAGGAGTTGTCTCTATGGTACCAATACCTCCCAAGCCGCCCGTGTTGCCAGGGTATCGCCAACTTGTCGCACCTGAATCGAGAGCTGCAAAAAATTCACCGGAATCGAAATCTACGTCACTGTTAAAGAATGTCGAGAAATAGACCCTGCCGTCTGTGCCCACCTGGGGGGTTGATCGGATATCTGCATTGACATTGAGAATCCACCGAGGGGTGCCGACTTGATCGAAGGCTATCATCTGGTTTCCGGAGCGGTCTGTGTAGATGACTCCGGAATTTGGATCTACTCCCGCCATGTACTCGGTTTCATCGCCAATATCAAAGGACCACACTTCAACTCCTGAAACGGAATTCAAGGCATAAATAAAGGGGGTGATATCTTCTGAGTTGGAGACATAGATGTTTCCGTTGGGACCAATGGACGGGCGGCCCAGTGAAACATCCCCGCCGACGTTAAAATTCCATAGTTCATTGCCATCCTGATCCAGGGCATAAAACAGGTTGTCGTCCGATCCGATGTAGATGGTCGTCTCGTCGCCGCTTTCGACGACCAGCGGCGAAGATCTTACATTATCGCCGGTGACCTTCTGCCATTCGTTGGCCGTCGGAAACGCTCTGTCACCAAACTCAAAGTGCCGCTTACGATCATCCGGGTTTATGGCGTATAGATTGTTGTCATCGGATCCCACGTATATTGTGCCGTCGGCGCCGACCGCCGGTGACGACTTGACTTCGCCTGCCGTTGCAAAGGTCCATTTGACGGAAAAAGATTCGGCATCGTGCCGGTTGTCGTCGTAGGTTTCTTGATTCGGGCTGTCGGCACGGCATGACGACAGCTCAAGGGTCTGGGGTGGATCTTCGCTGCCCCAGAATACATATTGCACGGCATCCTGACTGCTGCCGCCGGGTAAGGGGTCATTGCGGGTGTTGGCTTTCAGGTTGGCGCCGTTGCAATAGTCGCGCTGCAGACTGAAATTTTGATCAAATTGGGTTTTGGTGTCAAATTCCACTCCTATCTTAGGCGGTCTCAACCCCTTGCCGGATCCGTCCAGAAACTGCGGCGTGCTGTTAAAGCGGCTGTCACCGGCATAACCCAGCAGCTCGCTGCTTTCAAAATCGCCGCCGGCCGAATTTTTGGTGTTCACCGGATTGCCGGTGCCGTCGTCCCCGGCGGCAATCACGGTAAAGATAAACCCTTCACCGCTCCCGGAAGTGGTGTCTAAAGTAAAAAAAACACGGATGCCGTTTTCAAAAAGGCATTGGCCGTTTTGACAGAAATTGTTGTCGCCCCCGATGGGTTTGTCACCGCCGTACCAGAGGTCGCCGAATGCCGGGCCGCTTCCGCCGATCGTTATTTTTTCGTCTCCACCGCCGACAACATCAAAAACCGGGGTTCCGATATCCGATTCCTTAGGGACCGCATCCGCAACCAGATCCTCCATGGTGATGGTGTATCCACTGAGATTACCGAAAATATTCAATGGGCTGCTATTTCCGACTTCCACCTCAACATCGCCGGATTTGCCGGTGGTAAAAATTCTGTAATTGTAACGGGAAAAGACAACCCAATCGTCTGCGGAGAAATTAGCTATTTCTGCAAAAGGGGCTCCCGGCAGGGCCTCCAGTCCGGTAAGTTTGACTCTGTTGGGTGGCTCATCAATTCGTTCCTTGTAATAATAATCTCCTACTTGGTTATCACTGGTCACGATTCGTATTGCTCCGTTGCGCGGTGGAAAGAAGTCCCGAGCTTCCAAAGCAACATAAATATCTTCGCCAGCCTGCAAAGGGCTGGCAGGATCCGGATTCGTCGGTTGAACGGCCAGACACACAATATCATCAGAGCTGACATTTAATGCTGATGCCAGGGTTACGGTAAAGGAGGGATCGCCCGGGGTTACCGCTGAATTTTGGATCAGAGAATATCTGTCCACTGGCAGAGGGTTCCCCTTAAAGTGCTGCCAGTTAACTGCAGTTACGTTTGCATTTGGAACAGTAAAATCTTGAGGTATGTCACCATCGTTCGGCACGGTTAGCGTATACACGGGATGACTGGTGGCGGCCGTGTAAATAAATCCGGGGCTGAACACATTAATGTCGAAACTGCTGCCATCATTTAGGGTGTATGTATCGTTATTCAGCGACTGGATAAAATTATCATTGAAGTTCGAATTTCTGATTCGACTCAACGCATATCGTACACCGGATTCGGCGATAAAATACGCTCTGCGAGCATCATTGGGAGTGGCCGAACTGGTGGCAGAGGTGGTGAACAGCGACACCATGGTAGTCCCGAGCACACTGAAAATAACCAGCAGCATAAGGATATAAAGCAGGGTGTTGCCGCTGACCTGCGCGGGCATTTGATATAGGCGATATAACGACCGCAGAGCAGCCGGCAATGGTTTTTGGTCTTTGGGCGTCTTCATTGCAAAACCTCACTGGAGCGAAATCGGCAGGGCATCGCTGAACAAGCCCGGCGTTTTCTTGCAGGCAGGGCCGATTTGCTATTTTTTTTCAACCAGGTGTCTCGGAAAGATCCTGGTTCTGAACTCTTTGCCGATGCCGTCAAGTTCAAACACAAAGTCAACGCTCTCTACCTCGTCCACAGGACCGGTGTCGTGATCTATATTTAGATAAGTTAGAGTTAAATCGCACGAAGAAACATTTTCCAATAATTTGTGATAATTAGATCCGCTATCGACACTGATCAGAATCGCCTCTTGAGTCGAATCATATTTCAGTTCACGCGTTCCGCTCAGCACGGCGCTTTTATATGAAACGGATAAATCGGGTGCAGCTGTATCCGGAGTGCTCGTTAAAATATTAATTTCTCGAAGCTCCAGGCTGATCCGATCCAGAGCAATTTGGGCTTGAAGGGCGCCTTCGCTGGTCTGTCGGGTAGTTATATAGCCACGGATGCCCGAATAAACGAACAGAGAGGTAAAGGTCCCGATGATACCAATCAGGACAATCGTCAAAACCAATTCAATCAGGGAAAAGCCGGCCGATTGCGTGATCCGATTCTCCATGTTTTAGTACCTCACAGCGGGATCGCCGGTATCCCGGCTTTCGGTTAAGATTATCACAAGCTCGTTGGCGGGTCCCTTGGCGGAAACCTTCAATACGGGACTCACCGACGGCGCAGTATCTATTTCATCGCCGCTGGAGTTGAACTCGATATATTGGGTGGTCACAAGGATATCGTTTATGGATTGGCCATTATAATTCGATACGATAGCCGCAAGGACGGTGTCCGGATCATCATTTATTTTCGAGGTATAATAGGCGATGATTTCTTCCATCTTTCCCTCGGTTTCAGCTTCACTTGAAACGATTTCAACAGATTTCCAGCTAAAATCCAAGGCCGCCCCCATATAGTTAATGAAAAAAACGCTCAGTATACCGGCTGCCATGAGGGTCAGGATAACCTCCACCATGGTAAAACCTTTGGAACTGCTGCCCCTTGCCATAGCGCCTCTCATTGGATCAATCCTGTTTCCGGGGTTACAGAGAAAATAAATGGGTTTGATCCGTCTGAAATGGTAATCGTTAACGGATCGCCCGCTGATACGGGCGTATTGGAGGTTTCATCGGTATAGGCAGTATATGGCCTGCCGAGTTTATCAAAATAGACGCTAAAGTCGCCCGTACCTGCAGCGAATTCGGCCAATGAAATGGTATCGGCAACCTCCCCTGGAAGCTGAACCCGATTTGAAGTACTGTCTTTAAATAGCCAGTAATCTCCTGCCGTGCATTGTATCCCCCATATCTCACTGCGCTTCATGGCCATTGCCTGGGCATAGCGGATATGGTTGCGAATTTTGGCTACCTGGGCCATCAGATCTATTTCGTCGGTATTAATTGAGCGAATCAAAACACCTGCGGCAATAATGCTCATGAGCACCAGGACGACAATTATCTCAATAAAGGTGAAGCCATGGTTGTTGCGGTCCATATTCGGTTGGGTCTTTTTTCGGCTTGAATTTCATTTTTAGTGTAAGAGATTGTATTTATTATATTATTTCTACTAAACGAAGTCAAGAAAAAGCTGTGGTTTGGGATAGCTACGAAGTCGCTGATATCGCTCGATAAAATTTGATTTTGCCATATACCCTATATCTTCCACCCGACACTTTTTTTTAATATCCATAATCACCGCTTTTGATGCCTCTAACGATTCCATTTTCCAATCTCAAGTGGTCCATGAAGCGGCCGGGACCGTGGTTGTAAGTCCATTCCTCGATAATGACCAGCTTCTTTATGCGATAGGGCTGTCCACCTTCGAAATCCCGGTTGCGGTACTCATAATTCTCATAAATTCCATAGTAGCCCGGATGATGTTGAAAGCCGTAAATCCGCTCCTCCTCCCAAACTTCGACGTGGTCCGGTTCGCCGCATTCGGCCAGCACCCTGGCTTTGAAATCGCCGACGGTGATCAAGCGGACGCCACACCTGAGGCTCGTTGCCCCTGCGTGGGAAAAAGTAAAAATAGATAAAATTATCGATAGGATAAATAGGACCCTTCTGGCTGTCATGGTCGCACCTTTGCTAAGGTATTTTCGCAACGCGCTGCTCGTTATTGCCGGTGGGAGCGGCTTCCACCATCTGGTACGATAGTTCGTGGGTTCTGTCAAGCACAAGCCGGGAACGCGTCAGGGTAGCGTTAAAGCCTGACCAGCTAAATCAGAAAGCCTTGCCTTGAAAATGATGGGTATAGGGCATATACTTAACGCTGCTTTGAAAATTATATTGCGATTAGAAATAGATTTTATCACCTTAACTTAAGCAGTATTTATCAGGTATTCAATGGGGGAGCAGCTTTCACCCTGATCTATAAATCCAATAACGTGCAACCCAAATGGTATTTTTAATTGGGATTTATGCGAGGTTGTCTATGAATTTCCAGCCCAAGAAGATCACCCTTAACCGGATTGCCGATGTGATCTCTGAAAAATTTAATACCAGAGATGAGATCACCTGCTATGTGGGGTCTAATGCCGCAACACCGTCAGCCTCACTGGAGGCCTTGGCGGGGGCCATAAAATCCCGTCAGCCTCGCCTGCCGTTTCTTAAAATGGTCCATTTGCTGTTGCAGGGACCGGTACCCTATGTCGAAAAGGGTTTGCAGGATCGGGTGATGACCTACTCCGCCTTTTCAGGCGGCGAGGTGCGCCAGGCCGCCAATGAAGGCCGTGCCTATTATTTGCCCTGCACCCTGGCGAACCTGGCCAGTTTAATCGGCAAGGGGCGCACCTACGAACCGGATGTGGTTTTTTTGAAAGTTCGTCAAAGTGAAGTTACCGGTGAATACAGCCTGGGTCTTTCGGTGGAGGCCCTTCACACTGCTATCGACCATGCCGAAATCGTTATCGCCGAGCAGGACAGCAGCATGCCCTTCACCCAGGGGCAAAGTGTGGTGGACGCCCAGTCCATTGACTATATCATTGAAGAGGGCGTCACGCCTGTCTATGATTTTGCGATGCCGGATTTTGATAATTTATTACCGGAAGAAAAAAGAATCGGTGAATTGATCACCAACCACTTCATCGAAGACGGTGTCACCTTACAGGTGGGTATCGGCAAAATTCCGGATGCCGTCATTGGCATCATCAAAGATGGCGGTTACAAAGACCTGGGGGTTCAAACCGAGCTCTATGGTGATGGCCTGATGCTTTTGGAGCAAGAAGGCATTGTCACAAATCGCAAAAAGAAAGCCAACCTGGGATACAGCACCACCAGCCTGATTATGGGTTCCAGAGAGCTTTATGACTTTGTTCACATGCGTACCGGCGTTCAAATGCGGCCTTCGGCCTACACAAACTCGGCCGAAACGGTCCGTAAAAACAGCCCCTTTATCTCGGTAAACACGGCCATCGGAGTTGACATGCTGGGCAACGTCTGGGCGGATTATATCGATCCCCGGCGTTATTACAGCGGCGTCGGCGGCCAGCCGGATTTTATCCG
>Ga0265303_10002520_pt1 | contig 11348 bp, 10 predicted proteins | sample Helome_2_FD_192494 | JGI IMG/M metagenome (GOLD analysis project Ga0265303, IMG submission 192494) | Marine sediment microbial communities from subtidal zone of North Sea - Hel_20160317 (Illumina Assembly) | ecosystem: Environmental > Aquatic > Marine > Subtidal zone > Sediment ...
GTTTATTGCCGGAATTTTTAATTTTGTTCTGGAATGTGCCTTTCTATTTTGGAGGTACTTCCTTGTTGATCATCGTCGTCGTAGTGATGGATTTCATGTCGCAGGTGCAGGCGCATCTGATGAGTCACCAGTACGACGGATTGATGAAGAAGTCGAATTTTAAGGGGTATGGCGGCGCCGGTGTGGTGCGCTAGTCCCGGGATCAAGGTAAGGCCATGAAGGTAAGAGCGTCAGTTAAAAAATTGTGCAAAAACTGCAAGGTAATTCGTCGCCACGGTGCGGTACGTGTGATTTGTAAAGATCCGCGTCACAAGCAGCGTCAGGGCTGATTTACATATGTCTGTTTTATTGATTGATTTGTTGAATTTTGGGCGAGCGACAGCTAGAATTTGCGCCCATTTTGGCCTAGCGGCTTAGGAGATAGTTTTTTTATGGCTCGTATTGCAGGTGTAAATATACCGGATCACAAGCACACAGTGATTGCGTTGCAATCTATTTTCGGCATTGGCTCAACACGCTCGGCCGAAATCTGTAGCGCTACAGGCATAAGCCCGGAAACCAAGGTGCGTGAGTTAAGCGAAGAGCAGCTCGAACAAATTCGTAGCAGAATTGATGGCTATACCACCGAAGGCGATTTGCGGCGCGAAGTATCGATGAACATCAAGCGATTGATGGACCTGGGTACCAATCGCGGCATTCGTCATCGCCGTGGCTTGCCAGTGCGCGGACAGCGCACCAAGACAAACGCACGCACGCGCAAGGGACCTCGTCGTCCGTTGAAGCGATAAGCCAGGATTAACAGGCTATAAATCTAACAGGTTAGGTAAATGGTTGATAAAACTCGTACCAAGAAGAAAACAAAACGCGTCGTTTCCGACGGCGTGGCGCATATACATGCGACCTTTAACAATACCATCGTCACCATCAGCGATCGCCAGGGCAATGCTTTGACCTGGGCTACCGCGGGTGGCTCGGGGTTTCGTGGTTCGCGTAAGTCAACCCCGTTTGCAGCGCAGGTTGCGGCCGAACGCGCTGGCCAGGCAGCTCAGGAACTGGGCATGAAAAATCTCGAAGTCATGGTCAAGGGACCAGGACCGGGTCGTGATTCCGCGGTACGTGCGCTGAACGCAATCGGTTTCAAGATTTCACGCATTGACGACGTTACCCCGATACCGCACAACGGTTGTCGGCCTCCGAAAAAACGTCGCGTATAGGCAGGAACACTAATGGCAAAATACATCGGACCAAAATGTAAACTGATGCGTCGTGAAGGTGCAGACCTGAGTCTGAAGTCCTCACGTCGTGCGGTCGATACCAAGTGCAAGATCGACAATCCTCCCGGGATGCACGGTGCAGGCACGCGCAAACCGCGTGTATCAGACTACGGCTTGCAGCTGCGTGAAAAGCAGAAGCTGCGTCGCATCTATGGCATTCTCGAGCGCCAGTTTCGCAACTACTACAAGGAAGCCTCGCGTATAAAAGGCTCCACGGGTGAAAACCTGCTGCAGTTGCTCGAAACTCGACTCGATAACGTGGTTTATCGCATGGGCTTTGGCTCTACGCGTGCCGAAGCGAGACAGCTGGTGAGTCACAAGTCGATCATGGTCAATGGAAAAATAGTCAATATTCCTTCCTACGTGGTGAGTGCCGCGGACGTCGTCAGCGTACGTGAAAAATCACGCAAGCAGGCACGCATCGCCGAGTCAATGGCGCTGGCTGAGCAGATCGGTTTTCCGGACTGGGTTGATGTTAACCAGACCAAGTTTGAAGGTATCTTCAAAGCCATGCCTGAGCGCGGTGAATTGCCGCCAGATATCAACGAACAGCTCGTAGTTGAACTTTATTCCAAATAATTAGCGGGTTATCTATGTCTAAAATGTACTCTGATTTATTGAAGCCGAAGCATGTTAAAGTCGAAGAACAACAGACTTACCATGCGAAAGTTTCGATCGAGCCGCTGGAACGTGGTTTCGGTCACACCCTTGGAAATGCGCTAAGACGTATCCTGCTGTCATCGGTGCGCGGTTGTGCCATCGTTGATTGTCGGATCGAAGGTGTATTGCACGAATACACTACCATCGACGGTATCCAGGAAGATGTAATCGATGTTTTGCTCAACCTGAAAGGTGTGGGCATCATCATGCATGCCAAGGATGATGCGACCCTGACCATTTCGAAGAAGGGTCCGGGCGTTGTTACTGCAGGCGATATACAGCTTGATCACGACATCGAGATCGTTGATCCGGATTACGTTATCGCCACCCTGACCAAGGGTGTCAACTTCGATATGTCGTTGCACGTGGTCAAGGGTCGTGGTTACCAGCCGGCCAATACGCGCGAGACGTCGGAAGAAGACGCGGCCCTGGGCCATCTGCAGCTCGATGCGTCATTTTCTCCAGTACGCAAAATTGCCTATAGCGTCGAAACCGCACGGGTAGAGCAACGTACCGACCTGGACAAGTTGATCATCGATATCGAAACCAATGGCACCATGGACCCGGAAGAAGCCATTCGAATTGCCGGCAGCATCCTCAAGGATCAGCTCTCGGTATTTGTGAATCTCGAAGGTTCAGATGAAGAAGTCGAAGACGAGCCGGAATCACATATCGATCCGATCCTGCTGCGTCCGGTCGATGATCTCGAACTGACTGTGCGTTCGGCTAACTGCCTGAAGGCGGAAAATATTTACTACATTGGTGATTTGATTCAGCGTACCGAAGTCGAATTGCTCAAGACCCCGAATCTGGGTAAGAAGTCCCTGACTGAAATCAAGGACGTGCTGGCGTCGTATAGCCTGTCATTGGGCATGCGGCTCGAAAACTGGCCCCCGGCCAGCATCGAAAACGACAGTAAGTTAGCGAGTTAAGAGGTTTAAACGATGCGTCATCGTAATAGTGGGCGACAGCTCAACCGTAACAGCTCACATCGCAAGGCGATGTTCAAGAATATGGCTGTTTCCCTGTTTGACCATGAAGTCATCCGCACCACCCTGCCCAAGGCCAAGGAACTGCGTCGCGTAGCCGAGCCCCTGATTACGCTGGCCAAGGAAGACAGCGTCGCCAATCGCCGCGTGGCATTCAGTCGCCTGCGTGACAAGGCAGCCGTTGGCAAGTTGTTTGTCGACCTGGGTCCGCGTTACAAGGAGCGTCCTGGTGGTTACATGCGTATCCTCAAGTGCGGCTATCGTCCCGGCGACAAGGCGCCCATGGCTTATGTCGAGTTGATTGACCGTCCCGACGCCGAGTACGACGACGAGTAGTCTATTGACTTACCGTGCACAAAAAAAGCCAGCTAAATGCTGGCTTTTTTTATACCTCATTTTCGCTATCGCCGTGGCGCCTTCGCAACAGGTTCACGCCGCCAGGTCGGCATAACGACGCCCCGAGACCCGGCGCCTGTCTCTCTGGTAGTCCGGTATGAAGTCGTCGAACCTGCCGAGAAGCAGTCGCCGATCCTCACCGCTGCGCCGATCTTCCAGGAACACATAACGGCACCGGCAGTTTTCTTTGCTGCAATTTTCCAGCGGCAACGACGGGGCATTCTGCGCCAGGAAAATTTGACCGGTTATTTCGGCTACCGCTCGACAGGGGGTCGCATCGGGACGAATCTTGACCGAGCGCCATCTGGTGTCTGACGACTTGCCGGCGCTATCTTCACTTTTCCCGGGTTTCTTGAAATGTCTTACACTGCCGCCGTAATCGTATGGTTTGAAACCATATATTATCAGGCCCACCAGCAGGCCTATGATAACGATTGAGAGGAGTATCGAGGGCATGTTCTTCTGTCAAATCTTACTCTAAAGTTCTAACTATTCTACCTATCTGATTAAATTTTGCGAATGCTGGTTGTTGGCCTGTCATGAGGAGACCGTACTAGCAACCGTCGGTGCATTTGCCGGACTGGTTGAAACTCATGGTCCGTCCACTAAGAGGCACATGTACCGGAACCCTGCTCGCTTTGCTAAAAATATCGACGCGAGTGCCCGCGATCACTTTCCCATCCTGGGTTGAAGGCTGGTTGGCGTGCGATGCAATTACTGCAGTCGGTTTGATCAGATCATTAATAACCCATGCGGCTTCCTTCGGACCGGTGGTAAAGGTGTCGCCAATATTCATCACCACCAGTTTGGCCTTATAGTGATCGCGCACCACGGTTTGCTGTTCGGCGGTAATACCGGTATCGCCGGACAGGTAAACGACGAGCCCGTTGCTAAAGGCCAGCACATAACCCGTGGGGGGACCGGCATAGGCAGTCAGGCCTGCGGCATCGAGCATGTCACCGAGTTCACCGCCTATCATGGCACCGGCTATACCGTTCGAATGCACCGCTGGAACGGTGGTAATGGTGATACCACCTACTGTGCGTGACGCACCAAAGCGGACCAGCTGGGAATTTTTTGGATCGCCACCGAGTGCTTTAAGCTTGGCGCTAAAGAACTTCGGCATTTCACTGCCGGTAACAATCTTCGCCCCCTTGGCGAGCGCGATATTGACGGTATTGGTGTTGGGCAGCGATTTGACCGGGAACTTCGTGGTTTTGCATGCACCGTTACCGGGTCCGGCTATGTGTTTGTCGCCGACATGGTCGCCGTGCATATGACTGACCAGCACGGCGTCTATTTTGCCGAGACGTGGATCTTCAGCGCCGGCCACGGTGCGACCGGGATCGTAAAGCACCCGGGTACCATCCGGGTCCTGCAGTATCATGGCCCGGTCAAGCTGGCAGAATTCGCCTTCCTGGCTGCCGAGCGGGGTGATTTTGACATCTACGGCCAGTGCGGATTGACTGAACAGCAGGGCTGACATGAATGCCACGGCAAAGCAGGGCAGGCGTAGGTTCGGTTTCATCCAGGGCTCCTCTGGTTATTGTTTAATCCTGTTGATACGTAATGATCGGCTAAAACGATCACTGAGTGTAAGTTCGGAGCGTAATACTAGCAAACTCCAGAATCAAGTATTGATGCCTTTGCGAGAGACCCTGACTTGCGAGTAATAGTGTCTGGAATAATTTTTATTTTACAATTTGATCTCTTTGCTAAAACTGTCATCCCGCGGCTTGACCGCGGGATCCAGCAGTACCCGATGGAATCGGGATATATAACGTATTGCATTTTAATAAAAGAATGAGGTAGATGCTTCATTATGTTACTGAATTGACTGGATGCCGCGGTCCAGCCGCGGCATGACAGAAGTTAAATAGGCGCACTAACAAATAATCAGGTGTCTCGCGAGAACCACAAATACAAGTTACTTGAAACACACAATTTTTTATGATTCTTCGGATTTCATTCCAGTCACTAGTGCTCGCGGTGGGAGAGGTGTCAATCTTTGATCAAATTGAGGATTTCGTCACGTCGCTGCTCCATCATCGCGTGATCGCCACGGGTTTCGACGTTCATGCGCAGTAACGGTTCGGTATTGGAAGCGCGCAGGTTAAAGCGCCAGTCGCCGAAATCCATGCTCAGGCCATCGGTTCTGTCGATCTGGTGGGGCAGGTCGGTATAGTGCGCCTCGACCAGCTTCAACGCGTCCGCGGCGTCAGCCACCGTAGAATTTATTTCACCGCTAACCGGGTAACGCTCGATGCGCTCGTCGACCATTTGTGCGAGCGACCGGTTCTGGCTCGAAATCATCTCGGCCAGTAGCAGCCACGGAATCATGCCGCTGTCGCAATAGCCGAACTCGCGAAAGTAGTGATGCGCGCTCATTTCGCCACCGTAAATTCCATTAACCGCGCGCATGGTTTCCTTGATGAAGGCATGCCCGGACTTGCTTTGTATTGCCTCGCCGTTACTGGCCTCAACCAGTTCGATCGTATTCCAGGTCAGGCGGGGATCGTGCACGATGCGCTCGCCCGGATTCTGCTGCAGTAACTGCACCCCGAGCAGGCCGACAATGTAGTAGCCTTCGATGAAGCGACCATTGTGGTCGAACAGAAAGCAACGATCGAAATCGCCATCCCAGGCCACGCCGAGATCGGCGCCATGCTGCCTGATGGCGTCGATGGTGGCACCACGCCCCTCGGGCAACAGCGGGTTTGGAATGCCGTTGGGGAAAGTGCCGTCGGGTTCGTGTTGCAGCTTGATAAATTCGAAGGGCAGGCGTTTCTCGAGCAGATCGATGATCGGGCCAGCCATGCCATTACCGGGATTGGATATTATTTTAAGCGGCTTGAGACCTTCCGGGTTGCCGATGTAACCCAGCAGGTGATCGACATAGTCGGCGGACAGGTCGGTCGCGGTAATCTCGCCCTTGCGTTCGGCCGGGCTGAAGGACTCCTCCTCGGCGATGCGACGAATATCCTCCAGGCCGCTATCGGCGCTCAAGGGTTTGGCGCATTCGCGCACGAACTTCAAACCGTTGTAATCGATTGGATTGTGGCTCGCGGTAATCATGATGCCGCCGCCGAGTTGCAGGTGAAAGGCGGCGAAATAAACCTGTTCGGTGCCACACAGCCCCAGGTCCAGCACATCGACACCGCTGTCGGTCAGTCCGCGGGTGAGCGCATCGAAGATATCATCGCTGCTGAGACGCACATCGCGCCCGACGGCAACCTGTTGCGGTTTGATGAATTCGGCGTAAGCGCGGCCGACCCGGTAGGCGATATCCGTGTTCAGGTCATCCGGTACCTTGCCGCGCGCGTCATATGCCTTGAAACAGTTGATGGTCTTGCTCATGCTGACTCCTTGTGCGCTTCGATGTTTGTCAGAATCGATTTAAGATACTGCCCGGTATAGGAGCGCTCCACCAGGGCGACCTGTTCCGGCGGACCACTGGCGATGATTTCACCGCCCTTGTCGCCACCTTCGGGCCCGAGATCGATAATCCAGTCCGCGGTTTTGATGACGTGCAGGTTATGCTCGATCACCGCGATGGTATTGCCGTGATCGCGCAGGCGATGCAACACCGCGAGCAATTGCTCGATATCGTGAAAATGCAGGCCGGTGGTCGGTTCGTCGAGTATGTAAAGCGTGCGTCCGGTGTCGCGTTTGGAGAGTTCGCGTGACAGCTTGATACGCTGGGCCTCGCCTCCGGATAGCGTGGTTGCGTTCTGACCCAGCGTGATATAGCTCAGGCCCACGTCCATCAGCGTGTCGAGCTTGCGCTTGATCACCGGGATCGCGCTGAAAAACGAGGTTGCGTCCTCGACCGTCATCTCCAGTACCTGGTGAATCGACTTGCCCTTGTAGGTGATGTCGAGCGTCTCGCGGTTGTAGCGTTTGCCCTTGCAGATATCGCAAGTGACGTAGACATCGGGCAGAAAATGCATTTCTACCTTGGTTACGCCGTCGCCCTGGCAGGCCTCGCAGCGCCCACCTTTGACGTTGAAGCTGAAACGCCCCGGTTTGTAGCCCCGCGAGCGCGCCTCCTGGGTACCGGCGAAGAGTTCCCTGATCGGCGTAAACAGCCCGGTATAGGTAGCCGGATTGGATCGCGGGGTACGGCCGATCGGGCTCTGGTTGATATCGATTACCTTGTCGAACTGGTCCAGGCCGCTAAAGCTCGCGTAATTGCCGACACTGAAATTGCTGCCGTAGATCTCGATCGCCGCCAGTTTATACAGGGTTTCATTGATCAGGGTCGACTTACCAGACCCCGAAACCCCGGTAATACAGGTAAACAGGCCGATCGGCAGTTCCAGGTTTACCGCCTTCAGGTTGTTACTCGACGCGCCGTTGATACGGATGAATTTATTCTGCCTGGCGGGCGTCCGTTTTCCCGGAATTTCGATGCCACGGGTGCCGCACAGGTACTGGCCGGTGATCGAGTGCGCGCAGCCGGCGATTTCGCTGGCGGTGCCGGTAGCGACGATTTCACCGCCATGTACTCCCGCGCCGGGGCCGATGTCGACAATAAAATCGGCAGCATAGATGGCATCTTCATCATGCTCGACGACGATGACGGTATTGCCGAGATCGCGCAGAAAAGTCAGGGTTTTCAACAGGCGCTCGTTATCGCGCTGATGCAGGCCGATCGATGGCTCGTCGAGGATGTACATGACACCTACCAGCCCGGCGCCGATCTGGCTCGCCAGGCGGATACGCTGCGCCTCACCACCGGAGAGGGTTTCGGCACTGCGACTCAGCGACAGGTAGTTGAGGCCGACATTCACCAGGAAGCTCAGGCGTTCGCGTATCTCCTTGGTTATCTTCTGCGCGATCTCGCCTTTCTTGCCGGGCAATTCGAGCGCGTTGAAGAAGTTCAACGCCTCTTCGATCGGCAGGCGGGTCAGGCTGGCGAGCGTGCGCTCGGCGACAAACACATGGCGCGCGGCCTCGTTCAGGCGATCGCCCATGCAAGCCTGGCAGGGCTGGTCGGAAAGGAACCTGGACAGTTCTTCGCGGACCACGCTGGATTCGGTGTCGCGGTAACGACGCTTGAGATTGGGCAGAATGCCTTCGAACGGGTGCTTCTGCACGCGCTGATCACCGCGCTCATTGCGATAGCTGAACTTAACCTCTTCGGGTGATCCGTGCAGAATGACATCCTGAATTTCGGTTGCCAGTTCGCCAAACGGCATTTCCACGTCGAAGTCGAAGTGCGCCGCCAGCGACTGCAGCATCTGGAAGTAATAGCCGTTGCGCCGGTCCCAGCCGCGAATCGCGCCACCGGCGAGACTCAGCTCGGGGGATTTGACTACCAGCCTGGGGTCGAAAAACTGCATCGTACCGATGCCATCGCATTCCGGGCAGGCGCCGACCGGGCTGTTAAACGAAAACAGGCGTGGTTCGAGTTCGCTGATCGAGTAACCGCACTCGGGGCAGGCAAAGTTGGCGGAAAAGCGCATCTCTTCGAACCCGGAGTCCGCCTCGACGCTGCCGACCTTGACGATGCCGTCAGACAGGTGCAGGGCGGTTTCGAGTGATTCGGCGAGGCGCAGCTTCAGGTCGGGGCGCACCTTGAAACGGTCGACGACGACATCGATATTGTGCTTTTTGCGCAGTTCCAGTTTGGGTGGATCATCGACTTCGCACAACTCACCATTGACGCGGGCGCGAATGAAACCCTGCTTCTGCAGGCTGTCGAACAGCTGTACATGCTCGCCCTTGCGATTGCTGACCACCGGGGCCAGCAACATCAGGCGTTCCTCTCCGGGTATGGCCAGGATTTGATCGACCATTTGACTGATGGTGCTGGCTTCCAGCGGCAGATCATGCGTCGGGCAGCGCGGTGTGCCGACGCGTGCGAACAACAGGCGCAGGTAATCGTAGATTTCAGTGATCGTACCGACAGTCGAGCGGGGATTATGCGAAGTCGTCTTCTGCTCGATCGAAATGGCCGGTGACAAGCCTTCGATATGATCGATATCGGGTTTTTCCATGACCGACAGGAACTGGCGCGCATAGGTGGAAAGCGATTCGACGTAGCGTCTTTGCCCCTCGGCAAATATCGTATCGAAGGCGAGCGAGGACTTGCCCGAACCCGATAACCCGGTAATCACGATCAGCTTGTCACGCGGTAAGGTGATATCGATGTTCTTCAGATTATGGGTGCGCGCACCGCGAATTGTGATTGATTCCATTGCTTACGATCAGTGAGGCCGAACCGGACATTATAATGGCTTGAGACTAAATTTTCGCGCTTTAGCTGGAATTAGTTTGTACAGGTTCCCATCTACCGGCCGAATCGCTAAACTCGCGCCTTTCCGTTGCCCCACATATCTCAAGGTTGATGCTAGAAACCGAAAAAAGAGCCGCCTTCTCCCTGGCGCTGGTATATGCGTTGCGCATGCTCGGCCTGTTCATGATTCTGCCGGTGTTCAGCCTGCATGCCGATGATTACAGCGGCGCCACCCCCGTGCTGATCGGGCTTGCTATCGGGATTTACGGGCTTACGCAGGGTTTGTTCCAGCTGCCATTCGGGTTTCTGTCTGACCGCTTCGGGCGTAAGGTCGTGATCGTCAGCGGCTTGCTCATATTCTGTGCGGGTAGCATCGTCGCCGCGGAAGCCGAATCGATCACCCAGGTCATCGCCGGACGTGCATTACAGGGCCTCGGCGCGATCGCGGCCGCGGTGATGGCGTTGGCGGCAGATCTCACACGTGAAGAAGTGCGTATCCGCATCATGGCGATTATCGGTATGTCGATCGGGGCCAGCTTCATGATATCGATGGTTATCGGGCCGGTAATCGCAGCCGAGTTTGGTTTGCGTCTGTTGTTCTGGATGACCGCCGGGTTGGCGATACTCGGGATCCTGGTGATTATTTTCGTCACCCCAAAACCTCCCAGGCAGGAGTTTCATCGCGAAACCCAGCTATCGATCCAGGATGTCGGCCGGATTATCGGTGACCTTGAATTACTCAAGCTGGGTTTTGGCGTATTCGTATTGCACCTGGTGCTGGCGGCCACCTTCGTGGTGTTTCCACTCGTGTTGCAGCAAAACCTGATGGTCGAGGAAAGCCTGCACTGGCGCACCTATCTGCCCGTTTTTGCGCTGTCGGTGCTGTTACTGGTACCGATGGTCATCGTTGCCGAAAAAATGCGCAAGGCCCAGCTCGTGTTCCGGGTCGCGGTGGTGATGCTGGTGCTGGCTGAAATTGGTCTCGCCTGGAGCGACTCATACCTGGCCGCTTTCGTGATGCTGGTGCTGTTTTTCGGCGCCTTCAATTTTCTCGAAGCGATATTACCGGCATCGGTTGCCCGCATTGCGCCGGCCGCGATGAAAGGTACCGCGATGGGGTTGTTTTCCAGCGCGCAGTTTATCGGCGCCTTCGCGGGTGGTTTGCTGGGTGGAGTCCTGCTCGGCAAGGGTGACTATGCGACCACGTTCGCGTGGCTGGCGGGCATTCTGTGCCTCTGGTTTGTGGTTGCGCTAACGATGCAGGCACCCAGGTACCTGGCTTCAAAGATCGTATCGCTCAAGGATCTCGGCGAGGATGAACTCGAACATTTCGTCAAACGTGCGTCCAGTCTTGCGGGCGTGTACGAGGTATCGGTGTATGAAATCGATCGCGTGGCCTACCTCAAGGTAGAAAAAGGCTTCGACGATACCGAACTGCAGGCTTTGCTCAGCCGTTAACTCTACCCGCCAGGTCAGCTCGTTCCTTGTAAAGCTGCCATCCCCGGCCCACCGTGTCCCTAACCACGCACAGCTCCCTGTGTCATCCCACCCACCACTCCATGTACTACTGAGCACTAATCTGCGTCAAACCAGACAACTCTCCCTCATACTGCTCCACATTCTATGTTATACCGCAACCCCATTCGTCATCCCGCTCCCCGGAATGTCGTCCCGAAACCTCATTCGTCATCGCGCTCCCAGGAATGTCGTCCCGAAACCTCATTCGTCATCGCGCTCCCAGGAATGTCGTCCCGAAACCTCATTCGTCATCGCGCTCCCCGAAATGTC
>Ga0265303_10002521_pt1 | contig 11348 bp, 8 predicted proteins | sample Helome_2_FD_192494 | JGI IMG/M metagenome (GOLD analysis project Ga0265303, IMG submission 192494) | Marine sediment microbial communities from subtidal zone of North Sea - Hel_20160317 (Illumina Assembly) | ecosystem: Environmental > Aquatic > Marine > Subtidal zone > Sediment ...
TTCCTTCATGCACACAGGTTTGGAATTTTCTCAATTCAAGAATTCAACAGGACTTAAGTAAACGACGCGACTTTTGTAATATGTTCGTGGGACATGACACTATACCCGCCTGGAGGTGATTTCTTTAATGCGGGCGTGGATTATTTTTTCTTCATGCCGCCGTTTTTTCGCCACCGCATCGCTCACCTTTGCGATGATCTGATCCATGTCACATGGTTTCATCAAATAATCAAAGGCGCCTTTTTTCATTCCTTCAATGGCTGATTCGACCGTCGAATGACCCGAAAGCATGATGACCTCCACCAGCGGATACCGCTTTCTGATTTCAACCAGTGTTTCGATTCCGTCCAATTCCGGCATCATTACGTCCAGAATAACAACCTCGATATTTTTGTTTTTCTCAAGTATCTTGAGCGCCTCTTTTCCGCTGAACGCCTTTGAGATTTCAAGATTGCGCATTATTAAGCGTTCACTGAAAGTTTCAACAAATTCGGCCTCATCATCTACGAGTAATACATTTGCGATGCTCATGGATAAACTCCCTGTTAATTTTTATTCGTGCGAATTTCGTTCAGAATGATCTTAAGATTAGACATAACCATTTAATTATCATAGGTGGTAGAAATTTATCAATTATCAATTTGCTTTGGTCCCGGGCAAGGTACCGCGGTCTATCAAAAAATTCCTCAAAGATGCACACTTTGTGGCCGGCCAGGTGATGTTTCTGAATTTTAGGTCTCTTATAGTCGATAAAACAGATGAACCCGATGTTCGAGCATGCTTACGGCTGAATATCCATGGTTGGAAAAATGCCTTTCTTTGGGCCCATCGGGTAAGGTTGGATAATATTGAAGGATAAGTTCTGCTCCTGCTGGGCGTGGCCCCGATTTTTTTTCCCGTCAAAGAAAGCCCCGTTGGCTTCAAGGATGTGTTGGATGCGGTGCCGAAAGGATTGGACAAATGCGGCGCCATTTCCTCGAAACTGCATGTTTTTGATGGTTTTTTGACGGCGGACGGCGGCAAATTTTTTCAATGGCAAAGTGTGGTATTTGAGGTCATTCGGTTTTTGGATATAGCCCCAGATTAGATGATCTGCCGGGATGGCCACGGGCTGCCTAAGGTCGATAACCGTATGGGGCATGACGATGCTGCCCTTGCCGATGTCGAGCTGAGAATCTGCGGATCCACGTAAAAAGGCGTTAAACCCCACAAAAACATTTTTAGCCAGACGGGTGTGGACTAATTTGGCGCCATGTGCCGTTACGTTATTGCCTTCAAGGCACGAGTTGATGATATAGCAGTTTTCCTGGGCGTTTGCGCCGTTGCCGAGAAATGCGTTCGCCAGATATGCGCGTTGTGCCACCAGTACATTTTCACCAATGTGTGTTCTCGGTCTGACGACTGCATAGCGGCTTAAGGACGCTGATTTCGGTACCATAGCGGGTGGTTTTAAATTTACGGCATCAAAAATCCGTTGGAATTCCTCCTTCCGCTTTCTGATAAAATCTATGAAAATACCGGTTGGCTGTTGGCCGATTTTGAAATGGATGTATCGATCCAGTATTTTTTGCGGAAATCGATAGGAGAAATCAAAAATATCATCATTTCTGATCCAGATCAGACCGTTGCTGATCTGCTGTTTCCAAAGCTCCCCGGTTTGCACATAGGCGTATGTTCCGATAATACATCCGTGAAGACGCGTTAGATCGGCGGTCGCGAAAGGCCCTAGGAAGCAACCTTCCACCAGGGATCCATGAATATTCGCATAGGGTGTTGACGCAGTGTTTTTAATCAGAAACAATTCGGGGTTTGCCGGATCGTTGGAACAGTTGTGTACCAGTGTCTTGATCAGAATACTATCCTGAATCCGGATTTTTTCATCGAGGTCCAGGGTCAATTCGACACCCTGATAGTTGATGGTATCTCCTTTAGATTTGAGTTCGTCGCCACGGATATCACTTTTATAGAGAATAGCATTGTCAACCTTGCAATTCCCCAGAAAATAGCTGCCGGACAGGTTTGAGCGGCAGAAGTGAAAATTAAACGGGTGATGCGCGGGAATCCCATAAAAGGCATAGAATTTAATCAACTGATGCAGTGGGATGTAATCTCGAAGATATTCAAGGTATGCTGCAGCGTCAAATTCAAATTCTCTTAAGCTAATGTTGACTCTACCAATGATGCGATCTAATAGTTTTTCGAGCTTATTCATGATAACCTTTCTAACTGATACCTTGAATTGAGCGTTTCAACCCATCTGATTTGCCATTATCCACCGGTGAGCACCGGCATGCCCATCATGGGCCAGAGCACAAATACGGCAAAGCCGGTGACAATCATCAGAATGATACTGGCGGGTATGCCGTACAAAAAGAATTCAGCGGTGGTAAACTGACCGGAGTCATAGGCAATTGCATTGGGGGCGGCCCCCACCAGCAACAGAAACGGCATTCCGGCAGTGACCAGGGCTGCAAACAAAATAACCTCACCCGCCACCCCCAGGTAGGGCGCGATGACCAGGGCCACCGGCAGGGATATGGCGATGGCGGCCACGTTCATAATGACGTTGGTCATGACCATCACGAAAAAGGCGATGCTCATCACAAACACAAACCAGTGGGATTCCTGGAACATGGCCAGCCAGTTGACCGCCATCCAGCTGGCAGCGCCGGTTTGCCAGAGGCAGTTGCCGATACTCATGGCACCGGCAAACAGCAGAATTATGTTCCAGGGAATGTCTTCCAGGTCGTCGATGTCCATGATGCCGGTGACAAAAAACAGGATGGTCGATACCAAAATAATGGCGGTTTTGTCGATGGGCGCCAACGCGGGAAGGAACTGCTTGGCCGCCATGACGAGAATACAGCCGCCCACGATAACGGCCGCCTTGATCTCGTTGCGGGACAGGGGCCCCAACTCCGCGTTGAGTTTCTGGGCCTTTTCGCGCAAACCGGGGATGGCCGCTTTTTCCGGTTTGAAAAACACCATGAAAAAGCCCCATAACAAAAATGTCATGAGCCAGCCGATGGGGAACATATACCAGGTCAGCTGGAAAAAAGTGATGTCCTGATTCATGATTTCCTTATAAAAGCCCAGGGCCACGGCACCGCGGGCGGCGCCCAGCAGGGTAACGATACTGCCGGCACCGGCAACATAGGCCATACCGATAAACAGGCCTTTGCCGAATTTTGTCTTTTTATCGCCTTCCCCGTAGAGCGCATAAATCGATACCAGCAGTGGGTATATGGTGGCCGCCACCGCCGTATGCGCCATGATATGCGTCAGGACCGACGTCACGATGAAACAGCCCAGGTAGATCATGCTGGTTTTTTCACCGACGATGATCAGCATTTTGTACGCCAGACGTTTGGTCAAGCCGGTCTTGGTGAATACAAGTCCGATCATAATCGAGGCAAAAATAAACATCACTGAGGGCACCATAAAATCCGTAAAGGCGTCTCTGGCCGGGCGGATCAGGAACATGGCCTGCAATACGCCGATGGCCAGGCTGGTGACGCCGATGGGCACCACTTCGAAAACCCACCAGGTGGCAGCCAGCAGAAACACGGCAATGGCGCCCTTGGCCTCCCGGCTCAGTGGAAAATGCTTGCCCATGGGATCGACGGCTTCGGGCCAGGCAGGTGCCAGATAAACTATCGTAAAAAGGGCCATCCCCAGGAAAAGAAACCCCATCTTTTTCCAGTCGATATTTTTCGTTCCAGCGATATTTTCACTCACCTAAAGATTCCTCCTCTATCCCTATAAAACGGCTATATACGTTAGGCAAATATCTGCGAAATTTTTCGAGACCTATGTTTCAAAGCACTCTTTCATCTTGTGAAATATGGCGGCAAACACATCGGTCAGGCGCAAAATGCCCACAATTCTTTCATCACGGGTCACCAATAAAGATTGGTGATGTCCCATGATCAACCGATGAATAGCAACATCCAGAGATGCATCCTGGGAGACATATTCTCCCTCGGTGGGTGTATACATAAATGCTTTGACATTCTGCCCTCCGGCCTTACGGCAGATGTCATCCAGGGGATCGGCAAAAAGGTTATAATCTTCCATGACCGATTTCATAAATTTTTTAGAAATCCCTAATCGGTGTGATTCCTCTCCCCGGAGCATGTCCTGGTATTTGGGTTCCAGAGCGCTGAGCACATCCAGCTGGCTGAGTTTACCGATAACATGACCGGTTTTATCCAGTACCAGAATTGCGCGGTGACGATAACGGGTGTGCTTGTCCTCAAAATTTTCCTGGGCCGCTTCCAGAGAAAGGACGGCTTCGTAAAGCGTTGCGTCATCGTTCACGGTTGCATATTCCGAAAGCGGCACCATTAGATCTTTCACCGAATATGATTTCACGGCTGCCTCCATTTTGGGGTAAAATTGGGGGTCCATTTATCATAATTTGGCCATTTTGTATAGTTTTTTTGATTGTGTAATTTCTTCGACTCATTCCATGTCGTTGAGGTGCAACAATGTGTCACAAAGAGAGGTTTTGCAGCAAATTTACCTCAAGTTTTTTTTGACATCGGAGGTATTCTTTAGTTATGTTAATAAATTTATTTAAAATCAGATAACCATCTCAACTGTGCATAATTCCGACCTTGGAGAGATAATATGAAAAGGATAAAAGTAAAAGAATTAATGGTGCCGCTCAAAGGGTATGCAACGGTTCCCCGGGAGGCGACTTTGCGCGAGGCGGTCCTTGCTCTGGAAAAGGCTCAAATGACTCTTGACCCGTCCCAGCATAAACATCGCGCCATATTGGTGCTGGATGAGAGCGGAAAAGTTGTGAGTAAAATAACCATGAAAAACATCCTGGTCGCCCTTGAACCCAATTATGGGAAAGTGGAAGGCATGGATGTTCTGGAGCGATCCGGATTTAGTCCGGATTTGATCAAGGATATGCTTGAGGCTTGCGTTCTGTGGGCCGAACCGGCGCAGTATTTTTGTGAACGGGCCGCCAAGCTGAAGGTGAGTGATTTTATCCAGGCGCCCGCCGAGGGTGAGTATATTGACGATAATGCCTCACTGGGAGAGGCCATCCACCAGTTGGTTGTTTCTCCTTTTCATTCTCTACTGGTGAGCAGCGGTGATGAGGTTGTTGGAATATTACGGCTGTCTGATGTTTTTACAAAAATTTGCGATATCATCAAAGGCGATTGACATTAAATTCGAATCGTATCTGAGGCAACCGCGCTTTGATAGAACCCAAATTTTAATGTGCGACTTAAGGAGGCGTTTTGAGATGGATACGCATGGGGAAAAAACCGGAATATTTGCAAAGAAAGAACTGTGGATCGGAATTGGCACCGGCCTTTTCATCCTGATCGCCTTTATTTCGCCGACGCCCCATTCGCTTGTCGAGGTGATGGAAAAATACGGGTATGTTCAAAAGATGATCGACTGGGAAATCGCCCATAATGCCAAGGAGGCCGCCGCTAAAACAATGATCGTACTGGGGATTGTTCCCATGGCGATTGTCTTTTTTGCCGTCGAGGCCCTCCCGATCGGGGTAACGGGCATCCTGATGCCGCTTCTGGCTTACTTTTTCGGACTTCTGCCTTTCAACATGATTGGCAAGACCTTTGCGGGTGATGCACCGTTGTTCATGCTGGGCGTTTTTGCCTTGGGAGCGACGGTGGTAGAGGTGGGTTTCCATAAACGCCTGGCTGTCTGGCTGCTGGGATGGACCAAAGGGTTCTGGGTCCCCATGATCGTGCTGTGCATCAGTATGTCAATTGTGGGATCATTTATGTCGGCCCCTGCCATGTGTTCTTTTATGGTGCCGGTAATGATGGCTGTCTATTACGGATCGGTGAAGGCCACCAGCCCGGAGGGAGAGGTGGTTCACGATCCGGCGCTAGCCAAATATCTGCTTTTTTCCCTCTGTTTCGCCCTGAATATGGGTGGGCCCGGAACACCTTCTGCCGGTGGACGCAATGTGATCATGATGGGTTTCTTTACCGAATACGGCATACCGATCACCTATTCCGGCTGGATGCAATACGGCTGGCCCCTGGTGCCGCTCGGCAGCACCCTGTTGTTGCTTTATATGGCGACTTTATTCAGCAAGAAGATAAAGACCCGGGACCTTACCCCCGGGCTGCAACATATCAAGGAAGAGACACGCAAAATGGGCAAAATGAAATATCCAGAGTATGTCACTGCCGGGACGCTTTTCCTCATTGTGGCCCTGTGGATATTCGGAGGCGAAGCCACGGGATTGGGCGGACCGGCGCTTCTGGCTCTGGTCATACCGGTTTTGTTCAAGACCGTGAAATTTGAACAGGTAATTAAGCGTATATCCTTTAACGCCTGGTTCATGTACTGCGGGGCGCTGACTCTGGGCGCCCTTCTCAAAGAGAGCGGCGGGGCCCTGTGGCTGGCGACAACTTTTCTGAACGCGCTGTCACAGGTCGGGATGGATAAGGGTTATGGGTTGTGGGTCGGAATGTCCGCTTTCTCCGGTCTGGTTACCAATTTTATGTCTGATGCCGCCACCGTCGCCCTTATCGGGCCTATTGTTGTCCCCATGGGGATTATGACCGGCGTTGCCGGCGAGCCATGGGCCATCGGCATGGCCGTGGCATTGGCATCGTCTTATGCCCATTTCCTGATTGTGGGGTCTCCCGCCAATGCGCTGACATTTGCGCTGGGCGTTTATCCGGATACAAACAAGCGGGCCCTTGAAGCCATTGATTTTGTAAAATACGGTTTTGGATTTTTTATACTGTCCATGCTGCTGCTCTGGATCATTGGATTTCTGGTGGTCTATCCTATCATTGGTTTTCCGGAAGGAATTCTTGAGCAGGCCTCAAAGGTACTGCAAAGCACGGCCGTCAAATAGCTGCCGAACTGATGTGCGCGATTCTCTCAATTATAGACGATAAACGATTGGTTTTTCATCCGAATCAATTTCAATTCCGACCGTGTCCCCGGTTTTAAATCCCAATCGTTTGAATTCTTTGACCATTTTATCATGTTTATCCATGTACCAGTAGACGGACCACATAGGGTTGCGAACCGTATCGATTCCGTAGGCGTCGTGCCCGCACAGATTGACTCTGAACTTGTCTTTGGCCAGCAGCGTGTCGGCTTCTGATAAAAAATAGTCAATTTTGTATAAGTTGTCATGCAGTGCTTTGGAAAGCTTTGACTGCAGGTCGGGAAAGTCATCCAGGTAGTGATTGGCGATCTGGTACAATTCCTCCGGTTCTTGAATCGATAACCCCAGAATTCCAAACCGGTGATGTTTCAAAGCAAATTTTTCCAGTCCGGTTTGATATTTGGCGATAATTTCAAGAATATCCTCAACGGCCGGCTTGTTTTTTTTATTGCCCCAAACCAGATCTTCACATTTACCAATAATTTCCAGGTAAAATTCCCTGTTGTCCATGACATAAACCGGTCGTTCACGATAATTATGGTTCCTTCTGATTCGACGGACGCCATCCAGCTGAATCGATCTTTCACCCAGTTGCTGTTCAAGTGTTTCGATGTGAGAAATGTCTTTAGCCTGAACGACATAAATTTCACCCTCACCGGATACAACATATTCGATTTCACACCGGTAGCCTAAGTGCTTCTGAATATCTTTTGATAACTGCAGCAGTCTAATATCATGGGGAGTTTTCGTAATATAGGGTTCCCGTTGTACTTTATGGGTGCGGTCACGACAGTATCCAAATTCCCAATGATCTCCAATCATTTTCGCCATGACGCTGGTGCCGCTGATATAGGGCATCACGATAACACCCATGTCTTCGACATCGATATCAGGGCTGTGATTGAATTTTTGTTGTCGTTTAATGGTCAGTTGTTTGGCGGTTTTGGACAGATTTATGATTTTGGTGCGCGCATATTGAATACCCCCTGGATCGGCATAGGTCTCCAATGAATCAAATGTTCCCCCTTTAAAGAATTCCTCCTGGGGATGTGCACTGCGGGTGATCACCTTAAAACTCTCATTGTGCTGATCCAGAAACGCTCTTAAATCGTCAAACGCTTCGTTTTTAAAATCAGATACCGATACATAAATAAAATCGGGGATATTAAATTTCCCCTCTTTCAGTTGTTTCAAAAGTCTCGGCTTTTCCGGTAAGGTGGCCTCTGTTGCCTTTTTCAACAAGATTACATTCTCCCCTGATTGAGATCTTTGAGTGGTATAATTTCGGATGACTTAGTTCTTGTGTGAAGATAAATATTTTTTTAATGGTGTCAAATGTTTACGGTTTCCGACGACCCGAGCTCGCCAACGGATGCAATGGTTGGGTTACTTCTAAATCTTATCCCAAACATGCAAAAGTTTCAAAGGATTAAGCCCGGCCAAGCAATAGGCAGTTTGCGCTTCAGTCTTTCGAAATTCCGGTAAATTATTCGATTTATAAGAATTTTTTCTTGACCCGGGTATTTTAAAATCGTAACGATTGTTAAGGGTTTCACCAGGCGAACAGAGGAAAACAGGTTAGAAACCGGTCTCCAATATGACGAAAGGCGCTTTTGTCTAAAATGCCAAAAGGCGGTTGGCTTCACGAACAAATGGGTATGCGATGAACCGATTGTTGACAGTTTTCAACTGGCCCGCGGTTTATAAAATGGATAGCTTGAAAGCGGACATCCTTGCGGGCTTGACGGTTGCCCTGGTACTGATTCCCCAATCTATGGCCTACGCCGAACTTGCAGGCCTGCCGCCCTATTACGGGCTCTATGCCTCTTTTCTGCCACCTCTGGTGGCTTCTTTGTTCGGTTCCAGCCGCCAGCTGGCTACTGGTCCTGTAGCGGTGGTCTCGCTTCTAACGGCCACGACCCTTGAGCCGTTGGCCACCGCCGGCAGTCAATCATATATTGCGTATGCCATTTTGCTGGCCTTGCTGGTCGGTGCTTTTCAATTTATCCTCGGGGTACTGAAACTTGGACTTGTCGTCAATTTCATCTCCCATCCGGTGGTGAACGGATTCACAAATGCGGCCGCGTTGATCATCGCCTCCTCGCAACTACCAAAATTATTCGGCGTTTATGTGGACAAAGCGCCGCACCATTATGAAACGATTTACCTGGTGATCAAGGCTGCCGGGCATTACACGCACGGACCCACGCTGTTTATGGCAACGCTGGCCTTTGTCATCATGTATGCGTTAAAACGGCTCGCACCACGAATCCCGTATGTTCTTGTGGCTGTTGTGATTACAACTGCGCTTTCCTGGGCGCTTGGGTTTGAGCGCAACGTTGCCGTGGATATTACGGCCATTAAAGCCTCTGAAATTAACCCGGCGATCACAAAATTCAACCACACCGTTAATTCAGCAACGCTTCTGGCCAAAAAACGCACCGAACTCCTCCGGCGTTTCAATTCTGCCAGGCGCGAAGGTGACCCCCTCGCAGAGCTCGACGCCCGCCATGCGGCCGAACGCATCGCCCTTCAAATCCAGCAATATAAATACGAGGCCAATACATACAAAAGGCAGTTGCGCAGCCACCTTTTCGAGGCTGTCAGACAAAGCGACGGTTCGCTCGCGTTCTATCCGGCCGGTAAAATTCCAGATAAGGCCAGGGACAACGGTGGCATCTGGCGCATTCAAGTTGGCAATGGACCCCTTCTGTCCCGTCGCATACCACTGACGGGAGGCGGTGACATTGTCGGCAGGATTCCCCGGGGACTGCCGTCATTGTCCCTACCTGAAATTGACTATCATGTGATCCTGTATCTTTTGCCCTTTACGGCCATCATTTCTCTTCTGGGTTTTATGGAGGCCGTCTCGGTGGCCAAAGCCATGGCCGCCAAGACCGGCCAGAGGCTGGATCCCAACCGGGAACTCATCGGCCAGGGATTGGCCAATATCTGCGGTGCTGTCGCCAAAAGTTACCCGGTTTCAGGATCTTTCTCCCGCTCCGCCGTAAATCTGCAATCCGGCGCGGCTTCCGGTTTGTCGAGTGTTTTCACCAGTCTGACGGTGGTGGTCGTTCTTTTGTTTCTCACGCCGCTTTTCTACCATCTGCCGCAATCGGTGTTGGCGGCGATTATCATGATGGCGGTCGTCGGGTTGATAAACGTCAAGGGCTTTATACACGCCTGGCGGGCGCAGTGGCATGACGGTGCGATTTCCGTTATCACTTTTGTCGGCACCCTGGTGTTTGCGCCCCATCTGGAGAGGGGCATTTTGATGGGCGTCATCCTTTCGATCCTCGTTTTTCTTTACAAAAGCATGCGACCGAAAGTTGTGGATCTTTCGCTGGATGTAGACCGAGCGCTGCACGATGCCGTCGCCAGCGGTCTGGAGGAGTGCCGGTATATCGACGTGGTTCGCTTCGATGGTCCGCTTTTTTTCGCAAATGCCAGTTACCTTGAAGATCAGATCCGGGATCGGCGACGAACCAAAAAAGAGCTCAAGCACATCATCATCTCGGCCGGCAGTATAAATGATATTGACGCTTCCGGAGAAGAAGCCTTATCTTTAACAATAGACCGGATCAGAAGCGCGGGGATTGATATATCTTTCAGCGGGGTGAATCGCGCCGTTATGAAGGTGTTGAAACGCACGCATTTGATTATCAAAGTCGGCGAGGATCACATCTACCCGACCATTGAAGCGGCCATCGGCGCCATCCATCGCCATACCCACAGGGGCGCAGAGGAGAAAAACTGCCCATTGAAGACCGTATGTCGCATCACCGAGCAATGCTAATTATGGAGGGTTAAATCAATGTCCATTATCACCCTATTTAGCGGCAGTTTCTGCAATGAAAACCCGGTTATCGAGGAAGTCATTTCCCGCACCGGATACCGGCTGATTGACGATACACAAGTTGTGGCCGAGGCCAGTCGACTTTCCGAAATGGATGAAAGCAAGATTATGCGCGCCTTTTCAGCAGGGACCTCGGTGTTCAATAAATTTACAAATGAGAAGGAGCGCTCCATTGCTTTTCTGAAACAGGCACTTGGCGAACTGATCCCCGACGACAATGCGCTGGTCACCTGCTTTTGCGGGCAGTTGATACCCAAAAATGTTAATCATATTTTGCGGGTGTGTCTCATCGCAAGTATAAAATACAGAATCACCGCTGCTTCCCGGGACCAGGGGCTATCGCATAAAGATGCTGCCAAACTGGTGCAGAAGCGTGAAGAGGATTGTTCGGCCTGGATCGACATGCTTTTCAATCAGAGCGATCCGTGGGACGCGAGTCTCTACGACATAGTCATCCCGGCCGATAAAATGACGCCGGCAGATGCAGCGACCCTCATCGCCGACAATGCCGTCAGCGATGTGGTGCGGCGATCGGAAAGCTCGAAGCAGGCGCTGGCGGATTTCCGTCTGGCGGTCGGGGTTGAAGCG
>Ga0265303_10002522_pt1 | contig 11344 bp, 11 predicted proteins | sample Helome_2_FD_192494 | JGI IMG/M metagenome (GOLD analysis project Ga0265303, IMG submission 192494) | Marine sediment microbial communities from subtidal zone of North Sea - Hel_20160317 (Illumina Assembly) | ecosystem: Environmental > Aquatic > Marine > Subtidal zone > Sediment ...
TGACCCGCTCGGCGTTGGGCGCCCAGACCGCGAAGCGGGTGCCGTCAACCCCGTCCACCGTCACCGGGTGGGCGCCCAGGCAGCGGTGGGCGCGATTGTGATCGCCGCGACCGAAGGCGTCGATATCGCTGTCTTCCAGCAGGGGCGGGAAGCAGTACGGGTCGAAACCGGTAATTTGCCGACCGTCGTCGAGCAGCGCCGTGAGTTGGTAACGGGCCGGCAGGCCGGCGTCTGCACCCCGCCACTCGAAAAGGTCAGTGTTGCCGAGACGTTGCAGTGGCTCGCCGGTTTCCGTCACCTGGATCGAGCGCACCCGGGGCCACAGCGCGCGCACCACGGCGCGGCCAGGGCTCAGCGGGTGGCGACCCAGGACCTCGAAGGGGTCGTGATGCCGGGCCTCGCAGACCCTGCGCAGCGGCTCCTCCAGCGTATCGTCGGTGCTCTTCCCCGGGGGCGAGGTCATGGTATGCATGCTCGATATGAAAAAAGTTTGTCAAATATTACATACAGTCGTAACGTATAGCTCATATATAAGCACAAGAGCCCCCCAAGACAGGGTCCACCACCATGAAACTCCGCAAATCCGGGCGCTTCGTCAGTCATCTCACGACCAGCACCATGGCCATAATCATGGCGGGTGGCCGGGGTGAGCGGCTAAGGCACCTGACGGCCAACCGGGCCAAACCGGCGACGCCCTTCGGCGGCAAGTACCGGATTATCGATTTCACCTTGTCGAACTGCGTGAATTCCGGCATCCGGCAGATTCTCGTGCTGACCCAGTACAAGGCCCATTCGCTGATTCAGCACGTGCAGCGTGGCTGGGGCTACCTGCGCGGGGAATTTGGCGAGTTCGTGGACATCGTACCGGCGCAGCAGCAGAAGGGCGCGTGGTGGTACCAGGGGACCGCAGATGCGGTGTACCAGAATCTCGATATCGTGGCAGAGACCCAGCCGGAGCACATCCTGGTCCTCGCCGGCGATCACGTCTACAAGATGGACTATGGGCCGATGATCGGCTTTCACGTGGAGAACCGGGCCGACATCACGGTGGGCGTGATCCAGGTGCCGGTGGCGGAGGCCACGGCCTTCGGTGTGATGACCGTGAACCCCGAAAAGCGCGTCATCGAATTCAACGAGAAGCCGGCACATCCGCAGCCGATGCCAGGCAGTAAAGATGTGGCGCTGGCCTCGATGGGCATCTACGTGTTCGACCGCGATTTCCTCGAGCAGCGCCTGGTAGCCGATGCCGACGACCCGAACTCGGCCCACGACTTTGGCAGGAATGTCATTCCCAACAGCATCGACGATTTTCGGGTCTTCGCCTATCCGTTCGAAGATGTTGAAACCCGGGCGCAGGACTATTGGCGCGACGTCGGCACCGTGGACGCTTTCTACGATGCAAATCTCGAGCTGGTGCACGTGAGCCCGGAACTGAACCTCTATGACGAGGACTGGCCGATCTGGACCTACCACGAGCAGGTGCCTAGCGCGAAGTTTGTTCTCGACGACAAAGGCCGACGCGGCATGGGCGTGAATTCGCTGATCTCAGGTGGCTGCATCGTGTCAGGCGCCACCGTGCGCGAGTCGCTGCTGTTTGTCAGCGTGAAGGTGGATGAACGCTCGGATGTCTATCGGTCGGTGCTGTTGCCAAACGTGCGAATCGGCAAAGACTGTCGCATTCATCGCGCCATTATCGACGAAGGCTGTGTTGTACCCGACGGGACGGTAATTGGCAGCGATCCCGAGCTGGACGCACGTCACTATCACGTGACCGAGAAAGGTGTGGTGCTGGTTACGCGCGAGATGCTGGAGCAGGTCGAGCAGTCGGCCGCGCGATTAAAGAGTGCTTGACACTTCCCTGTCGCCCGGCCGGCGTCGCGCCGGCGTGTTGCTGCACCCGACGTCCCTGCCGGGCCCCGGGCCACTGGGCACACTGGGCGAAGATGCCCGGCGCTTTGTCGACCTGATCGCAGACGCGGGGTTCACCGTCTGGCAGGTGCTGCCGCTGGGGCCGGTGGATGCCAACCTGTCGCCGTACCAGCTGCGATCCGCCTTTGCCGGCAAGGCGGCATTGCTCGACACCGCCGGATTGGCTGCGCACAGCTGGTGGCCCGTGGGTGCGCCTGCGGTGGCTGGAGGTCGGCTCGTCAGTGATGCGTGGAGTTACTTCCGCCAGCACGCCCACGCCGATGCGTTGCACGAGTTCACTGAATTCCGTGCGCGGGAAGCTGCCTGGTTGCTGCCCTTTGCCCTGTTCGAGGTGCTGACGCAGCAATTTGACGGTCATGCGTGGTGGGACTGGCCCCTCGAGTACCGGGACCATGATCCCGGCACGATGCGCCGCACGCTGCGCGACTGTGCCGACACGCTGAGCAATTGCATGTTCGAGCAGTACCTGTTCGACCAGCAGTGGCGGGCGCTGCACGACTATGCTCGGCAACGCGACGTGGCGCTGTTCGGCGACCTGCCGTTCTACGTTGACCGCAACAGTGCCGACGTCTGGTGGCAGCGCCGTAACTTCCGGGTGGACGAGGGTGGCGTGCCCGACGTCGTGGCCGGCGTGCCACCGGATTATTTCAACGCCGACGGCCAGCTGTGGGGCAATCCGGTCTACGACTGGGAGTTCGGTGCAGCCCATGGATTCGACTGGTGGCTCGCTCGTCTGCGTCATCAGGCGCGCTGGTTCGATCTGCTGCGCATCGATCATTTTCGTGCGCTGGAATCCTGCTGGGTCGTGCCCAATGGCGCAGAGAACGCGCGTGAGGGCCATTGGGAGCCGGTGCCCGGTGATGCGTTGCTGCAGAAGATTCGCGAGGAGCTGCCCGAGCTGCGGCTGGTGGCAGAAGACCTCGGCACCATCACGCCAGAAGTCACCGAATTGCGCGAGCAGCATCGCCTGCCCGGCATGCTGGTGTTGCAATTCGCCTTCGACGGCTCGCCCGATAATCCTTATTTGCCCGGCAATCACGTGAAAGATGCCGTGATCTACACGGGTACTCACGACAATGACACGACACTGGGCTGGTACCGATCGTTGCCGGACGATGCGCGGGCCTTTGTCGATGCGCAGCTCGGCGGCGAGTGCGACATGCCCGACGCGCTGATCCGCCAGGCTTACCTGTCGCCCGCCCGGCTCGCCGTGTTGCCGATGCAGGACCTGCTTCGTCTCGGCCAGGAGGCGCGCATGAACACGCCCGGCACGACCCAGGGCAACTGGGCATGGCGCTTTCAGTGGGAGCAGGTAGACGAAAGTTTTGTGGCGCGCTGTCGTGACTGGGCCACTGCGGGTGACCGCGTGCAGGACTTAGTCGTTCGCGAGCGTTCGGTGATATAGGGCTTCGTACTCGGGCGCCTGTTGCGCCCAGGAAAAATCGCTGTTCATGCCGTTGGCCTGCACGCGCTGCCATTGCTCGGGGTCGCGATACCAGTTCAACGCAGTTTCCACCGCCCATTGCAGGCCGTTGGAATCGGCATCACGAAATACGCTGCCGGTGCCGGTACCTGTCGCCGGGTTGTAGTGCTGCACGGTGTCGGCCAGGCCACCGATCTGGCGAACTACCGGCACGCTGCCGTAGCGCATTGCATACATCTGTGTCAGGCCGCATGGCTCATAGCGCGACGGCACCAGGAACAGGTCGCTCCCGGCCACTATTCGATGGGAGAGGTCCTCGTCGTAGCCTTGCACAAAAGCCACGCGGTCCGGAAACGCGGCGCTGAGATCACGCAGTGCGGCGGCATACACCGGGTCGCCGTCACCGAGTACTGCCAGGCCGATCCCCTGCTCGGCCAGGATGGCGGGCAGCGCTGCCACCACGAGGTCGCTGCCTTTTTGTTCCACCAGGCGCGAGACCATGCCGAGCAGGGGCGCATCTGGCTCTGTCTGCAGACCCAGTTCGTGCAGCAGGGCGCGCTTGCACGCAGCCTTGCCACCCAGCGTGTCGCGGGAATACATGCTGGCCAGTGCCGTGTCCTTCGTTGGGTCCCAGTGCCGGTAATCGGCGCCGTTCAAAATACCGACGAAGCGATCCCCCCGGGCGAGCAGCGCTTTGTCCAGGCCCATGCCGTGCGTCGGGGTTCGAATTTCCTCGGCGTGAGTGGGGCTGACGGTGGTCACCACATCGGCTGACTCGATGCCGGCACGCAGGAAATTGATTTCATCATCGACCACGCTGTCTTCGAGGGCCGCGTGAATACCGCCCAGGCCCGCCTCATCCAGCACTCGCGTCGGATACACGCCCTGGTAACTGATGTTGTGGATGGTCAGTACAGAACAGCTGTCGCGAAAGAGTTGCTCCGTGTGCCGGTCTTCAACGATCAGCTGTGGCACCAGGGCCGTGTGCCAGTCATGACAATGCACAATGTCCGGCGCCCACTGCAGGTCGCGGCACAGCTCCACGGCGGCCCGGCAGAGCAACAAAAAGCGTTGGGCTTCCCGTTCACCGGTGCCGTAGATGCCGCCGGTACCAAAAAATTCCCGACTGGAGACGAAGTACATCGTTGCGTAATCGGCGTACTCGGGCAGGCATAGGTAGTCGTAATAGACTTCGCCGCCCCCCACGGTGGCGTGATGAGGTTGACCGGTGGGCTGGAGTGCCAGGTGCGGCGGACGCACGGCGCGATAATCCGGCATGATGACGCGCACATCGTGGCCCGCCGCGCGTTGTTCTGCAGACAGGCCGCCTGCCACATCGGCCAGACCACCGGCTTTGGCGAAGGGCGCCACTTCCGCCGCGACGTGCAGGATCCGCATGCCTGGCGCTGGCGCAGCCTAGGCCGCGCTCTCCACCTGGAGTTCCACCAGTTTTCCGGCTTGCACCGCGTAGCTGATGCGCATGGGCCGGCAGCATACGGCGCAGTCTTCGATGTAGTCCTGGTTCTCTCCCGAGAGGTCCAGCTGCAGGTCCGCGGGTTCCCAGCAAGCCGGACAGGTCACGGTGCGTTCGACCAGCATGCTCAGAAGTGATCCTTGCGCCGCCGCGTCTCGGCAAACACGCTGACCGGATCTGCGCCGGTCAGGTCGAGCGCCGCCATCAGCCCGGGGCTTTCCGGCCTGAGAAAAGGGTTGGTGGCTTTTTCCAGGGCCATGGTGCTCGGCACCGTGGCCTTACCGGCCGCACGCAGGCGGTCCACTTCAGCAGCGCGGGCCTTCAGTTCGGCATTGTCCGGTTCCACGGACAGCGCGAAGCGGGCATTGCCCTGCGTGTATTCATGGGCGCAATAGATCCGCGTCGCATCCGGCAGCACGTCGCGCAGTTTCTTTAACGAATTCCACATTTGCGCCGGCGTGCCTTCGAACACGCGGCCGCAGCCCATGGCGAACAGGGTGTCGCCAACGAAGGCGGCGTTGTCGTCGGCAAAGTGATACACGATGTGGCCCCGGGTATGGCCCGGCGTATCGTAGATGCGCGCCGCGCTGTCACCGAGACGAAACTCATCACCTTCACCCACCTCGATGTCGATGGCGGGAATCCGGTCGGTGTCTGCCTTCGGGCCGACGACCTGGCAGTTGGTCTGGGCCTTCAGTTCAATATTGCCGCCGGCGTGATCCCAGTGATGATGCGTATTCAGGATGTAGTCGAGCTGCCAGCCGGTGTCTGCGAGCGCCTTTTGTATGGCCGCAACTTCCGGCGTGTCGACCACGGCCGTCTTGCCGCTCGTCTCGTCATGCAGCAGGTAGCAATAATTGTCCTGCAGCGCCGGAAACATGTAGATCTGCAGCTTGCTCATGGCAGTGACTCAGTGTTCCAGCAGTCGTGGCATCAGCTCCACGAGATTGCAGGGCCGCGTGCGGTGGTCGAGTTGGGAAACGATCAGGTGATCCCAGCCGGTGGCACACGCATTGGAAGAGCCCGGCAGGCTGAATATGTAGGTGCCGTTCGCGACACCGGCAACGCAACGGGACTGCAGGGTCGACGTACCGATATCTTCGTAAGACAGCGCGCGGAATACTTCGCCAAACCCTTCAATGATCTTGTCGAGGAGCGGGGTGACGGCTTCCGGCGTACCATCGCGCCCGGTCACGCCGGTGCCGCCGGTGGTGAGCACCACCTGCACGTCGGGGTCGGCGATCCAGCGCGACACCGTGGACCGGATTTGGTACATATCGTCGGGTTCGATGGCCTTTTCGGCCAGCCGGTGGCCTGCGGCTTCAAGGCGGTCGCGCAGCAGCGCGCCCGATTTGTCGGTGGCTTCAGTACGGGTGTCCGACACCGTCAGCACCGCAATGTTCAGAGGCAGGAACGCCCGGTCTTGTTTATCTTCGTGGGCCATGAATCAGCCGCCCGGCCAGCTTGGCTTCAATCTACCAGAAGATCCGGGAACGCGTCGCGCAGTATCTGTCTCAGCTTTGGCAGTGAGCTGTCCGGGTCCAGCAGATTCAAGGCAGGAATGCCGGTGAGTTTCTCCACCAGTGCAATTCCGGCCGTGGTATTGGTCGCCGGGCCGGTGATCAGATCCGGCGTCAGACCAAAAGCCGTTTGCACACCCACCACGGCATAGGGATCGGAGGCCGACAGGGCCACGAGCCGCAGATTCTTTTGCAGTGCGTCGATGGCGATGTCGCCGTTGTAGGGTTCCAGGGGTGATGCCCCGGCTTCGGCGACCAGCACGTCGGGCTTCAGCGCGGCGACGCGGTTCAGCATGTAGCGCATCGCGGACTTGAAGGCTTTGCGGGGTGCAACCGTGGAGGGCAGGCCGGCATCCACGAAGTCGAGAATGGCGTCGGCGCCGGCATCGCCGTAGGTCAGCACGTCCCGGTAGCGGGCCGCGCCGGTAAATTTTGCGCCGACGATCCGCAGACCGCTTTTCTTCAGCTCGTGAATGATGAACCGCCCGGTCGTGGTCTTGCCTGCCGACATGGATGTGCCCACCAGCAAAATCACCGGCACATCGAGGGGCTGTTCCGCTGCCTCCGGCACGAAGTCGGCCATGCGCAAGTGTTGCTCACCGCGCATCACGTGGCCCCTGTAGCTCAGGTTCATCAACCCGGGCACCAGGGCCGACGTGGAGGTGGCACGGCCCATCAGGCCGGCCGTGGTCAGCGCCTGAAATTTGCCGTCTGGCCCGATGGCCTGCCAACTGCCCACACCTTCAAGCGTGGCCGCCCGGTCACCCAGGGCCCCGACGATGAGGTCACCCTCCAGGACTCCGGTCATGCGGCCGTTGGCAAGCTCCACTTGATACAGTGTGGTCGGTCTACCCGTCACACAGCCGACGATGTAGTCGCCGGTGGCCCAGTCGGCCCGCGGCAGCGCGCGCGTTTCGAACCCGCCGTTCTCCAGGTCGCTGATGCGGGTCACGGACGACAGGAAGTGGCGCGGGCTTTCGGCCTCATGCGTGCTCATGGATCACCTTAAGCGGCGGGGCCAGGATCAGCATGGCGAGGAGGGCCGTGCGTTCGATCGTGCGGTCGATCAGCAGGTGTTCGTGCCGGGCGTGGGCGCCGTCGCCCACGGGCCCGAGGCCATCCAGGGTCGCGGTGTACTGGCTGGCGGTGCTGCCGTCGGAGCCCCCGCCCGCCAGGCCTTCTTCCAGCGTGAGCTCCAGCTCGGTGCCCAACTCTCGCGCCAGTTGCCACAGGGCCTGGTTGGCGGGCGTGGGCTCCAGCGGTGGGCGGCCGATGAAGCCGTCGATATCCAGCTCGACGCCGGGCGTTTCCGGGCGAATTCCGGCAATGGCCGCAGTGATTCTTTCGGCGTCTGCCTGGCTCTTGACCCGCACGTCGATTACGGCCGTGCTCTCCGGCGCGATCACGTTCGGCCGGATCCCGCCGTCGATGGTGCCAACGTTCACGGACACACCTTGCTGTGGGTCGTTCAGCCCGAACAGTTTCTGAATGACATGAGACAGTTCGAGTATCGCACTCGCACCACTTTCGGGATCCAGCCCCGCATGGGCGGCTTTGCCGCGCGCGCGCACGGTGAAGCGGCCCACGCCCTTGCGGGTGGTCTTGATCGTGCCTTCCGGGCCCATGGAGGGTTCCATCACCAGCGCGCGGTTGGCGATGCGCGCCAGCCGGCGGATGTGGCGAGTGGATTCCCGGCTGCCGATCTCCTCGTCGGAGTTCAGCAGGATGACGGGCGTGACCGTGATTTCAGCCCCGAGGGCGGCGACGGCCTGCAGCGCAAATACGATTTGCACGATGCCGCCTTTCATGTCGAAGACCCCGGGGCCGCGAACGACGTTGCCGTCTACCTCGAAAGGCATGTCCCGCAGCGTGCCGACGGGCCAGACCGTGTCGTAGTGGCCGAGCAGCAGTTGCACGGGTTGCCCGCGGGAACGTTTCGCAGGGCTGGCGAACAGCGCGCCGCCGGTGCTGCTGCCTGGCAGTGGCCGGACGCGAAAGCCCAGCGCCTGCAACTGGTCGCTGATCAGGCGCTGCACCGGCAACTGGGTGCCGGCATCCGACGACGGTGATTCAATCAGGGCCAGGCGCTCGAGCAACTGCAGCATGGGGCCGCGCTGTCGCTCCAGCGTAGCCAGCAATTGCTGCGCAAAGCCGGGCATAGGCTAGCGCTTCATGCCCGCCGGCATTGGGAATGCGTTCGTATCGGCGATGCTCGCAAAGCGACCCGGATACAGGTACGCGAACAGCGGCGCCTTGCGCAGCAGGTCCTGGTCGTCAGCATCGGATATGCGCAACGCGTCTCGATGCACGTGGGCAGCCACGACGCGGCCGGTGATCAAGCTGTTCACGTCAAAGCCGTCGACGATTTTGAACAGCTCGCATTCCAGGTACACGTAGCCGCCGGCGACAAACACGCCATCCACCTGTTTGGCCGGTATCGTGTCGAAGGCGTTCAGCACCGGCTTGTCGCCGCCGTCGCCGCAGCGTGGAGACGCGGCAAGGCTCGTATAGAGCACCTGCTCCGGGCGCGGATAGGTCACCGTGAACACGCCGGTCCGCTGGGCATTCGTGTAGGTTGCGTGCCGGGGCGTGCAGACAAAACCGAAATAATTGTCCCAGCTCATCGGAATCGCCAGGTGCTTGGGTGCGATATCCGGTTTGCCGTCCGGTTCCTGCGTGCCGACCAGCACGATGGGGGCGAGGGTGAAAAAACGCTCCCAGATCGGTTCGCTGATGTCGAGGCTGGTGAGCTGGCCGTCGGTGTCCTGGGTCATGCATTCCTCCGCGCCCGTCCGGGCCTGGGGCCTTTATAAATCGCTGTTCAGGCAGCCGAATTGCCACCCGAGCGGCGCAGCTGTTCCCGCAGGTGCTCGGCGAAGGCCTGGCATGCGTCCGTCACAGTGAAGACGCCGGCGAGCCTGCCCTTGCGTGTCACGATGGCCGACCCCAGCTGCTGGTCGGCCATATGCTCCAGCACTTGGTCCAGCCGGGTCTCGAGATCGACGATGTAGGCATCGCGCACCATCGCATCGCGCACCCGCAGTTCATCACCCTTGGGGTAGGCGAAGTCCGGACCCAGCATCAGCTTGATGTCCCGGTCGGAAATCATGCCGGCGAGACGGCCGTCGTTCGTCACCGGCAGATGGCGAATCTGATGCTCGCGCATGAATTCAAGGGCCACGTCCACCGTAGCGCCTTCGTCCACCGAATAGGGGAATGGCGTCATGACGGTCTTGATGGCGGGTATGCGTTTCACGGCCTGTTCCAGGGTCAGAGTTAATTCTTGCGGGTCGGGCCGGCGGAACAATCCGCAGTATTACCTATACCGGTGTTGTTGGCGAGGCGCCTTGGGTTTAACGTTCGCTTGTCGCCACGCTCCCGCCGTCCTATGAGCCAGATGCCTGATCTCAGCGCCTACTGGATGCCGTTCACGGCCAACCGGTACTTCAAGTCGCACCCGGTGCTGATGGAGAGCGCTGCGGGCATGTATTACCGCACCGTCGACGGGCGCGAGCTCCTGGACGCCATTGCCGGGCTCTGGTGCTGCAATGCGGGCCACTGTCACCCGCGGATCACGGCGGCGGTGCAGGCGCAGGCTGAACGGCTGGACTATGCGACCGCCTTCCAGCTTGGCCACCCCGATGCATTCCGTGTCGCCGACCGCCTGGCAGCGCTGGCGCCCGCCGGCCTGAACAGGGTCTTCTTCACCAATTCCGGCTCCGAAGCCGTGGATACGGCGCTGAAGATCGCCCTGGCCTGGCACCAGGTGAACGGCGAGCCTGGTCGCACCCGCCTGATCGGCCGCGAGCGTGGTTACCACGGCGCGGGCTTCGGCGGCATCTCGGTGGGCGGTATCGACGCCAATCGCCGCCAGTTCCGTGCGCTGTTGCCCGGGGTCGATCATCTGCCCCATACGCACGCGCCGGAGCACAACGCGTTTAGCCGGGGTCAGCCTGCGTGGGGAGCACATCTCGCCGACCAACTGGAAGAGCTGATCGCCCGCCACGATCCGGCCACCATCGCGGCGGTGATCGTCGAGCCCGTGGCCGGTTCAGCCGGGGTGCTGGTGCCGCCGGTGGGTTATCTCGAGAAACTCCGCGAGATTTGCAACCGGCATGGCATCCTGCTGATCTTCGATGAGGTGATTACCGCTCTGGGTCGCCTCGGCGCGTCGTCGGCCGCCGAGTTTTTCGGCGTGCGCCCCGACCTGATGACCGTGGCGAAGGCATTGACCAACGGGGCCGTGCCGATGGGCGCGGTGCTGGTGGATCAGCGCATTTACGACGACTTTATGCACGGGCCCGAGCGCACGATTGAATTGTTCCACGGCTATACCTATTCCGGGCATCCGCTGGCAGCGGCCGCCGCCCTGGCGGCACTGGATGTCTATGCCGACGAAGGACTGTTCGCCAGGGCCGCTGCACTGGCGCCGGTATTCGAGGCGGCGCTGCACGAGCTGGCCGATGCGCCGCACGTGATTGACGTGCGCAACCTGGGCCTGATGGGCGCCGTGGAGCTCGAACCCCGACCCGGGGCGCCGACCCAGCGGGCGCTGGACGTGTTCCGCGCTGCCCTGGACGCTGGCGTGCTGGTGCGAACCACCGGCGACTCCATCGCGTTGACGCCGTCACTCATTGTGACTGAAGCGCAGATCCAGGAGATTACCCACGCATTACGCCGCGCACTTGAACGCGTGGACTGAGGCTGCTGCCATGCCGGAGATAGCTGCTGAAAATGTTGCCGTGAAACGCATCGGTCACTGGCTCGAAGGACGAGAGCAACCGGGCTCGGGTGAGCGCTCGGGGCCGGTCTGCAACCCGGCAACGGGCGCGGTGCGCGCACGGGTGCAGCTGGCCGATGTGGCCACCGTGAACGCGGCGCTCACAGCGACCGCAGCTGCCTTACCCGCCTGGCGCGCCACATCAGTCGTAAAGCGCGCGCGAGTCATGTTTCGCTTTAAGGCGCTGATCGAGGCCCACCGCACGGAACTCGCTGCGC
>Ga0265303_10002523_pt1 | contig 11340 bp, 8 predicted proteins | sample Helome_2_FD_192494 | JGI IMG/M metagenome (GOLD analysis project Ga0265303, IMG submission 192494) | Marine sediment microbial communities from subtidal zone of North Sea - Hel_20160317 (Illumina Assembly) | ecosystem: Environmental > Aquatic > Marine > Subtidal zone > Sediment ...
TAAGTGGCGTCCCCAAGGGGATTTGAACCCCTGTTGCCGGCGTGAAAGGCCGGTGTCCTGGACCAGGCTAGACGATGGGGACACAAGTAATGCGCACGGGGCATAGCGCAATGAGCAGAGCGTAAGGTCCGAAAGCCGTTCGAAACGCCACGCGCTCTTCGCCATGCGATAACTGGTGGGCCGTGCTGGGCTCGAACCAGCGACTCTCTGCTTAAAAGGCAGATACTCTACCGACTGAGTTAACGGCCCCGAGAAAAACATATTTATTTAATGACATATTTGGTTCTTGTCAACCATAAAAATGAAACCCACCCAAATATTTTCACATTATTTGCGCCAGAATTCAGGCACCACAAGGATGATGACAGTAAAAATTTCCAGCCGGCCCAGCAGCATGCACCAAATCAGCAACCATTTCCCCAGAACGGGAATCTGGGCATAATTATCCACCGGACCCACCGAACCGAATCCGGGGCCGATATTTCCGATGGCGGACGCAACGGCCGTAAAGGCAGTCGTAAAATCGACACCCAGGCCTGCCAGCACTACCGAGCTGAGCGCAAACAGCCCCATATAAAGGGCCAAAAATCCAAGTACACTGCGCATAACATCATCCGGAACCGGTTTCCCACCGATTTTTATATGCGAAACCGCGTGGGGATGAACCAGGGAAAAAAGCTCCTTGTAACAAAATTTGACACAAAGCATGATTCGCAGACATTTCATCCCTCCGCCGGTGGAGCCGGCCGACGCCCCCAGAAACATACACAGCAACAAAATAAGCTGGGACATGGCCGGCCACTTCTCATAATCCGCCGTAGCAAACCCGGTCGTGGTCACGATGGAAACTACCTGAAAAGCCCCATAGCGAAGCGCATCGCCCATGGTTGTATACACGGTTCCCAAAATATCAAAGCTTACCACCAGGGTGAGCAACACGGCCGCCCCCAGAAAGAAACGGCATTCTGAGTCCTGCCAGAAGGCCAGCGTTTTTCCACGCAGCATCTGATAATGCAGGGAAAAATTAATCCCGGCCAGCAGCATGAAGAAAATGATCACACCATCGACATAAACACTATTATAATGCGCAATGGATGCATTTTTCGTCGAAAAACCACCGGTAGGCATGGTGGTGAAGGCGTGGCAAAGCGCATCGTAAAGCGTCATTCCGCCGAGCAGCAAAAAAACGACCTCTGCCAGGGAAATCAGCGCATACACTTTCCAGAGGATCATAGCCGTGTCACGAATGCGGGGCTTTAGTTTATCGGGGACGGGAGTGGGGACTTCGGCCTTGTAGAGCTGCATGCCGCCAACGCCCAAAAACGGCAGAATGGCCACCGATAGCACGATAATACCCATGCCGCCCAGCCACTGGATAAAGCTGCGCCAGAAAAGCAGCCCCTTTGACAGGTTTTCAATGTTGGTCAGAACCGATGCACCGGTGGTCGTAAACCCTGATACGGATTCAAAAAAAGCATCGGTAAACGTAAAATAGACATCTCCAAGAAAAAAAGGTATCGCTCCAAAAAGGCCGACAGTGGTCCAGCCGATCGCCACGATGGCCATGCCTTCCCGTTGATTGATTACTTCCGCCTTATCTTTGCGGAAAACCAAATAGAGCAGCAAACCGGAGATCACCGTTATGCCCATGGATTCCAAAAGCGCGGTTACGCTCGGTTCATGGTAATAAAGGCCGGCAATCAGAGGAAATACCATGGTCAGCCCGAAAAAAAAGATCAATACCCCGATGATTTTCAGGATAAATCGCCAATGCATTTAGAAATACTCCAGTTTTACGGCGAGGATTTTCTCGATTTTGGGTATGGCCTGTCTCCGGGCAACGATGATGATCCGGTCATCCGGTTGGATCACGCTGTCGCCGGAAGGAATAATAATCATGTCGCGGCGAATAATACCGGCCACTAAAGCCCCCTTGGGAAAGGAGATTTGCTTGAGGGGTTTATCCGTAATATCGGATGTTTCCAGCGCCAGGGCCTCCAGGACCTCCGCCTGTTCGCCTTTTATGGATATAGCCGAGAGCACCTTGCCGCGGCGGATGTGTTGCAGAATGCTGTTTATGGCCGAAAGCCGCGGGCTGACCACCTGCTCGAGGCCAATGGCTTTCATTAAGGGAAAATAACTGAATTTGGAGATTTTGGTGATGGATTTCCTGGCCCCCATTCGCTTTGCCAGCAGCGAGACCAAAATATTGGTCTCTTCATTATCTGTAAGGGTCACGACCACATCCTGGTCCTGGATATTTTCTTCGATCAGGAGGTCCTGGTCGGATCCGTCTCCGCAAAGTACGACTGTCTTGTTTAAACTTTCGGCCAACAAGGCGCAGCGGTTAGGATCTTTTTCAATAATTTTGCTGTAATTGGCTTCCTCTTCCAGGCGACTTGCCAGACGCAAGCCGATGTTGCCCCCCCCCACGATCAGAACCCGATCGGCCGGCCGGTCATGCTTGTCAAAAACGGCCAGGGCATCCTGCAGCTTGTCCTTCTCAGTGATAAAATAGACCAGATCGCCGGGCATCAAACGATCATTCCCCCCGGGGATGACCAGCTCCTCCTCTCTGACAATAGCGGCAATTAGCGGTCTATCGATAGGAACCTTATCCGGGAGTTCAGCGAGTTTAATACCCGCCAGACGTGAAGTCTTATCCAGATAAACCCCGATAAACAGGATGCGACCATCGGCAAACTCTCCCACATCCGCTGCCCCCGGCACCCTTATCATTCTCTCAATCGTCTTGACCACTTCAATTTCGGGATTAATAATGTTGTCGATGTGGGGCGCATGCTCACGCAAAATGTCGTGATATTGATCAAAATCACCCTGGCGCACCCGTGCCAATTTCTTGGTGGACGATGACAGGATATTGGCGACCAGACAGGCCACCAGGTTGGCTTCATCACTGTCGGTGACAGCGAGAATGATCTCGGCATCCTTTATGCCGGCTTCCTCCAATGCCATCGGACTACTGCCCGACCCCTCTACTGCTTGTACATCCAGACTATCTGAAACACGGCGGATGGCCCCGGGATCCCTGTCGATAACCACAACTTCCTTATTTTCCCTGGACAGGTGACTGGCGATGTGGAATCCGACCTCTCCTGCTCCTACGATAATGATCTTCAATGAATCAATTCTCCTGTTCGATGATACCCTTAAGTTTCAAATTGAAGAATTTTAAACCTTCTCCGCATTCCGCCTTCCAACTTTCTCATTCCGCATTCCAATTTCCCTCCGGGGCATGTGCCCCTATGGGCCGGAGGCCGAATTCTTTTTCACCTTCCCTCCCCAGGCAATTAAATTCTGAGTAATAAATTCTACCACCTGCTGATGAATTTCCCGGCTTTTACCGGATGCCGCCAATGGATTTCCAAACTTAAAATAAAGACTTTTTTGGGGATTGATGGGTCCCATATCCTTAATCCACTTGCCGTTACCGTGAAAATCCGTTTTGATGGCTACCGGAACCACGGGGACGCCGGCTCTGGATGCCAGCTTGACACCCAGGGAATTAAATGCCTGCACATCAAATTCCACACTTCTGGTAGCCTGGGGAAATATGATGACGGACCCACCGTTGGAGATAAATTTGTGGCCTTCGCGCAAAACCACCTTAAAATCCTCGCGCGGATTTTTCCGTGAAACGGCAATCAATCCCAGTGCTTTGAAAATAGGGCCAAAAACCGGATAGTGTCGCAGTTCTTCCTTGATAACAAAATTAACTCTGCCAAAGGCCAGGGCAATACCGGGCAATATGAGAGTTTCTGCCAGGCTCATATGATTGCCGATGTAAACCACCGGTCCCGGTTGATCTGATACGCTCTGCAGTCCCGAAATGTTTACCCTGCCGCCCACGGATTCGACAACCCGCAGGACCCTGTAGGAATACATGGCCCACTTAGCGTTGTCCAGACTGCCCCGGCGGGCAGGAAAACTGGCATGGAAGAGCGTATAAAGAAGCCGAATATAATAAACCAGGCTTAGCGAGCCCGGGATGTATTTGAGGAAAAGCCTGGGCCGGGATTGGCTTTGATAGCCAAATTCAGTTCTAAGGGTGTGGAGGTATTGATCTAAGTTCATGGATTCAATTCCTATCGTGACCCGGATTATATATCAAAAATCACTAAAAAAACAACCGGCATAAGCCGGCTGTTCCCAAACTGCTTTTCTGGAATGAATCAGTTATAATATCTGGAAAGGATCAGGCTGGCGTTGGTGCCGCCAAACCCGAAGGAATTGGTCATGGCATGTTCAACCCGGGCTTTGCGCATCACGTTGGGTACATAATCAAGATCGCACTCATCGCCTGGATGGTCATGGTTGATTGTCGGCGGAAGATGTCCGTCGGAAATGGCCAGGGCCGTGAATACTGTTTCAATGCCACCGGCACCGCCCAGCAAATGCCCGGTCATCGATTTTGTTGCACTGATCGCCAGATTATAGGCATGATCCTTAAATACCGTTTTAATCGCCCGGGTTTCGGATAAATCGTTTAGCGGTGTCGAAGTACCGTGGGCATTAATATAGTCGATCTTGTCAAAAGGAAGCCCGGAATCCTCAAGGGCTGCCGTCATACAACGGGCGGCGCCGCTTCCATCCGGTGGAGGGGCTGTCATGTGAAACCCGTCACCGCTCATGCCGTAGCCGGTAAGCTCCGCGTAAATTTTAGCACCGCGTTCAAGCGCATGGTCTAGGGCTTCAATAATCAAAATGCCGCAGCCTTCGCCCACAACGAAACCATCTCGATCACTATCGAACGGACGCGAGGCCTTCTCCGGTTCGTCGTTGCGGGTGGACAAGGCTTTCATTGAATTAAAACCGGCAATACAGGTCGGGTTAACCACCGACTCTACACCGCCGGTAATCATAGCATCGGCCTCACCCCTGAGGATAAGTTTATAGGAATCACCCACCGCATGCGCACCGGCAGCGCATGCGGTAGCAAGGGAGGCATTGGGACCTTTGGCTCCAAATTGAATGGAAATCATTCCCGGGGCCATATTACCTATCATCATAGGAATAAAAAACGGACTTACCCGCCTCGGACCTTGGCTGTTTAGTTTAAGGCAGGTATTTTCAAGAATCGAAAGCCCCCCAAGTCCACATCCGGTAATCACGCCAATTCTATCGGAGTTGGATCCGTTAATAACGAGCCCGGAGTCTTCAATGGCCATACGGGAGGCGCCCACCGCATAGGCGATGAAGCGCTCGGTGCGTTTGGCTTCCTTTTTGGGAAGGAAATCCTCCGCATGAAAATCCTTGACCTCAGCTGCTATCCGGGTTTGATAATTCGACGCATCAAATCGGGTAATCTTCCCGACGCCTGATTTTCCCGCACACAAAGATTCCCATGTTTCTTCGACTCCTATTCCAATAGGGGTAATGAGTCCGACCCCCGTTATCACAACACGTTTATTCAAATGATCCTCCTAAATTACTGTATTTGTCATATGATTTAAGTAAATTTGAATATGTAACTATCTGTAATTAAATTTATTATAGTCAATTTTACTCATTGATTAAAGGTCAAGGATAAGTAATTGAAACATCACAAATTGTCAAGGAATATTCCGTTTCTGAAAAGCTGCCGATAAAAAGGGACAGATCAATAATATCCGGCGGTCAAGCTTGGGCTTTAGTAAAGAATCCTGGCCCAGTTTCCGCCCCGTATGGCCTAAAGCCTGGCTTCCGGCTCGTAGAGCTACAGCTCGGAGAGATGGAGAACCAGGCTTTAATTTCACCCCGCAGCAAAAAAGCGCTAACTTCAGAGATTTTCCAGCAGGCGCTGATGGATATTATCAAAACCGCCATTGGACATTATCAGAATTAGATCTCCCGGTTGAGCAGTGATTAATAAAAAGTCGAGGATAGAATCCGTATCCGGGAAATAATGCGCATTTTTTCCCCGGCTTTTTAGATCATCCACCAGTTGCGCGGAAGAAAATCGTTGCCCGGAAGGAATTTTTTCCAGCAACGGTGGTTTGCGAATACAAATTATATCTGCCGGATCAAATACACCGGGATATTCCTTCTGGAAGACATTGCGCATGCTGGTATTCGTGCGGGGTTCAAACACCGCGATCAATCGTCCTTTAGAGATGACTGATTCAAGAGCCCGGAGTGTTTCCCGCACAGCTGTGGGATGATGGGCGAAGTCATCCATGACCGTTATCTGTCTTTTTTGACCGCGAATCTCCTGTCTGCGCTTAATTCCCTCAAAGGTTTGCATTGCTTTAGCAATTATATCCACCGGAATATTCAGACCATCGGCTATCGCTATATCAGCCAGGGCATTTAACAGGTTGTGTTCGCCAAAGAGTTTGGTTTTAAAGCTACCAAAGCACTCATTATTTTTAAAAACCTCAAAGATCGTCCAAGGCGGTTCGACGGAAACAGAACCCAGGCGCCAGGGAGAGGTTGCCTTTTGGCCGTAGCGCTCTATCCGGCAATGGTGATTGCCGATAACATCGGTTACATTCTGCTCGCCATCAAAGGCCAGAAGCGTACTTGAGTCGGGAAGAGCGGAGACAAAACTTTTAAAAATCTCTTTGACATGATCTAAATCATTAAAAATATCGGCATGATCAAACTCAACACTGGTCAGAACTGCCATTTGGGGCTGAAAGTGTAAAAATTTTGGCCCTTTGTCAAAAAAGGCCGTATCGTACTCATCGCCTTCAACCACGAAATAGGAACCGTTACCCAGCCGGTAGTTGCTGTCGAAGTTTTTCAGTATGCCCCCGATCATAAAAGATGGATCGTAGCCGGCCTCAACCAGCATCCAGGCCAGTATCGAAGACGTGGTCGTCTTGCCGTGGGTGCCGCTCACCAGGAGCGTTTGCTTACCGGCGGCCACAAATCGGTTCAGGGCCTGGGGCATGGAACAAAAATACAGTCCCCTTCTTTGCATTTCCTGGACCTCCGGGTTATCTTTGGTAACAGCATTGCCGACGATGACCAGATCCGGCCCATAAGAAAGATTTTCCGCCCTGAAACCATCGCTCATTTTGATGCCCTTTTGCTTTAAAAAATGACTCATGGGCGGAAAAATTTTCTGATCTGACCCGGTTACCTCAAAACCCAAATCCCGCAGCATACAGGCCAGCGCCCCCATGCCGGTGCCGCAAACAGCTATCAGATGGATTGTTTGAACAGTTTCAGGAATTTTATTTGTATTCATATTCATCACCATAAGATAGGGCGGAAGAATATAAAATTCTCCGCCCCTGAACCGATATATTGCTTTCGGGATACTGGCTTAATTTTTGTTATTTAAGGCGGCCCTGATATGCTGTGAAAGTGTTTTCAGACTAAACGGTTTCTGGATAAATGCTTCACAACCGCGATTCAAAATCTCGGTTGCCTGACCATCAATACTGTAGCCGCTGCAAAGGATGACCTTAACAGAGGGATTGATCTTTTTGAGCCGGTCAAATGTTTGGCTACCGCTGATTTTCGGCATGATCATATCCAGAATGACTAGATTGATTTTATCTTTCTGGTTTTGGAAGATTTCGATGGCTTCGGCACCGTTCGTGGCGGTCAGGGTTTCATATCCCAACTTTTCCAGCATTCGCTTGCCAACATCGATAATCATTTCTTCGTCATCCACCAGAAGCACGGTCTCATGACCGCGGGGAAATTCTTCAACTGTCAGCCGTTGCGGAGGCGCAGGTTTGCGGCTGGCCGGCAGGTAAATTTCTAATTGAGTCCCCCGATCTTTTTGACTATCAACATTGATAAACCCTTCGTGATTTTTGATAATACCGTAAACTGAGGCCAGTCCGAGGCCTTTTCCTCGCCCCATCTCCCAGGTAGTAAAAAAAGGATCAAAAATTCTTCTTTGGGTTTTTTCATCCATTCCGATGCCGGTATCGGCCGTGGTTATTTTAATGTAATCACCCGCTTTCACCCGGTAAGGTGTTAACCGCTCTTGGTCAATGGAAATGTTCTCGGTTCGAACTGTGAGAGTTCCTCCCTCCGGCATCGCCTGAATGGCGTTCATGTATATGTTGAGAAATACCTGTTCAATCTGGTCCTTATCAGCCTCAACCTTCCAAAGGTTCGTGTCAAAGTCGTCTTTAAAAACAATCGCCCTATTCGCCCGGCTAAAGAGAAGATTTTGTTCCTTCAAAAGCTGGTTGAGATCAGTCAGGCGCACTTCATATTTACCGCCCCTGGCAAAACCAAGCAGTTGCCGGGTAAGTTCCACCCCATTTTGAACGTATTGCTCAATTTTTTTTAGATTGCTGAATAGCGGAGATTCGGCTCCCAGGTCCAAAAGCGATAACGAGATATTACCCTGAATTCCCAGCAGCAGGTTGTTGAAGTCATGGGCAATACCTCCGGCCAGGGTGCCGATGGCTTCCATCTTTTGAGCCTGGCGCAGCTGTTTCTCCAGTTGGACCTCACGGGTTACATCGCGCTGAACGCTCACGTAATTGATGATTTCCCCTGCCGTGTTTTTGACCGGGGAAACTGTTGCCTCAACCTCATAAGGGGAATTATCTTTTTTCTTATTGATGAATCGCCCCCGCCAGATCTCGCCCCGTTTCAGACAATCCCAGATTTGATTGAAAAAGGATGGGTCGTGTTGACCGCTGTCAAGAAGGGTGATGTTCTGGGCCACAGTCTCAGCGCAGGAATAACCGGTAATTTTTTCAAAAGCTGGATTAACGTATTGGATGTAGCCCTTAATATCCGTAATGATAATGGCTTCTGCCGTATTTTCGACAGCCGTAACCAGACGTGCCGGATCTACGGCTTGACTGTTTGCATTTTCATTTTTCGGGTTATTCCCGGTTTGCTTTTTGGCCATTGATACAACCCTGCCGATTTTCCCTGTACTCTGAACTGATTTAATCCTTCCGAAACAATTCTCCGGAAATAATCACTTTTATATAATTATTACAGATATTTTTGGAGAAATCAAATAGAAAGGAAGGGAATTTCAAAGCTTCGAATGACGCTAAGCGATTATTGTGATTGGCTCGGTCATCATTATAGTTAGATCATCTAGTATTCTTGGGGATGGATCAGTTCTTCCAACTCATCAAGGACAACCGGATCAAGGTTTTGAACAAATTCGGCATGAATGATGTATTCATTAAAAGGCTCGCTGTTGACGGCAACTACCTTGCCCAAGCGTTTGAATTTCAAGTCGGACTCAAGTTCATCAAAAGACAAGGCCATATTCAGTTCCCGTCCCAGCATCATTGCAGCGGACTTTTGGGTCGTTTTGATAATAAACGCCAGACCGGTGGCAGAAATATCTAGAAGCTCGCCGCGAAATGGTTTTTCCACCGGCTTTTCCTCATCATCAAGGTTTTGCACAATTACTTTGCCCGGCAAATTAAGCCGTTCTTTCACCCTGCGCTCCAGGCTTTTGGCTTTAAGCAAATCAGCTACCGATTCAATTTTAAGGCAATAGTCATTAATCTTAGGTTCTAACCCCGGAGCTTTTTCATTCAGTTTCGCGAGAAGGTCTTTTTCAAGGACGTGTAATTTAACCGGTGAGTCGGTTATCACGGAAGTGGTACAGAATGCATCTGAAAAAAAGAAAGTGTCCTCACCGACGATGTCACCGGGGCCCAGGGTTTTTAGCAGGATGGCCCTGTCTGCCTGCCGATAAAACATCTTCAGCCGGCCTGTGTCGATAAAGTAAAGTCGAGAGCAGATATCACCCTGTTTAAAAAGCATATGATCGGCCGGGATTTCCACGGTCTGCATGCCATAATAGAGAGCATTGGTTCCCGCCTGCTCCAGGCTATCATATAACTCGGACCAGGTGTCCAAATGCGCTTTATCGATTGCATTATTTTTTTCAGTTTCGATAAATTCCCCGGTCCTAACAATTTCAGTAAGTGCCATTGAATCCACTTCAAACAGCCTGTCGCGCATTGCCTCGGCCTGTTCAAAATTCCTATCTTTGGCGGATTTGATAATCAATTCAGAAAGCAGCTGAACCGCTGCTTCTTTGTTGTCTTCACTCAAATACTGCTCAATCAATTCCTCATGCTCAGATAAATCACCCATAACCGGTCTCCCTTTCGGTCGAAAGCGTTCCAAGGCTCAGGGTTCAAGGTTCACCGTTCGGGGTGAGCTTGCCTCAACTCGCTCATTTTTTTAAAACAGCTTGTTGGTTTTCCCATATAACTCAGGATAAACGGTTCTGAACCTCTGAACCCTTGAACCCTGAACCGCAAACGAATAGTTTGCCTTAATTATAACACTAACTTATCGCTAACGTCCAATCCTTTAAGAAAAAAAATACCTGCAACCTCCCCTGTTTGAATACTTGTTAAGACTTTTTTAGCGCCTCAAAAACAAAACCGGTTTACTCATTGAGAGTAAACCGGTTTGACGAATTTCGATAGACAGAACTTGCTATTTTGCCAGATTCTGCAGAACTTGCTCTGCCGCATTAACGGTAACATCAATGTGTTCATCAGTATGCGCAGTGGAAAGAAATAATGCTTCAAATTGGGAGGGGGCAATATATATGCCCTTCTGGCGCATGCCCTGGTAAAAGTTTGAGAATAACTCAAGGTCGCAGGTTTTGGCATCGTCAAAGCAGGCGACATCCTGGTCCGTAAAAAACATACCGAGCATCGATCCAACATGTCCGACCTTGGCCACCACCCCGGCTTTCTGCGCGGCCCTGGTCAGGCCGGCTACCAGACGGACTGAATTTTCTTGAAGTGATTCATAAACGCCGTCTTTTTTAAGCTGTTCAAGGGTGGCAATCCCGGCCGTCATGGCAATCGGATTTCCGGAAAGGGTACCGGCTTGATAAACGTTTCCTTGCGGTGCAATCTGAGCCATAATATCTTTTTTGCCGCCGTAGGCGCCCACGGGTAATCCCCCTCCTATCACTTTGCCGAAACAGGTCAAATCCGGTACAATGCCGTAAAGCGACTGGGCACCGCCGTAGGCGACCCGGAAGCCGGTCATAACTTCGTCAAATATCAAAACGGCACCATGTTTTGCGGTCACTTCCCGCAACGTTTCGAGAAAACCATCCGCCGGCGGTACCAAGCCCATGTTGCCGGCCACCGGCTCGACAATGACACAGGCAATCTTATCGCCTTTTTCGTCCATCACTTTATGAATAGCGTCCTTATCATTAAATGGAAGCGAAAGCGTATGCCGGGCAACTGCTGCCGGAACTCCGGGGCTGCCGGGAATTCCCAGGGTGGCAACACCCGAACCGGCAGCCACCAGCAAGGTGTCGGCATGGCCGTGGTAGCAGCCGTCAAATTTTATAACGATGTCCCGACCGGTTGCCCCGCGCGCCAGACGGATGGCACTCATGGTGGCCTCGGT
>Ga0265303_10002524_pt1 | contig 11335 bp, 12 predicted proteins | sample Helome_2_FD_192494 | JGI IMG/M metagenome (GOLD analysis project Ga0265303, IMG submission 192494) | Marine sediment microbial communities from subtidal zone of North Sea - Hel_20160317 (Illumina Assembly) | ecosystem: Environmental > Aquatic > Marine > Subtidal zone > Sediment ...
TGACCAGCGGCCCATCCCATTTATCGGCCAGCCACTCGACGTCTTTCCACGTCAATGAACGATCGAACTGGCTGTTGATGTATTCGACCACGCCACTGTCTATCTTGGCGGCCGCATCGCTGCTCGTAATATTGACCAGATCAAGGTCCTTCTGAACCAGTGCGCGGTAGAGCCAGCCGGGATGCCGCGCGTAGCTGATGGCGCTACGCCACTTGAACTTCGGTGGTGCGGACATGCCATAGACGATGTCCCGCTCACGATTGCCGGCCAGCGGCGTATCGACCGTGAGGCACAACGCCGCGTAATTCTTTGCCTTGCAGCGATCGATGAAGTCGCGCGTCAGCCCCCGGTCCTTGAAGACATAGAGCTGGAACATCTTCGGCCCGGGACCGGCATCCGCAGCGTCTTCAATCGTCGCTGTTCCCAGTGTTGAGAGACTGTACATCGTGCCAAACTTGGCGGCGGCGCGGACCACCGCTGTTTCACCATCGCGGTGGAACAATTTTGACGCACCCGTCGGTGCGATCATGACCGGCCAGTCGACAGCTTGTCCAAATAAGGTCGACTTAAGCTCTATCGTGCTGACGTCCGATAGTTGCGACGGCAGCAGCTCATAGTCATTAAATGCAGCCGTGTTTCGCGTCAGCGTCCACTCGTCGTCAGCGCCACCGTCGATGTAGTGAAAAACCGGGGCAGGTAGTTTTCGCCGCGCAATGCGGCGAAAGTCCATGATGTTATTGCAGTCCGCAATTCTCATGGCCGCAGAATATCACGATGACCTCGGCGCGGAGCGCTGGTTGTGAATGCGCATTGACGGCAATACACGATGGCCTGTAGTTTCGCCACAGACTTTGGGAGCGCAAGTCAATATGTCCGAGTTCAGTTATGATCTGCCAATCATTAGCGCGACCGCGCGACGTTCGACGTCCGCCTGGCTGATCCTCGCACTCACATCCCTGGTCGCCGCCGGTGTGTTCTCGGTGCTATTGGTGCTTGCGCGGACACCCGTCATCCAGGAACTGATTCCCCTCATCGATTTCTTTCGCGTAGCGCTCGTCATTCACGTTACCTTGTCCGTGCTGATCTGGTTGCTGTCGATATCCGCTGCAACCTGGAGCCTCAGCACATCGACGGACCGACCTTTGTGGGACCGTCTGTCGTTCATACTCGCGGCCGGCGGCACCGCGGTCATTATCGCCTGCCCATTCGTCGGCGCTGCCGATCCGCTGATGAATAACTATGTGCCCATCCTACGGCACCCGTTGTTTTTCATCGGGCTTGGGTTATTTGCGGCCGGCATATTCAGTCACTTGTTACGCTCTCTGATGACGCGCGCACGGTTCGCAACGACGCTGAGCGGAAGCAATGCGTTGCAAGCCGGCATTATGTTGTCGACGGTGCTGACAGGCATTGCAATCGTTGCGGTGTTTGCCGCCTGGCACAGCTTGCCGGACGGCATGGATGGCCAGATCTTCTTCGAGTTTGCCTTCTGGGGCGGCGGCCACATCATTCAGTTCAGCTATACCTTGCTCATGATGGTGGCCTGGGTTGTGCTGGCCGGCGCGAGTGATTGCCGCTTTGAACTGACTCCGCGACTTACTCTCGTCTTCCTTATTTTTCTTGCTCTGCCAGTCATCACCGTACCGTTCCTGTTCCTCGCACACGACGTGACATCGACAGGTCATCGTATCGCGTTCACGGAGCTCATGAAGTACGGCGGCCTTTCGTGCCTGCCGCTGGGCCTGGCAGTCGCCGCCAGCCTCTGGCGAGCCAAAAAGCCTGAAGGCGAAGGTCGTTATCTCCGCGCCGCCTTGCAAAGCTCGTTGGGCCTGTTCGCTGTCGGCGGTGTCCTGGGGTTCATGATCGCCGGTCTCGATATTGTCATTCCGGCGCATTATCACGGCTCAACGGTGGGCGTTACGATTGCGTTCATGGGGCTCACCTACTACCTGTTACCGCGACTTGGCTTCGGACCATTGCCCGCGCGTATGGCATTCTGGCAACCGTGGTTGTACGGCGGCGGCCAGCTGATGCATATCACTGGCCTTGCGTGGAGTGGCGGCTACGGTGTACAGCGCAAGACGGCCGGCGCCGCGCAGGGACTTGATGGCATCGGTCAAACCGCGGGCATGGGCCTGATGGGCCTGGGCGGATTGATCTCCGTCATCGGTGGTCTGTTGTTCCTTATCGTCGCGTGGAAATCGATGCGCAGCCGTAACGAGCGTATCCATTAGGGAGCAAAGACATGCTTATCGAAATCCTGCTATTCACACTGGTCGCGATTGTAATCTACCTGGCTTCCGACTGGATCATTCGCAAGATCGAAACCCGCCGAGGCGAGGTCCTCAAGAACAGGCAAGTGATCTTCTTCGCCATCTTCCTCGTGATGGCGCTGGTATCGTTCAGAGTGCTACGAATTCTGCTAACGTCCTGAGCGCCACGGATCAGTGGGCGCCGAGCTTGCCGTGCAGGCGCGCATCGAACGAAGCGAAGTGGTGGCCAAACCAGTCTGATAGTCGCTTCTCCAGCAGCCGGGCGCCCGAGTCCGTATCGGCAATGAATTCGTCCATGAGGTCGCGAATCTCGTCAAGCAAATCCTCATGATCATCCTTGTGCGCCTCATATTCGAGATATGACTGTTCCCGCATCATTCTCTCTTCGAGCGCGAAATGCAGCGATATTGTGCTGTAAATATTCTCGAGGCAATCCTCGATGTCGTCCGCGTTTGGCGACGCTCCAAGTTTCGCGTACACGTTATTGATCAGATCGATCATCTCCCGATGCTCATCATCCATCGCCCTAATGCCAACGGAGTATTCGGGTTTCCACTGCAATAAGCCCATACCTGCCTCAGAGGATCAAGAAATTCTGTGATTGCTGATCGAATCGGATGACGACATTACGCCCCGGAACAATATCGACGCGCGCGGTGGTTTCGTAGTCGAAACCATTCTCTTTGCCGCTGTCGTTCATGCCAATGAACAGCTCATGGATGCCCGATTGAACGACGACACGCCGATAGGCGTTCGCTTTTCCATCGGACCAGATGCCGCTAGGTGCCAGCTGGTCAGCATAGAGCACGTCATTTCCGGAGCGTAACTCGACGCGAACCGGGTGACGTTCACGCGGACATTCCGACGGTTTTCGCATGTTGGGTGGCAGCTTGTTCAATTCTTCCTGGCTCAGGGTCCGGCACTCGCCCACACGCTTGCCCGCATGTGAGAACGTCACCGAAACGATGGCATCGTCGGCGTCGACCATTTCATAGCGCGGCCAGACCGACAATACGCCAACAACGACGGCAAACAGCCCCCATGCTATGACCTCCCGAAGCAACTTCATGCTTCGCCCTCCCCGCGCCGCAGTGCCTCGCGAAATGCATCGAGCTTTCTCGCGGGACCGGAGATATCTGATAGCGGCGTTTTCCAGGCCATTCCAATCTTCGACGTATCAGTGCGCTTCCTGAGGCGCGGATCACGTTCGCGGGCGATGCGTGCTTCCATCCAGTCTGCCCCCAAACGATAATTGCAGTTGCCGTCCTCGCAACCCAGCAGCAAAACGCCGTCCGCGTGATTGCGGCTCAATACGAAATCGAGAAACGACGGCTGCAGGTGTGCCATGCATCGAACCGTAACGACATTGGCGCCTGCTTTGCGAATTGCCTCGGTCTGGCGATCGTCCCTGCAGGCAAACACCATTACGCGCGGCTCGCCGGCGGGAGATTCGGCCTGATCGATAATGTCCTGGCGAATGTCGGCGGCGGATCGATTCGGTACATCAATGCCCGGCACGAGCGCGCTCCTGGAACGAAACGGCGTTGCGGTCGGACATGCGCCGACACAAATACCGCAACTGATACACAGGCTCTCGTCGACCGCAGCCTGATGCGAGTAGCTCGTGCCATCGGTCCGCGGCACCATTTCGACAGCACCGAATGGACAATCGTCCACACAGCGCTTGCAACCATTGCAATTGTCGAGATCAACAACAGCCACCGTCGTCTTCCTGGCCGGCGGTGCCCAGGGCGCGATCGTCAGAAGGACACTGATGCCAACAAGCAACGTCCAGACCCAGCCCGGAGACCATGCCTGAATCAGTGGATAAACATGCAGGTAAAACCAGTCGAACCGCAGACCCTGTGTCGTCATCGCGAGGTCGGCCTTTTCGTGGCTGACGGCCGGGTATATTGCAGACAACACGAGCATGCACAGCAGTGTGGCCGCCATCATGCGTCGTGGTGGATTGATGCGCGGACCATTCAGACGAAAGACATGCAGCCAGATGCCGAAGACCAGAAAAATTGGCAGTCCGATCAGGTGCAGGAATGCCATGAGCGTGAAAAAACGGTCCGACAGTACGTCGTCACTCATGAAATTACCGGCCATCGAGTCCGTGAATATCGGCACCCAGTCCAGCAGCTCGGCCGAGCTGATGGCAACGTATAGCGCGAGTTCGTCCCAGACCAACCAGTAGCCGCTGATACCGAGCGGAAAAATCATCCAGACCAGGGGAATGCCGGTGACCCAGTTAAACCAGCGATTGAGCCGGTAGCGGTTGAACACAAATTCCTTAATGACGTGCAGCAGGATCGTGATGATCAATGCATCCGACGCATAGCGATGCAGGCTGCGCATGACGCCCCCGAGGTACCACTGCTCATGGGTCAGGTACTCGACCGATTCAAACGCTGTCGAAACGCTCGTGCGAAAGAAAATCAGTAACCAGATACCGCTGATCAGGACGATCCAGCAAAAGTAGATCGTGAGTGCGCCAAGGTAATTCAGCGGATTCTGTTCGCTGTCGAAAGCCCGCGACAGCGGCCTGCGCAGCAATTCGAATGCGCCGCGACCAAGACTGTGAACTCGTTCGATCATTCCGGTTTGCGAAACCGCCGTGCGAAAATAATCTCGCGGATGAGGTAGACCAGCAGGCCGAGAATAAAGGTCAGCCCAGCGGCGATTTGTACAAACAATGTATTGTCAAAGCGGTAGCGCCCCGTCGTCGGGTCGTACACGGTGCAGAACAGTTTGATTCGATCAACGAGACCCGCGACAAGGTGGCCGGAACTCCCCGGCCGGTTGAATACGAGCTCTTTCAGCGGTTCGACAAGCCACGGCAGTTCGAAGGTCACACCATAAACCTGGCTGTACACAACGCCATCCCGGTCGATAATCGACGATTGATTGATGTGATCGAAACCTCGCGCGGTCGGAAAGAAAATGAATCCGAGATCGTCGCTCAATTGCTGAATCGTCTCTTTCGAAGCACTCAGAAAGCGCCAGCGAGGTTCTCTGACGCCCTGTTTGCGGGCAAATGCCCCCATGGCTTCAGGCGTATCGCGCGCAACATCGAAGCCGATCGTCACGACGTCGAAGCTGTCGGCGCCAACCGCTTCACGCGCCGCCTCTACGGCCTCGGCGAGGTGCTTGGTCGTGGCCGGGCAAACGTGATGACAAGACGTAAAAATCATACTGATGACCAGCGGCCGGCCCGCATGATCGCTGCGTAACAGGACCGGCGCACCAAGGTGGTCGTGGAGTTCGTAGTCACGTATCGGGTTTCCGATCGCCGCCTGCGATATCTCGAGCGCCCGGTCAGGGTCGTAGCGGTCATCCTGCTGTGCCTGCAGGACCTGCGGCATCAACAGGCTTGCCACACACAGTACAAAAATCGTCGTCTTGATCATCGCGCTCAATGTAACTGAAAAAGAAAGGGCGGGCATCCTGCCCGCCCTGCTCAAAAGGCTCGGTCAACGGCTGTGGGGGGAGTTACGACATTGGCCAGACCGACGCCAGATACTTCCAGTTGACCGCGTAATACAAAACGAAGATAACCAGGAAGAATATCGCCAGCAGAAACGTGCCCGGGGCCGCAAAACCCCATTTCCCTGCGGCCGAGTGACCGCCCTCGGGAACCACGACAGGATCAGCACGCATCAGGCGTGACATATCGAAGCCGTAGCTGGATTCCGATTCAACAGGTTTTCCGAAGAAAACCGACACAACCGTAACCAGTATGTATATGGCGCCGCCGAGTATCGCGACTACGCCGGAAATACCCATGATGCCCATTAACGTGTACGCGCTTGCTGGATAGTCAAAGGCGAGCGCAGAGTTGGTGAACGCCATATCCCAGTGTCGGCGTTCGACGCCGAGAGTGCCCGCACCCATCATTGCCAGCGTGAATGACGACATACCGATTCCAAACAGGTACGGCTGCCACTTGGCCAGGCCCTGGAATGCAACCTGCTTGCGGAACAGGGTTGGAATGAGGAAGTACGTCAGCGACATAAATGCCAGTGTCGAACCGACAACAACGGTCGCGTGGAAATGGCCCGGCACATAGATCGTGTTGTGGATGATAATGTTGATCTGCTCGGTGCCCATAACCACGCCCGAGATGCCGCCAATAAAACCGAAACCAATCAGCGAAATAAACATGCCTGAGAATATCGGGTTACCCCACGGCGCCTTGCGCAGCCACTCGAACAGTCCATTGGTGAGACCTTTCGCACGCTGTGCAACTTCGATCGAACCAGGCACGGTCAGGCCATGAACCATACTGGCCAATACTGCGAGGTACATCGCATAACTCGTGTTGAAAATCTTCCACTCGGCACTCAAGCCCGGGTCCACCAGAAGATGATGCGCGCTCGCGAGCTGCAGGAATGCAATATAGAGGAAAAACGCGACACGGCTGACTTTTTCCGACAGCGGGCGCGCGCCGAAGACTATAGCGGCGATCGCGTACCAAACCGCAACGTGTGCAGCGACGTTGATTTGCTGCGACGAATGGCCCAGTGCCCACCAGACGATCCGGTACATGGCGGCGTCAATGTTATTAATGAAGCCAAGCGACCACAGGTAGGTCGGGATCAGCACGATCGCGCCCGATGCGATCGTAAATACTGCGATGATGCAGGCCGTCAGCGCGCCGAAGGTCACGAGCGGAATCGAACCCTCATAGGTCTTTTCATCCTTGGCCACGACCAGCGTCCCGAGAAAGACGAAGCAACCGATCAACGCGCCCACCGCGAACAGAATCAACCCGAGGTAGAAATTTGGGTTTGCCGGCATCGGAACGTACGACGTCATCATGACGGATGCGGTACCACTGGCGACGGCCGCGTTATTGACGACGATGCCGATCAGCATCAGTGCGAATCCGAGCCATGCGATCTTCGGTGTCGCAAGACGGCACTTAAGTAGCGTCGACGAACAAAAGTACAAGATGGCAATCTCAAAAGAGATCATCCAGAAGATCAGCATATTGACGCCGTGTGCCGTCAACAGTTGGTAAAAGCGATCCGCGGGAAGCAGGTGAATCGCAGGCCAACGTGTAAGTGTCACAAGCAACGCGGCAATACCGCCGATCAGCAGGATGACGACCGCAACGACCGCATGGGCTTTCATCAGCATTTCGGCCGGCTTATGGAACTGGAGCCCGGACTCCGGACAGGTTCTGAATAATTCCTTGCTCATTGTCCGCCCTCCGTCACGTAGATCTTGCCAAGCATGTTGTGGTGGCCAAGGCCGCAAAACTCGTTGCAAATAATAGTCTGCTCACCGGATGTATCAGGCGTGATCGTCATAACCATTTCATAGCCGGGCAGGATTTGCGTATTGATATTGACGGGCTGCAACGAGAAACCGTGCTGCCAGTCCATCGAAGAGATGTGCAGTCGATACGTCTGGCCTTTCTCCAACTCCAGGAGCGGATACCATTGCCACAATCGGCCCAGAAGGTAGACGTCACTGCCCGGCGGTGGCCTCACGACCGGAAGTTGTGCCTCTGTTTCGGTGCGAATCGTGTACTGGTCGATCATGGCCTGGGTCTTGGCCATAAAGGCCTGCGGCGTCGTTTTGTACGCCTCGCTCGAGAGGTTCTGTTTTCCGTACACATGCCAGAACGGCATCATGAAAAACATAAACAGAGACCAGACCAACGCTATGCTGATCCAGGTTCCCTCAACCTTATCCAGTGGTTGCTTCCACCAGACTAATTCGGCAGGAGGTTGAATAGCGCTCATGGCGTCACCTTTTCCTTTGTCTGGTCTCTAGGGAGCTATGGGGATATTCACGATTTCCATGATTCCCCAGATGATGTAGAAAACGGCCGGAAATACGATGCCGATAAACAAGAGTATGAAAGGGTTATCGAGCACACGTTGCATGAACGGCACGCGTACCGGCCCCTGTGCGCCTGTGGTTTCTTCACTCATGGCCACTGATCCTTGCGTTGATTTTGCTTAATCGTATGCGCTGCCGGGGCCATTGCCTCAGCCAGACTTGCGTATACGGATTCCCCAATGTCGCGTGGCCAAGTTTGGACCTTTCGCAACCGTAGCAATACTAGGGATAATACGTAGTTACCGCAAGCAACGCGCCCCGGGCGGCAAAAAATCGGGTAAGCTCCCGTGCCATGAAAATGCTTCGAATCACCTTAGCTTTGGCGTTCCTCGCCGTCGCTGCCTGCAGCCAGGACTCAGGTGACGCTCACTTTTCTCACGACACCAAGTACAGCGCGGTTTCGGTCGATAATGACCGCTGTGTTTTCGACAATCAGACTGGCCTCCTGTGGCAGGTCAAGACCGATATCGCCGGCCTGCATGATTTCCGCAACACCTACTCGTGGCACAACCCAAACGAGGCGAACGGTGAGCTCGATTACCGTGGCGTCGAAGGTGGAGGACAGTGTGTCGGCAGTCTTTGCGACACCTGGCACTACGTGCAGGCCGTCAACGAGGCCGGCTACTGTGGCTACCAGGACTGGCGCATGCCAGGCAAAGACGAGCTGTTCTCCATCAGTGATCTCAGTCGTGCCAACAACCCGCCCACTATGAATACCGGGTTCTTCGTTCATGCACAGGCGGCCGAGTACTGGTCGGGCAACGATTACAGTTTCCAGTGGGACGCGGCCTGGGTCTGGAACTTCGAGTACGGGCACGATCGCGTGGACTGGAAGAAGACCCCGAAATTCGTGCGCCTGGTTCGCGGCTCGGCCTCCCGGTTGCCGGAAGTCAAGGAATAAGTCAGCGCATGAAGGCACTGGCAACCATCTCACTGTTGTTCGTTATCGCCCTGGTCTCCGTCAGCGCCTACCTGCGCCTGGACAACTCTGGTATCGGCTGTGCCGATTGGCCAGAGTGCTATGGGATGATCGGAGTAGCAGCAAAGGAGGCACCGACCGTAGGTGGTACGTATGAACGCCTTGCGCTGGACGCGCAGCAGCCCCTGTCTTGGGCGACCCCTGTACACCGTCTTGTCGCAAGCCTGCTCGGACTTCTCGTCGTCGGCATGGCGATCATGGCCCTGTTGAGAAAAAGAGATCGCCTGTTGTCGTTCTCGCTGCTTGTGCTGACGGTCTTCCTCGCCTGGCTCGGCATCTATTCCGGCGGCTTGCACAGCCCGGCTATCGTCATGGGTAACCTGGGCGGTGGCTTCACGATGCTCGGATTGCTTGGCTGGATCGTGTTTCGCGATGCGCGTCCGCATCCCCGTGTGCAGGGCCCTGTCAGGGTCTGGGCTATCACCGCCCTTTCGCTCTTGTGCGTGCAGATTGCGATTGGTGGATTGACCAGCGCGAATTTCGCCGCATCGGCGTGCCGTACCCTGCCGGACTGTCACGGCAGCTGGTTGCCCGGAGCCGAATTGGCGACCGCTTTCAACCTGACGCGGCAGCATGAAATCGGGCCCACCGGATTGGCGTTGGGCGGGCCCGAGCGGGCCGATATTCACAAGCTGCACCGTCTCGTCGCAGTGTTGACCACGGTAGCAGCTGTCGTTGCCGGCCTGTTCGCCCTGAAGGCCGGTCTCGGCGTCAACGCGATTGTCGTGATGGCGCTCGTCATTGCCGAGTTTTCGGTGGGTGTCGCGGCGATCCTGAGCGATCTTCCGATTGCTATTGCCGTTGCTCACAACTGGCTGGCCGCCATGCTGATGCTCGGCCTGCTAAGATTGCTCGCCCTCTGCAGAAACCAACAGGCTCTTTTGTAAATGAACGACGTTGTGGACAGGCAAAATCGCTCGGTCGCAACCTGGCTACTGATCTGTTGTGGGCTCGTTTTCGCGATGGTGGTGCTCGGCGGCGTGACTCGATTGACCGGATCGGGATTGTCGATGGTCGACTGGCGACCCCTGATGGGCGTATTGCCGCCAATGAGTGACGCGGAGTGGCAACGGGTCTTCGAGCTCTACCAGCAGTCGCCGGAATTCCAGAAAGTCAATTCACACATGGACGTCGATGCATTCAAGGGCATCTTCTGGCTGGAGTTCCTTCATCGCTTGCTGGGACGAGCGATCGGCATCGTGTTCTTTGTGCCGTTCGTCGTTTTCGTCGTCAAAGGCTACATTCAGAAACACGAATGGCTCAAGTATCTGACAATGTTCATTCTCGGCGGCCTGCAGGGCCTGCTCGGCTGGTACATGGTCAAGAGCGGCCTGATCGACGTGCCACACGTCAGCCAGTACCGGCTCACCGCGCACCTGGTTGCCGCATTCCTGATCTACGCGTACATGTTCTGGGTAGCGATGTCGCTGCTGTTCCCGGCGTCTCCGAACGCCTCCAGGCACGCCTGGTATCACAGAACCATCGGACTGGCCATTCTCGCGTCCGTAACGATCATATCGGGCGGTTTCGTGGCAGGCCTCAAAGCCGGCAAGATCTACAATACGTTCCCGATGATGGGCGACGACTGGTTGCCGCCTGGAATCCTGGCGCTCGAGCCCTTCTGGAGAAATTTCTTCGACAATCCGGAGACGGTGCAATTCGATCATCGCTGGCTCGCGATGACGACGTTTGTCATTATCGTCATCTATTGGTTCAATGCGCGAAAGGCGGAATTGCCTCGGCGCGCCCGGCCTGCCGTCAATGCAATACTGCATACTGCGGTACTGCAGGTCGCACTGGGGATTGCCACGCTGCTGCTCGCGGTTCCCGTAGTCCTGGGAGCGGCACATCAGGGCGTCGCTTTGTTGCTGTTCACGGTCATCCTGTATCTCGTACACGCTCTACACAGAGCCTGAGCGCCTTACCGCAGCGGGGTTTCGGCAAATACCCATGGGTTCTGCCAACGAATTCGAGGACGATTTGAAACCATGACAACGCAGACACATCCTGCAGAAAGCCTCACCGGCGTCTGCTTCGACACCGATCTGATCGTACGCTATGGCGGGCGCGGCCCGCGCTACACGTCCTACCCAACGGCACTGCAATTCAACGAAAGCCTGACGGCGGGCGACTATCAACGACAGGCCAGGGCAAGCAACGACAGCGATGTGCCGCTGTCCTTGTACGTGCATATCCCGTTCTGTCACTCGCTTTGTTATTACTGCGG
>Ga0265303_10002525_pt1 | contig 11335 bp, 8 predicted proteins | sample Helome_2_FD_192494 | JGI IMG/M metagenome (GOLD analysis project Ga0265303, IMG submission 192494) | Marine sediment microbial communities from subtidal zone of North Sea - Hel_20160317 (Illumina Assembly) | ecosystem: Environmental > Aquatic > Marine > Subtidal zone > Sediment ...
GTCTCTTCGTTCTTCGGCGCAAAGTTCGGTCGTCACGTCGAAGAGATGCTCGTTGCACCAATGTCCTATGCCACGATCATCATCGGCCATGTGGCCGGTGGCGTGCTCCGGGGCCTGCTCGTCGGCTTGCTCGTGACCATTATTGCGTTGTTCTTCACCAATCTGCAGGTTGCGCACCCGTTCATCATGATTTCGATAGTGCTGCTGTCGTCTATCGTGTTCTCGCTGGCTGGTTTCATCAACGCGGTTTTTGCGAAGAAATTTGACGACATCTCTATTGTCCCGACTTTCGTTCTTACGCCTTTGACCTACCTGGGCGGCGTCTTCTATTCGATTTCGATGTTGCCTGAGTTCTGGCAGAACGTGTCGAAGGCCAATCCGATTCTCTACATGGTCAATGCTTTTCGTTACGGCATCCTGGGCACGTCCGATATCAGCATCGGTCATGCCTATGCAATTCTGCTTGTGTTCGTCGTCCTGCTGTTCTCTGGCTGCATGTTCCTGATGCGGCGCGGCATCGGTATCCGGGAGTAGGCAGTGTGCGGGCGCTTCGCATTCTATTCGCCCAGCGAGGCTGCAGCAGCGTTGTTTGGCGTCTCGGGCTCAATCGAGGTCGAACCACGTTTCAACATTGCGCCAACCCAGTACATTGCCGCCATTCGCGACGACGAGGATGCGGGCCGTGAGCTTGTCATGCTGCGTTGGGGGCTTGTCCCGTTCTGGGCGAAGGATTCGTCCATCGGAAATCGCATGATCAATGCGCGCGCCGAAACAGTTGCCGAGAAGCCCTCGTACCGGGCGGCCTTTCGCCATCGGCGTTGTATAGTTTTGGCAGACGGTTTCTACGAGTGGCGCAGGGAAGGCGACGTCAAGACGCCGCACTTCATCTCACTGGCGAGCGGCGAGCCTTTCGCACTTGCGGGCCTGTGGGAGAACTGGAACGACAAGGAGAGCGGTGAGTCGCTGCAAACAACGACGCTGATTACGACGGCCGCGAATGACTTCATGACGCCCTTGCATCACCGTATGCCGGTTATCCTCGAAGCGACGACAGCCGATGAGTGGCTCGCGGGCTCCACGACCTTGCTCGATGACGTTCCGGCGATAACGCCACCGCTGCAGGCGTGGCCCGTGGACCGGCGCGTCAACAACGCTCGCAATGAAGGCGAAGAGTTAGTTAGTGCTGCTGGTGACGTCCTGCGCTGAGAGCCAGGGTTTAACCGCTACGAGCAATGTCTTCGGGCCGCCGTGTACGCCGATAGCCGGACTGACGCCGTTAATGCGTGAGCGCTGAATATCCGGTAGCAGGTCGCCCAGCTGTTTCTCCAGTTCCAGCGCATCGTCTTCACAGATCGCGTGTCCGACGCCGATTTCGACGGGGCCGGACGGTGCACGTTTGGCGACATGGCGAGCGAAGCGCCGGATCCGATCATGGCGGCCGAACAGGAAGCCGCTCAAGCTGAGTTTCCCTTCACGTGTCGTATAGATGATTGGCAGGAGTCCTAACAAGTCTGCCACGGTTTTGACCCATTTCGGGAGGCGGCCACCTTTTACCGCGTATCGCAGGTCATTAAGAATGATGTAACTCGTGGTCTGCGGGACCAGTTCTTCGACCGCAGCAACAGTCTTATCGACATCAAGGCCCGCATTCGCACATTCTGCGGCAAACACGGCCAGCTGGCCTTGTCCCAGTGAGCCATTCCGCGAGTCGATTACATGGATTTTTCCTCGTGCTTCGGTGCGCGTTGCGGCAAGACGCGCTGCATCGACAGTGCCACTGGCACCGCCCATGACGTTGACCGAGACGACGTCATCGAAGTGGCTCGCGAGAAACTGGAACTGACGTCGAAAGTCACCCGGTGAAGGTTGCGACGTCGTAGGGTGGTGCGGATTGCTCTCGAGTTCGCTGTAAAACTCGTCGATTGTGATACCGACCTTGTCGAGGTAGCCGTGTTCGCCAAACTGCACGCGACAGGGGACCATGTGAATATCGAGGCGCTCCATATCGCCATCGGTGATATCCGCCGCAGAGTCCACGATGACGGCGAATTTTTGCTTCCTGCCGTGCGTCGCATGTTGTTGCCGGTGCATGTCGTCCGCTTTTTCGGCGCTGACATCACCGTAGGCTCGTGCTATTTCGAATACTGTTTCCGGTTCGTCGACGTGAATGTGGATCTTCGCTTTGCGCTTGGTACCGGCGAAAACCAGTGAATCGCCGAGTTCGGAGATCGCCTCTCGCAGCTTGCGGCGATTGATGTCCGGGCCCGTGACAATGCACTCGGTGCAGTATCGAAACTGAGACTCGTTGTCTGCATCCTGAAACTCGGGTATTGCTTCGATATCGTGGGCGACGGAGGTGTCAGGCATTGGCACGACGGTGCCGTCCTGTACAAAGTCGCTGACGCCCGCAATGAGCTCGACAAAGCCTTTGGCGCCTGCGTCCACGACGCCGGCCTTGCGTAATACCTCGAGTTGATTGGGCGTGTTCGCAAGGGCTTCTTCAATGCGCTCAAGCGCCCTGGCAAAGACGACTTTGAAGTCCTCCTCGTTACCGTTGCGCAACTGGTAGGAGATGCTTTCTGCAAACGCTGAGATGACTGAGAGGATCGTTCCCTCTCTCGGTTTGGATAATGCGTCTCGCGCATAGTCGCTGCCCATTCTGACGGCTTCGCCAAACGTGTACGTCGTAAAGCGCGTGATCTCGCCGGCCGAATCGCTCATGCCCTGGAAGAACTGCGCGATGATCGCGCCGGAGTTACCGCGGGCGCCGTCGAGCAGCGCATCCGCTACCGCGGCGAGCAAAGTGCCCAGGTGCTTGTCACCGGGATTGCCCAATGGGCCAAGTGCTGAGCCGAGCGACAGGCTCAAGTTGGTGCCGGTGTCACTGTCTGCGACCGGGAACACATTGATGCTGTTGAGGAGCTCCTGTTCCCCAAGCACGCGGTGGATACCTGAGGTCAGTGCCGCGGCGAGCGTGTCGCCGTCCATGTGATTGGATATCGCCGTCGACAAGTTTTTCGTGCCTAGTCGCGTGGTAAGAGGAACGAAACGCCGTTCTGTTCGAGCACGACGCCATCTGACCTGATCTCCCGGACTACCGGGCCTTCCATCATCCGTGAGCCTTCCTTGTGTTTGTTCATATTGATGAACACGAAACGATCCTCGGGAATTTCGCTGTAGACGTGAACGTCTACACGTAACTCGGGCAGCGATATCATGCCGCCTGCCTGAACTTCATGAATCGTCGGTAATGCGAGCGAGCTGGATGTAGTCCTCGGTGGGGGTGTGTTTGCTAAAGGAGGGGCGGTTCCGGAGGCTTCGGTAACAACCGGACGTGGAGCTTCTCGCCGAGGTGCGTTTTGTTTTGCGGCAGCCACCTGGTCGGCGAAGGCATCGGATGTCTCCGTACTCGGAATACTCTCGGTTTTTTCGGGTGCCACGACAATCGGCTGAGCGCTCTGCACCGTGCCTGCTGTCGACTCCGGATTCAGCTCTGGTCGCGTCAGCAAGTAGATCAGGACGGCCAGGTTGATGGCCAACAGCAATCCGAGGATCCACAGCCAGCGCGGGGCGCTCTCACGAGGGGCGCTGGTCGGTACACCCGCAAACTCGGCAGAGCCCTTTTGTTGGCGATCCGTCTCAGATTTCTTCAAGGCATCGAGTATGAATGACATCGCTTATTCCTGTGCCAGCCGCGGCGCAGACAGGCGCGGTGTTCCCTCAACCGCCATCAGTGAATTGATGATGATCTGGGTCTGTTGCCCTGCGAGGCCGTCTACGTCGAGTCGGTGTTCGCGCTGAAACGTACGTACGATCTGCTCGAGTTCGGCATCGAACACGTCAGATTCCGAATCCTCGCTTGAGTAACGGCCGTCGATCGCGGCAAGGCTGTTGCGTAGCCATGTCACGTCATCACCCTGGGAGCCCGGGCCGAGGGATGAAGCGGCACCGGAGGGAGGGCGCCACAGGAGCATGAAGTTGCCGAACCAGGCTTGGGCAATATCGGCTATCGGGTGAGTAACTCGCACCCCACCGATGGAGAGTTCTGCGTTGTTGCCGATGATTGCAGTCAGTACCACCTCGTGGTCGTTACCACTGCTATCAACCAGGGTGAGGATGGCCGGGCGGTCCATCTGGCGCAGACCGGCCCAGGAACCACGCTGGTAGAGGCAATTCAGGCCCGCGTCACCGGCCTGCGCGCAACCATTGCGGCCGCCAGAGCGGTATTCCAGGCCCCAGGTCTCGAACAGTGCCGCCAGGGCATAGTCAGTATTGGTCAGGTCAGCCGCCATTTGCAGCTGTTCGTCCAGGGTGGGGCCAGCCTCTGGTTCGGTTGCCTGCTCCTCTGCGGGCAGCTCTTCAGGCAACTCCTCAGCCAGCTCTTCTACCACCGGTACCTGGACAGGGTCTGGCTCAGTAACAACCGGTTCCGCCGCCATAACAGGTTCGGCAGAGGGCGGCAGTTCGCGTTGTGTCACCGACCAGATACTGGCGGCAATAAGTGCGACGCCAGCCAGGCCAGCCGCTATCGCTGTCCTGCGCAGCCAGGGGGAACGCACGAGTTGTCCTTTGACTTCTGCCGCGGCCTGGCGGATCAGGCGTGCATTGATATACCGTGATTCCTTGGCGTAACCGCCCAGGAGTGCGCGGTCGCAAATTACATTGATGAGGCGCGGGACACCCTGAGACAGCCGGAAAGTCTCTTTCTTCGCGCCCGTATCGAAAACCTCACCCACCGCGCCGGCAACCTTGAGTCGGTGTTCTATGTAAGTCGACGTCTCATCGCGTGAGAGTGGTTCCAGGTGATAGCGCCCGGTGATGCGTTGCGCCAGTTGGCGTAAGTCATTGCGATCGAGCAACTCCCGGAGCTCAGGCTGGCCAATCAGGATGATCTGCAGCAGTTTCTGCTTTGCTGTTTCCAGGTTGGTCAACAGACGCACTTCTTCCAAAACGGCGGGCGTAAGATTCTGCGCTTCATCGACGACGAGAATTGTGCGGCGACCTTCCGAGTGTCCCTTGAGCAAGTGCCGGTTGAGTGCATCGGTCAGCGCCTTGGCGCTGCCCCTGTTATGTGGCACCTCGATGTGAAGCTCTTCGCATATCGTCGCGAGAAACTCGATGACGGACAGCTGCGGGTTCAGGACGACGGCGACATCGGCATTGTCGGGCATACGACTTTGTAGCAGGGAGCGGACCAGGGTGGTCTTGCCCGTGCCGACTTCGCCCGTAAGCTGGATGAAGCCCCCGCTTTCGGTAACGCCATACACCAGGTGCGCCAGCGCCTCCCCATGTCGCTCGCTCAGGAAAAGGTAGCGCGGGTCAGGTGTGATCGAGAACGGTTTCTCGTTTAGTCCGAAAAAACTGGTGTACATGGATCCTTGCCGGAAGTCGGGCGGACTCCGATTCTACCCTAAGTCAGTACCAAGTCAGTGCCGATCAAGCGTTCTGGCTCGCCCCAGGACGTCTTTGCCAAAGCGATCCCGGATCTCGTCCACGGCCTTATCCACAGGTGTGTCAGTTTCGCCGCCAGCGAACAGATCTGCCTGCGCCGCAGGGGCCAGGTCGCTTCCGCCCACCCCGAGCAGTCGAATTCTCGCATCAGGATTGCGGCCGAGCCAAGCGCCGAGCAGTTCCTTCGCGATGGCGTAAACCTGGTCGGTACCATTTGCGGGTGGCTGCGACCGGCGCTGGCGAGTATACGTTTTGAAATCGGATTGGCGAATCTTGATGTGAATAGTGCCCGCGGCGAGATTCGCCTTGCGCATGCGCGTTGCTGTTCTCTCGGCCAGGCGCAACAGTTCGCGCTCCATCTCGTCCCGGGCCGAAAGATCGGTGTCGTAGGTCTCTTCGGCGCTGATCGACTTTTCGGTACGCGATGAGACGACAGGCCGGTCATCGATGCCCGCGGCACGGTCACGCGTCTTTTGCGTATAGCGCCCGAACACCGGCTCGAGCAGCCGGTCATCGGCAAGCCTCAGGTCGCGGACCGTACTGATCGAGGTGCTCGATAATCGCTTCAGGGTCTCCCGGCCGATGCCGGGGATCACGGACACAGGCAATGGGTCGAGCCTGGTTTCGTAGTCGTCCGGAAGGACGACCGTGAGCCCGTCCGGTTTGTCGAGGTCCGATGCAATCTTGGCCACCAGTTTGTTTTCCGCGACGCCAACCGATGCGGTCAGTCGGGTTACCTCGTGGATCTTCTCCTTGATCGCTTTGGCGATATCGACCGGTGCACCGAACAGAGCGACGCTCGCAGTCACATCGAGAAACGCTTCATCCAGCGACAAGCCTTCTACGAGCGGGGTGAAACTGCGAAACACCTCGAAGATTTGTTTTGACACGGCCTGGTAGTGCGCCATTCGCGGGCGCACCCGCAGCAGCTCCGGGCAACGTCGGTAGGCTTCACGCATCGGCATGGCGGAACGAATGCCGAACTCGCGCGATTCGTAACTCGCAGCAGCGACCACGCCCCGATTCGTAGTACCACCGACAACGAGCGGTTTGCCGCGGAGATCGGGGTTATCGCGCTGTTCTACCGACGCGTAGAAAGCGTCCATATCAACATGCAGAATGCTGCGCGTTGACGAGACCATACTTACTGCCCGCGTTCGACGATGTACCGCGCCAGCCACTCGAGCGGCACCGCGGACGCACCGAATGGCTCCAGGCTGGTTATGGCAGTGTTCAGTAACTCATCACACCGTTGGCGCGATGCATCTATGCCAAACAAGGCCGGAAAAGTCGCCTTGCCCTGCTCGATGTCCGACCCGGATGGCTTACCGATAATGTGCGTTTCGCCCTCTACATCCAGGATGTCATCCTTGATCTGGAACGCGATGCCGATATCGCTGCCAAAGCTGTCGAACGCCGCCGTGCTCGCCGCATCGAGATCAGGTTGCAACAGGCATGCGGATACGACGGACGCATGAATGAGTGCGCCGGTCTTCAATGCGTACATGCGCTCGAGTTCCTGCCTTGTCAGGGTTCGGCCCTCGGCCGCCAGGTCCATCGACTGGCCACCGGTCATGCCAATTGACCCACAGGCATCGGCTACGAGCCTGACGAGCGCGTTCCGGGCATCGCCGGATGTGCCGTCGATCTGCGCCAGTATGGAGAACGCGAGTGGCTGCAGCGCATCGGCCGCGAGTATTGCCGTCGCTTCGTCATACTTGATGTGGACCGTTGGTTTTCCACGCCGCAGATCGTCGTCATCCATCGCCGGCAGGTCGTCGTGTACGAGTGAGAATGCGTGGATCAGTTCGATCGCCACCGCCGGGCCGTCAAGCAGGTCGGGATCGACCCCCAGGCACTCGCCGGCCGCATAGACCAACAGCGGTCGGACGCGCTTGCCGCCGTTAAACACCGCGTAGCGCATCGCATCGTGCAAGCGCTGGGGCGCGCGAGTTGCTTTGGGCAATGCCGCGTCCAGGCGCGCATCTACGCGCTGCTGGTAATCGGCGATGCGGTCTTCAAACGTGTGGAGCAATGCGCTGGTTCCTGCGTTATTGGGTCATGTAGCCTACACGGAAACGAGTCGCTGCGCGCGCACTCCGCTAGGCTATAATTCGCGTCCTTTGCGGACATTTGAAGGACCACCGAGGCATGCAGGGAACGGCAATCGCACAGCCGAATATTGCTCTGATCAAGTACTGGGGCAAACGCGATACAGAGCGCAACTTACCGGCAGTTGGCTCCATATCCATTACCTTGCGCGAGCTGTACACGCGCATGCAGGTCGAGATCGACGATACCCTTGCCGACGACATTCTGATGCTAAACGGCGTAGCTGACGAGAAGATGTTGCCGCGCCTGTCCGCGTGCCTCGACCGGATCGCCGGGCGGGGCCGATCCAGGGCCCGTATCATCAGTACCTGTAATTTCCCAATCGCAGCCGGATTGGCCTCATCCGCATCCTCATTCGCGGCACTGACTCTGGCGGGTTTCAAAGCAAGCGGTCGACAATCGGAACCCGGACTGCAAACGAGCATTGCGGGCCGCGCGTCCGGCTCTGCTGCGCGCTCGATGCTCGGCGGGTTTGTTGAATTACGCAATGACGAAGACGATATAGCGGTGAGTGTCCTGCGTGAGCCGGAAGAGTGGCCACTCAATGTCGTCGTGGCCATAACCGAGACCGGGCCCAAGCCAGTGGGCTCGACGGAGGCTATGGAGATCAGTCGCAGGACGTCACCGTTCTATACGAACTGGATCGAGCAGCAGGAGCATGACCTCGACGTCGCCCGGGCGGCGATCCTGGCGAGGGATTTCGAGAAGCTCGCGTCCATCGCGGAACACAACTGTCTCAAGATGCACTCGATCATGTGGGCATCGCGGCCGCCGATGGTGTACTGGAACGCGGCGACAATGCGTTGTCTGCAGACCGTTCGCCAACTCCAGGGGCAGGGCGTAGCGGTGTTCTTCACTATCGATGCAGGCCCGCAGGTGAAGGCCGTGTGCCTGCCAGACGACGTCCATCGCGTTGAGGATGCGCTGCGGGCGACCGCAGGTGTCACCGACGTCATGACGACGGGTCTTGGTGAAGGCGCCAGATTGGAGGACTGCGCGTGACGACCGTCGCCACCGCGCCGGGAAAGATCGTGCTTGCGGGTGAGTACGCCGTCTTGTCCGGGGCACCGGCTGTGGCTATGGCCGTACAAGCTCGCGCACGGGTAAGTGTTGCTCCAAGCCCGGATGGTGATTGCCATGTAACGACTCCGGGGTTCTCGGGAACGGCTCCGTTTGCTGTTGTTGATGCGGTCTGCGCGGAGACTCGGCCCTCGAATAGCATTGAACTCGATACACGAGCGTTCTCAGTAGACGGCAACAAGATCGGCATAGGGTCCAGTGCCGCGGTGACGGTGGCACTGGTTGCGGCCCTCAACAAATCGACCGACGTGTTTTCGGCAGCGTTGGAGGCTCACGATGAATTGCAGGGCGGACGCGGGAGCGGCATCGATGTTGCTGCGGCGGTACACGGTGGTTTGATCGAGTATGAGATGACCACGCGCAGTGTTCGGCCAATGAGCTGGCCGAGTGGCCTGGCGATGCGGGTTCTCTGGACAGGTGTTTCCGCGAGCACCGAAGCCAGGCTGCAGAAGCTGGCTGCGCAGACGAAACACCCGTCACACAAGGAACTGGAGTTGGCCGCTGGCCGGATGGCCGCGGCGTGGCGTTCCGGTGACGCGGATTCAGTTCTGACCGAGTTTGCAGACTACATCGGGGTGCTCCGGCAGTTCAGTATTGACCATGACCTCGACATATTCGATGCTGGCCACGACGCTTTGACGGACGCAGCGATGGCCAGCAATCTCGTTTACAAACCCGCAGGAGCCGGTGGTGGAGATATAGGCATCCTGCTTGGATCGGACGCGACGGACCTCGACGACTTTGTCGATGGCCACTCCCATCTCACACAAGGCGTTGTTCCCTGCGAACTGGATCCGGACGGAGTCAGGCTGGAGCGGACATGAAAGATTCCCGTATCTCGGGCTTGTACCGGCTTAGCGTTGCCGAACGCATTGCCGCGTTGCAGAAGCACGGGTGGCTGTCCGCCGCGGATGGCGCGCGCCTCAAGGACGGGCTGCACGTGCTGCCGTCTGCCGCCGCGGACCAGATGATCGAGAACGTCGTTGGCGTATTCGGCCTGCCGTTCGCCATCGCTCCGAATTTTATCGTGAACGGCCGTGAGCATATCGTGCCCCTGGTGGTCGAAGAACCATCGATAGTCGCCGGCCTGAGTGCAGCTGCGGCCATGGCGCGGTCAACAGGCGGGTTCGAAGTCGAGAATGATGGTTCTTTACTCATTGGCCAGGTACACGTTACCGGCATGCCCGATCCGGACCATGCGATAGGGGCAGTCGGGCAGGCGAAGGACTCCCTGATCACTGCGGCAAATGCCGTGCATCCGCGACTGATTGCGCGCGGTGGTGGTGTACGTGATATCGAGACGCGGTTGTTTGCGTTACCTGACGGCAAGCCCTTGCTCGCCGTTCACGTGCTCGTTGATACCTGTGATGCGATGGGCGCCAATCTCGTAAATTCGATGTGCGAAGCGGTCGCTCCGGAGATTGCCGCAATATGCGAGGGGCAGGTGGCCCTCCGTATCCTGTCCAACCTGGCGGACCGCTCCCTTTTTACTGCACGTGTGCGCTACTCGCTGCCGGACGAGGTTCGGGACGCAATCGTTGCGGCGAACGATATCGCCATCGTTGACCCCTACCGGGCAACCACCCACAACAAGGGCATCATGAACGGCGTGGATGCAGTCGCAATTGCCACGGGCAATGACTGGCGTGCAATCGAGGCCGGTGCGCACGCTTATGCCGCCGCCATGGGAAGGTACCAGTCGCTGACCAGCTGGAGCGTCGGTACTGACGGCAAGCTCGTTGGTGAGATCAGGCTGCCACTCAAGGTTGGCACGGTGGGAGGCACGGTGGCGAATAACCCTGCGGCGTCCCTGGGCCTTGCCTTGTCGGGCGCCGAGAATGCGTGCCAGCTGGCCGAGCTCATGGCGGCCGTGGGTCTTGCCCAGAACTTCGCTGCGCTGCGTGCGCTCGTGACCAAAGGTATCCAGGCCGGCCATATGAAACTGCATGCGCGCAGCGTGGCGTCGGCGGCGGGTACGCCCGATGACCTGTTCAATGCGGTGGTCGAGGCTTTGATCGAGAGTGGGGAAGTCAAAGACTGGAAGGCCCGGGAGATTCTCGCCGAATTACAGGACAAGAGTCCTGATGCCCGGAATCCGACAGCGACTGCAGCAGGCAAGATCATCCTGCTCGGTGAGCACGGTGTCGTGTATGGTCGGCACGCGCTGGCTGTACCAATACCCGATGTTGTTAGTGTTTCCATCGTGGAGGCCCGCGAGTTGTCTCACGACTTACCCGCTGATTTCGTCGCGTGCCTGCTGCAGGAACTCGGGCTGGAGGACGCGGCTGTCCGGATTAACGTGAACTCGAGCTTGCCGATTGGCAAGGGCTTGGGATCGTCGGCGGCAATCGCTGTCGCTATCGCGAGAGCATTGAACCAGCACTATGGTCTTGCGCTCGACGATGAACGCATTAACGCCATCGCGTTTGAGAGCGAGAAACTTGCACACGGCACGCCGTCGGGTGTCGACAACACACTCTCGACTTATGCCAGGCCGATGCTGTTCCGCAGGGATGATGACTTACACGTCAATTCCCTGGACATTGATGAACTGCCACCGCTTCTCGTTGCATGGGGAGACGAGACCAGGAAGACGAATGAAATGGTCGCCCTGGTGCGCGAGGGACGAGAGGCGTCGCCTGCACAATTCGATGCCCTGTTCGACCAGATGGACTCGCTGAGCCAGCAAGGT
>Ga0265303_10002526_pt1:0-10000 | contig 11331 bp, 8 predicted proteins | sample Helome_2_FD_192494 | JGI IMG/M metagenome (GOLD analysis project Ga0265303, IMG submission 192494) | Marine sediment microbial communities from subtidal zone of North Sea - Hel_20160317 (Illumina Assembly) | ecosystem: Environmental > Aquatic > Marine > Subtidal zone > Sediment ...
TTCGATGTCGGCTCTTCCTATCATTGTGAAGCAGAATTCACCAAGCGTTGGATTGTTCACCCACTAATAGGGAACGTGAGCTGGGTTTAGACCGTCGTGAGACAGGTTAGTTTTACCCTACTGATGACCATGTCGTTGCAATGGTAATCCTGCTTAGTACGAGAGGAACCGCAGGTTCAGACATTTGGTTTATGTGCCTGGCCGAAAGGCCAATGGTGCGAAGCTACCATCTGAGGGATTAAGACTGAACGCCTCTAAGTCTGAATCCCACCCAGAAGAGTGCAACGATACTATCGGTGCTGTACGCGTTGGGAGGCAACGATATTATCGATTCGACCGATTTCGGCGATCGATTTGGTGTTAAGCCATTGCATATGACCATAAGTGCGCTCAGATTCGAGTGTTCTGGTCTTGATGATACCTAACAGAAGTGTAAAGCGTGTCAGCACAAAATCGTTTGTAGACGACTTAACCCTCGGTCGGGGAGATGTAAGTATCCGAGCAGTTTTCCACTGCGAGGTGCTGAGTCCTAGCCCCATTTGACGTGGAGATTTGAGTGCTATGTCGCTCCTTTTCCACATGACAAATGGGGTGTTTGGCCGCCGCCGCGAACACTAGCGTGCATTTCAGTGCGTTGGTGTTTAGCGTGTCGGCAGCTATATTTACAACATACTGTGTCTGAAACGTGCCTGAAAAGTGCCTGAAATGAAACACAACACACAATTGTGTGGTGTGAGAACTGAAGAACTGAGGAGTGATGTTCATACTGCGGAAGGCGTGGGGTCGGGCGGCTGGGGGCTTTTTTGGGTTTTTTTTGGGGATTTTTGGCGGGATTTTTTGGGGGTGGCATTCGCCAAAACATGGGAAAGTCTTTATGAGGTGACCAACACCAAGCATACCACAATCATGCAAGATTTAAAGCTGGTTGCAGATTCCATGGGAAAGTCTATATTTTGGACTCAATAACCAACTTGTGGGTGAGGTCAATAACGGCTACTCCTTGAGAACACTTTGCTAAAAAATTTTGTCATGTTTTTTTTTTAATTTGACGCGCTATGGAAGTGAAATGATAAATACACTGTTCCCTGATGCTGGTTTTGCGTGAAAAAAAGCTAAAATTAACAAAAGGTGTCAGAAACGTTACCATAGGGATTCATACAAAATTGTAAGTCGACGCTGGTTTGGTCGAAAAAATTAAAATACGTGCTTCTCAGTGTTAAATGCATGCTCCGCATGTCGTCTTCTCTCCATGGTCTATTTGAGGTATGCCGCTGGGGGCTTTTTCGGTTTTTTTTTGGGGCATTTTGGCGCGATTTTTTGGGCGCGACATTCGCCAAAACATGCGGAACTGTATATTTTGGACTCAATAACCAACTTGTGGGTACGGCGGTCAATAACGGCTACTCCTTGAGAACACTTTGCAAAAAAATTTTGTCATGTTTTTTTTTTAATTTGACGCGCTATGAAAGTGAAATGATAAATATGCTGTTCCCTGATGCTGGTTTTGCGTGAAAAAAAGCTAAAATTAACAAAGGGTGTCAGAAACGTTACCATAGGGATTCATTCAAAATTGTGAGACGACGCTGGTTTGGTTTAAAAATATTAAATACGTGCTTCTCAGTGCTAAATGCATGCTCCGCATGTCGTCTTCTCTCCATGGTCTATTTGAGGTATGCTGCCAATGCACGCATATAACTACAACCATCAGCATAGTATATGTCGCTTTCTCTGTATAGCTGCACATTGCACGCATCCGAGTACATATGAAATGTAGTCGCCGCAAAACAGGCAGCAGTATATAGCAGTAGAAGAAGTGTCAGAAAAGTTACCTTAGGGATTTTTCGAAAATATTCTAAGACATTTTTTTGAGAATTATTTAACGCAATCCTCAAATCAACACTTGTCAAAATTGTATGCTTATGAGTGTTAGGTCTTAAAATGCGTGCTTTTTAGTCTTAAATATATGCTGCCTGTGGGATGTCGTGTTCTCTACTTGGTCCATTTAGCTGCATATTTGTGCTAATGCAAGCCATATACAAATCTGCCATGGGTGGATATGACGCTTACTCTGTATAGCCGCACATTGCACGCATCCGAGGTACAGCAAGGCTGCATTATGTAAAATGTTGCCGCGAAGCAGGTAGCAGTATTAAGCTTAATAACTTATGAATATACGCGCATTTGACGCGATATGCACCACATTCTGCAAAATGTGCGATTTCAACGACATTTCTAAAAATTTGGTATTTGCGAATCTATCCTAATAAACTGTCTAAGCTGGTTTGCAGTTAGTAGGGGATTATACGGGCGGGGAACATACGCTTGAAGTAGTTTAAAAATTGCCATCTATGCAAACTTCTATATGTTAAAAGGCGCAAGATTGTCGTTGGATATCGCTAGGATCATGATCCCTATATCTTGGAATTCCTATGTTTGAATTTATTGGTGCCTATTTTTAAATTTAAAACATTGCCATGCCCCAACCCCTCACTCGTTCCCAACTCAAGCGCTTGCAAAGCCTGCCTTGGGGGGGTTGTAAAACACTCCTAATACTCTGCTTTTGATATTAACTTTGCTTTGAATTTCCAATGTCCCTATATAAGTAAGTAACGCGACGGAGTTTCTCGATTTATCGCTAATTGTCACATAGGGACAATTGGAAATTTCAAATAAAATAAAAAAAGTCTAGGAATGTCCCTAAATGCCACATAGGGACACTGGGAATTTCAAATAAAATTAATAAATAAACATATTTAGACTTTTAGAATCTAACCTAAAATTGCTTGGTGGCAAACCAGACATCAGTAATGTCGCCGAAACACAATAGGCGAATGTGGCGCTTTCAGCTATAGATACAAATATGTGAACTATGTGAATTATGTGCATTGCAGCATAATACACTATGACTGCATACTCCGCGTATAGCCGTCAACAGTCATATGGCGATTACCACCACCTACATATATGCATTGCGGGCGCAGGCATATGTACGCGATGCAATGTTTTAATCTCTCATATCCTGCAAATCAGCACAACATATACACGGTTATATGTGTGTGAACTTCAAATACGTGCTTTTCAGTGTCGAATGTCGTCATCTCCTCTTGGTCTATTTAGCTGCATATTGCACGATATTCAGGTCATTACTGAGTTGTGTGGTAATGCGCGCATATTAACAGAATCATAAACAAATCTGTGTATAGCCGCACATTGCACGCATTCGAGGTACATTTACACTGCATTATATAAAATGTCGCCGCGAAGCAGGTAGCGGTATTATGATTTATAAATTGTAAAAATACGCGCATTTGACGCGATATGCACCACATATATAGCAATGCACGACATTGGAACATGAAATTATTTTTTAGCAAACCAGACATCAGTAATGTCGCTGAAACAACATAGGCGAATGTGAGGTTATATACACATGGTTTGAGCGACATGCGACGGTTTGGATATGCTGATGTGGTGCATTATAGGCGAATGTCAGGTTATATGAACATGGTCTGAGCGACATGCGGTATATGGCTATTAGCAATGCACGACATTGGAACATTTAATTATTTTTTAGCAAACCAGACAACAGTAATGTCGCTGAAACACCATAGGTGAATGTGGCGCTTTCAGCTATAGGTAGAAATATGTGCATTGCAGCATAATACACTATATGACTACATACTCCGCGTATAGACGTCAACAGTCATATGGCGATTACCACCACCACCTACATATATGCATTGCGCGCGCAGGCATATGCACGCGACGCAGTGTTTTAATCTCTCATAGCCTGCAAATCAGCACAACATATACACGGTGCACATATCACCATAGGCGATTGGGCGCACATTGCTTTAAAAAAAATAATTTTAGCAAAGCAGACATCAGTATATATGCAATGTCGTCAATGCGGTATATCAGTCATCCTCCCATGTCGTGCAATGCAGGGTGGACGGATGTGTAGCAGCACATGTGGTGATATGCGAATTTAGAGCATTATATTTTTTAGCAAACCAGACAACAGTAATGTCGCTGAAACAACATAGGCGAATGTGAGGTTATATACACATGGTTTGAGCGACATGCGGCGGTTTGGATATGCTGATGTGGTGCATTATAGGCGAATGTCAGGTTATATGAACATGGTCTGAGCGACATGCGGTATATGGCTATTAGCGACATGTGGTGCTTGTTTAACGTCAGATTTCATAATTTTTAATGGCAAACCAGGTCACAGTATTAGTCGGATCTGCGCTAAATGCACCAGATTCCATAATACTGATTCCTGCTTTCCGCCCACATTTCAAAATTTTGCGTTTAGCGGGCTTACTTGTTGGCGCTAAAATATAATTTATTTAATTAATTTTGAAATACTGCTTCCTGGTTGGCGGAAATTTTTTTTTAAATTAAGCGTCATTGCATGCAATCCAAGGAACATTTAGAGCGGCTGTGAATGAAATATTTTCTGCCAACCAGGTGGCAGTATTTCAAAATTAATTAAAATAAATTATATTTTAGCGCCAACCAGGAAGCAGTAAAGCCCGCTAAACATTGTTGTAGCCTCCATGCAGCAAAGTTAGTGCAACTGATATGTGAATATAATGCATACAATCCAGTACTTGGAATTAGCTGCAGTCTACTTCCCATATGTGTGTATTTGTGAAAATTACATTACATCTTCAGCACATATGGTGCAAAGCACAGCACATTATATACTATGACCACTGATATGCGCACATAATCCAAAAAATACTACATGAGAATGGTAAACCAGACCCCAGTATATTGGACAAGTATTATATATGGGGTACTCTGAAAACGGCTACACCATATTTACTGCTCTTGTGTCATCACGACATGTGCTGCTGTTGCGGCGGTTATCGCGTAATGCGTGCTGTTGCATGTCTGAATAACATTATGGGTGCAGGTAGTGGCGCATACGCGTTTGCTATCCTCAAAACCTCTTTAATGCCCGTGTTGAAGCAAATATCTATAGTACTAGGCCACCCACGTAGCTTCTATGTAGTGGTGCGACTTGCTATGTTGTATTTGTAGACAGAAAACTTGGTGTCAGGAATAAAGGAAATGTAGAAGCCGCGTTTACGTGGTCAAAGATGTTACTCTGTTGACATGTCCTGAGAAGTCGGTCGCCGCAAAGGTGTACTTGACAGCGATTGCGTACAGACGAGATGAAAGCTCCAGTGATGGAACAGAAATTATCATGACATTGAGTCGTGATAAGGTAAACTAGTGCACGCTTGTGGTGCATCTAGCATAATTACCTGGTTGATCCTGCCAGTAGTCATATGCTTGTCTCAAAGATTAAGCCATGCATGTATAAGTTCACACCCTAGTACGGTGAAACCGCGAATGGCTCATTAAATCAGCTATGGTTCCTTAGATCTTACATCCTTACTTGGATAACTGTAGTAATTCTAGAGCTAATACACGATACAAAACCCTGACTTCACGGGAAGGGTGGATTTATTAGAACAAAACCAACCGGCTTCGGTCGTTGGCTTGATGACTCTGGATAACTTTCCTGATCGCATGGCCCTGTGCCAGCGACGTATCTTTCAAATGTCTGCCCTATCAACTATCGATGGTAGGTGATATGCCTACCATGGTTATAACGGGTAACGGGGAATCAGGGTTCGATTCCGGAGAGGGAGCCTTAGAAATGGCTACCACATCTAAGGAAGGCAGCAGGCACGCAAATTACCCACTCTCAGCTCGAGGAGGTAGTGACGAAAAATAACGATGCGGGACTCATTTGAGGCCCCGCAATTGGAATGAGAACAATTTAAAACGTTTATCGAGTACCAATTGGAGGGCAAGTCTGGTGCCAGCAGCCGCGGTAACTCCAGCTCCAATAGCGTATATTAAAGTTGCTGCAGTTAAAAAGCTCGTAGTTGGATCTCAGGCCAGGAGCTGGTGGTTCGCCATACGGTGTGACTGCCAGTCTCCGCCTCATTAGTCGCAAGTTATCTTGTGTGCTCTTCATCGGGTGCATGAGATACTCGGCACGTTTACTTTGAAAAAATTAGAGTGCTCAAAGCAGGCCTTGTGCTTGTATATTGTTGCATGGAATAATGGAATAGGACTTCGTTTCTATTTTGTTGGTTTTCGGTAACGAAGTAATGATTAAAAGAGACAGACGGGGGCATCTGTATGGTGGTGTTAGAGGTGAAATTCGTTGACCGCCGCCAGACAAACAACTGCGAAAGCATTTGCCAAGGATGTTTTCATTAATCAAGAACGAAAGTCAGAGGTTCGAAGACGATCAGATACCGTCCTAGTTCTGACCATAAACGATGCCAACTGACAATCGGGGTCATTATAATCTCTTTACCCCGGCAGTCCCTGGGAAACCTTTAAGTTTTTAGGTTCTGGGGGGAGTATGGTTGCAATGCTGAAACTTAAAGGAATTGACGGAAGGGCACCACCAGGAGTGGAGCCTGCGGCTTAATTTGACTCAACACGGGAAAACTCACCCGGCCCGGACACTGTGAGGATTGACAGATTGATAGCTCTTTCTTGATTCAGTGGGTGGTGGTGCATGGCCGTTCTTAGTTGGTGGAGTGATTTGTCTGGTTAATTCCGATAACGAACGAGACTCTAGCCTGCTAAATAGTTGGCACGTATAACTTGCGTGTTTACAACTTCTTAGAGGGATTCGCTACTTAAATAGCACGAAATTGAGCAATAACAGGTCTGTGATGCCCTTAGATGTTCGGGGCCGCACGCGCGCTACAATGACGATATCAATGAGTATCCTCCTTGCACGAAAGTGTCGGGAAATCTTTTGAAATATCGTCATATCAGGGATTGGGGCTTGTAATTATTCCCCATGAACGAGGAATTCCCAGTAAGCGCAAGTCATAAGCTTGCGTTGATTACGTCCCTGCCCTTTGTACACACCGCCCGTCGCTACTACCGATTGAACGGTTTAGTGAGGCCTTTGGATTGAAGCTAACGAAGTGGTTCGCCACTTTGTCAGTTTCAAGAAAATCGTCAAATTTGATCGTTTAGAGGAAGTAAAAGTCGTAACAAGGTTTCCGTAGGTGAACCTGCGGAAGGATCATTATATGGTCGCATTTGTTTCCACAAAAGGAGACAATTTGCAACAGAGTCTGAAAAACTAAATCCGCGGCACACATGCAGCGGTTGGGTGCTCTTGCTAACGACATCCACAAACACCTATTTCGGGGCAGCTAATTGAGCGGGTCCACACAACCATTTCGAGTTGTGGATAACGGCCGCCATGCAGTGCGCATGATTTCCATGGCAAATTATGCCTAGAGAGACGGCGCGCGAGATTTAATGAGAGCTAACGGCGGACTATCGTCGAAAGACTGGATGGACCGAGTAACCTGGTGCTCCGCCCCGACTATTGTTTTCACAAACGGTTTGCTAAATCCGGTTGCCTTAGGGTGACCCAAGCTTTGCTAATTACGGCAGGCTTAAAATTAAGGAGGCTCATTATAGCTTCCAGTGAACACTTTGAACGGTGGATCACTCGGCTCGTGTGTCGATGAAGAGCGCAGCTAATTGCGTGAATTAGTGTGAATTGCAGAACACCTTGAACATCGATATCTCGAACGCATATTGCGGCCATGGGTCTTCCTGTGGCCATGTTTGTCTGAGGGTCAGCAGATTACATATCATCACATTTATTGTAAGTGATGGATTGGGATGCTAGCTATGCGAAGTTTGGTGCGTATGAGACGTTTGACCCTGACGAGGAGTGTGAATTTAATGACTATGCTCCGAGTCTGTTGGTTGTTTCATGCGTGCTGCTCTGAGTGTAGCACATTCTTAAAGTGATAGAGTGTGAACCACATTTAAAGAGGTGGTTCTCTTACTCCACCCTCAGCGCGCTGCTCAAGCGTGAGGAAGGAAAAGCTGTAGTGACAGATTGCCTATGGTGGCGAGTTGTGGCGTTTCAGCTGCAGCTCGTTGCAAGTGTGCGCACTCACCTTTGCTGAGAGCGTATGCGCTAGGGGCTTAGTCGCAGCCTAATTAGGAGGCGCTATGCTCTTGGTGAATACTGCATGCAGTCCGATCCGCCTTGCGAATAAATGAGTTGCGTGCTGAAAACCCTATCTACCTAACCTCAGATCAAGCATGATTACCCGCTGAACTTAAGCATATCAATAAGCGGAGGAAAAGAAACTAACAAGGATTACCTCAGTAGCGGCGAGCGAAGCGGTAGTAGCCCATAACCGAATCCTGTGGCTCCGGCTACTAGGAAATGTGGTGTTTGGCTCATATCCTACGGCGTGTCGGAGTTGTCCCAAGTCCACGTGATTGTGGCATCAAGCCCAGAGAGGGTGCAAGGCCCGTAGGGACGATGCGATGCGTTGATAGATGTGTGCCTAGAGTCGGGTTGTTTGGGAATGCAGCCCTAAGCAGGTGGTAAACTCCATCTAAGGCTAAATACAACACGAGTCCGATAGCGAACAAGTACCATGAGGGAAAGTTGAAAAGAACTTTGAAGAGAGAGTTCAATAGTACGTGAAACCGTTCAGAGGTAAACGGGCAGAGCCGAAGGAAGCGCTCATCATTGGCACTTCTCTCAGCGTATATAGCGTGGATTTGCATTCATTTCGAAGCGGTTGCGCTGTGTGTCGTTGTTGGGTTGTGCTATTGTTGGACGTTGACACCACGATCGGTGATTAGATGGGCCTGTCACTGTGCAGGAATGTGGCCTACAGCAATGTAGGTGTTATAGCCTGTGAGTATAGCGCCAATCGAGCACTGAGTTGCAGTTATATCGCAATACGCAGAGTTCAAGGCTACGAGACCTTGTGTTGCAGTGTGCAGAATCCTTTGGATACTGTATGTTGTTGGCATCTGGTAGCGTGGTCCGCTGTGCTTTGTGTGAGAAATCAGTGGTGCTTATGTAGGCATTCTGCCCGACCCGTCTTGAAACACGGACCAAGGAGTTTAGCATGTGCGCGAGTCATGGGGTATTACGAAACCTAAAGGCGCAGTGAAAGTAAAGGTCTGTCTTTGGCAGGCTAAGGTAGGATCCTGGTTTGGTGCACCCTGTGTGTACTCGGCCGGGCGCACTACCAGCTCGTCCCATGCTTTATCAAGCGGGGCGACGCAAGAGCGCACACGCTGAGACCCGAAAGATGGTGAACTATGCTTGCGTAGGATGAAGCCAGAGGAAACTCTGGTGGAGGTCCGTAGCGGTTCTGACGTGCAAATCGATCGTCAAACGTGAGTATAGGGGCGAAAGACTAATCGAACCATCTAGTAGCTGGTTCCCTCCGAAGTTTCCCTCAGGATAGCTGGCACTCGGGAAACAAACAGTTTTATCCGGTAAAGCGAATGATTAGAAGTATTGGGAACTCATAGTTCTCAACTTATTCTCAAACTTTAAATGGGTGAGAAGCCTGACTCTCTTGATTTGGAGTTGGGCATTGAATGTGAGTGCCCAGTGGGCCATTTTTGGTAAGCAGAACTGGCGCTGTGGGATGAACCAAACGTCTGGTTAAGGTGCCTAACACAACGCTCATGAGATACCACAAAAGGTGTTGGTTGATATTGACAGCAGGACGGTGGCCATGGAAGTCGGAATCCGCTAAGGAGTGTGTAACAACTCACCTGCCGAATCAACCAGCCCTGAAAATGGATGGCGCTGGAGCGTTGGACCTATACCCGACCGATACCGCAAGCTGCATGCAGGACGTGGTATCGAGTAGGAGGGCGCTGTGGTGAGCTTGGAAGCTTCGGTCGTGAGACTGAGTGGAGCCGCCACAGGTGCAGATCTTGGTGGTAGTAGCAAATATTCAAGTGAGAACCTTGAAGACTGACGTGGAGAAGGGTTCCATGTGAACAGCAGTTGAACATGGGTCAGGCGGTCCTAAGCGATCTGGTAACTCACTACGCAGATGGAGGTGACTGATCATGCCAGACATGAACAGCTTGTCTATTTCTAGCCTCCTGGAGCGAAAGGGCATCGGGTTAATATTCCCGACCCAGCCTGTGG
>Ga0265303_10002527_pt1 | contig 11328 bp, 9 predicted proteins | sample Helome_2_FD_192494 | JGI IMG/M metagenome (GOLD analysis project Ga0265303, IMG submission 192494) | Marine sediment microbial communities from subtidal zone of North Sea - Hel_20160317 (Illumina Assembly) | ecosystem: Environmental > Aquatic > Marine > Subtidal zone > Sediment ...
TGTTCCTCTTTCTTTTTTCTTAATGGATAGAAATAAAACCTGGTAAATAATGTGTTTAGCTTAATTCGTAAGAATTCTGTTTCGTGACCTTCTAAAGCGACTTTAGCCAATCCCCAAATACGAACAAAGTATTGGTTTTTGGCCATGTTTATAACAATATCCAGAGGAACAAATAAAAGATACAGTATAAGCAATAATAGAAGTATCCCGAAAATAGCCCAGAGCATCGTTTAATGTTTATGCAAAGGAAATACAAAGAGAATTTTTTAGCAATGACCTAAATCATGGCCCCTTAATTATTACAAAAACTTGTGATGATTAATTCACAGTATGCATTTATGGTAGGTAAAATGTTTCAGTTCAACTCTTCATTAGTGGGCTAAGAAATTTCCTGGAAGATTGCATTGTTGTACAAAAATTTCTATATATGAATTTACTGGGTAGTCTTATAATAACCATCCTCAGTTAAAAGTTTCTTTACATTGTACCAAAAAACTTTCAAGGCAAAATTTGGGTTTTTTGAACTATTTGAAAGTTCTAATAAAGAGGCCTTAATTTCTTGCACTTCGCTATTAAGCTGAGCATTTAGGGGATCGTGATAATAGGCCATTGCCCATTCCTTGAACGTCCGGAGATTCGTTTCACCTTCTGAAAGTATGGTAAAGTGATCATGGCGATCATCCAATTTAATCTTATTAATTAAGATCATCACAAGCTGTTTTTCTCCCTCAAGAATCTGCAGGAAATACCCGTTATTATATATCAGACAACCTGTTATGTCATGAATAATATTATATTGATTTGCCTCAGTAATGATTTCTTCAATTTCTGTAATGGAAAGTCCTGGCTTAGCTACTGAGCTGTAAGTAATCTGAAATACCATATAGTGGTGTACTGTTTGTAATTGAAAGTAATTATTTAAAGTTTCATATTCTACAATAAAGTGGAAAAAAATCGCAGTAGTCACCTGTTTGTAGGGTTTTTCTGATTACTCTTATCGTATGTAGAAATACTTTTCGCTATTTACATCTCAGGGAATAAGTAACTATTTTTGTCGTCAAAATCTGGAATAAGATTCCAATTAGCATAGTTAATTCTTTAAATTATCTAATATAACTACCCGCATTGACATCTATTGTTGAACCCGTAGCGTGATCCATCTGTCCACTGCACATTAGAACCACCAGTGGGGCTATATCTTCAGGAGTGGTTAACTCTTTTAAGGCCATTTCACTAAGTATCTTTTCTTCGCCATATTTGCGAATTACATCTTCTGCCATTTCAGTTCGAGTGAATCCGGGGGCTATAACAAAGGATTTGATATTATATTTACCAAAGGATCGGGCTACCGTTCGTGCAAGTGATGTGAGCCCTCCTTTGGAGGCTGCATATGCCAGATATTCCTCCGTTTCGCCACGGAATGCGGCCCTGCTGCCAATGTAAACAAATCGTCCCCTTCCTTGAGTTTTAAAATGTTCTATACCCAATTTGGTCAAAAGACCAGCTGATTCAAGATTAATTGACATTGTTTGTCGCCAGATATCAAGCCATTTCTCGTTGACGTCTTCTATTAGATGTGGCAAGAATACACCGGCATTAAGAACAATAGTATCTACAGATCCTAAATGATCTATTGTATTTTCGAAAAGCAATTGCACCTGATCTATCTGAGTAAGGTCTGCCTGAAAAGCTTCTGAAAGAGGATATTCAGCCTTTATTTTATTGGCGTCAGCTCTACTTTTATTAAAATGGATTCCTACCTGGGCATTTGCTTTAAGTAAATGAATAGCAATTGACTTCCCTATGCCTTTGGAAGCCCCGGTGACCAAAATGTTTTGCCCTTTTAGATTCATAGTAATTTAAAAGATTTACAAGTGAAAGTATTGAGAATCTGAAAGAATTCCAATTTTTCCATGCCGCCTTCAATATCCTTATTTTCGAAATTCTCGAAGGTTCCTACTCTTTATTCAAGGAAGCAAAGATGGTGACGCATGCTTCTTTTGAACATACATTGGTTAGGTACTTCTTGGATTAGAAGTTCAAAGAATGATTATTCAGGGCATTAAATGAAATTTTGGCTGTAGTTTTGCAGAAATGTCCAAGTGTTATGAATAATAATAATATCACCCACCTCTTATATGACTATTTAATAGAACTGGGGATGTCCGGATCATTAGCGAGATATATAAATCTTGTCGGATTATTTCTGGCGATGTTTATTTTAGTAGGTCTTCTTGATTTCATTATTAAAAGGGTCATACGAAAAACCTCCGTCTTATTTGCCCGTAAGACTAAAACCAATTTAGACGACATCGCCATAACCAATAAACTGCCAAGACTATTAGCACATATCTTCCCGCTGCTTTTAGCTATAGAGTTGATTCCGGTTGTTTTTACAGACTTTGCATTTTTGGGTAGCATGGCTTTGAAGTTTGGAAATATTATAGGTATTATTCTAATACTGAACATTGCAAAAAGCATTTTACGAAGCTTACGGGATTACCTGAAAACACTACCGCGATTTAGTGATAAGCCTATTGACAGCTATATACAAGTCTTCATGATCATTGGCTGGATACTAGCCATAATGACCATTTTTGCAATTATTACCGATACGTCTATCTGGAAATTTGTCACCGCTCTGGGAGCTGCTTCAGCGGTTTTGTTATTATTATTCAAAGATTCTATACTTGGCTTGGTGGCAAGTATTCAGGTAAGCATGAACGATATGGTTCGGATTGGAGATTGGATCACTTTTGATAAATACGGTGCCGATGGTGACGTAATAGAAATTAATCTGGCTACCGTCAAAATTCAGAATTTTGATAAGACAATCACAACAATACCCACTTATGCCTTAATTACAGATTCTTTTAAAAATTGGAGAGGGATGCAAGAATCCGGCGGTCGACGAATCAAACGGGCATTGATTATTAAGCAAAAGAATATAAAATTTTTAACAGATGGAGAAATTGAAAAGCTAAAAGAAATTGAACTTATTCGTGATTATTTGAAGTTGAGAAATGAAAAAATATCAAATTATAACAAGGAAAATAATATTGATAAAACACTTCTTCTGAATGGCAGAAATCTTACTAATATTGGTGTTTTTCGGAAATATATTGAGTCTTATCTCAGTAATCATAGCGCTTTGAATATGAATATGACAATGATGACCAGACAACTCGCACCCACTCCACAAGGGATTCCTATAGAGATATATGTCTTTAGTAGTGACAAACGATGGCAAAACTATGAATATATAATGTCGGATATTTTTGATCATTTGTTGGCTGCGGTTTCCTATTTTGATCTTGAAGTATATGAATTGCCCACCTCATTCCAAAATGATGATACATAGTACTAATAAAAATATTCTGTGTTTTAAAGAATTGTTGAGGACAACTTAGTATCAAAAAATCGAATTGTAAAGATGCAATGTCAAGTGAACAGGAATATTTGTCTATCTTGTTTATCCAAAAAAAATATTTTGTGTATAAAAAAGTACTCTTCCTGGGCTTGCTCTTTATAATGGTAGTTGGGTATACTCAGGACAAGAAAATAAAAATAATTACCGAAGATATTCCTAACCGGATCGCATTTTATGCCATTAATGAAAATGAACAGGACCTTGATGTGATGTTTACCTTATCCGGAACTAATTTTAGGCAAAGCAGTGCAAGACCTCGATTTATAAGGGTTCCTGCCACTTCAAAAGTACATATGAAGACTATAGTTCTGATGAGAGGAAAGAGCCCTTCATACAGTTATGAGTTAAAAGTCAACGATAGTCTTTCAACTAGGGCATTAGTTAAGGAATCTGAACAAATCAAGATTAAGCCACCTAAACAAATAACCGTTTATATCCCTGATAAATGTGAGCAATGTGATAGTCTGGTAATTCCATTAAGTGAAAGTAAGTACCTTTTTAATCTTATTAAACTCGATGAAAAACCAGAATTGCAGGAGCAACTACAAGTCGCATTTGGTACAGAAACACCTATAGATTCGCTGAATATTCCAATCGTAAATCTCGCTGGAAAACTATATACTAATTTGATTACCTATGATCTGTTAATAGAACAAATTAATAAGAAGTAGAATTTGATTCTGATTACAGATTCAATATTGGACTGGCAGATCGAAAAAATGAGAAATATTAAACATCTGGTCTTCCTTTAAGCCGTTTTTCCAACTTTTTCTTTAGAACAGTCAAACGCTTCATTAGCTCCATTAAAGTTGCGTCTTGAGTCTGCTTGTAGAGCTCATTTATTTCCAATATAAGTGCTTTCACTTCTCTTGAAGCAACAATGCGGTCATTTGTTGTAAGCTTATTCCACTTACGTTCTTCAAACAAACGCGCTCTGTCAATTATGTCCATAGTAAATTAATTCTTATTAATTAGAAGCAAAATTCTTCTATTCCTTACACTTTAAATAGCCATAGTCCCTTTTGTATTTTAACTAATCTTTCAAGCGAATCGGGATAATATTATTTGCACTTTAAAAAGGCAAGATATCATATTATTATTATTACAAGGCTATTTTTCAGCCCTAAATTTAACAATTCTATTATATTGTCTAATATGTTTAACATATGTTTAAACATATTTTTTGATTTCTAAAAGTAATTTTTGACTTTTATAGAATATTTGTTAAAAATTATCTTTTATGAAGTTTCGTCCATTTATGGACATTAGTCTGGCTATTATTTCATCCGCATCTATTACATTCTCCAAGTTTACCAGTTTATGGGATTGCATATAGTTATATGCATGACGCTCCAGAAAATCTGCCAGATAAGGTAATTCTTCAGCTGTCCAGAAACCGTTCAGCGAATCTATTATGCCGTCAAAATCGGAACCAATTACCATACAATCCCAGGCAAAGAGGCCTTCAGCATCCAAGACTTCTGCAATATGTTGTATCTGATTCCATAGTAATTCTGAACGATAATGCATTATTTTGTTTCGTTTTAAAGAGTTCTTGGTCTTTTTCAGAGTTTTTTTATTGACAATTCTGCGCTCATCTAATTGCAGCCCCATTATGCCTTTACTTTTTGCAATACGTATTATCTCTTCGTCGAAAAAATTTATGGAAACCGGATTTAGTTTGTTCGCAGTTTTGGGATGCGTTACAACCGGATCGTCAAAAGATTTAAGACCGTTACAAGCGGCATGACTTGCAATAACTGGAATATTCTTAAATTTTGGGTTTCCTGAATCCAACATTTGATAATATTCTCTTCTCGCCTGAATACTCATATGCTTAATATCGGGTAAAATTCGTTTGTTATCTGTATTGTCAACAAGACGTTCCAGTACTTTCCTTCCCATAGAAGTAAATCCACTGTTTAGTCCTTCAGACTGGTCTGCAAATTTTAAAATAATCCCTGATAAACTCTCAACATGACCGCATAATTGATTCCAAAAGTGATGTGCGATGGTCACGAAAAAAGGACGAAATTCCCAATTTTTAATCTTTTCCAAATTTTCTAATATTTCTTCACTGCTGAATGGTTGCTTTAAGCCTGTGTTGAGCACATGCAAGCCCTCAATACTCAATATTACACAAATGGTATGCAATTTTCCACCGGAAGCATTTTGATTCTTAATATCCTCAATTTCAGTGTAATTTGTAACTAATTTGTACCGAAACTTGCCTTCGGGAAGTTGCACCAATTTACCATCCAATTGCCTGTAAAATTCATATTGAGCCTCTACATCCTTAAAATAATCGGTTATTCCTTGTATATAATCAATTCGCTTGTCCCCTACTCCCAAGGCAAAATTAGCGGCAAGGTCCAGCAATAATTCATTATTCATTTTGTTTCGCACGAACCACTTTTCCAATGGATATAGCGATACACAAACAATCCCTACACCTCCCTTGACAAGGCTTGCAAAGTTTGCCTGGGAAAATTTGGTAAGCCCGGTGACGTAGTTTAATAACTTATCGAAAATTGAAGGTGGATCATAGTGCCAAATACTTCGTTTGCTGTTCCTATGGCTAATATGAATTCCAGTAGGAGTATAATTGAAGCTTTTTCCAAATGGCTTTAAGGAAGGATGACAATGAAAATCGATATACTCATCATTAAAATGCATTTGTGCCTAAAATTAGATCTCTATAAATTAACCTACAGAAAATTACTACAATTTATTCTATTGGAAAACAAGAATGTATCAATAACCGGATATCATGTATGGTCGGCTGCTACTTTTACATCCCTTTCTAAATATCTATTTATGAACCTTTAATCAGAATTGTAATTACGGGAAAAAGCCATACCGCTTGAAATATTACGATATGGCTTTCTTTAAAACTTATGCTTACTTAATTTTTAACCAGGTTTGCCTGAATATTATTGGGTACTGCTTTAAAAGCGGAAAAAGCTGAATTGAATGTTGCCTTTCCTTGAGTAAGTGACCGCAAGTTGGTTGAATACCCGTAAAGCTCGGATTGTGGCACTGCGCACTTTAGAATCTGATAGTGATCAATACTGTCTATTCCTTGTATGATAGACCTTCTTGATTGTAAATCGGTCATAACACTTCCTACCATTTCTTCAGGAACCTTAACGGTTAATTCTTGTATTGGTTCTAAAAGTTTAGGCTTGGCATTTAGAAAAGCTTCTCTAAATGCATGGGCTCCTGCAATCTTAAAGGCGATATCGTTGGAATCTACGGAATGCATTTTACCATCGTACACCATTACCCGAACATCACGGATATAAGAGCCTGTAAGTGGTCCCGTTTCCATAACCTCCAAAATGCCTTTTCTAATGGAAGGTAAATAGCGTATATCTATTACTCCGCCTACTATACAGTTATAGAATACCAATTTCCCGCCCCAGGCAAGGTCAATTTCTTCCTTCCCTCGGATGTTAAAACCTTCCGGGTCTGGCATACCTTCGTGCCATGGTTCAATTTTTAAATGTACCTGCGCAAACTGACCTGCGCCTCCTGATTGTTTTTTATGCCTGTAATTAGCATTTGATGATTTTTGTATGGTTTCTCTATAGGCAATTTTGGGCGGTTCGAAGTTTGCTTCAACTCCATAAACATTAGTTAATATCCATTTAATAGTTGCTAAATGTAATTCTCCCTGGCAACCCAAAATTAGTTGCTTCAGTTCCTTAGAAAACTCAATCACTACGGTTGGATCCTGATTGTGGATCTTCTTTAATGCATCGCTAAGTTTCTCCTCCTCATTCTTATTGACCGCTGATATGGACTTACGTGTTCTGGGTTCCGGGTGTTGTATTGGTTTAATAGTAATTGACTTCCCTGCCATATGAAGCGTATCATTGGTTTCCGTACTTTTAAGTTTTAATGTGGCTCCAATATCACCTACTTCCAATTTTGAAACTGATTCTCGCTTTTTACCATCCATTATATAAAGATGGTTCAGTATTTCAGTATCGCCAGTTCTGGAATTAACCAATTTATCATTTGCCTTAACTTCTCCTGATTTTACTTTAAAAAAGGAGATCTGACCCAAACTTGGTTGATAAACAGTTTTAAAGACAAACAAAGCAGTTGGTGCTTCTTTTTTTCGAACGAGCACATCTCCTTCAACTGTTTGTTCCGGTTTTAAATCTGCAGCGGCGGGGGCAACATTATCTATAAAGCCCATGAGTCTTCCAGTACCCATATCATTTAATGCAGAAACACAGAAAACCGGAAACAGCTCATGATTGAGCATTCCTGCTTTAATACCTACCCGCATTTCATCTTCATTTAGAGTTCCTTTTTCAAAAAACAACTCTAATAATTCTTCATCGTTCTCGGCAGCTTTTTCAACAAGTTCATTATGCAACTGATCTGCTCGTTCCTTTTGATCTTCAGGTATTGGTAATTTTTCTGGTTTACCTCCTTGTGGTGAAAATTTATAACATTTCATCTTAAGAACATCAATGATACACTGAGAACCATCAATGATAAGGGGATATTGGATAATTACCGCATTGTTGCCAACGAGTGCCTTAATACCCTTAAAAGAATTCTCGAAATCAGCATTCACATGGTCTATTTGATTTACCACAAATAGTGTAGGTTTCGAGTAGTTATTGACATAATTCCAAATGATTTCAGTTCCAATTTCCACTCCATGCTGTGCATTTAAAACTGTAACAATTGTATCCGCTACGCGAATTGATGAAATAATTTCACCCACAAAATCATCCAGCCCGGGAGTGTCAATTATGTTTATTTTGTAATTGCGCCATTCGGTATGCAATGGTGTGGCATAAACCGATGTTCCTCTTGCATGTTCAATTTCATGATAATCCGAGACTGTATTCTGTGTTTCCACAGTTCCTCTCCTGTTAATAAGACCGGCCTCGAAGAGCATGGTTTCCGCCAGAGTAGTTTTGCCACTATTATGGGCTCCTACGAATACCACATTTTTAATGTGTTTGTCATCATATATTTTCATATGTCCTTGTTTTTGGGAATAAAATCATAAATCTAATATGGTTATAAAATATAGCATATGACTTTTGTTAGGTTTTAGTGCGAATGGTTTCTACAATATAAGTTTTAATTGCTTTTTATCCTTAATTTTTTCTTCTTTTTTATAATAATATTCCTGAGAACACAATTTATTGATAAATAAAATCAAAAATACCATATTTATTTAAAGCTTTGTATATCAATAATATAAGTCTGATTTTATACAAGTTTGAAGGGTTAAATATGATAAAAATTGTATAAAACGGTACTATATATAACATAGTACTGTAACAAATATTATTAATTGTCGTCTATTAGTTGTAAGTCTTTAAGATTTGCAGTTTATAAAGAGTAAAAACAAACAATATCAATTTAATAATAAAAACGATGAGAAATTTTAGCAATCAAACACCGACACAAGCCAGAAGACATTCATTCTTTTCAAATTTTAAAAACAGTAAAAGAGTGCGCTGGTCAGAAGCAAGAAACTATACGAATTAATATTAATATCAAAAAACGAACAAATCATGAGACATTTTATCCAACAAACACCGACACAATCCAGAAGACATTCATTCTTTTCAAATTTTAAAAACAGTAAAAGAGTACGCTGGTCAGAAGCAAGAAACTATACCAATTGATGGTAATAGATTAAAAAACATAAAGTAAATAAAAACATTAAATAATAAAAAAATGAAAAATTTATTGCAACATTCACCAACAGAATCCAGAAAGTTTACATACTTTTCGAACTTTAAGGATAGTAAACGAGTTCGTTGGACAGAAAGCAGAAATTATGTACGATAAGAGTAAGCGAAGAACCGGCCAGACAAAGCCGGCAGAGATATAAGTAAGGAGGTAATAGAAATTAGCCTCCTTTTTTTTTATATTGATTTTACATTAGTTATTCGTTCTTGTCAATGGAACAAATCTTACTGCCATGACTTCTTTAGTTTTGATCTTTCCAGATTTTTTGGTTATTAAAAGCAATTGCCGGATTCCATTATGAGGTCCGACAGGAATAATCATCCTCCCTCCTTCTTTCAATTGTTTTAAAAGCGGTTCAGGTACTTCCTCCGCTCCGGCGGTAACCATAATTGCATTAAAAGGTCCTTTCTCTGGCCAACCAAGGTATCCATCACCTGTTTTCACCACAATATTGTTATACCCTAATGATGAAAGTCTATTTTTTGCTGTAAAAGCCAATGCTTCAACAATTTCTATGGTATATACCGTATCTACGATTTGTCCTAAAATGGCTGCCTGGTATCCGGATCCTGTACCTACTTCCAAAACCCTGTCGTGTTCTTTTAATTTTAATACCTGAGTCATATAAGCAACAATATATGGCTGAGATATGGTTTGCTTCATTCCTATTGGCAACGGATTGTCTGCATAAGCATATGGCTGCATGTCTGGTGGAACAAATTCATGTCTGGGAACATTCCGCATTGCTTTTAGAGTGGCTGGATTACTAATATCTCTGGCTATCAACTGCTCCTTTATCATATTCTCCCTTAATTGATTATGGTCTATCTGACTATAAGCGAATGCCGTAAATAAGGAAATTATTCCAACTAAGGTCAATTTAAATCCAAATTCAGTTTTAGATAATGCTGCCATTGGGTTCTATGGTAAAATTCGATAAAATATAAAGTTAATTCCTTTTTGTCACTTCAATTTATTTATTAAACCAGTAAGTGAGTTTTAGAGTAATTGACCAAATCCTGCCGTCAAAAGGTTCCAATAATACATTGTTGTTGTAGACCAGGAACAAATCCGAAGCTGGTTTATAGCGCCATTGAAACCTTGAATTTAAATTAAAATTTTTAGATTGTTCGTTATATTGAAATAAAGTGGAAAAAAATAGTTTGTTGGTAAACGTAATATCTACTTCAGATCCTATTAACCAAAATTCTGTAGTGTTCCATGGTTCGGGTAATTTTATGTTATTATAACTAATATTTGAGCTAAGACTAACATATGGCTGAAAACGATAGCCCAGTTCGGTTGTTATACTCAATCGCTTACCATCTTCATAGTAACCCCCAACTCTTCCGCTTGCATAATACGTAAACATACTTTGTGGTTTGGAATCATATTCAAATATAAAGGCATTCCATCGATGTTTGGTTCCCGCAGCCAAAGAATCTTTTCCAGTGCCGGTAGGATCAAAAGGCGTTAATAATTCAACATATTCATTGAGTCCTATCAGGTTTATACTGCTTCGGTTACGAAAGTTTATCAGGTATTGTAGATAATTCAGATGATCTGTTTCCTTAATTTTTTCATCAAAATAATAATTTAATCTTCCAACAGGCCCATGGCTTACAACCGGGCCGGCTTTAGGGAAAAATAAATGACCTAAAAATGTACTGAAATTAAAATATCCCGTTCTTGGGACGAAGCCAACTTCTGCCGTATATGTACTATCCACATATTCTTCTTTAATACCCCAATTCCATTTTCTACTCTTATATTCAATATTGGCAGCTTGTGTAATCCCGTTTCCCTTTTTATCCGGGGTAAAGGATTTGAGTATAAAGGCTTTTCCATTCCACAAGTTATCAGGTGAAGCCAAATTATATTCCAGTCCAAAATTGCGGTTGAATTTTGGATAGATTGTGCGTAGAGAGTCACTATCCTGTGGATAATTAGTTGATTGCTTATTTACAAAAAGCAGCCCGATGGTAGATCTGCTAAACACTTGTCGCTGCAGACTAATGACACCAAAATTTTGACTTGGAAGTCCGGTTGCTTCGTCTTTGGCTGTTTGAATATCCATGACTCCCAAACGCCATTTTTCACCAAGGTTTCCGCTGAGTCTCAATCCTGCATTAATTGGAATACCCAGTCCAATTCTTCTCGAAAAG
>Ga0265303_10002528_pt1 | contig 11328 bp, 8 predicted proteins | sample Helome_2_FD_192494 | JGI IMG/M metagenome (GOLD analysis project Ga0265303, IMG submission 192494) | Marine sediment microbial communities from subtidal zone of North Sea - Hel_20160317 (Illumina Assembly) | ecosystem: Environmental > Aquatic > Marine > Subtidal zone > Sediment ...
GCGATAGGCCGGGTAGCGCTCGGGGTCCATGTTGTGCAGCAGCCCGTGGTCCAGCACCACGTCAAAGGCTCCGGGCACCTCCCAGGTCGTGATATCCGCCTCGACCGGCGTCACGCTGACGCCGGCAGCCGCGGCGCGCGCCTGGGTGAACTCCAGCGCCTTCGGTATGAAGTCCAGTGCGGTCACGTCCCAGCCCTGCTGCGCGAGGTAGACGGAATCGGTGCCCGCGCCGCAGCCGATGTCCAGCGCCTTGCCGCTGGTGCCCCGCTGCTTGCAAAGCTCGGCGAGAAACAGCGTGGGTTCGTCGTGGGCCCAGGGCAGCTGGCTCCAGTCTTTAGCCCACTGATAGGTCTGTATGAAGGTGTCTTTTTCGTGCGTGCTCATAGACTGAGACGATAGCAGAAGGCGACCCGTTGCCCCACGCGGCTATGATTCACCGATGACCGATATCGACAGTGAGGAATTCCGGGCCGCCGCACACTCGCTGGTGGACCAGATCGCGGACTTCTACGCGTCGCTGCCGACGCGGCCGGTGAACCCCGGCGGGAAACCTTCCGAACTGCGCGCGCTGCTGCCAGCCGGCGGCTTGCCGGAATCCGGTCGGCCAGCGGACGAGCTGCTCGCCGACGTCGCCCCGCTGCTGTTCGATCACAGCGTACATAACGGCCACCCGCGTTTCCTCGCGTACATCACTTCATCCGGCTCACCGCTGGGTGCCCTGGCAGACCTGCTGGCGGCCGCGGTGAACCCGAACCTCGGCCGCTGGGACTGCGGTCCGATGGCCAGCGAAATCGAAGGCCAGGTGGTGAGCTGGCTCGCGGAGCTGATCGGCTATCCCCCCGATTGCGGCGGCCTGATGACCAGCGGCGGCAACATGGCCAACTTCCTGGCCTTCGTGGCGGCGCGGAAGGCCAAGGCCACCTGGGATGTGCGCGAACAGGGCCTGGCAGGCGGCGACCAACCGCTGACAGCCTATGTTTCGGCCGAAGCCCACACCTGGGTCGACAAGGCCGCCGACGTTGCCGGGCTGGGTGCCCGGGCCATTCGCTGGGTGCCAACAGACAAACAACATCGTTTGCGCCCGGATGAGCTCACCCGGCTGATCGCGGCCGACAAGGCAGCCGGCTGTCTGCCATTCATGGTGGTCGGCACGGCCGGCACCACAGGCACCGGCGCGATTGACCCGTTGCCCGAACTGGCCGATATCGCCGCGGCAGAGGGCCTGTGGTTTCACGTCGACGGCGCCTACGGCGCGCCCGCAGCGGCCCTGCCCGAAGCGCCCATTGAACTGCAATCGCTCCAGCGCGCCGATTCGGTGGCCGTGGACCCGCACAAGTGGCTCTATGCGCCCCTGGAAGCGGGCTGCACGCTGGTGCGCGATGCCGATGCGTTGCCGCTGGCGTTCAGCTTTCTGCCGTCCTACTACAAGCTCGATACGCCAATCGACGGCGAAGCGCCCGGGGTCAACTACTACAACCTCGGCCTGCAGAATTCGCGCGGCTTTCGCGCGCTGAAAGTCTGGCTCGGTCTGCGGGCGGCGGGCCGCCAGGGGATAGTGGCCGCCGTGCGTAAAGACATTGCGCTCAGCCAGCGCCTTTACGCGCTCGCGGAACAACACCCGGAACTCGAGGCCCGCACCCAAAGCCTCAGCATCTCGACTTTTCGTTACCGGCCAAGGTCACTGCCCGCGGGCCAGGATGCCGACGGCTACCTGGACCAGCTGAACCGTCGGCTGCTCGTCGAGCTGCAACGAACCGGCGAGATTTTCTTGTCCAACGCCGTCGTGGACGGCGCGTACTGGCTGCGCGCCTGCGTCGTGAACTTCCGCACCACCGCGGCCGACATCGATGCGATCCCCGACATTGTCGTGCGCGTGGGCCGACAACTCGATGACGAACTGCGACCGGCATCGTTGCGCTAGCGCCCAGGAATGATCCAGCCACCCGAGTTGCAGAATGACTTCCGGGGCGCGGCCTGCGCCGGCGCGCTGGTGATCTGCGCGGCCTTCCTGGTACACAACATCAACGGCGCGTACGTAGAACCACAGATACTCGGCTTCGAAGATCCCACGCGGGACTATGCGCGGGTCGACATGCTGCGCCGAGCCATCGGCAGCGGGCCGTGGCTGGCCAGCGGGCTCGGGCACTTTCTGAGCGGCTTTGCGTGCGTGCCGCTGGCGCTGTGGGCCTGGCACGCCTTTCGCCGGCGCACGCCGGTGGCGGCTGCCTTTGCCCTGGTGGCGGGGCTGTTTGCCGGCGCGGGTTTCCTGCTCGGCGGTATCACCGACCTGCTGGGCAGCCAGTCGGCCGGTCTGTTTGCGAGCGTGAATCCCGACTACGGCGACGAGATCTACCTGGCCGACAGCATCGTGCGCGTGGTACTGAACGGTTTTGCCATCGTGTCCTTTGGCTGGTTCGCGGCCCAGCTCAGCTGGGCCGCGTGGCACACCGGCGCGATGTCCCGCTGGCAAGTGGGTTGCGGCTACCTTGCCGCCGCCGCTGCGCTGCTGTTCGCCGTGGTTTATGTGCCCGTTTATCTGCCGCTGTACCTGCTCTGGAGCGGCTGGCTCGCCTGGCGTCTGCGCCCCGCCGCCTAGTGGCGCCTTCGGTTTCCCCTACTGCCGCCGCGCCGTCGCGGTGCGCGATCATGCGTGCCCACCAATCAAAACTCCCCGGGGAAGGTCAGATGTATATCAATTTCTGGTATCCGATCGCAGCCAGCGACGACGTGCGCGAAGATAAACCGGTGCGCGCGGAAATCATGGGCCTGCGCTATGTGACCTTCCGTGATGCCACCGGCACCGCGCACGTGCTGCGCGACGTGTGCATCCACCGCGGCGGATCCCTCGGCAGGGGGTGGGTGCGTGAGGGCCAGGTGGTCTGCCCGTATCACGGCTGGCGCTTTGGCGGTGACGGCAAATGCACGCACATCCCCACGCTGCCGGATGACAAGCCGCCGGCCCGTGCGAAGGTCGACAGTTATCCCACGACGGAGCGCTACGGCATCGTGTTCGCGTTTCTCGGCGACCTGCCGGAGGCCGAGCGGCCACCGCTGCCGGAGATCCCCGAATGGGGCCAGGAGGGTTGGCGGCCCAACAGGCTGACGGTCTTCGAAGTGGGCGCCTATTTCGAACGCTCGATGGAAAACGGCCTGGACCCGTCGCACAACGAGTTCGTCCACCCGGCCCAGGGCTCGCCGAACATGAACCAGGACCTGCGCCGCAAACCGCTGGACGTAGAGGACCTGCCCTGGGGCAGCAAATTCCTGGTGCGCTTTGAGAACGAAGAGAAGGGCACCGAGGCCCTCGGCGAGAAGTCCACGCTGGTACCGGAAGTGGAAGCCGGTTCCGGGCACATCGGCCCGAATGCCATGATCACCTGGATCAATTTCTCCGAGACCAACCGCTTCTCGCAGTACTTTTTCGAGGCGCCCGTCAATGAAAGCCGCACGCGTATTTTCTTCGTGAATATGCGCGCATTCCTGCTCGAGCCCGAAAATGACGACCGTATTGCGAATGTGAACATGGTGGTCGCGAAGGAAGACATCGAGATCCTCGAAGAGCTGGATCCGATCCGCACGCCTGACAGCACCACCAAGGAAGTGCTGGTGCCTTCCGACGGCGCGGTGCTGCGCTATCGCGAGTGGCTGAAAAAGTGGGACGACAACGGCTGGCGCATAGACCTGAAGCAGCTGCGCGACAAGAAAGGCGACGTCGCTTATTCGATTCCGTGCCCCGACCGGCGCACGTCGGGGAATTGGGTCTTGGAATCGGTGCCGTTATTGCCCCCGCAAGGCTAATGCGAATCCACCCGGGGCGACGGGGCAGCAACCGCAAACACTTTTTGCCGCCCCCTGCCTACGGCAAATCCGACTGGGCGCGGCGGGGCGAAAAAGCGCTCCGCCTTCTAGCCCACAAGGCTAACGCGGATCCACCAGAGCAACGGGGCAACCTAACCCCCCACCAACAAAAATCCCCGCTCTACAGCGGCCAAAAGATCAGAATCGCCGGCACCGACACCACGACCACCAGGATCTCCAGCGGCAGGCCCATACGCCAGTAGTCGCCGAAGCGGTAACCGCCCGGACCCATGATCAGCGTGTTGTTCTTGTGGCCAATGGGGGTGAGAAAGGCACAGCTCGCAGCCACCGCAACGCCCATCAGGAACGGGTCGGGGTTCACATCCAGCTGACTGGCAATTTCCACGGCCACCGGTGCGGCAATGACCGCCGTGGCGGTGTTGTTCATCACGTCCGACAGCGTCATCGTCACGATGATCAGCAAGGTCAGCACCACCGCGGGTGAAAATCCGCTGGCGACATCCACCAGCCCGGTAGCGATCAGCTGCGTGCCGCCCGTCGACTCCAGTGCGCCACCGATGGGAATCATGCTGCCGAGTAACACGATCACCGGCCATTCAATGGAGTCGTAGACCTCGCGCAGCGGCACAATGTTGGTCAACGCCATCAGGGCGACGACACAGCCGAGGGCCACCGGCAGGTAAATGAGCCCGGACGCGGCCAACGCAATGGCGATGGCGAAGATACCTACCGCAAGCCAGGCCTTCTCGCGTTGAATCACGCGCTGACCCCGGTCACGCAGCGGCAGGCAGCGCAATCTTGTAATCGCATCACTCACACGTTCGTCCGTGCCGAGCAGCAGCAGCACGTCGCCGGGGCGCAATTCCAGGTCACGCACTCGTTCGCGAAAGCGCTGCCCTTCGCGCGATACGCCCACCAGCGCGACGCCATAGCGGTACAACAGCCGCACGGAGCGGGCCGCCCGGCCGGCCAGACGGGAAGATTCCGGCACCACCGCCTCCACCAGGGACAGGTCTTCCGCATCGAGAGCGCTGGTGCCCGAACTGACGTACTCCAGGCCCGCCGCACCGATGAACTCCTCGATGTCTTCCGGCCGCGCTTCCAGCACCAGCACGTCGCCGGCCCGGATCTCGGTCCGGCGCGCGAGACCCGGCATGCGCTGGCCGCGCCGGATCAGGCCCACGATCTCCACGTCGGCCTCGGCCGCGGTCTCATCCAGCGCCGCCACCCGCTCGCCGATGACACTGGACCCTTTCGGCACGCTCACCTCGGCAATGTAGTCGGCGAGATCGAACAGCGCTTTGCCGCCGTTGGGCGCCTGGCGCGACGTCGGCAACAGGCGCCAGCCGACCAGGGTCACGAACAGAATGCCGGCCACCGCACACGCCAGCCCCACCGGTGTGAAGTCGAACATCCGGTACGGTTCGCCGAGAGCCTCGGCGCGATATTCCGCAATCACGATGTTGGGCGGCGTGCCGATCAGTGTGATCATGCCGCCCAGTATCGACGCGAAAGAGATGGGCATCAGGCTCAGGGAAGGGCTGCGCCCGGCCTTCTCCGCCGCCTGTAGCTCCATTGGCATCAGCATGGCCAGGGCCGCGACATTATTCATCAGGGCCGACAGTGCGGCGGCCAGGCCGCCCATAATGCCAATGTGGGCACCGAGGCTGCGGCCACGATCGACCACGACGCGCGCGAGCAGCTCAATGGCGCCGGAGTTGGACAGGCCGCGGCTGACGATCAGCACCAGTGCAATGATCACCGTGGCCGGGTGGCCGAAACCGGAAAAAGCCCGATCCATCGGCACAATGCCGGTTAGCAGCCCAGCCAGCAGCGCGATGAAGGCCACCAGGTCATAGCGCCAGCGTCCCCAGACCAGGAACACGAATACCAGGCCGAGCAGCGCGAACAGGGTTAGCTGGTCATTGGTCATAGACAGTGGTCTCAAGGAGGGCTGGCAACAGATGATGCCACGCCGTTTAGAATCTGCTCCATGGGCAAGCGAAAAACACCGCGACCGCCGGATATTCTTCGCAAATCGGGGCCGCAGAAGGACCGCAGCAAGTACGACCGCAAGCGCGTGAAAGAAGAAGACCGGCAGCACGATTCAACGCCCGGTGAAGCGCCGCCGAAGGAATGACCAGATTGTGGCACCGCAAGCTGCGCGGCTGCTAAGGTCGCGCCATGCGCGAAATAGAGAACCTGCTGGAACGCCTGCCACCGGGCCTGGCCGATGTTGCCCTCATCATTGCGTTGCTGGCAGTCGCGGTGGTCGCCGACCTGATCGCCAAGAGAATCCTGTTGCGCAGCCTGCGGGCGGTGACCCGGCGCACGCAGGTGACCTGGGACGACGCGCTGGTCGAACGCAACGTGTTTGGGCGGCTCGCCCAGCTGGTACCCGCGCTGATTATTTTTTCCGGCCTCAGGTTCATCCCCGGCCTGCCAGACCAGCTGGCGGTCCTCGTCGCGAATGTCACCGTGGCCTACATGGTGCTAATGCTGACCCTGACGCTGACCGCGGCCCTGGGCGCGGCCAATGATATTTACGAGGGCCACCCGGTAGCGCGCGAACGCCCATTGAAAGGCGTCGTGCAGCTGCTGCAAATCGGCATTTACCTGATCGGCGGCGTGCTGATCGTCGCCGTTCTGCTCGACCGCTCGCCGCTGCTGCTGCTGTCGGGACTTGGGGCCATGACCGCAATCCTGTTGCTGGTCTTCAAGGATACGATCCTGGGGCTGGTGGCCAGCGTGCAGCTGACCGCCAACGACATGGTGCGAGTCGGCGACTGGATCGAGATGCCGCAGTACAAGGCCGACGGTGACGTGATCGATGTCGCGCTGCACACGGTGAAGGTGCAGAACTGGGACAAGACCATCACCACCATTCCCACCTACAAGCTGATCGCCGAGTCTTTCAGGAACTGGCGGGGCATGTCGGCGTCGGGCGGACGGCGCATCAAGCGGGCCGTCTACGTTGACCAGAATTCCATTCGCTTTCTGAGCGACGAGGAGGTGGAACGCTTCAAGCGTTTTGCGCTGCTGAAGGATTACGTCCAGGCGAAGGAAAAAGAACTGGCGGACTACAACGCCCGGCTACCCCATGCCACTGAAGCCGAGGTCAACCAGCGCCGGCTGACCAACGTTGGCACCTTCCGGACCTACATTAAGAACTACCTGGTAAATCACCCCCGCATTCACGCCGACGGCATGACGCTGCTGGTACGCCAGCTGCCGCCGACGCCCGAAGGTTTACCAATCGAACTCTATTGCTTTACCACCACGACGGCCTGGGGCGAGTACGAAGACATCCAGTCCGACATATTCGATCACCTGCTGGCCATTGCCGGCGAGTTCGGCCTGCGGCTCTTCCAAAAGCCCGCGGGCAAAGATCTCGAAGCGCTGCGGCTAGCTAATACGGAAACCTGAACAATGAGCGACGCACCCCCAATCGTTAACCTCGATGACCTGGAACTGAACGACTTCGGCCACGGCGACAGGTTTTCCGCCCAGCTCGGCCGCGTGGGCCGCACCCTGGGCATGCAGAAGATCGGCTGCGGGCTGGTGGTGCTGGCGCCCGGGAAACGCGCCTGGCCCTTTCACGGGCACTATGCGCAGGAAGAAGCCTTCGTGATCATCGCGGGGCAGGGAATGATTCGCTACGCTGATGGCGAGTACCCGGTGAAGACGGGTGATGTGATCTACACGCCGCCCGGCCCGGACCGCGCGCACCAGATCGTGAACGACTCCGACGCGGAGCTTAAGTACCTGGCCCTGAGCTCCATGGACTCACCCGAAATCTGCTACTACCCGGACTCGCAGAAGACCGGCGCGTTCCACATCACCGACAAAGGTTTCTCGGGTTTCATGTCCCGCGACGGCGAACTGGCCGACTACTGGGACGGCGAAGATTAGCAGCCCCCGCTACCCCAACGCGGGTTACGCGTGGTACACGGTGGTCCTCCTCACAGTGGCCTACGTGTTCAATTTCGTCGACCGCTACATCCTCGGGCTGCTGGTGGAGCCCATCAAGGCCGACCTCGGGCTGTCGGACACCCAAATGGGGCTGCTCATCGGCCCGGCCTTCGCCGTGCTGTACGCCGTCGCCGGACTGCCGCTGGGCTGGCTTGCAGACCGCATGCGCCGCACGGTGATTCTCGGCTGCGGCATCGCGCTGTGGTCGCTGGCCACGGCCGCATCGTCCCTGGCCCGCAACTTCGGCCAGCTGTTCCTGGCCCGCGTCGGCGTTGGGGTGGGCGAAGCGACGCTGGCCCCGTGCGCGCTGTCGATGATCTCCGACAGCTTTCCTCCGGACCGCCGCGGCCGGCCCATTGCCTTCTATACCGCTGCGCAGTCGCTGGGTGCCGGCATCGCGGCCCTGGGCGGCGCCGCGGTGCTGACCTGGGCCAACTCTGTGGAACAGCTGCAGCTGCCGATGCTGGGCGACGTCAAACCGTGGCAATTCACGTTCGTCGTGGTGGGCTTGCCCGGCCTGCTGGTGGCGCTGCTGCTGTTCCTGTCCCGTGAGCCGGCGCGGCAGGAACGCGCCGCCACCCAAACGGGGGCCAGCATTGCTGAGACACTCGGGTTCCTGTGGCAGCGGCGCTCCACCTACCTGAGCTTCGTTGCCTTTCCGCTGGTCATGACAACGGTGGCCTACAGCCAGACCTTTTTCGCCGCGCTGTACATGCGCACCTGGAACTGGCCCATTGAACGCTTTGCGCTGTGGAGCGGCCTGGCGCTGGTAATTCTCGGGCCCATCACCGTGAACGTCGCGGGCTGGGCATCGGACCGGCTCTACAAGAACGGCCGGCCGGACGGCCCCGTGCAGGTGATGCTCGTGGGCAGCGCATTGCTGATCGTGATGGGCATCGTGTCACCGCTGATGCCCACCGGCGAACTCGCCTTCGGTGTGTGGCTGTTCAACCTGGTGGGCATGTCCACGGTATCGGCAGCGGCGCCGATTGCGCTGCTGAACGTGGCACCGGCAACCATGCGCGGCCAGGTCTCCGCCCTGTTCTACATGGTCACCAGCCTGGGCGGGCTGCTCATTGGTCCGCCGGCGGTGGGCCTCCTGGCCGACTACGTATTTGGCGCAACAGGCATTCAGTATGCGACGGCGCTGGTGCCCGCGCTGTTCGGCATTCCGGTGCTGCTGTTCGCCGGCTACGCGCGGCGGAGCTACCTTGCGGAGTGCGAAACCGCGGCGGCAGACGCTAATGCCAATCGCGGCTAAAGCCGCTCCCACAGGAAAGCAGCTCCCGCAGGAAAGCCGCTGCCTCAGGCAAGCTGCTCCCACAGGAAGGTGACAATTGGGCACCGACGCTAATCGACCCAAACCCACAAGCGGGCGCGGCAGGCCGGGAACGTTGCCCGGAACGTTAGCCGGCTTGCCGAGCAGCGCAGCGAGTGCGGGATCAGCCCGAAGGGGCCGCGGAAAACGCTTCGGGCTAGAGAAACGGGCCCCTATGGCTCGCGGCGTTCAATGATCAGCACCTGGTAGCGCCCGTCTGGACCGATGTACCAGGACGCCATCGTGCTGGTCAGGCTCACGATCAGCGCACCGAACAGCGCCGAGAAGAAGCCGCTGACCTGGAAGCCGCTCAGCAGAGACGCGACCAAACCAAACATCGCGGCATGAATCACCAGCAGGAACAGCCCCAGGGTCAGGATCGTGATCGGGAAGGTCAGCACGACCAGCAGGGGTCGGACGAGCGCGTTCACTAGGCCCAGCAGCAGCGCCGCGACAAGCACCGTGCCGGGGCCCTCTACCTGCACGCCGGGAATCAGCGCCGACGCCAGGCCAATGCCCAGCGCGATGATCAGGGTGCGGACGACGAGGCCTGCCATCGGGACATTCTACCCCGCCGTGATCAGCCTTCGGACAGGCGGAAACGGCATTTTCCCCCAACCCGGCCGGCGGGCCAGAATAATCCCAACCAGCCGGGATCCGGCCGAGGAATCACCATGGCAGAGAAAGACGACAACACCCTGAACCCCTTCTCCAGGCGGGAACTGCTGGCGGCCACCTCCGGGCTTGCTGCCCTGAGCCTCGCGGGTGATGCCAGGGCCATCGGCCATCGCAGCGCCGGCAAAGCGAACAAAAAGTTTATGCAGGGACCCAGGGCGCCCTTCGATTCGATTCGCGACTACATGGCCATGATGGAGGCCAACGGCCTGGTCATGCGCGTGCCGCGTATCGACCAGGACCGCTACCACGCCACGGCCCTGTTCTACCGCATGACCGACATGTACGGGAAGTATGCCTCTCCTGCCGTGGTCTTCGAAGAGGTCAAGGTGGACGGCAAGTGGATGAAGGGCCCGGTCATCGGCAACGTGCAGGCGCACTGGTTCTGCGAATGCCTGCTCTGGGGGCTGGAACCTGACTGGAACAGCTATCACGACAGCTACTGGAAGGCGAAGGCCTACATGACCGAGATGGTCAGGGCCAACAAGGGCCGCTACCCGGAAATCCCGCCGGTGGAGGTCAAGCGCAGCGAGGCCCCGGTGAAAGAAGTGGTGCTGAAGGGCGACGAAATCGACATCACGCAGTTCCCGTTCATCCAGACCAACCCGGCCGACGGCGGGCGCTATGTGAATACCGGCTCGCATTTCATGGTGGATAGCGAGATGGGCCCGAACTACGGCACCTACCGCTGCCAGATCAAGGGCCCGCGCAAACTCGGCGTGAACCCGGAACCCAACCAGACCAACTGGAAAATGCTGATGGCGGCAAAGGAGCGCGGTGACGAGTACGCGAAGCTGTCCATCGTGCTGGGCCAGGACCCGGTCATCTGGATGATCAGCGGCACCAGGGTCGCACTGCGCTTCGGGCCGAAACCCAAGCCGGTGGACGAAGTCGCTATTGCCGGCGGCATGCGCGGCAAACCCGTCGAAGTGGTGAAATCCGAAGACAGCGACCTGATGGTGCCGGCCCACGCGGAGATGATCATCGAGGGCATCGTGCCGCTGCAGGAACCCATGGAACCGGAAGGCCCCTTCGGCGAGATGTTCAGTTATCTCGGCCAGTACAAGGAAGAAAACTTCTGGATGACGATCACCACGGTCACGCACCGGAAGAACCCGTGGTTCATGAACGCGTTCACCGGCATGCAGAAAGGCATGGTGACCGCGCCCCAGGAAGCGCAGTACGACGAGTTCCTGCGCCGGCGCATCCCGAACCTGGTTGCGTATCACACACCGCAGTACGCGATGGGCTGCATCTTCATGAGCATCGACAAGACCGCGCCCGGGCAGGGCATCGAAGCCGGCAAGAAAGTGGTGTCCGGCTTCGGCATCGCCAAGGTCGTGATCGTGGTCGACAAAGACATCAACGTGCTGAATCACACCGAGGTGCTGGCCGCCGTGGGCGCGCGGTGGCAGCCGAAGAACGCTTACTACATTGTCGACGAGGGGCCGGGCCTGTTCACGGACCCGAGCCAGCCCAGCTACGGGCGCACCAGCAAGATCGTGATCGACGCCACCCGCCAGTGGCCGGAGGAAGGCGGCCGG
>Ga0265303_10002530_pt1 | contig 11325 bp, 13 predicted proteins | sample Helome_2_FD_192494 | JGI IMG/M metagenome (GOLD analysis project Ga0265303, IMG submission 192494) | Marine sediment microbial communities from subtidal zone of North Sea - Hel_20160317 (Illumina Assembly) | ecosystem: Environmental > Aquatic > Marine > Subtidal zone > Sediment ...
AGTTTCACGTTGGGTAGGGCCAGTACCTGAGCGAGCGTATTCAGGATCGACACGGCCTCCGGAGCCTCGGCTCCTGAGAGGGCCACGGCGAGGTACTCGCGCTCGTCCGGTAGCAGCTCTCCTTTCGCCGGAGGGAGAAATACCTGACCAGTCTCGAAGAATCGCACCGAGGGGTTCCGATGGGATTGGTTGTATGCGATCGCCTTCAGTTGGCCCGGTAGCAGCGAGGTCCGCAGAACAGATTCGTTCGCGTCAAGTGGATTCGTGAGCCGCACGCCATCGTCGGGAAGCCCCACCAGAGAGAGGTCCTCCGGTCCGAGGAACGGCATCGGCAAGATCTCGTCGCAACCCATCCCCAGCAACGCTTCCCGTACGGCGCGGCGGGCCTTCTGATAGTCGGTCAGGTGCCCGGCCTCGTCACCACGGGGAACCGTCTTTGGGATGTCCTCATAGCCGTACAGTCGGCCAATCTCCTCGGCGATGCTGGCTTCGAACTCGTGGCCATTGCCACCCAAGGCGTCCCAGCGCCAGGACGGCACCGTGACCGTGAGGTCGTCACCGGAGGCCGTCGTTGTGAAACCGATCGAGGACAGGTGGCCGACCATCTCCTCGGCGCTCATGTCCGTGCCGAGAAGGCTGTTCATCTTCGACACGCGAGCAGTGGTGTGCTCCTGCTGAGGAGTCGTGCCGGGTACGTCGATTTGGCCCGGAGCAATGGTTGCGCCGGTCTGGATGATCAGCTCACAGAACCGATCCATGGCCCGGTCGATGTTCTCTCCCCAGTCCGCTCCACGACGGAAACGGGTCGAGGCCTCGCTCGGCAAGTTGAGTCGCTTCACCGTGCGGGATATCGACGGCGGATCCCACCAGGCCATCTCCAGAAGAACCGATGTGGTCGAGTCGGTGACCTCCGTGTCATGGCCGCCCATCACGCCGGCGAGGCTGATGGCCTCGTCGCTGCCGTTGGCGATCACGCCGTCGAGGCTGACGAGGGTTCGCTCGGCACCGTCCAACGTCAGCATCGTCTCCCCGTCCGCGGCGCGTCGCACTCGAAGGTGACCGTTCGGAATCGTGTCGAGGTCGAAGACGTGGTTTGGCTGGCCGAGCTCGAGCATCACGTAATTGCTGATGTCGACGACCGAGTTGATCGGTCGCATACCGAGCGCGATCAGGCGATTCTGGATCCATTGCGGGGATTCGCCGACGGTGACGTTGTGAAGAATTCGGGCCACGAAGCGACCGCAGAGCACGGGATCGATGATCTCGATCTCGGCTTGGGATGCGGCATCGTCGCCAGACCGCTCGACTGTTCGCTCCGGAAACGAGAACGGCACGCCAAGAGCGGCCGCAAGATCGCGGGCGACACCGGCAACCGACATGGCATCGGGGCGGTTGGCGTTGACCTCCAGGTCGTACAGGACGTCTTGTTCGATGCCGAGCACGTTCGAGATCGGTTGTCCGAGCTGCGACTCGTCTGCCTGGTCGGTGAGGATCATGATCCCGTCGGCGTCGTCACCCATCCCGATCTCGATGGCCGAGCAGCACATGCCGTTGCTCATCTGGCCTCGCATCTTGCGTTGTACGATCTCCATGCCGTTCGGCATGACTGTTCCGATTGTTGCGAACGGGATGAGGTCGCCCACCGCCATGTTGAACGCGCCACAACACACCTGGAGCGGTTCACCATCTCCCGAGTCGACGTGCACCAGCTGGATCTTGTCCGCATCGGGATGTGGTGCCAGCTCAAGCACCTTCGCCAAGACAACACCATCGAGGCCTTCGCCCACGATCGTCATCTCCTCGACCGCGAGGCCAAGCGCGCTGAGGGTGTGCCCGAGCTCAACCGGATCGCCGTCGATGTCGGGCGCAAACTCACGCATCCAAGACAGAAGAACCTTCACGCTGCCCCTATCTCAGAACTGCCGCAGGAAGCGGACGTCGTTGTTCACAAGCTCGCGGACGTCGTCGAGCTGGTAGCGCATGACTGCCAGCCGGTCGATGCCGAAGCCGAATGCGAATCCCTGCCACTCTTCTGGGTCGATGCCGCAATTGGCGAGCACGTTGGGGTTGACCACACCGCAACCGCCGAGTTCGAGCCATCCGCCGTCGGGGGTGGAGATGTCGAACTCCCCGGAGGGCTCGGTGAATGGGAAGTAGCTGGGGCGCAACCGCGTCTCGACCTCGCCGCCGAAGAACGCATGCACGAAGCTCTCGATCGTCCCAGCGAGATCGCCGAGGCCGATCCCGCGGTCAACGACCAGTCCCTCGATTTGGTTGAACGCAGGCAGGTGGGTGGCATCAGCAGTATCGGTCCGAAACGTACGGCCGGGCGCCACGATGTAGATGGGTGGCTTCTGGTTCTCCATCGTGCGGATCTGCACGGGAGACGTGTGGCTGCGGAGCATGACCTGTTCGGGCTCCCCCAGCTCAACGAAGATCGTGTCGAAGCTACCGCGAGCTGGATGCCACTCGGGGATGTTCAAGGCTTCGAAGTTGTACCAGGCTGACTCCACCTCGGGCCCCTCGGCAACGGTGAAACCCATGCCGACAAACACGTCCTCAAGCCGGTCCCGAGCTTGGGTCACGAGATGAGCACGGCCTCGTTGGAGCTCATCGAAGGTTTCGGTCAGGTCGAGGCGCTCCCCCGCCAACTGCTCAGCTTCGGCCGATGCCGCCAGTGTTGTGCGGCGTTCCGTTGCCGCTTTGGCGACCGTTGCCATGGCATCGTTGAGTGCCTGGCCAGCCGCTCTGCGAGCGTCCGGCTCGAGCGAACCGAACATCTTCTTCTGGGCGGTCAGCGAGCCCTTCTTGCCGAGGAACCCGCGTTCAACGGTTGCAAGTGAGTCGAGGTCGGGCGCCGCAGAGACTGCGTCGGTCGCTTCCTGCAGCAGGGTGTCGAGATCCACCCCGAGATTCTAGGCGACGGCTACCTGACTGCGGCCGGCATTCTTGGCGCCATACATCGCGTTGTCCGCACGACGAAGCAGGTCGCCAAAGCTCAAGGGCGAGAAGACCGTGGCCAGGCCCATGCTGGCGGAGATGCGCATCCGTTCGCCGCCGAGCACCAGTGGCTCACCAATCGCGGCCAGGAGCATGTCTCCGAAGTCCTTGGTCGCCATGGTTGGGTTGGTCGCCATGATCACGAACTCGTCGCCGCCGAGACGGCTGATGACGCCATCGCTTCCGAGATGTTCGCGAAGACGGTGGGCCACGACCGTGAGCACGGTGTCTCCCAGTTCGTGTCCGAACCTGTCGTTGATTGGTTTGAAGTGGTCGAGGTCGACGAAGAAGCATCCGCAGACGGCGGCGGCGTTGTTGCTGTACCAGTCCTCAATGCCGCGGCGGTTGTAGACGCGGGTCAACGGATCGAAGTTCGCTTCCTGAACCGCTGTTTCGATCTGCATCTGCGTGTGCTGACGTTCGTTTTCGATCGCCATGAATTGCGAGGTCATCGTGGTGCCCGCACGCGTCGCGAACAGACCGACGAGGAATGCACCGAACGACAGGACCGGCCGGCCAGCCATCAGACCAGCTGCGGCGAGAACGATCAGGTGACTGGCGGAGAACACCGTCGCCAGACGACCGAGAGCACCATTCGCCATGGCGACGACGAGGTGTCCCATGGAGATGGTCGTCAGGAGGTAGAGGTACTGATCAGTTGCGAGCAGATCGATGTCCAGCCAATACAGCCCTCCAAGGGATGCACCAGACAAGGCAATGACCGCGTGTACGGCGACCGGGATGCCATCGGCACCCAGCTCGCGCATGAATCGGTTGATTTGGAGTACCGCCAGGTAGCCGATGACGATCACCATGTCGACGACCACCCAGACGGCGAGCCGGGTGTGGTCGATATAGTCCGCAGTCGCTGCGGCAATGAAGAAAACAGAGGTGACCTTCGCGAACACAAACGCAAGGCGTTCGGACCAAAACGCTTGAAAGACCGGATGGTCGTGAAGCGCGCTAGTACTCATGTGCCCTAATTCGGCACCAACAGCACCAAAACAAAGGGAATCGGGCGAAAAACCCTGATTTTCACCGGTGTTTCTGGATCAGTTGCCAGTCGTCTCGAGTCGACGAGCTCGATCGAAGGCCAGAACGGCCGCGGCGACGGACACGTTGAGCGACTCTGTGGGCCCGTACATGGGGATCGAGACGACCTGATCAGCGTTCGATTGGAGGTCGGGACGCAGTCCGTGTGCCTCGCTCCCGAGCACGTAGGCAAGCCGGTCGTGATGGGCGGCAGAGCTGTAAGGCAGGCCATCCATTGCTGTCGCCAGAATGCTGTAGCCGGCTGCGTGCAGCAGCCCAAAGAGTTCATCGGCAGCCACATCGGCCACCGGAAGGCGAAGGATGGACCCGGCGGATGCACGAACCACTTTCGGCCCAAGTACGTCCGCACTCGCGGTCGTTACCACACCGGTGAAACCTGCGGCCTCCGCAGTTCGAATGATGGTGCCGACGTTTCCCGGGTCGCCAACATCCACCAGCACGAGAAGTGACTCGAGTGGTGATTCCGTGAACCGGGAGTCAAAGGTCAGTGACGGAGCTGCCACAACGGCGAGTGCCGGTTGCGGGGTAACCGCGTCGGCCAGCGACTCGAAGACGTCGTCGTGCAACACGTACACCGGCGTGTCCGAGGTGATACAGGCTTCGGCGACCTCGTCGTAGTCCTCGCCCGCGGGAACGAAGACGTGTTCCACCGCCAGACCTGACAACAGGGCCTCGAGTACCAGTTTCGGTGTTTCGACGACAAAACGAGACGACCGGCGCCGCTCCGCACGTTGGCGAAGCAGACGCCGGGCGTCAGCAACCCGAGGGTTACGAGCAGAAAGCTCGGTGATCAGGCGTTTGCCTCTTGCGGAGTCGCCGCGTTGGCGGCCTCGACGAGCGACGCAAATGCGTCCGGCTCGTTGTACGCCAGATCGGCAAGGACCTTGCGATCAACTTCGATGCCAGCTTCTTTCAGGCCGTGAATGAACCGGCTGTACGTCGTACCGTTTTGACGGCACGCCGCGTTGATGCGCTGCACCCAGAGGCGGCGCATCTCACCCTTGCGAGCACGGCGGTCCCGGAAGGCGTAACTGCCCGAGTGCATGACTTGTTCGTTCGCTGCTCGGTATGAGCGGCTCTTGTTTCCGTAATAGCCCTTGGCCTTTTTCAGGGTGGCTTTGCGGCTCTTGCGGCCGTTCACTGCGCGTTTTACGCGTGCCATGTGAGGGATCCTTCCTTATCTGCGTTCAGTACGTGTGGGGTTTACTTGTTGCCGAGCATGCGGTCGATGCGCGGTGCATCGGCGCTGGAGACACTGACTTCTCCGGCGAGGCGGCGCTTGCGCTTCGACGACTTGTGCTCCTGCATGTGGTTCTTGTGGAGCTGACGGCGACGGAGCTTGCCCGAACCGGTCTTCTTGAATCGCTTCTTCGCACCGCTGTGCGACTTCATCTTTGGCATGTTGCTATTCCTCTTCGTTGGAAGCTGTCGGTGTGGTCACCGACTCTTCTTCGTGGAGTTCTTCTTCGTGGGACTGAGCTTCTAGTTCGGCAGCCTCTGCGGCCGCTGCTTCCTCTTCCGCCTTCTTGACGGCAGCCAGTTTTTTCTTGTCAGGTCCGAGCACCATCACCATGTTGCGACCTTCGAGATTCGGTCCGAACTCGACGTTCGCCAGGTGATCAACGGTGTCGGCAACGTTGTCGAGAATGCGGCGTCCCAATTCGGGGTGCTGCATCTCTCGTCCACGGAACATGATCGTGACCTTGACCTTCGAACCTTCGCCGAGAAACTTCTCGACCTTGCGGGTCTTCGTGTCGAAGTCGCCCTGCCCAATCTTGGGCCGGTACTTCATTTCCTTCACCGTGACGTTGGTGCTCTTCTTCCGAGACTCTTTGTCTCGCTGAGATTGTTCGTACTTCCACTTGCCGTAGTCCATGATGCGACAGACCGGCGGGTTGGCCTTGCTGGCGACTTCGACGAGGTCGAGACCTTCATCTTGGGCGAGGCGAAGTGCCTCGGGCGTGGGACGAACACCCAACTTCTCGCCGTCGGCACCAACGAGGAGGACTTCGCGGGCGCGAATTCGATCGTTGACTCGGGCTTCGGGCTTCTCAGCTATGACTGCTCACTGCGCAATGGCAGATCCTTTCGGTTGGGTTCCTTGCCCGGGCGGAACGAAAGGTCGCATGACTCACGGCGCCCGTAGAAACGAGCACCGCTGATCGTGACGACCCAGCGCACCCGCAAGTGGCTGGGCGGGTCCCACTGCCGAGAAGTGTCGGCGTGAACGTGAGTCCGCTTTCCAGAACTGAATTGTTGTTCCAAAGCATAGGCTGCATACGACCAAAACCCGAGTTCACACTGGTTGTGGACCACAAAGGACGTAGACGACATGAGCCTCTGGACCCCCGGTGGAGAGCACGAAGTACCCCGCGAAAGCGAAGAGCCGGCCTCGCCGCCGCCCGCGTCGGGCAACCCGGCCGACATGGATGACGAGGCCCTGGCAGCAGCGCTCGGTATCCCCTCGCTCGATGAGCTGAGCGACGAGGAGCGCGCCCAGCTCGAGGCCGCAGTGACACAAATGGCCGAGACCGAACGGCAGCTCGCAACCACGCCTGCAGACGTCGTCATCGCGAATCACGCGATGGGAATGTACGAACTCGCCGCCATCCACCTTCGCCAGAATCCGCCAAACTTGCCCGACGCAAAGCTGGCCATCGACGCGCTCAGCATTCTGGTCGACGGCCTCCAGGGTCGGCTCGGAGAGAATGAAGCGACACTGGGCGAGGCAAAGTCTCAGCTCCAGCAGGCGTTCATCGGCATCAGCGGCGCTGATGCTGGGAGCGACGACGATTCATGAGTCCTGTCCGGATCGCGATTCCGTCCAAGGGGCGGCTGCGCGACTCTGTCCTCGATCTCCTGTCCCACGCGGGGTACTCGCGACGCGCGTTCGATCGGATGAACGCGTCAGCGCTCATCGAAGGCATCGAATTCATCGAGATGCGCCCGCGCGATGCTGCAGCCTGGTTGGCGGAAGGACGGCTCGACGCGGCCTTCATCTCCACGGATACGGCGCTAGAGAACGAACTGGAAACCTGGCCCTCCATGGACCTCGGATTCTCGAGGTCCGATCTTGTCGTGGCCTGCAAGGAAGATGCGGCGTATTCCTCGCTGGCTGACTTGACCGGCAAGACCGTGGCGACCCATCTTCCGGCGTGGACCGAGCGCTGGCTCGACTCTGAGGGCGTTGACGCACATGTCGTGAACATGGGCGGTTCCCTGGAAGGTGTCTGTGCGGTCGGATTGGCCGACGCGATCGTTGACCTCCGCGAGACGGGCGGCTCCTTGGTTCGCAACCACCTGCGAGTGTTGGCCGAGGGTCAGGCCTGTCAGGCCACGTTCGCGTGGGCGTCAACCGCGTCGGACGACATCGCTCCACTCACCCTTCGGTTGGAGGCGGCGATTGCAGCCCGGGCCACGCAGTACGTGATGTTGCACCTCCCCGAGGAGCGCGTTGGCGACCTATCGAGTGTGTTCCCTGGGCTCGCGGCACCAACGGTCCTGCCTCTCGCCGGGCGCGACGACATCGTCGCCGCCCACATCGTGGTCAAACGAGCGAATCTGTGGTCCAAGCTCGGTGAACTTCGAGCGCTTGGAGCCACAGGGATCGTGGCGCTTCCGACCGACGCGATCCTCCCCTAGCTCGCGACGGCATGGCCCCGGTTGAGCCCCACATTGGGACCCTGAACGAAGGGTCTCTGCACGCGGCGCTCAAAGACCGCTACTCCGAACCGGGGGACGAGTTCGAAGTTCCCCTTGGACGGTTCGTAATCGACATCCGTCGCCCGGGACTCCTGGTCGAAATCCAGACCGGCTCGTTTGGGGCCATGGGCAACAAACTCGACCACCTGCTGCCAGAACACCAGATCCTGCTCGTGTATCCAATCGCGGTCGAGACCTATCTCGAGCGAGAGGGAGTCAAGACCCGCAAGTCGCCGAAACGTGGCTCCATTCTCTCGCTCTTCGACGAGCTCGTGAGTATTCCGACGCTTCTGGACCATCCAAACCTCACGCTCGATGTGGTGTTGGTGTCGGTCACCAAGGTGCAGGACCCGAACGACCGCACCCGTCGGGGGCGCGGCTACCGCACGATTGACCGGGTGCTGCGCGACGTCCACGAGACCCGCACTTTTGCCACTGCCGCCGATCTGTTGGCGCTACTCCCCGACGGCTTGCCCGATCGGTTCACGACCGCAGACATCGCCGACTGCGGCGGGATGAGTCGTGACTACGCACGACGGATGGCCTACTGCTTCAATGCGCTCGATTTCTTCATCGAGCATGAACGGACCAAGGCCGGCGTCATCTATTCGCTGGCGTCCAGGTGACGCATTACGAGTCGAACGTCAGCTCCCAGTTGTGTGACGCTGACGAACCGGCCACGTTGGAGATCACCGATGGTTGAGGCACCGGCACCTGCGAACGAGCTCTTCGCGTTGTCGCCACCCATGATCGTCGGTGCAATGTAGATCCAGTACTCGTCCACGAGATCGGCCCGGTGGAACGATCCCGCGACCTGTGCTCCGCCCTCGACAAGCACCTGCACCATGTCCCGCGAGCCGAGTTCGTCGAGAAGGTCGCCGAGATCGCCCTTCCATGACTCATGCGGGGTCGACCTGGCATCAAGTGCGACGTCGCCGAGAACGATTCGCCACGGATCGAGCACGGGAGTTTCGTCGTCCTGAATCGGAGGAGTGAATGCCCGGACGGTCAAGGAAGGATCATCGACGCGGATCGTGCCGGCACCAACGATGATCGCATCCGACTCGGCCCGAAGGCGATGTACATCAGCGCGGGCTTCGGCGCCGGTGATCCATTGACTCGTACCGTCGGGCGCCGCGATGTGCCCGTCGAGTGTCTGGGCCAGTTTGAGAATGATGTGGGGCCGGCCCGTGGTGCGATGAGTGATGTAGGGCGCAAGTTGGTCTTGGACCGCGTTCGCCTCAACGCCGACCTCGACCTCGATGCCTGCGTCGCGCAACGCGGCGATGCCGCTGCCTGCCACCTGTGCATCCGGATCCTCGATCCCGATGATCACGCGCGCCACACCGGCGTCGATGATCGCCTGCGTGCAGGGCCCTGTTCGTCCCTGGTGATTGCAGGGCTCCAACGTGACGTACAGGGTTGCACCGTTGGCCAGGTCCCCCGCGGCGAGCAGCGCATCCCGCTCCGCGTGATTCCCGCCTGGTGCGTGGGTTGCTCCGTCGAATACCTCGCCGTACTCGGCCACCAGAACCGCACCGACCCACGGATTCGGCACCGCTCGCAATCGAGCGGTGGCGGCATTGGCGATAGCGCGCCGCATCAGCGACGAGTGGTACGCCGTGGCGGAAGAGAGATCGGCTTCAGTCATCCGTGCGGAGCGTTCGGATCCGATGGCTGTTCGGCGTGAGGGTGGGGATCGGTGTTGTCACGCATAAGTCGAACCGCATGCGGAATCACGTCTGCAACCGCATCGAAGGTCTCGACACATCCCTTGGTTGATCCGGGTGTGTTCACCACAAGCGCCTCACCAATCGTGCCGCAGATGCCGCGGCTCAGTCTTCCGAGAGGATTGACAAGTCTCATGGCTTCGGCGAGACCGGGCGCTTCGCGGTCGATCGCCGCGCGGGTGCCCTCCGGGGTCAGGTCCCGAGGCCCAAAGCCGGTTCCGCCGGTCGTAACGATCACGCCGTTGAAGTCCGCTGCCAGGCTCACGAGCGCGTCTCTCACTGGTTCCGTCCCATCTGGGATCACGGCGCGCTCCACGACGTGGAACCCGTTGGTGTTCAGGTGCGATTCGAGAATGGCACCTGAACGGTCCTCCCGCGCACCATGGATCACACCATCGGAGACCGTGAGGATCTTGGCCTTGACCACGCTGCCGTCGATCATTGTTTGGCTCGCTGATGGTGTCGGATGACCTCGTCAACGACGAACCGAAGGAACTTCTCGGAGAACGTCGGGTCAAGCCCCGCGTCCTGGGCGAGCTGGCGAAGATGTGCAATCTGGATGGCCTCGCGATCAGGGTCGGCAGGAGGCAGGCCCACAACGGCCTTGTGTTCCCCGACGCGCTTGGTGATCTTGAACCGTTCGGCCAGAAGGTGAATCAGCGCCGCGTCGATGTTGTCGATGCTGGCTCGGCAGTCTCGCAATACGGGGTCGTCATCCACGGCGCGAGTGTACTTCCCGCCACCGTGGGGTCGCGCGTCTCTGGATAGGAGGTTGCAACTTGTTAGTTGATGAGGCGCGACCCCAACGCTTGCGGGCCTAACGATCGTTCGGTAGGGTACGGGGGATGACGATGACACTGGACGAGACGCTCGCCGCGACGGACGGCCGCAGCCGGATCCTGCGGCGCGCAGCCGAGCTGTTTCTCACGCGTGGGTATGCGGAAACGTCGCTGCGGACGATCGCGGACGAGGTCGGGATACGGCCCGCATCGATCTACCACCACTTCGAGTCGAAGGACGCGCTCTTGGCGGAGATCCTCGACATCGGCATGGACGCGGTGTTCGCGGCATTCGACCAGGCCGAGGCGACGGCCAGCGACGCAGAACCGCGTGATCGGATCCTCGCTCACGTCGCCGGGCACCTCCGGGCACTGTTCGCTCATCACGCATTTACGGCCGCGCATGTGACCGTCTTTCCGTTCGTCCCTGCCTCGGTGCGGGACGAAGCAGTGGGCCGACGCGACGAATACGAATCGCGCTGGACAAGCATGCTCGCAACGGCGGTGCCCGGCATGGATGACGGCCGTCTCCGCGTCGCTCGCCTCGCGCTGTTCGGTGCCATGAACAGCACGGTGCAATGGTTTGATCCCGCAGAAGGCTCGCTCGATGAGCTCGCCACCACCATCGTTGATGCCCTTTGGTATGGGCTCGCCTCGACAACAGGAGCAGCACAATGAGGCAACTCCACACGTCCATCGATCCCACGTCTGACTTGTTCGAAACGAACGTCGATGCCTACCGCAAAGACCTCGCGTCACTGTCGGATCGGATGCAGTTCGCCGTCGATGGCGGCACAGGTCGGGCTCGATCGATCGAGCGTCACCACGGCCGGGGAAAGGTGATGACCCGCGATCGCATCGACATGGTGATCGACGAAGGCACACCGTTCATCGAACTATCGACCCTTGCTGGCTGGGATCAGGAGGACAACGCGTTCCCCAGTGCCGGCATCGTGACGGGTATTGGCCTTGTCCACGGTGTGCCCTGGATGTTCATCGCAAACGACGCCACCGTGAAGGGAGGCTCGCTCTTCCCCGCTGGCATCAAGAAGCACGTGCGC
>Ga0265303_10002532_pt1 | contig 11321 bp, 8 predicted proteins | sample Helome_2_FD_192494 | JGI IMG/M metagenome (GOLD analysis project Ga0265303, IMG submission 192494) | Marine sediment microbial communities from subtidal zone of North Sea - Hel_20160317 (Illumina Assembly) | ecosystem: Environmental > Aquatic > Marine > Subtidal zone > Sediment ...
ACCTTTTTTTGCAATGCCTGAGCTTGTTCTTGCGAAAAGTTCTCCTGGGCTTTCTCGATCAAGGTCAGGACATCGCCCATACCCAAAATGCGGGAGGCCATGCGATCTGGGAAAAAGGGCTCTAAGGCATCCAGCTTTTCGCCCACGCCCAAAAACTTAATAGGCTTGCCCGTTGCGGCACGAATCGACAGGACAGCCCCGCCACGGGCATCGCCCTCGACCTTGGTCAATATAACGCCAGTCAGTCCTAGTGTTTCATTAAAGCGTTCCGCGACAGAGACGGCTTCCTGGCCAGTCATCGAATCAGCTACCAACAGGATTTCCTGCGGTTGGACACCAGTTTGGATATCGACCAACTCCTGCATTAATTCTTCATCGATATGCAGACGACCGCCCGTATCCAGTAACACCACGTCGTAGCCATGCTCACGGGCACGGACGACGCCATCCTTACAGGTTTGCACCGCTTGCGCGTTAGGTTGTCCCTCGTTCGTCCCACGATGGACGGGGACATCCACATCGGTCCCTAGCGAGGCTAATTGATCGCCGGCCGCGGGGCGTCGGGGATCGGCTGCCACCAGCAGAACACGTTTTCCGTCCATCTTAAAATGGTGGGCAAGTTTGCCGGTGGTCGTTGTTTTTCCGGACCCTTGAAGTCCCACCATCATAATGACGGTAGGCGGTTGGGAAGACAGATGCAGGGCGCTTTGTTCGTGACCCAGGAGGTCACGGAGTTCTTCCCAGACGACCTTAACCACCTGATTTGCTGGCGTCAGGCTTTTCAGCACCTCCTGGCCGACGGCTTTCTCCCGAACCTTCTCAATAAAGTCTTTAACGATTTTAAAGTTGACGTCAGCTTCTAGTAGTGCCAACCGCACCTCTTTCAAAGCGTCGGTAATATTTTGTTCAGTTAACACGGCTTGGCCGCGTAACTGTTTGAAAACATTCTCGATTTTTTCTGTCAGTGTCGTAAACACGGAAGGCAGTCCTATAGTTAAAGAAGCTATTTTAAGCAAACTCAAGACAATAGTGAAGGCTCCTGTCCACTGTCAAGCAAGATAAGGGCAACAATAGAGAGGAAAAAATGAGTTTCAGAGGTCAAAAACCTTTGCAAAATCCTAGTAAATACGCCTCGTAGATTTATTAATGGGGATTTGGCAGCGCAGGAGGCAGGACGGATTGCAGGCTCAATGGGGTAACGCCTTTGACTACCGGAGTGGCATACTCGGCATCTTTATCGCCCTTGTCCCCTGTTGGCCGAGCGAGGTCGGCTGATTCGGTTTTTCCCTTGAATATGGCCTAGTAAGGATTGCCTATGCTTTCCCAAAAATAATAGGGAAGGAAATTTGAACATTTCGTTTTCACACCCCAAAGAATGGTTAGGTCGATTCCCTTTCCAAGGGGCTAGCTCTGGTTGTGGTGGAGCGGTATGATAAATATGTCTCACCGTGTTTCTTGAGCAGTGCTTGTGTACGGTCAACAATTCTATCCCCTCTGAAACTGGCTTCTTCTGTCCTTATTACGCATGTCTAAAAGTCTGAAGATTGTTCTTATTGTTGTCGTTGGGCTCGTTCTCCTCTACACGGTTCTTGGATTTTGGGCTGTGCCGTGGGCGATCACCAATAAACTTCCTCCCATGCTTACTGAAGAATTGAATCGGCCGGTGTCTATTCAGGAAGCTGCGTTTAATCCTTTTCTTTTTAAGCTGAAGGTCAAAGGCTTTGCTATTCAGGAGGCCGATGGTTCGCCTTTGGCAGGGTTTGATGAGTTGTTTGTGGATTTTGAAGCGTTGTCTTCCGTGAGTAAGCAGACCTATACCTTTGAGCAGATTCGGTTCTGGTTGCCCTACGGGCTGGCGATAGTCCGTCCCGATGGATCATTGAATCTGGCCGATTTGGGTAAGTTCTCTGATGGGGATAGTTCTGCTGCTGAGGATTCGATTCCCGATGCCTCCTCTGAGGAAGCCGCTGGATTGCCACCAGTCTATGTTGAGAATTTCGAGATCCACCAGGGAATGGTTGAATTTCGGGATATTTCTCGACCGACCCCATTTGTCGCACATATTGTGCCCATTAATTATACGTTCGAACACTTGAGCACGGAGAAAGGTCATGCCAATCCCTATTCCTTGTCTGCTGAGCGAGGTGAAGGTGAGAAAATAACCTGGGAAGGCACGTTGACGCTTGAACCTTTCGAATCAGAAGGGACTTTGGTCTTTGAAAATCTACGATTACGTAGACTCTGGGCCTATGTTCAGGATCGGTTTCAAGCTCAGATTCCTCAAGGATTTCTCACGGTGAAAGGACATTATCAATTATCGACGACAGACCGAGGGCTAGATGTCCTGGTCGACGGCGGGAATGTGACGGTTCGAGATTTACAGATTCAAGAAAAAGGTAAAAACGATCCCTTGATAACCATTCCCCTTTTGGAAGTCACGAATGTTTCCGTGGACGTCCTACAAAAAGATGTGAACATTCCCGCGGTAAAGGCACGGGATGCTCGATTTGTCGGATGGGTCAATGAAGATGGCACTATGAATTATCAAACGTTATTTGCACCCGTGGGAACTTCAACGGATTCTCCTGATACTGTGTCCCCACCTGCTGCTGAGCCCGAATCGGTAAATGCTGAAGCTCCGTGGACCGTGATGGTCGAGGATGTAGATTTGGATAATTTCACGATTGATGTGGAGGATCGCCAACCGACAACCCCGGCTCGCTTGTTGGTCGATGCGCTTCATTTTCACACCTCAAAGGTTTCATCAGCTTTGGATCAACCTCTACCACTTGATCTTTCCTTTCAGTTGAATCGGACAGGAAAAGTTGACCTGAAAGGATCTGTGGACATCGAGCCGTTGTCGGTCCAACTGGAGGTGTCGCTAGCCGGCATTGCGCTGAAGCCTTTCCAACCCTACCTATCGCCGTTTGTGCAATTTAATTTAGGTAGTGGCGCGCTGACGCTTATGGGGAAGACTCATTTTCAGAACGCCTCAAAAACGGAACCCATGGTGACGTATGCGGGCTCTATTGGTGTATCAAAATTGGCCTTAGTGGATCCGAAGAGTTCTCAATCATTTCTTCGATGGGACGCGTTGTCATTAAAAGGCCTATCGCTGAATGTTGAGCCAACATCAATAAAGTTACAAGAAGTTGCCCTCATTAAACCGGCAGTGGTGCTTTCGATTGACCAGGATGGAAGCTCCAATGTGAAACGTCTTCTCGCCCCACCTGGGGAGTCTAAGGAACAACCGACAGAAGATGAAAAACCTGCGACCGAGGAGACTTCTGCACCTCCACTCCCTGTTCAGGTTGATACGGTTCGGATTGATAATCTTCAACTACAACTGGCTGATCGGTCGATTACGCCTCATGTGGTAACAAAGGTCGAAGAATTTTCTGGAACAATTAAGGGGCTGTCTTCCAAGCAATTGGCCAAGGCGGATGTTGATCTTTCTGGAAAAGTCGATCGTTATGCGCCCTTTCGTATTCAGGGACAAATCAATCCTTTGAGCGAAGATGCCTATACGGATTTGAAGGTGTCATTTAAAAACCTGGCTCTGACGACAGTCTCGCCATACTCCGGAAAATTTGCTGGGTATCCTATCAAGAAAGGCAAGTTGTCATTGGATCTGGCTTATAAGCTTTCTAAAAATGAGCTGGTAGGGGAGAACAAGGTTTTGGTGGATCAAATTACGATGGGTAGTCAAGTCGAGAGCCCCGATGCCACCTCTTTGCCGATACCCCTTGCCTTGGCTATATTGAAGGATCGGAAGGGGCAAATTGATATTGATCTGCCTGTTCGAGGCAATCTCGATGATCCGGATTTTAGTTATGGAGGCATCATTTGGAAAGCCTTAGTGAATCTGATTGTAAAAGTGGCGACCTCACCGTTTTCAATTGTTGGGGGACTGGTAGGAGGCAACTCTGATGATCTTCAATTTGTGGCTTTCCCGGCTGGTAACGATAAATTATCGCCTGCTGAACAAGAAAAATTAGCTGCCTTGGGAAAAGCGTTAGCCGAACGACCGGGGTTACGGCTTGATATTACCGGTGCCGCCGATTCTGATGTGGACGGCAGGGCCTTGGCGGAGGCTAAACTTCTCACCCAATTGAAAAAGGCCAAATTTGTGCAACAGCCACCGTCTGGTGATCAAGCTTCTGTCTCGGTGGAATTATTAGAATTAACAAACGAGGAAGAAGCTGAATATCTCATGCAACTCTATGTGAAGAAATTCGGTGCATTACCGATATCCAAGGTCGAAGGAACGCCTAAGGCTCAGGAGGCTGGTTCTGAGGACAAATCTTCACAGGCCCTGACTGTCGCTGAAATGAAAGACAAACTTCTTAGTGGCATTTTTCTGAAAGAAGGCCAACTGCGTGTGCTGGCGCAACAACGAGCACAGCAGATTCGCGATTATTTGATTCAAGAAGGGAAGGTTCAGGGGAACCAGGTTTTCTTAGTCGAGGTCGCGATGAATCCAAGTACGGAAGAAGGGATGGTTCATAGTCCCTTAGCATTGACGGCTAATTGAGCCTCGTCCACTGAGATCGTCGGTTGCTTGCCGCTTCTTGGCTATTACAAACTGTATGCCGTCCAATGTATTTCCACTCCTCAATCTGTGGGAATGGTTGCCATGGTTAAGCGGTCTCTTTGCCCTTTTGTGGTTTCTTCATCTTTCTGTGCGCAATGCGTCCCTGGCTGACGTTGGGTTCTGTCTAGCCTTCGGTATGATGGTGCTGGCCTGTGGAGTCTTCAGCATAGGAGATCTTTCAAGACGAGTGCTGATTTCCGGAATGGGAATTCTGTATGCCGCGCGGCTTGGTCAACATCTGTTCAGCAATCGTGTTTGGAAAAAGCCAGAAGATCCTCGCTACCAGAAAATCCGTGCAGTGTTGGGTGGTTGGGGATCTATAGGGATGTTTTGCTATTTTCAACTTCAAGTGCCTGCCAGTCTGTTGTTTGCAGGACTGCTTTGTTGGGTGATGAATCATCCAACGGGTGGCATTAGCTGGTGGGATGGTCTTGGCATGATGATTTTTCTTATAGCTATCATTGGGGAAGCCTTGGCGGATCGCCAGCTTGAGTCGTTTCGTCAGAACCCTCTGAATAAGGGAAAGACATTGCAAGCGGGCCTGTGGCGCTATTCCCGCCATCCCAATTATTTTTTTGAGAGTTTGCATTGGTGGGCCTACGTTCCACTGGCTATTGGGCTCCCTTGGGCATGGGCATCGATTTTTTGGCCAATCCTCATGACTGTTTCGTTACTCTGGATCACTGGAATCCCTTGGGCGGAAAGGCAGGCTCTAGCGAGTCGCGGTGACAGCTATCGCGAGTATCAGCGTACGACCAGTGTGTTTTTCCCCTGGTTCCCACGAACCTCCGCGATACAATCGGAGACATAATCATGGCGTTACATCATCAGGCATGTTTTCATGTTTCTTTTCAAAGTTGGTTTTCCCGATGGGTGATGGTGGTGGGATTGATCCTCTTATTAAGTGGTTGTGCGTTTGTGCGAGGAGAAGTGGGAGAGCCGTTTTCCGAAGATCGTATTGTGGAATTGCAAAAAGGAAAAAGTACGCGGCAAGACGTCGCACAACGTTTTGGTGCTCCCGACGACATTGTCCAAGCCAATGGCTATGAAATTCTTCATTACCGGCGGTTCGACAGTAAGTTGGGATGGCTGCTGTTTTTTTCACGCGTAAATGTGGCCAGCGATAATTTGTGGGTCTTTTTGAACGAGGAAGGCATTGTCCAGGACGTAGTTTTTGGCAATCGTACCGATGAGTTAGCTTTCCAAATATGGCCATTTGGGGAATAAGACTAAGCAGATGGGAAAGATTTGGCTCTGGTGTATTGGAGTAGTGTTGATCTCACAATGGGGTAACGGGTGTGATTTTCGCCGCGTTGTCGTCAACGACCCGATCTCACCCGAAACGCTTCAACTGCTCAATCCTGGAGAAAACTCTCTAAACGATATCGTGCAGACATTGGGCGCTCCAGATGAAATTGATGCGAAGAACAGGGGAATGGTTCTTCGATACCGGTATGGCGATTCCAAAACAATGCGGATAAACTTTGGTTGGCTTTTCCGCATTTTTTTCCCCGTTGCTCCCCCCATGAATTTAGGGCGGGGGGATGGAGTTACTCAAGTACTTCACATTGCCATGAATGAAGCGGGCACCTTCGAACATTATTTTGTTCAAGATCCGCCTGCCCCCCCTCAGTTCTGGTTCTGGCCCTTTTAATCAAGACCTTCTAGCTTCCCTGGGACTCCGGGGTGCGAAAACGGTTAAAGATCAAATTCCAATTTTTTATGCCCTAAATGTTTCCGTATCTTAAAACGTTTCTCTCTATGAAGTTGCCATTGTTTGAGCGATTGATTTATTCGACAGTCGGCGAAGTTGTGCAATCAACATCAATCCTGGAACGGCAAGTATCGTGCATAAGATGAAAAATCCTGCCCAGCCTAACCAGGTGGCTAATAGACCGGTGACTGAGCCTGCCAATACACGAGGAATGCCCATGAAACTGCTCAGAAGGGCATATTGGGTGGCGGTAAAGCGTTTGTCCGTGAGGCTGGCCATGAAGGCGACAAATGCGGTCGTTCCCATACCTCCGGTGAGATTTTCAAACGCAATCACAGCTGTTAAGGTGGGGAGATGGTTTCCGACAATAGCCAAGACTGCAAACCCTGCCGTGGAAATCATTTGAAGGAGCCCAAAAATAAGAAGGGACGGAATAATACCCCAGCGATAGACCACCAAGCCTGCAAGCATGCCGCCGGTAATTAGGGCGGCAAAACCAAAGGTTTTGACGATGGCGGCGATTTGGGGTTTGGACACCTCTAGGTCCACCCAAAAAGGTGAGAGCATTTCTGAAGCCATACTGTCACCGATTTTGTACAGCAAAATGAACAGCAAGATCGACAGCCAGCCTGGACGCCGACAAAATTCTAAAAAGGGTCCCACGAAGGCTTCACGAAGTGATGCTGGCGGTGCCGTTTCGACAAGGGGTTCAGGTGCATATACCGTCGCTAGAATCCCGACTAACATAAACATTCCCAATATGAAATAGGCGGCGGGCCAAGACAAATACTCGGCTAAAACCAAAGCCAAGGCACCGGAAGTCAAGAGCCCAATTCGGTATCCATTGACGAAGACCGAAGAACCAATCCCCAACTCTTCATCTTTTAAATATTCGCGGCGGTAGGCATCCAGCACAATGTCTTGACTGGCACTCACAAACGCGATGAGAAGACATAATCCGGCAATGGCAGGTAAATGAACCGATGGTTGCGCAAAGGCCATGAAGGCAAGGGTGATCATGAGGGAAACTTGGGTGATGAGCATCCATCCTCGTCGGCGGCCTCCAAAAGGGGGAACGATGCGATCCATTAACGGAGCCCACAGAAATTTCAAGGTATAAGGAAGCCCGACGAGTCCGAAAAACCCGATCGTTGTCAAATCGAGACCTTCTTCCCGCATCCAAAATTTAAGGGTGGAACCTGTGAGCAAAAGCGGGAGGCCTGAAGAAAAACCGGTCAAGAGCATGACCAGCATTTTGGGGCCAAAGAGAAGGGTGAGGAAACTCCTCAGCCAAGAAGATGGCTGGTTTGGTGTGTTCATAGTCATGACCTTATCAAATAAATATCCTTAGGTCTTGTAAGGTCTGCCGTGATTCGGTCAATGTACGATGGCGAGAGTTAGCCATTGAGTGGGGTCTCAAACCTTTTCGAAATTGGAGCATTCAATATGACGAGGAGCATCGAATGTGATGGAATCGACCGGTTCAAACAATGAAGTTAAAACATGGCTTATATCGCAGATAGGGAAAATGATTGACGTTGTGATCAATCAGAAATCATGTGATGGAAGGTCTGAGCAAGTTGTGTGGAAAGGACGCGGCAAGGTGTTGAGATGTGTACAGGAAGGGGTGATATTGAAATTGAATGCTGGAGGAGCATCCTGGTGGAGTAGATTCTTGGGACCTTTGCATGTCGTGCCCCGTTGGATTCAAAAACCGTTATCGGTTCCCTATAGTGACTTGAGGATTGACCTGGATACGATATCGGGAAGGAAGTGGTTAGTGATTGACGCTGCAACCTGGAAACGGTCTCCAGAAGAATTAGCCGAGGGAAGGGGACCGAAGGTCAATCTCGAACAGCCAAAGGGAATAAAGGATTACTAAAGGAGATTAGTTGAGGCTTGGATCGATGGGCATGTGGGCATACATGCTATATTCATCTCCAAACGTTTGAAGAACATCAGCCCATAATCCTGATGCATGGTCTTCGAACACGATATTGGGTTTAGCCGGCATGATGAGCCAGGACCCGCTTTTCATTTCATTTTCCAATTGGCCCGGTCCCCAACCCGAATACCCCATAAAAGCACGGAAGGATTCTTCTTCGGCAGGAACCTCAAGGATGCGTTTGAGGGTATCCGTATTTCCTCCAACGTAGACACCCTCCAAAACGGCATGCGTATCTTCGACTTCCTCGTTGAGATGGTACAGCACGAGCAAGCTATCTTTTTGAACCGGTCCACCACAGAAGACGCGGTGCGGTTGGCCCTCCAGCACGGGCATGTGAGGCAGAACTTCGGTGATATTCATCTCGGTAGGCCGATTCAGAACAACACCTAAGGCACCTTCGGGACCATGTTCACAGAGCAGAATGACGGTCTGGCAGAAATTGGGGTCACGAAGCGCCGGGGTTGCAATGAGAACGACGCCTTTGCCAAGTGGAACATCCATTAGATAATCCTACCGCGCATCAGATAATCCTTCAAGAGGAAGTGACAGAGTGAGTGAAGTGAAAACATCGTAATAGATTCCTTTGGCAGGTGAGCCAAAATTCGAAAAAGTTCATGCCTCAACCCTGAGGAAGACGAACCCCTGCTTTGTGATCAATGTCGATAATCTTTAAATTCCGCATCCGTATCATCTAATTTCAAAAAGGTTCGCATCTGAGCCTTAAGGGTTTCCCTGGCGCTTTCGTCACCAAGATTTAACTGATATTCGTTAATCACCATCGTTTTGGTTCCCCCGGGACCAGCCCACTCATTCCAGCAGGTCTGACAAACCTTTTCCTTGACTTCTGCTTCGAGCTTTCCCATAAACAAGTTGTCGGTAATGGGATCACTATCCTTATCGCATTTGCGGCAATGAATTTGCGCCATTCTGCTCTCCTTTTGTAAGTTAAGGGACGAAAGTTCCTCAATTCGCAAGACGTTGCGAAGAGTAAAATCCTAGCACAGGAATCTGGAGTGAGAAAAGAAGGTGAAAACAATTTCAAGAAGATGGTTGACAATAACCCCAGGCGTACCTGTAATCGGCTAGTTTCACATGTGAATTTGGAGGCTGAGAATTATGCTGCTTGCATGCATTGATATCGGGACATTGACATGCCGATTATTGGTAGCAGACGTGAATCTGCCACATCAATTCAAGGAAATTGATGTTGATCGGCGAATCTTGCGGCTCGGCGAAGGTGTGGACCAGCACAAACGGCTATCGACTGAAGCCATGGATCGAGTGGTGGGGGCGCTTAAAGAATGGAGAGAGCAAACAGCGAAGTATCCCTTAGATGCCATGATAGTGGTGGCCACCAGTGCGGTGCGAGAATCAGATAATTGCCAAGAATTTCTTACGCAGGTTAAACGTGAGACCGGCTGGGAGGTGGAAATCTTAACGGGGGAAGAGGAAGCCCGGCGAACCTTGCTCGGGATTCGTTTTGGCTTGTCGGCGGCGATTACCGACTTTTTGGGGTTGGATATTGGCGGTGGCAGTACCGAATGTATCCTAGATCAAAAAGAGCAATCTCCCAAAGTGATATCGTTAGATCTCGGCGTCGTGCGATTATTGGAACGAGTATTCCATCACGATCCACCAACAGCCCAGGACCTTCAGAATGCTGAGATATGTATTGATGAACAATTAGCTAAAGTGGTGGAGGTCTTTGGGGAGATGCCAAATCTTCCCCTCGTCGGAACGGCAGGTACCATTACCACCCTTGCCGCGATGGCTCAACGTCTCAAACAGTATGACCGAACCCGAGTCCATAATTATGAACTCCCCCTCTCCACAGTCAAAAGCCTAGAGAAAGACCTCATTGCAAAAACTAGTTCAGAGCGTATAGATATGCCAGGCCTCGAACCAGGCCGCGAGTTTGTCATCGTGGCAGGAACGGTGATTCTTCTCCGCATTATGGAGACCTTCAATTTTAATACATGTCTCGTCAGTGACTTCGGCCTTCGCGAAGGAATCTTGGTGGACAAGGCAAGAAAACTATAGAAAAACCTGCAAGGAAAATTTGAAGAATTTTTTTTAACTTATTGTTGGGTGTACCAGCGGAAGCCGGCGGATTCTTTGAAGGCGGGTTGTTGCCCGATGCTCATGCCGCCCGGTTTTTCGACTAGCAACACTTTGAAGTCCCAGAGACCGAACCAGGCGGGGTCCAGGACATTGTGGTAGTGCAGTCCGGTGAGTTTCGGAAGTAGGTCGCCGAGTGCTGCTCCTAGTTCTTTTTCTGTGTAGGCGCGAACGGAAAATGGCTGTTCTAATTCACGGCAAATTCGTCGCAGGGTATAGGCGGCCCCCGTGCATAACACTTGAGTGTCCGGCTTCATGCCGAGGAGTTGGGGCAAGGTACAATATTGTTCTCGAAACCCGAGCCACTTGGCGGCATGGCGTAGATGGCTGAATTGCACTTCATATTCGGTGTGACCAGGCAATTTGACGGGAGACGGCCAATCCTCTTCGATGCCAAATTCGACCAGGATAGCGCGACCGCCTGGCTTAAGTACCCGCCAGACTTCCTGTAAAAATTGAATGGCGCCGTAATTGAAAATGATTTCGTCAGGAAATGGTGGATTGAGGGGCAGGCGCATGCGTCGAATGAGGTCCAAGGCTTCCTCATGTTGCGGGTTCTCACCTTTAAACATGAGAAGTTCATCACCCGTAAATTGAACCGGCGTCATATCGGCGAGATTTTCATTATCGATTAACAAATCGACGGAATGGTCGGCTAAAGGCATTCGTTCGGCATTAGCTTGAATTGCCGTTGCCGTCCACCCTGCCTTTCGAGCCAGCGACGTTTGGGATCCCAAGAACGGGCCAGTCAGATCGAGAAAGGTGTAATTGATATCTTTCCGTTCATCCGCAGAAAGTTCTCCTGCCAGTTCTTTCGAGACATATCCAAGGCCAGCACCTACTTCCACAATGCGTTTGGGCTTGGGAGAGAGCCACCCCATTTGCCGTAGAGTTTTGCCAAGTAACCGCCCATAGGTGAGGCCATTCATGGCTTCGCATGGTTCGCG
>Ga0265303_10002533_pt1 | contig 11319 bp, 5 predicted proteins | sample Helome_2_FD_192494 | JGI IMG/M metagenome (GOLD analysis project Ga0265303, IMG submission 192494) | Marine sediment microbial communities from subtidal zone of North Sea - Hel_20160317 (Illumina Assembly) | ecosystem: Environmental > Aquatic > Marine > Subtidal zone > Sediment ...
CCCAGATCGCACAATATTGCGTACTGATTTTCGCCTATACGGTGCCCGCAATCTTTATCTCCCTGAACCTGACGGGTAACCCGGTTCCACAGCTGGGCCTGGGCAGTAGCATGGCCGACGGCTCTGGCATAGCGCTATTGGACAAACTGGACATGATTGTGAATGACCTCGGCTTCGCCGCATACACGGCGCAGAAGAAGTCGACACTGGACATGTTCCTGCTGACCTTGTCGCTGATGATCGGAACGGCCGGCTTGCCGCACGTCATCATGCGTTTCTTCACGGTGCCCAAGGTAGCTGATGCACGTTCCTCAGCAGGTTGGGCGCTGGTGTTTATCGCTATCCTCTATACCACTGCACCTGCAGTGGGTGCAATGGCCCGCCTGAACCTGATGAATACCATCCAGACGGGTGAAGTTGGCAGTACAGATGGCAACCTGATCTATGCTGATCGTCCTGAGTGGTTCAAGAACTGGGAAATCACCGGTTTGTTGCAGTTTGAAGACAAGAATGGTGACGGCCGGATTCAGTACTACAATGACAAGGATGAGGCGTTTGCCGCAAAAGCTGCGAGTTTTGGCTGGCAGGGCAACGAGATGGTCAAGGTCGATCGGGACATCATGGTGCTGGCCAATCCGGAAATTGCCAATCTGCCCAAATGGGTGATCGCCCTGGTGGCCGCCGGTGGTCTGGCAGCAGCACTCTCAACCGCTGCCGGCTTGTTGTTGGCCATATCCACTGCCATTTCACATGACGTGATCAAGGGTATGATTTCGCCCGGTATTTCGGAGAAGAAAGAGCTGTTGGCAAGTCGTCTTGCCATGGCAGGTGCAATCGTTGTGGCAGGCTACCTGGGTATGAATCCACCCGGGTTTGCGGCACAGGTGGTGGCGCTGGCCTTCGGCCTGGCGGCATCGTCTATATTCCCCGCCCTGATGATGGGTATCTTTAACAAGAATATGGATGACAAGGGCGCTATCGTCGGTATGTTGGTGGGTCTGTTATCTACGTTGATCTACATATTCTGGTTCAAGGGATGGTTCTTTATTCCCGGAACAGCGATGGCAGCCAACACGGCGGATAACTGGTTCCTGGGTATTTCCCCCGAGTCATTTGGTGCAGTAGGTGCAATGCTTAACTTTGCATCCGCATATGTTGTTTCCAAGATTACGCCTCCACCTCCAGAGCATATCCAGCACCTGGTGGAAGATATACGCGTACCCATGGGTGCAGTCAAAACAGCAAGAGATCATTGATAGAAAGCTGTGAGCTTAAAAAGGGTCAGCACTCGTGCTGGCCCTTTTTTTTTGTGACAGAAGTTTTAGAATGACCCTATGAACAAAAACTTTAACGATGTAACTTTCGCGGCTGAATTCCTGCACACGGTTCAACCTTTCAATGCTTTGACAAGTGAGGACTTGCAATGGCTGGCCCAAAGGCTGGAAGTGAATTACTACCCGCAAGGGAAAGCCATTTTTTCATCCAAGCCTTCACCCGGTCTGGCGATCATTCGCAAGGGTGCGGCCAGGTTATTGGATAAAGATCATAAGTTTCTGGACAAACGTTCCGAGGGAGAAATTTTTGGACATGAAATCTATTTTCATGGTGAATTAGAGGACTATTTCGCCGAGGCTGAAGAAGACTGTCTGTTGTGGCATCTGAGTTTTGAGGATTTCCAGCAACTGCGCAATAAGCATCCTCTTATTGGCGAGTACTTCAGTAGTCACCTGAAGTCCCGTTTGGCTGCTGCGATCCAGGTAAAACACGCGGTCACACAGGTGCGAGGCCTTCTGAATCGTGAACCTGTACTGGTTGAGAGTGAGGTAGGTATTCGTCAGGCTGCACAGGAGATGAGTGCAGAAAATGTATCCAGCATCCTGGTTGTAAAAAGCGGGGAGTTATGCGGGATCGTCACGGACAAGGATCTGCGCAAGAGAGTGCTCGTAGAGGGGCTGGATTCCAGTTTACCGATCAAGAGCGTAATGACCACCAACCCCATGAGTATACCGGCAGATACGGATGTGGACTCGGCCTTGCTCACCATGATGCGGAAGAACTATCACCACCTGCCGGTTGTCGACGGGGTCAAACCCATCGGCTTGGTAACCGCTGGCGATATTCTGCGGTCCCAGTCCGAGCATCCATTGAGGCTGGTGCGTGATATTTATAAGAAGAACAGTATTGATGAATTACTGGTCCTGAGTCAGCGATTGCCTTCCTTGTATGAGCGTATGGTTAATCTTGGTCGTGGTGTCGGCCAGATCGGACGCATGGTCACCCACGTTACTGACGCGTTCACGGTCAGGTTGATTCAGCTCGCAGAGCAAAAGCTGGGGCCGCCTCCCATGGCTTTTGCATGGGTCGTATTTGGCTCGCAGGCGCGCGAGGAGCAAACTGCAAGGACCGATCAGGATAACGGAATTATTCTTGAGCGTGATGCTGATGAGGATGAAGGTCGGTATTTTTCAAAACTTTCCGAAATGGTATGTGATGGTTTAGATCAATTGGGTTACGTTTATTGTCCGGGTGAGGTCATGGCCCTGAATGTTAAGTGGCGGGTCTCACTGCCCGGGTGGAAGAGCTATTTTAACAAGTGGGTCGATGAACCGAACCCGAAATCGGTGATGCACAGCAGTATATTTTTTGATATCCGTTGCGTGCATGGTGAATCTACACTGGTGGACAGACTCCAGGAGCACGTTACTAAAATCACACGTGATAACAAAATTTTCCTGAGGTTTATGGCGAGTAATGCCTTGAGCCATCGACCACCATTGGGTTTTTTCCGCCGCTTTGTACAGGAGGATGATGGCACCCAAAGTGAGGGCTTGAATCTCAAACACCGCGGCATTGTGCCGATTATTGACCTGGTGAGGATACGCGCCCTGGAAGCCGGTATAAGCGAGTCAAATACTTTCCGGCGGATCGAAGCGGCGACAGCGGCCGGTGTGATGAATGAAAGAGATGCCAGCAGTCTGCGGGACGCCCTGATCCTGATAAACCGAATCCGCATATCTCACCAGTCAGCGCAGATGGCTCAAGGTGAAAAGCCCACTAACTTTGTGCCGCCGGAACAGCTCTCACCCTTGATGAGACGTAATCTGAAGGCAGCCTTCATGCTGGTCGTAGAAGCGCAAAACGCACTGGAACACCGGTACCAGGTTCACTGATGTTCAGGCGATGGCGCCTGGGCAGACGTTGCCGTGTTCTTGCCGGACAAAGCAGGCAAGCCAGCCTGGGGTCCTACGTTGAGGCGTGCGCCGGACTTAACATAGATAAACTCGTCAATACACCCCTGATCTCGGTCGATCTTGAATTGACCGGTCTTGACCCCAAACAAAACCAGATCATCGCCATTGGTTGGACACAGGTCGACCGGGGACGTATCCGTTTTGGTTCCAACCGGCATATCACGGTCAACGCGCAGCAATCGGTCGGACCCAGTGCCGCGATACACGAATTGATGGATAGCGATGTGGCCATGGGCGTCCCCCTGGAACTCGGGTTGCAGTCACTGTTCGAGGCCGCCGCTGGCCGTGTCTGGTTATTTCACCACGCAAGTCTTGATCTGGCTTTTCTGCAGCAGGCCTGTCTCGCCTGGGCCGGTGTTGCACCGCCGTTCGCTGTTTTGGATACGATGCATATGGAACTGGTGATGAGAAAGCGGCGTGATCACCCGCTTAAGCAGGGTGATTTACAGCTGGGTACGCTGCGCTCCCGTTACAACCTGCCGCGTTACACGGCACACAATGCCTTGATCGATGCCTGTGCAACGGCCGAGCTGATGCTGGCAATCGCATCGAGGATGGAGCCTTCGGGCTCGCTCGGGCTTAAACCCCATACGAGGTATTTTTAAGACACCCCTCACTAAAGTCGAATATTTTCAGTCCGTCATCGGGACTTAAAATAATCAATTGAATTTAGCGTAAAACAAAGGACGGCCTGAAGATGGATTACCAGACACTTTATCGTAACTCAATGGAAAACCCTGAAGAGTTTTGGGCCAAAGCAGCCTCTGAACTGGTTTGGACGAAACCCTGGGACAAGGTGATAGATAACTCGGATGCGCCTTATTACGAGTGGTTTGCAGGTGGCGAGATCAATACCTGTTATAACGCCCTTGACCGGCATTGCGAACAGGGCAGGGCCGGGCAGGCCGCCCTGATTTATGACAGCCCGGTCACATCACAGGTGCGTACATACACCTATGCCGAGCTGCGCGATGAAGTGGCAGTGTTTGCCAACGTATTGCAAAGACACGGGGTAGAGAAGGGTGACCGCGTTATCGTGTATATGCCCATGATCCCTGAAGCGGTCATCTCGGTTCTGGCCTGTGCCAGAATTGGTGCGATTCACTCGGTCGTATTTGGCGGCTTTGCTGCAAAGGAACTGGCAACCAGAGTTGTGGATGCCAGTCCGAAGCTGGTGATCAGTGCGAGCTGTGGCATTGAGGGAAAGAAAGTTATTCCCTATATACATTTATTGGATAAGGCACTGGAACTCGCCGGCGTCGAAAACCTGACACGAATCCTGGTTTCAAGACCGCAGTTACCGATTGAGAATTTACATCCATCGGCTGTTCTGTGGCAGGATGCGGTTGCCGAAGCACACGCAGTCGACTGTGTTCCGGTGAGCGCCACTGACCCGCTTTACATCCTCTACACATCCGGCACGACCGGTGAGCCCAAGGGCGTTGTCAGACCCAATGGTGGACATGCCGTTGCACTCAAGTGGAGCATGAAGAGTATCTACAACGTCGAGCCCGGTGATGTTTACTGGGCGGCATCTGATATTGGCTGGGTAGTCGGGCACTCTTATATTATTTACGCTCCATTACTACATGGCTGCACCACAATTTTGTATGAAGGTAAGCCGGTGGGCACACCTGACGCGGGTGCTTTTTGGCGCGTTATCGAACAGCACAAGGTCAATTGTTTGTTCACCGCACCAACCGCCTTCCGTGCCATCCGCCGGGAAGATCCGGACGGTGACTTACTCAGACAACACGATATCAGCAGCCTGAAAGCCCTTTACCTGGCAGGGGAGCGTTGTGATCCTGATACATTGCACTGGGCGGAAACGCAACTCCAGTTGCCGGTGATCGACCACTGGTGGCAAACCGAAAGTGGCTGGCCAATGGCGGCCAACCCGATGGGTGTGGAGCACTTACCGGTCAAGGCCGGTTCACCGACCGTTGCAGTGCCGGGTTATGACATCAGGGTTCTTGATGATGAGGGTATTGAAGTTCCGAGGGGCCAATCCGGCTACATCATGGTCAAACTGCCTTTGCCACCCGGCTGCCTGAATACGCTGTGGGGCAACCGGCAGCGATACCACGAAGCCTACCTCTCGCGATTTGAAGGTTATTACCTCACCGGTGACGCCGGTGTGATGGACGAGGAAGGATATCTGTGGGTGATGAGCCGGATTGACGATGTGATTAATGTTGCCGGTCACCGTCTTTCCACGGGTGCGCTGGAAGAGGCCCTGGCGTCCCACCCTGATGTTGCCGAATGTGCGGTCATTGGTGTTGCAGACAAACTTAAAGGCGAGATGCCATTGGGATTCGTGGTGCTCAACAGCGGCGCGAAAATTGATGAGTCCGAACTTAAGAAGAGCCTTATGCTTACGGTGCGCACGCAGGTAGGGCCGATCGCCACACCCAGGGATATTTATATTGTGCCGCGTCTGCCCAAGACCCGGTCAGGTAAAATTCTCAGGGGTACGATGCGTAATATTGCGGATCAAAATGAGTACAAAACGCCGGCTACCATTGATGATCCGCAAGTTTTGAATGAAATTGCATCAGCCTTGGGGTTGGGGGAATAAGTCAGGTTTATGAAACCAGGCCTTGTTTTTGAAACGTCACCCCTGAAGTGACATTTCGAATATTGGTCGGCCTGGCGAGATTTACTCGGCGCATCCCTGCGCCTCTCCCTGTGGGCTCCTCGCTATGCTCGTCATTCGAAATTCACTCCCGGTGAATTTGTGAATCACGGGTAAATTCCAATCTGGGTCGCCCAATTGATATTAAAAAAAGCCGTATCAGCTTGAGTGAATACGGCTTTTTTTAATATCAATTGGTCGGGATGGCGAGATTTGAACTCACGACCCCCACGTCCCGAACGTGGTGCTCTACCAGGCTGAGCTACACCCCGACTATGGCGCGTATTCTAACCGTGCCGAGCACGCTTTGAAAGACTCAGTCGGTGTTAATCGTCTTGTCGTGTAAAACTTTATTCAGATGCTTAAAAAGGAAAACAGACCAGTCAACAATCACATACAGAGACAAACTATAAATCGCTGTACATCCAATCATAAAAACATGTTCAATTGTTAAGATTTTGTAATAAATCCTTGCTACAATCGCACCGATCATTACGAGAGTAATGTGATGCTTTACAGGTGGACAACTCTTACAGGTGGACAACTCAATGTATAAAAGAATCAGAAACTCATTTGCTTTCCTGATATTTCTATGTGTTCTAACGATACCAATGGCTGCTTTGGCGCAGCAGACGACTTCCTCATTGAGGGTGAATGTATCTACCCCGAATGGGTTGCCGTCAACTGACGCTGCTGTAACGGTTACCGACACACGTACCGGCAGCACACGCTCAAGCAATGTAACCTCTGCAGGCTCAACGACCCTCACCGGCCTGCGTATTGGTGGACCGTACACGGTTAAAGCCAGTGCGATAGGTTATTCAGACCAGACGGTAACCGACGTTTTTGTACGTCTGGGTGACACTTTTGTGTTGCCAATGACTCTGGGGCTGAGCGATATGGAAGAGGTTATTGTCACTTCTGCTGCAGTGCAAACAGAGGTGGTTGCTTTAGGCCCTGCATCTACCTACAACATCGAGGATTTGCAGGATGCACCAGCAATTGCCCGTGATCTCCGCGAAGTCATTCGTTTTGATCCGCGTATTTACATAGATAACGCCTTTGCAGGTGCTATTCAGTGTGCAGGTGCGAACTCACGTTTCAACAGCTTAACGGTTGATGGTGTGAGAATGAATGATAACTTTGGATTGAATAGCAATGGTTATCCCACCGAAAGACAGCCTTTCCCCTACGCTGCTATCCAGCAGGTTTCAGTAGAGCTGGCACCGTTTGATGTTCAGTATGGTGGTTTTACCGGTTGTAATATCAATGCGGTTACCAAATCCGGTGGGAATGAATTCTTTGGCTCGGCATTTTTTGACTACACCAATGATTCCATGAGAGGTGACAAGCTCCAGGGTGATGATATCGATAATGGAAGTTTTGACGAAAAGCGTTATGGCGCGACCTTCGGTGGTCCGATCATCAAAGATAAACTGTTCTTCTTCCTGGCTTATGAAAAGCTCGATGGCGTACAACAGTTTAATCGTGGCGGTGCCGATTCTGGTGCCGCTGATACAGTCAATGGTGCCAACGTAGCCCAGCTCAACGAAATCGCTGAGATCGCCCAAAGTGTCTATGGTTATGATGCCGGCGGATTCCCTGCATCGCTACCTGTCGATGATGAGAAAATCGTTGCAAAACTGGATTGGCAAATCAATGACAACCACCGTGCTGCGTTTACCTATAACTACAATGACGGTTTCAGTCTGTCGCAAAGTGATAGCGGGTCTTCAAGACTCTCATTCTCCAACCACTACTATCAACGTGGTGCTACGCTGAACGCCTACACCCTGCAATTTTTCTCTGACTGGAATGACCAATTCTCTACGGAAGTTCGTGCCGGTCACTTTAAGCTTGAAAATCTCCAGCAAAATATCGGTGAACCGGGTTTTGGTGAAGTGCAGGTTCGTACCTATAACAATGGCAGCAATGCCACCGTCTACCTGGGTGTGGATGATTCACGCCAGTCCAATGAGCTTGACTATGAAACCGATAATTACAAATTTGCCGGTAAATACGTCACCGGCAACCACGTGATTACCGGCGGTTATGAACGTGACGAACTGGATATCTTTAACCTGTTCATCCAGGAGACCGAAGGCGAATACCGTTTTGATAGCAATTGCGGTAATGACAATCCGAATGGTTGTATTGACAGCTTCAGAAACGGATTCCTCAGCTCCAGAGACGATATCATTTATGAAAATGCCCGACCGAACAACAATCCGGCGGATGGTGCAGCCGTATGGTCGTATAAGATCAATACGGTTTACGCACAGGACGAGTTGACTTTTCACGGCGGCGACATGGTTCTCGTAGCCGGTCTGCGCTACGAGTGGTATACCAGTAATGATCTGCCAACTGCAAATGCAGGTTTTATTGAGCGTAATGGCTTCACCAACGCATCCAATTTCGATGGCATGTCTTTATTGCAACCACGTATTGGTTTTAACTGGGATGTCAATGGCCGCACCAGTGTCCGTGCAGGTTTTGGTCTTTACGGTGGCGGAAACCCGAATGTCTGGTTGTCCAATAATTTCTCGAATAATGGCGTAACCCTGATTGAAGTCCAGGAAGATGTCATTGACGCAAACAATGGCGGCGACGATCCCCGTACCTGGGACTTTGACAGCATCAGCTGGACCGGTGAAGGCCGTCCCATCTGGGATGTTCCCCAGGACATGTTTGATGCTGTCGCCTCCGGTAATGTCGATGGAAACGTTGATGCCATTGACCCGGATTTCAAATTGCCCAGTAATTGGAAATTCAATTTGGGTGTGACCTATGACCTGGACCTGGGCAAATTGGGTGATGGTTATATTCTGAACAGTGATTTGCTCTATACCACGGCTAACGATTCAGCCATCGTGGTGCGCCCCAGCCTGGAGAATATTGGAACTGCACCGGACGGTCGTCCGGTCTATCTCAGTACTCGAGGTTTCCTGAGCGATACGGTTTTAACCAATGTCAAAGGCAAGGATGCCAGTGCATTCAACTGGTCAATTGGCCTGAACAAAGCCTATGAGAGTGGTTGGGACTGGTCGCTGGGGTACTCTTATACCAAGTCCAAGGATGTGAGTCCGATGACGAGTTCCACCTCCAACTCTAACTATGGAAATATTGCGGTATCTGACCCGAACAATCCGGGTGTGGCGCTTTCCAATTACATGATTCCACATCGCTTCACAGCACGTCTTTCTTTTGAAGCTTACTGGTGGGGTGATAACCGCACAAAGATTTCCATGTACGGTTCTGCAAACCAGGGTCGTCCTTACTCCTATACATTTAGCAGGAACGATGGCGATGTATTTGGTGATCTTCGGGACAACCGTCATCTTCTTTACGTACCCGATGGCCCCAATGACCCGAATGTTGTTTACACGGATGATTTTGACCAGCAAGCCTTCTTTGACTTCATTGACAGGGCTGGCCTGAAGCCGGGGATACAAAAACGTAATGACCATCAGAGTAGCTGGTGGGGAACTCTGGATCTGCGCTTTGAACAGGAATTTCCCGGGTTCCGTAAGGGTGACAAGTTCCACGCTTATGTTGTCATCTCGAACTTCTGCAATATGCTCAACGATGACTGGTGTGTTTTAGAAGAAGTGGGTTTCCCTCGCACCGAAGACGTGGTGGAATTTAGTAGGGATGGTATTGTAGATGGCAAATACGTGTACGACTCATTTTCCGAACCAGGTGGAGAAAGCCGATCTGTAGGTGCATCCCTGTGGGAAATGCTGATCGGAATTAAATACTCTTTCTGATCTGATTTATACTTGGGGGAGTGATCGGGAGGCCAGCTTTAAGCTGGCCTCTCTTTTTTCATAATTGCCTTGGGCGAGACCCCGGGGCATAGTGTTACATCCGGTTTATATCCGGAGTGATTATTGTCTTTTAAGTAAACGGAGTTTGCCTTGTCTGCTGAACCTATTAGTGCCCGAATCTATCCGGCCGGAATTTTGACCATGCTAAGCCGCTTGGAAGTTGAACGTTTGCATGATGCCAGTCGTGGAGCTTTAGGCGAGTTATTGCGCCGTTGTGCACTGGCAGTGCTCAATAGCGGCAATGAAGGTGACGATGCCGAAGAAATGCTAAAACTCCACAGGGACTTCGAGATAGAAATCCAGCAGGTCAACCGGGGTATACGGTTGGAACTGAGCAATGCTCCGGGCTCTGCCTTTGTCGATGGCATCATGGTCCAGGGCGTGCGTGAACTGCTCTCCGCGGTGATTCGTGACCTGGTTTATTTTGATACAGAAATCAGCGGTCGTTCATCCACCGACCTTGAAAGCCAGGAAGGTATTACCAACGCGGTTTTTGAAATTTTGCGTAATGCAAAAACCATGAATCCTGCACGGGAGCCGGATATGGTTGTGTTTTGGGGCGGGCATGCCATTGAACGTCTTGAATACGACTATACAAAGAAGGTGGGTTATGAAACCGGTTTGCGCAAGCTGAACATATGCACGGGTTGCGGACCGGGGGCAATGAAAGGCCCCATGAAAGGTGCAGCCATCGCTCATGCCAAACAGCGTGTTTCAGGCGGCAGCTATATTGGCATATCTGAACCGGGTATCATTGCTGCTGAATCGCCAAACCCCATAGTCAATCAGCTGGTTATCATGCCGGATATTGAAAAGCGCCTGGAAGCGTTTGTGCGTCTGGGCCATGGTTTTGTTGTTTTTCCCGGTGGGGTTGGCACCGCGGAGGAAATACTTTTTCTGTTGGGTGTTTTGCTAAACCCGGCCAACGAAGGTATGCCATTTCCATTTATACTCACCGGTCCTGCTGAATCTGCCGCGTATTTTGAGCAGATTGATGCGTTTATTGGACTGACCCTTGGAGAGGAAACACAGGCGAAATACCAGATTATTGTCAATGACCCTGAAAAAGTTGCCCAGGCCATGACGTCAGGTTTGATTCAGGTGAGAAACTACCGCAGGCAACACAAGGATGCCTACTATTTCAATTGGTTGTTGCAGATTCAACCTGAATTCCAGCAACCGTTTGACCCTGATCACGAAAATATGGCGGACTTGCACCTGCATCGTGATCAGCCTAAGCATTTATTGGCAGCGAATCTTCGGCGGGCGTTTTCAGGAATTGTCGCAGGCAATGTAAAACCGGAAACGATAAAATCAGTTCGTAAAATGGGTCCGTTCAAGATCAATGGTGAAAAAGAAATCATGCAGGCTCTGGATGCATTACTGGCATCGTTTATAAAACAGCGCCGCATGAAATTGCCTGGTATGACTTATAGTCCCTGTTACCAAATAGTGTCTTAGAATAGTTTTAGGCTCTACCGAATAAGTGTCGTCTATGACCAGTCTGGAAACATGTAAAACCTTCGGCCGCTGGCCGGATATGAATGAGGATTTCGCAATGATCAAGATCAACAGGCATTTTCCCGCCCTATTGCTTCTTTTAGTA
>Ga0265303_10002534_pt1 | contig 11315 bp, 11 predicted proteins | sample Helome_2_FD_192494 | JGI IMG/M metagenome (GOLD analysis project Ga0265303, IMG submission 192494) | Marine sediment microbial communities from subtidal zone of North Sea - Hel_20160317 (Illumina Assembly) | ecosystem: Environmental > Aquatic > Marine > Subtidal zone > Sediment ...
GGGGATGACGGAGTAAAGGCGCGGGGATGATGGTGGAGGGATTGCCGGGGAGATTCCCGCTTTCGCGCGGTTCGACGTATCGGGAATGACGGAGGGGGTGCGGGGGTGACGGAGCCTGAGATCGTGAATACGAAATATAACCGGCTACAAATAAACCCTCCTCCCCCCTTCCCCCGCCTGGTTATAATGCCCGCCATGGCAACTGGCATATCCCGATACGCGTCGATCGCGGCGATGGTCGTATCCGCGTCGCTCTGGGCCTGCGCGGCGCTCGCGGCCGCCGAGTGCGGCGGCGGCGAAGTCCAGCACGCCCACGCGATCGCGATGCACGGCGAACCCAAATACGCCGAGGGCTTCCCCCACTTCGACTACGTCAACCCGGATGCGCCGAAGGGCGGCTCGCTGCGCCGCGGCGCGCGCGGCACCTTCGACAGCTTCAATCCCTTCATCCCCAAGGGCAACGCGGTCTCGACCGGGTCGATCGAATCGCTGCTGGTCGGCAACGAGGACGAGCCGCTGTCGCTCTACGGGCTCATCGCCGAGCGCGTCGAGTGGCCCGGCGACCGTTCCTGGGCCGTCTTCACGCTGCGCGATATCGCGCGCTGGCACGACGGCGTGCCGATCACTGCCGACGACGTGCTCTGGTCGTTCGAGACGCTCACGACGCAGGGCTCGCCGCAGTACCGCTTCATTTACCGCGGCGTGTCGGCGGTGGAAAAGCTCGATGAGCGCCGCGTCAAATTCAACTTTTCCGACGCCAGCAACCGCGAGCTGCCGCTGATCGTCGGGCAGATGCCGATCCTGCCGAAGCATTACTGGGAAACCCGCGATTTCGCAAAGACCACGCTAGAGCCGCCGCTCGGCAGCGGCCCCTACCGGGTCGGGCGCTTCGAGGCCGGGCGCTTCGTCGAGCTGGAGCGGGTCGAAGATTACTGGGGGCGCGATCTGCCGGTCAACGTCGGCCACAATAATCTCGACCTGCTGCGCACCGACTATTTCCGCGACGACACCGCGATCCGCCTGGCGCTGAAATCCGGCGACCTCGATTTGCGCCTGGAAAACCAGGCCAAGGCCTGGGCGCTCGATTACGACGTGCCGGCGGTGGCGAAAGGCTGGCTCAACAAGGAGAGCGTCGAGCACCGTCAGCCGACCGGCATGCAGGCCTTCGTGCTCAACACCCGGCGCGAAATCTTCAGGGACCCGAAGGTGCGCGAGGCGCTCGCCTACGCCTTCGATTACGAGTGGACCAACCGCAACCTGTTCTTCGGCGAATACACCCGCACGCGGAGTTATTTTTCCAACTCGGAGCTCGCCTCGCGCGGGCTGCCCGAGGGCCTCGAGCGCGAAATTCTCGAGCGCTACCGCGGCCGCGTGCCGCCGCGGGTGTTCACCGAGGAATACCGCCCGCCGTCGACCGACGGTAGCGGCTGGCCGCGCGACAACCTGCGCAGCGCGTTCCGCCTGCTGGCCGAGGCCGGCTGGGAAGTAGTCGACGACCGCCTGATCCACACCGAGAGCGGGCGCCCGTTTCGCTTCCAGTTCCTGCTGGTCTCCCCCGACTTCGAGCGCGTGGTGCTGCCGATGATCCGCAACCTCAAACGCCTCGGCATCGACGCCAGCGCGCGCGTGGTCGACTCGAGCCAGTACGTCAACCGCCTGCGCAGCTTCGACTATGACAGCTTCGTCTTCGTCTGGGGGCAGGCGGAATCCCCCGGCAACGAACAGCGCGTATTCTGGAGCAGCGCCGCCGCCGACCAGCCCGACAGTCGCAACTTCGCCGGCATCCGCGACCCGGTGGTCGACGAGCTGATCGAGGGCATGATCGAGGTCTGCACGCGCGAGGAGCTCATCGCCTGGACTCGCGCTCTCGACCGGGTGCTGCTGTGGGGTTTTTACGTGATCCCGAACTGGCACCTGCGCTCGGACCGCGTGCTCTACTGGGACAAGTACGCACGCCCGCAGATGCCGGTCAAGTCCGGCGTCAACACGGGCCTGTGGTGGTATGATGCCGAGCGCGCCGCAACGCTCGCGCGCGTCATCGACAATCTCGAGCTCGGAGAGACGCCGCAAACCGACACGCCCGGCTGGGGCACGATCGCGGCCTGGCTGCTCGCAGGCCTCGCCGCCGTGATCCTGCTGCTGCGCCGCGCCATGCGGGCGAAAACATGACCAGGAGGAACTGATGGGCGCCTATATCGTTCGCCGACTTTTGCTGATAATCCCGACGCTGATCGCGATCATGGTGATCAATTTCATCATCATCCAGGTCGCGCCGGGCGGGCCGGTGGAGCAGATCATCGCCGATCTGACCGGCACCGGCGCCGACATCACCGGGCGCGTGACCCGCACCGACGTCGGCGAAACCCTGCAGTCGGCCGCCGCCGACGCCGACGCCACTGGCGGCTACCGCGGCGCGCAGGGGCTCGACCCCGAGTTCATCAAGGAACTCGAGCAGCGCTTCGGTTTCGACAAGCCGCTGCACGAGCGCTTCTTCGAGATGATGGGCAACTACCTGCGCTTCGATTTCGGCGACAGCTTCTTCCGCGACCGCTCGGTGGTCGACCTGGTGCTCGACAAGATGCCGGTGTCGATCTCGCTCGGGATCTGGACCACGCTGCTGGTGTACCTGATCTCGATCCCGCTCGGTATCGCCAAGGCGATGCGCGACGGCAGCCGCTTCGACTGGTGGACCAGCGTCGTGGTCGTGATCAGCTCGGCGATCCCGAGCTTCCTGTTCGCGATCTTCCTGCTGGTGATCTTCGCCGGCGGCAGTTATCTCGACTGGTTCCCGCTGCGCGGGCTGGTGTCCGACAACTGGGCCGAGCTGTCGTGGCCGGACCGCATCCGCGATTACCTGTGGCACATTACCCTGCCGGTGATCGCGATGACCATCGGCGGCTTCGCCACGCTGACGATGCTGACCAAGAACTCGTTCATGGACCAGATCGGCCAGCAGTACGTGCTGACCGCGCGCGCCAAGGGGTTGTCCGAGCGCCGCGTCATGTACGGCCACGTGTTCCGCAACGCGATGCTGATCGTCGTCGCCGGCTTCCCGTCGGCCTTCGTCGGCATGCTGTTCACCGGCTCGGTGCTGATCGAAATCATCTTTTCGCTCGACGGCCTCGGCCTGCTCGGCTTCGAGGCCGCGTTCAATCGCGATTACCCGGTCATCTTCGGCACGCTGTTCTTTTTCTCGCTGCTGGGGCTGGTGATGACGCTCATCGGTGACCTGATGTACACCATCATCGATCCGCGCATCGACTTCGAGACGAGGGGCCGCTAATGGTGGAGCCACCCGTTCAGCACCGCTTTCTCGGCCAGCCGATCACGCCGCTGACTTACCGGCGGCTGCAGAACTTCCGCGCCAACCGCCGCGGCTGGTGGTCGCTGTGGATCTTCGCGGTGCTGTTCGTGGTCACGCTGTTCGCCGAGTTCGTCGCCAACGACAAGCCGATCCTGGTCTACTACGACGGCGGCTTTTACGCGCCGATCTTCAAGACTTACCCGGAAACCGTGTTCGGCGGCGAATTCCTGACCGAGGCCGACTACCGCGACCCGTTCGTGGCCAGGCTGATCGACGACAAGGGCTGGATGGTCTGGCCGCTGGTGCCCTACGACCACCGCACCGTATCCTGGAACCTGGCGGTGCCGGCGCCGGCGCCGCCCGACGACCTGCACTGGCTCGGCACCGACGACCAGGCACGCGACGTGGTCGCGCGGCTGATCTACGGCTTTCGCATCTCGGTGCTGTTCGGCTTCACGCTGACCATCATCAGCGCGCTCGTCGGTGTCGCCGCCGGCGCCACGCAGGGTTATTTCGGCGGCTGGCTGGATTTGCTGTTCCAGCGCTTCATCGAGGTCTGGGCGGGCTTGCCGATCCTGTATATTTTGATCATCCTCGCCAGCATCGTCGAGCCCAACTTCTGGTGGCTGTTAGGCGTGCTGCTGCTGTTTTCGTGGATGGGTTTCGTCGGCGTGGTGCGCGCCGAGTTCCTGCGCGCGCGCAACTTCGAGTACGTGCGCGCGGCGCGCGCGCTCGGCGTGTCCGACCGAGTAATCATGTTCAAGCACGTGCTACCGAACGCGATGGTGGCGACGCTGACCTTCATTCCGTTCACGCTGGCCGGCTCGGTCACGGTGCTGACCTCGCTCGACTTCCTCGGCATCGGCCTGCCGCCGGGTTCCGCTTCCCTGGGTGAATTGCTGGCGCAGGGCAAGGCCAACCTGCAGGCGCCGTGGCTCGGGCTCACCGGGTTCTTCGTCATCGGCGCGATGCTGAGCCTGCTGATCTTCATCGGCGAGGCGGTGCGCGACGCCTTCGACCCGCGCAAGACGATCGGATGAGCAGCCTGCTACATATCGAGGACCTGTCGGTGCACTTCGATACGCCGTCCGGCGAAGTGGTCGCGGTCGACCGCGTGTCCATCGACGTCGACAAGGGCGAGACCGTGGCACTGGTCGGCGAGAGCGGTTCGGGCAAGTCGGTGACCGCGCTGTCAGTGATGCAACTGCTGCCCTACCCGCGCGCGCGCCACCCGAACGGCAGCATCCGCTTCGAGGGCGAGGAAATAATCGGCGCCAGTCCGGCCGTCTTGCGGCGCATCCGCGGCGACCAGGTCGGCATGATCTTCCAGGAGCCGATGACGTCGCTGAACCCGCTGCACACGGTGCACAAGCAGATCCGCGAGACGCTGATCCTGCACAAGGGCATGAGCGAACAGGAAGCACGGGCGCGCACGCTGGAGCTGCTCGACATGGTGCACATCCGCGAGCCGGAAAAGCGCCTCGACAGTTACCCGCACCAGCTCTCCGGCGGCCAGCGCCAGCGGGTCATGATCGCGATGGCGCTGGCCAACGAGCCCGACCTGCTGATCGCCGACGAGCCCACCACCGCGGTCGACGTCACCACGCAGGCGCAGATCCTGAAGCTGCTCGAGGAATTGCAAAACGAGATGCACATGGCGGTGCTGCTGATCACGCACGATCTCGGCATCGTCGAGAAGGTCAGCGACCGCGTCTACGTGATGCAGCAGGGGCGTATCGTCGAGCAGGGCCCGACGCAAACGGTCTACGCCAGCCCGCGCGAGGCCTATACCGTCGACCTGCTTTCGGCCGAGCCGGCGCAAAAGCCGCCGGTCGATCTCTCCGCCAGCCCGACCGTGCTCGAGGCCGAGCACATCCGCGTCTGGTTCCCGGTGCGCAAGGGCATCCTGCGCCGCACCGTGGATCACATCAAGGCTGCCGACGACATCAGCTTCAGCCTGCGCGCCGGCGAGACCGTCGGTGTGGTCGGCGAGAGCGGTTCGGGCAAGACCACGCTCGCGCTCGGGCTGCTGCGGCTGGAGCGGGCGCAGGGGCGCATCGCCTTCGGCGGCACCGAGATCCAGGACCTGCGCGGCGAGGAGTTGAAGCCGATTCGCCGCCAGATGCAGGTCGTGTTCCAGGACCCGTACGGCTCGCTGAGCCCGCGGCTGTCGATCCACCAGATCGTCGAGGAAGGGTTGGTCGCGCACGCGATCGGCGACGAGGAGACGCGCGCGCAAATGGTGATCGACGCGCTCGACGAGGTCGGCATCGACCCGGCCAGCCGCTTCCGCTACCCGCACGAATTCTCCGGCGGCCAGCGCCAGCGCATCGCGATCGCGCGCGCGATGATCATGAAACCGCGCCTGGTGCTGCTCGACGAGCCCACCTCGGCGCTGGATCGTTCGGTGCAGGTGCAGATCGTCGATTTGCTGCTGAAACTGCAGGCCGAGCACGAGCTGGCGTACCTGTTCATCAGCCACGATCTCAAGATCGTGCGCGCGCTGTCCGACCAGCTGATCGTGCTGCGCAACGGTGTCGTGGTCGAACAGGGGGAAGCCGAGCGGGTATTCGGCGCGCCCGAGGACCCTTACACGCGCGCGCTGATCTCGGCCGCGTTCGAGTTCGAGCTCGAGGACGAATCCATCCTGGAGCAGTGATAAGGGTTGGCTATCTGAAATTATCTTGGCCGGGATAGCGCCGGGTCGAACTAGCGAGCAGCCGCCAACCCCTGCTGTACCGCCTCCCGTTCAAGGATTGCCTGCGCCCAACGCAGGACATGCGTGTACGAAGCCGTGTCCAGAAACTCCTCCGCGTCATAAACGTCGCCCATCGCCAGGCGCCCGTACCAGCACCAGATCGCGATGTCGGCAATCGAATAGCCGCTGGCGCACATGTATTCGCGCTCGGCCAGGTGACGATCCAGCACATCCAGTTGACGCTTGGTTTCCATGGCATAGCGATTGATCGGGTATTCCATCGGGTAAGGTGCGTAGCGGTAGAAATGGCCGAAGCCACCGCCGAGGAAAGACGCGCTGCTCTCCTGCCAGAATAGCCAGGACAGGCATTCCGTGCGGTTGGCCACGTCCCCGGGAAGCAGCGCACTAAATTTTTCCGCCAGGTAGAACAGAATCGCGCAGGATTCGAACACCGATTGCGCGGGTGATTTGGACTGGTCGAGTAACACCGGGATTTTCGAATTCGGGTTGAGCTTGACGAAGTCGGAGCCGAATTGCTCGCCATCGCCAATCTTGATGGTGTGCAGGTCGTAGGCGGCGTCCGTCTTGCCCATTGCCAGTAGCTCTTCCAGCATTACCGTGATCTTGATGCCATTGGGCGTTCCGAGCGAGTAGAGTTGCAAGGGCGCGTCGCCTACCGGCAGCACTTTCTCATGGGTGGGCCCGGCGATCGGCCGGTTGACGCCGGCCCATTTGCCGCCGCTTTCACTGTCCCAGGTCCAGACTTGGGGTGGGGTGTATTCGTTGTCGTTCATTTCGTGGCTCTCGGGTAGGTATGGATTTCACTGGTTAGTAATACGATCAGCCGCTGCTGGTAGATCGCTGCGAACCGCCAGTCGAGACAGCAGTTCGGTAATTCGGAGGACATTATACCTGCTTAACGGTGATTACCGGACTGCCTGCCCTGCTGCGCTGGAGATCTGTACGCAGTTTAGCCAATCACCGATAAGGAAGTTGAATTAAGTCTACTGTACCGGGAATTGCGAAGCTTCCTGGCGCTCGATGCTGCTGACCTTCAACGCCATGTTCTGACTGTTCGAATTGCCGGGTGATCAGGGGAGTCAGGAAACAGCCCGTGAACAGGCGCCCATACAACTGGAAATGAAGGTTTGATTGACTGCTATCAATTCCGCTTCTTTAATTTCGATTAGATTGTTCGTTCTTATCGATTGATTGCCGGAGTCCGCATGCACCTGAAAGAGATTTACGAAAAGAAGATGCAACCCCGGCTCGACGAACTAAAGGAAGAGATCGACGAGCTCAGACAAAAGGCCGGCGAAGCTGAAACCAACCTCGAGCTCGAATACTACACGCTGCTCGACGAGGCGCAGGTCGAGCTCGAGACAGCCAGTCAAAAGTTCCAACTGCTGATCCAGGCCAACGAAGACGACTGGGAAGATTTCAAATCCGAGTTCGAGACGACCTGGGAATCGCTGCGCGAACTGGTCAAATCGGTAACATCACCCTGAAGCGGCCAGGCAGCGGCCCTGTTTCCATCTGCCGGGGAGTAATCCATGGAGTTTAGAGACTACTACGACATTCTCGAGGTAACGCGGCAAGCCACCGCGGACGAAATCAAGCGGGCCTACCGCAAATTGGCGCGCAAGTTTCATCCCGACATCAGCAAGGAGCCAAACGCCGAGGAACGCTTCAAGCAGGTCGGTGAAGCCTACGAAGTGCTCAAGGACGCCGAAAAACGCGCGGCTTACGACCAGCTGGGCGAAAACTGGCAAGCCGGCCAGGATTTCCGTCCCCCACCCGACTGGGACCAGGGTTTCGAACATGCCGGCGCCGGGTTTGACGACGCGCAGTTCAGCGATTTCTTCGAAAGCCTGTTTGGCCGGGGACGCCGCGGCGGCGGTCACGCGCACCGGCAGAACGACTTTCACATGCGCGGCGCCGACAGCCACGCAAAAGTGTTGATCGACGTCGAAGACGCATTCCGGGGCACCAGCCGAACGCTGACCCTGAAGCATCCGCAAATGGGCGCCGATGGACGCACGCAATTGCATGAACGCACCCTCAACGTCCGCATTCCGAAGGGAGTGCGCCAGGGGCAGCACATCCGCCTGGCGAAACAGGGCGGCGCCGGCATCGGTGCGGGCGAACCCGGCGATCTTTACCTCGAAGTGGATTTTGCAAGCCACCCTTTTTTCCATGTCGAAGGCAAGGATGTTTATCTCGATCTTCCGGTCGCACCCTGGGAAGCGGCGCTGGGAGCGAAGATCAGCATACCGACGCCCGCAACCCGGCTCGACCTGAAAATTCCGCCCAATTCGGGCGCTGGCAAAAAATTGAGGCTAAAGGGCAAGGGCATCCCGGCGAAGGACCCCGGTGACCTGTACGCGGTGCTGCGGATCGCTCTGCCACCAGCCGATTCCGCGTCCGCGGAAAAGGCTTATCGTGAATTCGAGCAGGCCAGCAATTTCAATCCGCGCGCCGGCATGGGAGGCTAAACCGTTATGAACAGCAAAAAAACGAAACTACTTCGCGGCGATCTTCTCGACGAAGATGTGGAAATGACCCTGGCGCAGCTTTGCCAGGCCTGCGAACTCAGCGAGGCACAGATAATCGAGCTGGTCGAGCAGGGAGTTATCGATCCCCTGGGTCCGGAACCAGCCCAATGGCGCTTCGTCAGCGTCAGCCTGCGCCGGGTACGTATCACTCGAAACCTGCAACGAGACCTGGGCGTCAATGCACCCGGCGCCGCGCTGGCGCTGGAATTGCTAGATGAGATAGAGGAACTGCGAGCGCGCCTGCGGCACCTCGAAGAATAGGCGGGAATGGCGCCAACCGGGGCATCCCCCTGAACTCCGGATTTGCATCGGCCCGGCCGAGCAGCGAAACTAACGCCCCATATTCACCACCACCTGTTATCGATGGAACTCATTGTATTTGACCTCGACGGAACGCTGCTCAACCGGCAATCGACGATATCGGCTTACACCAGCGAGACGCTGCAACTGTTGTCGAAACGCGAGATTGCCTACACCGTCGCAACGGGCCGCACGCTGCACGGGGCGCGGGCAATCCTCGAAGGTCATCACTTCCCCCTGCCGCAGGCTTACAAGAACGGCGTGATGATCTGGCATCCCGAGCAGCAGCGTTATTCGAGCAGCATGACGCTCACCGCGGCCGAGCTCGACAACGTCGTCCATGCCTGCCTCCACCAGGGATTGACACCTTTCGTCTTCACCCTGGACGAAGACAATAACAACACGGTGTACCACTCGGTGTTGCAAGCGGATGCCGATTTCGAGCTGGTCCGGGTCCTCGGGCTCGATGGCCACGTCAGGATGCGCGCGCTCGACGAATTGCCTGCCGATGCCACGGTCACGCACGTCAACTCGATCGGGGCACCCGATGCCGTCAAAGCGGTCGTGCACAGCGTCGAGGATGAAGCGCACCTGGTCGCCTATTCCGGTATCGCCCGTGAGGGCGCAGCGTGGCACTGGCTCGATATTCACCACAGTGACGCCAGCAAGGGCGGCGCCATCAAGACGCTGAAGGAATTGCTCGGCCTGGAGCGCGTCATCTGTTTTGGCGACAGCGACAACGACCTCAGTATGTTCGAGGCGGCCGACGAGGCTTACGCACCGGCCAATGCCAACGCTGCGATCAAATCGGCCGCGACGGCGGTCATCGGGCATCACGACGAGGAAGGCATCGCCCATTTTCTGCGCGAACGCTTTGCCCTCGACGAGTCCTGAACCATGACGCAGATTAACGATACGGCAAAGCGGAGTATCCTCATCACTGGCTGTTCGAGCGGTATCGGCGAGTGTGTTGCGCGGGGCTTACATGAACGCGGTTATCGCGTCTTTGCCAGCGTGCGCAATGCCGACGATCGAGCGACTTTTGACCAGAGCGGCATCGAGTGCCTGGTGCTCGATTACGCAGATTCCGCGAGTATCAAAGCAGCCGTCGAGCAGCTACTGGAACAGACCGGCGGGCATTTGTATGCCCTGTTCAACAACGGCGCCTATGGCCAGCCCGGCGCCTGTGAAGATCTCAGCCGCGCGGCGATGCGCCAACAATTCGAAACCAATGTATTCGGCTGGATGGAGCTGACCAACCTCCTCCTTCCGGTCATGCGCGCACAGGGCTACGGCCGTATTATTCAAAACAGCTCGATCCTCGGATTTACCGCGATGTCGATGCGCGGCGCGTATAACGCCAGCAAATTCGCCATCGAAGGCTTCAGCGATACCCTGCGCCTGGAGCTTGCCGGGACGGATATTCACGTCAGCCTGATCGAACCCGGGCCGGTGGAAAGCCGGTTTCGCGCCAACGCCTACCGAGCCTTCCAGCAACACATCGAAGTGGAAAAAAGTGTGCATCGCGAACGCTACATGAAAATGATTGAACGGTTTGAAACCATTGGCAACGTGCAGCCGTTTACCCTGCCACCGGAGGCCGTGTTAAAACGTGTGCTGCACGCACTGGAGAGCAGGCAACCCAAAATCCGCTATCCGGTAACTTTCCCAACCTACCTGTTCGCCTGGTTAAAGCGCCTGCTGAGTGATCGTATGCTGGATCGAATACTGCGGCGCGTTGGCTGACATTTTCGGGGACGGAAGGAAAACCGGGGTCATTAATTCAAAGTACCGGGCTATGCGAATATTTTCCAGATAGAGAAATTTACTGCTCGATATTAGTAGTCCCGTTTTCACGACAGCAACCTGATTAAATGATTTAATGTCAGCACCTTTGCCCTGTAGTCACCAGAAACGATGATTCTGGAAGCCACCAATACCCATTTATACTCCGGTCACAGCGGGAAGATTTCCGGCCTGGAGAAAGTGGCCAACATTCAGTCCGGCCGGGATTGCCTGGTTGCGTTTTCCGACGGCTCGGCGGCTACTGCCAGGATTTCGAGGTGCAGCGACGGCTGGCAACTCGATACAAACGCCTATCGTACCGCGGCCGGAACGGATATCGCTGCCAGGCGCTGGTTTGTTCGCCTGGAGGAGGACGGCGACCACGTGGAATTTCGTATCCTCAATAAAGCGTAAAGAATAGAATTCAAAGCAACCAGTGTCGATTGATGTAACAGGATTGAGGGCGATAAGGTGAATTGTCACCCTGCTTCCACGTCACTTATAATGCCCGGGTTTCGTCCCACTAGCCGAGAATCGACTTGACCACCCGCAAGAAATTCAAAAAGACCAAGGTAATCGCCACCATAGGACCAGCCTGCGACACGACGCCGCGCCTGCAGGCCATGATCGAGGCGGGCATGAACGTGGCCCGGCTCAACATGTCGCATGGCGA
>Ga0265303_10002535_pt1 | contig 11313 bp, 9 predicted proteins | sample Helome_2_FD_192494 | JGI IMG/M metagenome (GOLD analysis project Ga0265303, IMG submission 192494) | Marine sediment microbial communities from subtidal zone of North Sea - Hel_20160317 (Illumina Assembly) | ecosystem: Environmental > Aquatic > Marine > Subtidal zone > Sediment ...
GATAAACTAATCGAACCAAAAACGGTATTGTATTTATCACCGTCTATTACAGATGAATTTTTTGACGTCGATTCATCGAATTCATCACTGTTTTCGATTATAAAGTCGAATACCTCATCTGACGATGAACTGGTGGTATCGAGTCTATTCTGCAAGACCCCAAGCTCGAGCCTGAGCGAATTGAACTCCGAAAGCGGAATCCCGTAATCGACAGAGAAGCTGAACCGGTCGATCAGGAAGTTACTGGTATTATTTTCCGATGAATCCGTTTCTGTAACCGAAAAATTAAAACCCCGGCTGACTCCGTCTGGGGTGTAATAAGGGTTTTTATATCTAAAAGCATAGCGCTCCGATGCTGCGGAATTATTAAACGTGAAATCGATCAAATTACCGGTACCAAATATGTTCTCGTGTGTAAAACCAAGATTTAAGATAGCGCCCTGGTTCTGGGAAAAGCCAATACCAATTTGCAGGTTTCCAGAGAATCGTTCGGTCACTGCGACTTCGACGTCCACCTGGTCGTCTGTACCAGGTACTTTTTTCAAACTGAGGGTAGCCGAACCAAGGAAATTCAGGCGTTGTAATCGAACTTTCGAGCGGTCGAATTTTGAGCGCTGATACATCTCTCCTTCGAACTGACGCATTTCTCTGCGAAGTACGGTATCCTTGGTTTTCTCGTTACCATTAAAACTGATATAGCGAACCCGCATTTTTTTACCCGGCACTATTATAAACCGCAATAGAACCGTTTTATTTTGTTCATCGATTTCATTCGCAATCCTGACTTGAGCGAACGCATACCCGTCTTCACCCAGGCGTTTTTGCATGGACTCGATCACTCTATTAATTTTCTTGCGCGAAAAAATTTCGCCTTCGCGGAAACTAATCAGGGCTCGCAGCTCCCCTGCATCGACAACCAGCTCCCCGCCAATTTCCATCTTGCTCATCACGTACTGCTCACCCTCGCGAATACTGATAGCAATACTGATGTCCTTCCGATCTGGACTAATGGTGATCTGTTGAGAAATGACTTCGAACTGGATAAAACCTCGATCGAGATAAAATGATTTTAGTGACTCCAGATCGGCTGATAGCCTGGTACTGGAGTACTCATCAGAAGCGAACAGGCCCGCACTGGAGGGTTCAAGCTCGAAAGAATCGAGTAATTCGTCCTCATCGTAGTTTTGGTTACCGGTGATATTGATTGATTTTATGGTCGCTGAAATTCCTTCAGATATATTGATATCTATCGCCACGCGATCCTCATCCAGAACGCGCCAGTCGGCTTCAATTCGAGCGGCATATTTTCCAAGCGAGTAATATATCTGTTGCAACTCGAGCTCAAGTTTTTCGAGTTGGTTTTCATTGAAAATTCTGCCCTTGGACATGCCGACCTGGTCCAGTGCCTGCTCCAGCGCTTCATCCTCGATATCTTCGTTACCTTCAAAATTGACTTCTGCTATCGATGGTCGCTCCACGACCTTGATAACTAAGGTATTATCGCGCCTTAGCAACTCAATATCGTCAAAGAAACCGGTTGAGTAAAGTTCACGGATGAGTTCGGGTGTGCGCTCTGTATCGAGTGACTCACCGACGTTTATCGGAAGATAGCTGAAAACGGTGCCTATCGTTATTTTCTTGTTACCAATAACCTCTATGCTATCAACAATAAAGCTGTCGGCCTGTGCCCAGCATGATACTAACCACAGTGCCAACGCACTGACCCGGATAAAAGCTCTCAAAATTACCCTACCAGGCGCAGTAAATCGTTATAAATGGCAATCGACATCAGGCAAAACAAAAGCATAATACCAATCTTTTGGCCGATAACCTCGGTTGCCTCTGACACTGGACTGCCCTTTATCGCTTCGACTAAATAGTAAAACAGATGACCGCCATCAAGCATCGGCACCGGCAACAAGTTTAAAACGCCCAGGCTGATGCTGATGATCGCCAGGAAACCCAGGAAAGGCTCTAATCCGATGCGCGCTGATATCCCGGCATAGTGGGCGATAGTAATTGGACCACTCAGGTTTCTGACGCTGGCCTCTCCGGTTACGAGCTTACCCAGTACCCGAAGTGTAAGCCAGGTCATACCCCAGGTTTTATCCAGGGCTTCCGCCATACCGTCCAGGGGCCCGTAACGCTCGGTAACCATCATTTCGCGACGAATTGACTCGGGAATTTCGATCCGATTGCGCACGCCGATGTAGCCAAAGGTCTCTCCCGCATCGGTGCGCGTCCGCGGCGTTATCCTCAACTCAAGTTCCTCCCCATCTCGGATTATCCTGAGTCGCATTTCGACGCCGGCATTATCACGTATAATTGTGACCCATTGCTGGGCACTTTCGATGGTAATATCATCGAGCGATAAAATCTTGTCTTCTGCGCTCAGACCGGCCTCCTGTGCGGCACCGTCGGGCAGCACTTCGGCAATAATAGGCGGGATCTTCGGTCTCCAGGTAGACATTCCCAGGTCTCGCATCAAATCAATTTGCTCTTCCTGCAGCAGCGCCAGGTCGCTGATATCAATTACCTTATCTCGAATTTGTAAATCCTGGCCCTGCACTCGCAAGATAATTTGGTCTGCACTCACCGATTCTTCCAACATTGCAAAGCGGGCACGTTCCCAACTCCGGGTCTCGACTCCATTGACCGCGAGTATAAGATCGCCTTGCTGAACGCCAGCTGTATAGGCAGGGCTGGGATTGTTGATTTCCCCGATAACCGGTTTTACACCGTTCACCCCCACCAGGAAAATCAGGTAGTAAGCGATAATGGCAAACAGGAAGTTGAACATCGGGCCAGCCGCCACGATCGCGAAACGACGCCATAATGGCTTTCGATTAAAGGCGCGCTCGAGTTCATGTTCTGCGACCTCGCCTTCGCGTTCGTCCAGCATCTTGACATAACCACCAAATGGTATCGCGGCTATCACGTACTCGGTTTCATCTGCACCCGCTTTCCTCAACCACAACGGCTTGCCAAAACCCACCGAAAATCGCAATACCTTGACGCCCAGCTTGCGAGCAACCCAGAAATGGCCAAATTCGTGCACGGTAACCAGTACACCAATGGCGACTATGAAGGCGAGAATGCTGTAAATAAGGTTAACAAAATCCATCATATTCAGGTCCGCAGTTCAACCAACCGGAGTGCCAGTTCACGCGCATTAAAATCTGCCTGCAAAATACTGTCCAGCCCATCAGCCGGTTCAATTGTCGATTGTTCCATGACTTTGGTAATCAATCTCGGAATCTCGGTAAATTTAATCTGTCTGTTCAAAAAATGTTCAACCGCAATCTCGTTGGCGGCATTTAATACCGTCATGCTGGTACCACCCTGATGCCATGCCTCACGCGCCAGCTTAAGGCATGGATAACGTTCCTCGTCGGCGAGTGTGAAGTCTAATTGGCTCACCTGCAACAAGTCCAATGGTTCAACCCCACTTTCGATACGGTCCGGCCATGCCAATGCATTGGCTATGGGTGTGCGCATATCGGGATTTCCCATTTGTGCGATTACCGAGCCATCATTATACGCAACCATCGAGTGAACAATGCTTTGTCGATGCAACAAAATTTCAACATCGTCTTGATCTACAGCAAACATCCAGCAAGCTTCGATCAATTCAAGCCCCTTGTTCATCATGGTAGCCGAATCTACGGAAATTTTAGGCCCCATGTCCCAGTTAGGATGAGCGCAGGCCTGTTCCGGGGTGACATCTTCGAGGGATTCAACGTCAATATCCCGAAACGGTCCACCCGAACCGGTGAGGATTATTTTACGAACTCCCGCCACTACCACGCTTTTGCTGATAGATCCCGGCGGCAGGCATTGAAAAATTGCATTATGCTCGCTATCAACCGGTAACAGCTCGGCACCGTATCGCATAACCTCATCCATGAACAAGGCGCCCGCCATCACCAGGGCTTCCTTATTGGCGAGCAATATGCGCTTGCCAGCGCGAACCGCGGCCAGTGTTGGCATCAATCCCACCGCACCAACAATGGCAGCAACGACAATATCGACTCCATCAGCGGCAGCTACTTCAGACAGCGCGGTTTCACCGGCCAGGACCTCCGTGGGCAGATCGCGGATCTCCTGTTGCAGAAGTTGCGCACTTTCCACATCACGCATCACGGCGAAACGCGGCGCGAACTGACGGCACAATTGCAGCATTTTCTGATGGTTGTTATTCGCTGTTAGCGCGTAGAGGGAGTATCGATCAGGGTGACGGGCGACGATATCGAGCGTTGACTGCCCGATCGATCCGGTTGCACCAAGCATCGTAATTTGCTTCACAACGAGACCGCCAGAAAGGTTCCGGCAACAAACACGGGCGACGCTGCAATAACGCTATCGATGCGATCCAGCACCCCACCATGTCCTGGCAGCAGCTTGCCGCTATCTTTCACACCGGCTTCTCGCTTGAGGACGCTTTCAAATAAATCTCCCACCACCGATATCAGCGAAGTCGCCACACTTATCAGGAAAAACTCGACCCAGCCGAAACCCCAGCCCGAACTAATCTGGTAGATACAGACTATCCATAACAAGTTTGCAACCAGGCCGCCGTAAAAACCTTCCCAGGTCTTGCCCGGACTGATGGCCGGTGCCAGTTTACGTTTGCCAAAGCGCCGGCCGCTGAAATAGGCGCCGATGTCGGCTATCCAGACGAGGCTAAACAAGTAGAGCAGCATTTCTCCGCCGTAGACGTAATGCAGGTATATGAGGCCATGCAGGCAGATCCACAACAGGTCCAGCACCAATCCAAGTAGGAGTATGCGCGCCAATAACGGTAAATTGCCGTTATGCCGATAGGCAAACAATCCGAAAGTAATCAGTACCCAGAGCGCCAGACCCGCCAGCGACTGCCAGTAAATCAATAGTGGATTAACCAGCCCCAGTGACCACCAGAAAAGCATGACAAACAAGCCCGAGGCTATAGCAGCAGGTAAAGTGGGCGGCTTGATCGTAAGCATCAGCAATTCTCGAGTCGCTGCAAACAGCATTCCCGCGAACAGAATGCTAACCCAGAGCGTGTTGGGTATCAAAATAGTACCGATTACCACGATTGCGAGCACAATCCCGGTGATAATTCGCTGTTTAAGCACTAGTTTGCAGCCTCTATTTGTTCACCCGTTTTGCCATAGCGACGCTGCCTTTGAGCATATTCTGCTAGCGCCGCACGCATGTCACTGTCAGAAAAGTCAGGCCATAACCGGTCACAAAAATAGAACTCTGCATAGGCCAGCTGCCATAGCAGGAAATTACTGATCCTGTGTTCACCACCGGTACGGATAAATAAATCGGGATCGGGGCTGTCGCCCAGCGACAGTTCTCGCCTGAAAACCTGCTCATCAATTTGCGCCGGCGTTAATTCGCCGACGCTGACCCGCTCGGCCAACGTCCGGGTAGCATTAACGATATCCCATTGACCGCCATAGTTGGCCGCAATGTTGAGGGTCATGACGCTGTTACTGCCGGTTATTGCTTCCGTTTCGCTGATCTTCTGTTGCAGGTCTTCAGAAAACATGGCCCTGTTACCGATAAAGCGAATGCGGATGCCTTTCTCATGCAACTCGACAGTATATTTCTGCAGCGACTGCATGAACAGTTCCATCAGACTATTTACCTCTTCGTCGGGACGATTCCAGTTTTCACTGCTAAATGCGAACAGGGTAAGATGTTTGATTCCAGCACTTGCAAAGAACTCGACCGCGTGTCGCGTTGTTTCGACACCCTGACGATGACCGAAGCCGCGCGGCATCAACCTTTTCTTTGCCCAGCGCCCGTTGCCATCCATGATGATGCAAACGTGGTTGGGAATCGATCCCTGTGGTTGCGAAGTCATGATCCCGTATTGATACCGTGATCAAATCTCCATCAGTTCTTTTTCTTTGGTTTGCAACAGCGACTCGATTTCGTCGGTAGACTGATTTGTTACCTGCTGTACGAGATCCTCGCCCCGCCGTTCATCGTCTTCAGAAATATCCTTATCTTTCAACAGGGTTTTTAAATCGTTGTTACCGTCTCGACGAATATTTCTGACCGCAACGCGTGCGTTTTCGGCCAGTTCGCGCACCACCTTGACCAGTTCCTTACGACGTTCCTCGGTGAGTGGTGGCATTGGTACCCGAACCACAGTACCCGCCGTGCTCGGGTTAAGCCCAAGATCCGAAGTCATAATCGCCTTTTCTATTACCTGTACCATGCTTTTATCCCAGGGGGTGACGGCGAGCGTACGCGCATCTTCCACGGCTATATTGGCAGCCTGTCCAATCGGGACCTCGCTGCCATAGAAATCCACCGTAATATGATTCAGTAAGCTCGGGTGAGCCCGGCCGGTTCTTATTTTGCTGAGCTCGGCTTTAAAGGCTTCGATGCTCTTGCTCATTCGATTGCGCGCGTCTTGCTTGATATCTTCTATCATTGCTTTACCTCTTTCCGGGTAACCCGGGTTCCTACCTGTTTGCCTCTTGCCAGGTCGATCAAAGCGCCTGGCTGATTGATGTCGCAAACCACCAGGTCCAACGCGTTATCATTACATAAAATCATCGCTGCAACATCCATGACCGCAAGGCGTTGATCGATAGCCTGATCGAAATTCAGATGCAAATATCGCACCGCGTCGGCATGTTTGACCGGGTCCCGGTCGTAAATTCCATCGACCTTGGTTGCCTTGATCAATAAATCGGCCTTAATTTCGATTGCCCGCAGGCTGGCGCCGGTGTCGGTGGTAAAATAAGGGCTCCCGGTGCCGGCAGCAAATATAACAATCTCTCCGGCGCCGATACGACGACGAGCATCGCGTTGGTTATAAAATTCACAAACCTGTGGCATATCGAGACCGGACATGACCGCAGAACTGGCGCCAAGACGCTGTATCTGGTCATTCAGTGCCAAAGCATTCATTACTGTTGCCAGCATTCCCATATGATCAGCAGTAACACGATCGAGTCCGTTTACTGCCAGGTTGGCCCCGCGCATTAAATTGCCACCACCGACAACGCAACCGATTTCGACCCCATTATCGTGTAACTGGATTAACTCCAGCGCGAGCTTTTCAATCATCTTCGGATCGATACCCGATTCGTACCTGCCCAGCAGTGCTTCACCGCTCAGCTTTATCAAAATGCGTTTATGCTTGATTGTCGTCATAGGATTATGCTTTGCCCTTCCAGGGGTTTTTGACTTCATGTACTCCGCAAAAACTAAGGCAAATGACCGCAAACGCGGAGTTTATCGATAATGTCGCGGCATTATAAGGCCATAATTAAACTAAAGCAGTTGTCAGCACGGAGGCCAGGCAAAAAAAAGCCGCGAAAATCGCGGCTTACTCCAGTTTCATGCATTTAGCTGTGATGCCACTTCGGCGGCAAAGTCTTCAACCTTTTTCTCGATACCTTCACCCACTTCGTAACGGATAAAACCCGTCACCGAGGCCCCGGCATCCGACAACAGCTTGCCAACCTTTTGATCAGGATCCTTGACAAAAGGTTGCCCCAGCAGGGTCACTTCTGCCAACAACTTTTCGAGCCTGCCCTGGATCATCTTTTCGATAATCTCAGCAGGCTTGCCGCTGGACTCGGCCTGGGCAACTAAAATCGATTTTTCTGATTCGATAAATTCAGTCGGTACCGAATCCTGATCGACAAATTGCGGATTTACCGCCGCCACGTGCATGGCAATATCGCGCGCCAGATCGGTGTCGGCACTGGAATCAACCAGCACACCAATACGCGCTCCATGCAAGTAAGAAGCAATTGAAGCGCTGGATTCCAGAATTTCAAATCGTCGTACCTGGATATTTTCACCAACCTTGGCGATCAGCGTCTGCCGCGCTTCTTCGACACTCTGTCCACTTGCCAGGGTCATTGTAGCCAACGCTTCGACAGATGCCGGTTTGTGCTGAGCGACAGTCGCTAAAACCTCATCGGCGAAGGCCTGAAAATTTTCATCCTTGGCGACAAAATCGGTTTCAGAATTTATCTCAAGGATTACAGCCGTCTTACCATCGTCGCTGACCATTGCCTTGATTGCCCCGTCAGCCGCGACACGACCGGCCTTTTTATCCGCCTTTGCCGCACCGGATTTACGCATGAGCTCCGCGGCCGCGTCGATATCGCCATCCGTTTCGACCAATGCCTTTTTACATTCCATCATGCCCGAACCGGTTCGTTCGCGCAGTTCTTTAACTAGAGATGCTGTTATTGCCACTTCAATACCTCGTGATTTCCGCTACTAGAGACAGGTGCCAGATTAATCTTTACTGGCAGCCTTCTTGGCTGCTGCCTTCTTCACCGCTGCCTTTTTGGTTGCAGCTTTCTTCACTGCTGCCTTTTTAGTCGCCGCTTTCTTGGTTGCGGCCTTCTTCACCGCTGCCTTTTTAGTCGCCGCTTTCTTGGTAGCTGATTTCTTCACCGCTGCTTTTTTAGTCGCCGCTGATTTTGTTTCAGTTTCAGCAGTTGCTTTCTCAGGAGCAGCAGTAACTTCCTCGGATGCTGCGGCCTCCTTGTCAGCTTCTGCAGCTGTTTCCTCTGTTACTTCATCAGCGCCAGCTTCGGCTTCAACAGGCGTTTCAACCGCGCCTGGTTCGGCATCTACGTCATCGCTTGCGGACGGTTTCTCAGGAGCAGCTTTGCGGGCGGTAACCTTTACCGGGGGTTTGGTTTTGGCTGATTTCTCTTCTTTAATTTCGATCAGCTCATCGTCGCCATCGGCACCGGTGACAATACTCTGTTTACCTTCAAGGATCGCATCTGCCACCAACTTGGTATAAAGCTTGATAGCACGCATCGAATCATCGTTGCCGGGCACAATGTAATCGACGTTTTCAGGTGAATTATTAGTATCGACAATGCCAACCACCGGAATGCCGAGCTTGGCGGCTTCCTGTACGGCAATTTTTTCATAGCCGACATCGATGACAAATAATACCTCGGGTAAACCACCCATTTCCTTGATGCCGCCCAGCGTTTTGTGCAGTTTTTCCTGTTCGCGCGATAACTGCAGAATTTCCTTCTTGTTTATTTTTTCGTAGCTGTTGCTCTCCGCCATCTCTTCAAGTTCCTTGAGACGCTTGATCGATGCGCGCACGGTTCTAAAGTTGGTTAACATACCACCCAGCCAGCGATGATTAACAAAAGGCATGCCACAACGCTGTGCTTCCTCCTTGATAGAATCGCTGGCAGCACGCTTGGTGCCGACAAACATGACCTTGCCTTTCTTGGAAGCGATTTTACCAAGGTAATTGACCGCGTCCTTGCACAACGGCATGGTTTGTTCGAGATTGATGATATGAATCTTGTTGCGCTCGCCAAAAATAAAGGGAGCCATTTTAGGATTCCAGAAACGGGTTTGATGGCCGAAATGCACGCCCGCTTCCAACATTTCACGCATGGTGACGTTAGACATAAGTTTCTCCAGATGTCTGCTGGATAGCCTTAATAAGGACTATCCCGGGTTAAGCCTCCACATACCCGACGCCTACGACCTGCTCTCTGGTAAAATGCAGGCACCCATAAGCGCGTTATGGCATGTGTGTGTCGTTTAAAACATCAATCCAGCCGATGTTTTGTTTAATTTTGCCTGGCTGTTGCCGAAGGCGCGCGCTTTATACCATAATCCCGTATTCTCAACAACCAGTTAGCCATGTTTTTATGGGTGTAACGATCAAATCCAGCGAAGAAATAGAAAAAATGCGCGTTGCCGGACGTCTTGCCGCCGATGTATTGCGCATGATCGAACCCCACGTCGAACCGGGGATCACGACGCAGCAACTCAATGACATTTGCCACGAATTCATGGTCAACCAACAGGCTGTAGTACCCGCACCGCTGAATTACCGGGGATTTCCGCGTTCGATCTGTACTTCCGTCAATCACGTGGTCTGCCATGGCATACCGGCGGAAAAGAAGCTAAAGAATGGCGATATCATCAATATCGATATAACCGTGATCAAGGATGACTACCATGGCGACACCAGCCGCATGTTTATGGTCGGTAAACCCACCGTGCAGGGACAACGGATTTCGCGCATCGCCTACGAATGCATGAAAATCGGTATCGAGATGATCAAACCCGGGGTACGCCTCGGCGATATCGGTCACGCAATCCAGCAATATGCGGAAAAGAATAACTGCAGCGTGGTTCGCGAATATTGCGGGCACGGAATCGGCAGGGTATTTCATGAAGATCCACAGGTATTGCATTATGGCAAGCCGGATACCGGCCTGGTGCTCGAACCCGGCATGACTTTCACCGTGGAACCGATGATCAACCTGGGCAAACGCTATGTCAAACTGCTACCTGATGACTGGACCGTCGTCACCAAGGATCACAGCCTTTCCGCACAGTGGGAGCACACCAACCTGGTCACCGAAAACGGTTTCGAGGTATTGACGCTGCACCCCGAGTTTGGATTCTGAGCCGTTGACCGCTGCTATCGAGCAATTCCTGGCACAGGCACAAAAAGGCGATACGCTGGATGCAAAGACAATCGCCACCGGACTCAATACCGCGCGCGCGAAGATATATAACGAGTTTGACCAGGGTGTCGCCGTTCACAAGCTGATTCACGACACCTCGCACCTGATCGACCAGGTGCTCGAGTTCTGTTTTTTACATTTCATCGGTAATAGCAAGCAGTCTAATTGCGCCCTGGTCGCAGTGGGTGGCTTCGGCAGGTCGGAACTGGCGCCCGGCTCCGACATCGATTTGATGATTTTGCTCGACAGGAAAGCCAGTAAAGCACAGCAACAGCTACTCTCTACCTTTTTAACCTTTTTATGGGATATCGGCCTCGAGGTAGGGCATAGCGTACGCACCATCAGGGATTGTGTTCGGGAAGGCAAAGCTGATGTTACGGTAATGACCAACATGCTCGAATCACGCCTGATATATGGCAACGAAAAACTGTATCAAAAATACCAGCTGGCGATATCTCCGAAAAAGATGTGGTCATCGCGCAAGTTTTTCGAGGCCAAGCTGGAAGAGCAACACGATCGTCACCTGCGCTTTAATGACACCGCCTATAACCTTGAACCCAATATCAAGGAGGGCCCGGGCGGTCTGCGCGATATCCAGATAATAGGTTGGGTAGCAAAGCGGCATTTTGGTGCACAATCCTTTGTCGAGCTGGTCGAGCATGGCTTTCTGACCGAAGCAGAATTTGAATTACTCGATGCGGGACAGCAACATCTGTGGCGGGTGCGGTTTGCGCTACATCGTCTCGCCGGACGTCGGGAAGACCGTCTCCTGTTCGACTACCAGAAAAAAATTGCCGAAGAATTCGGCTTCAAAGCGGGT
>Ga0265303_10002536_pt1 | contig 11313 bp, 8 predicted proteins | sample Helome_2_FD_192494 | JGI IMG/M metagenome (GOLD analysis project Ga0265303, IMG submission 192494) | Marine sediment microbial communities from subtidal zone of North Sea - Hel_20160317 (Illumina Assembly) | ecosystem: Environmental > Aquatic > Marine > Subtidal zone > Sediment ...
CGTTCTCGAAACCGGTATTAAAGTTATCGACCTGATCATGCCGATCGCCAAGGGCGGTAAAGTCGGTCTGTTTGGTGGTGCGGGTGTTGGTAAGACCGTAACACTGATGGAGCTGATCCGTAATATCGCAATCGAGCACTCGGGCTTCTCGGTATTCGCCGGTGTGGGTGAACGCACACGTGAGGGCAATGACTTCTACCACGAGATGAAAGAGTCTGACGTACTCGGTAAGGTATCACTGGTCTATGGCCAGATGAACGAGCCACCGGGTAACCGTCTGCGTGTTGCTTTGACCGGCCTGACCATGGCTGAAGAATTCCGTGATCAGGGTAATGATGTTTTGATGTTCATCGATAACATCTATCGTTACACACTGGCAGGTACGGAAGTATCCGCGCTGCTGGGCCGTATGCCTTCAGCGGTAGGTTACCAGCCAACACTGGCGCTTGAAATGGGCTTATTGCAAGAGCGCATCACCACCACAAAGACCGGTTCTATCACCTCGTTCCAGGCGGTATATGTACCTGCGGATGATTTGACTGATCCGTCTCCGGCAACTACTTTTGCTCACCTTGACGCAACCCTGGTACTGAGCCGTAACATTGCAGAGCAAGGTATTTACCCTGCTGTTGATCCGCTGGATTCAACTTCACGTCTGCTCGATCCTAACCTCATCGGTCAGGATCACTACGACGTCGCCCGTAATGTACAGGGTGTGTTGCAGCGTTATAAAGAACTCAAGGACATTATCGCGATCCTCGGTATGGATGAACTGTCTGAAGAGGACAAAGCAATCGTATCGCGTGCTCGCAAAGTTCAGCGCTTCCTCTCACAACCCTTCTTCGTTGCTGAAACGTTTACCGGTTCTGCTGGTAAGTACGTCACCCTGAAAGACACTATCCGCGCCTTCAAGGGTATTATTGACGGCGAGTACGATCACCTGCCTGAGCAGGCGTTCTATATGGTCGGCGGTATTGAAGAAGCCGTGGCCAAGGGTGCCGAAATGGCCAAGAAAGAAGCCGCATAAGCAGCCTCTTTTCAGGAGACCGGAATTATGACCAAGACCATACAATGCGACATCGTAAGTGCACACGAGGAAATATTCTCGGGTGAAGCTTCGATGGTATTTGCCTCCGGTATTGCCGGCGAGCTGGGTATTACCCCGCGCCATGCACCACTGATCACCCAGTTAAAAGCCGGGCCGGTACGTGTACAGCAACCAAATGGCGAGGAGGAGTTCTTCTTTGTCAGCGGTGGCATCCTCGAGGTTCAACCTCACATGGTGACCGTTTTGACAGATACCGCGATGCGTGGTGAAGATCTGGATGAAGCCTCAGCCAGGCAAGCCAAGGCTGAAGCCGAAAGACAATTAGCCGATCGCAGTGGTGAAAAAGATATAGCGGAAGCCCAGGCCGAGTTGATGCAGGCAGTCGCACAACTGGCAGCTTTAGAGCACCTGCGCAAGAATTTAAAACGCTAGATACTAAATACCAGGCATATAGATCACATAAACAGCTGTGATCTATGAGCCGATGCGTTTTGCCAGGTCAACAATATCCCTTTCACAATAAGTGCAAACATAACGGTGGCCCTCGTCAGCTCCCAATATGAATTCGGTTGTAACGGGTTCGTTCTGATTCGAAATACAATTGGGGTTCGAACAGGTCAGGATACCCCTGACAACCCTGGGTGCCTCGGCATTGAACTTCCTGACAACCTTTCCACCAACGATAATGTTAATCGTCGCTTTTGGTGAAACCAGTGCCACGAGATTAGCTTCCTCAGCCGTTAATTCGACGCCTTCAAACTTGAGAATATCCTTCTTGCCGCCCTTTTTCGAATGGCTGTTCACCAGGATACTCATGGTCTTGTCACTCGACAGCTTCAATACTCTGAGCACATCAAAGGCCATGGAAGGCAAAATGTGATCAATCACCGTGCCATGTTCGATCCTTTCAACTTTCATGTACTTTTGTGACATATCAAGTTTCTCCAATCACCATCGAGAGCAATGCCATTCTCACCGGCACACCATTAAAAGCCTGGACAAAATACTTGGCCTGCGGCATGACATCGACTTCAGGCGTGATCTCGTTGATCCTCGGTAGCGGATGCATAACGATCATCTGCTCAGGCCCCTTGGATACCAACTCCGGATCAATTAGGTACTTACCCGCGACCTTCTTGTACTCAACCGGATCCGGAAAACGCTCTTTCTGGATTCGGGTGACATACAGAATGTCCGTTTCCCCGATAACCTGTTCGGGTGAATGGCAGGCAACCCCAAACTGTCCGCTTTCCTCGAGATGTTCAACGACCTCACCCGGCATTTCCAAACCCTCGGGTGATACCAGGTTGATGGTGTTGCCGAACTTGGATAAAGCGAATGCCAGGGAATGAACGGTTCTCCCGTAGCGCAGATCACCAACCAGGCTGATGTTCAGACCCTCCAGCCGGCCCATCTCCTGCCTGATCGTGAATAAATCAAGCAAGGTTTGCGTAGGGTGCTGGCCGGCACCGTCCCCCGCATTGATAATCGGTACATCAGAAAATTCCGTGGCCAGCTTGGCCGCACCCTCGTGCGGGTGCCGCAGCACGATGGCATCGGCATAACCACTAACCATTCTTATAGTATCGGCCAGCGTCTCACCCTTTACGACGGAGGTTGCCTCGGTTCCTGCGAATCCAACAACCCCGCCTCCCAGGCGGTTCATTGCCGTTTCGAAAGAAAGCCTGGTTCGTGTCGATGGTTCAAAAAAGATACTACCCAGGACTTTACCCCTGAGACCGTCGTTAACCGCCTCGCCCCTGGCAGTCGCCAACATACCTTCGGCCCGGTCAAGAACGTCAATGATTGCCTCAACCGAGAGGTCGTGAACCGAGATCACATGTCGCATGATGTTTCCCTGAAAAAGTGGTTACGAGTGTCCGCATTTTAACCCTTTGCCTTCAGCAAATGTACCTGAAAATTACCACCACGAGAGTTAGAGCAGTACCGTAATCTCACCCAAAAACAATTCCGTCAATATCATTCGAAATCAGCGTACCTGCCTCACCCGTCATAATTTTCACCAGGTCGGAAAGCTGACCAATGGCACTGCTGTAACCGGTTTCTCTGACAAACTCACAAGCACCGCGGATCTTGGGGCCCATGGAACCATCGACAAAATCCATCTGTTCCAATGCATCAGGATGTACGGCCCTGATCGGGCGCTGGTGACGGGTTCCGAAATCGGTATAAACATTGGCAACATCTGTCAGCATCACGAACATCTCGGCATCCAGTTCCCGGGAAAGCAATGCACTGGCAAGATCTTTGTCGATAACGGCTTCTACGCCATAGAGCTTCCGCTCCCTATCATAGGCGGTTGGAATACCCCCACCACCGGCACATATAACAACAACCCCGTTGTCCACCAACATCCGGATGGCGTTAATTTCAATGATCTTCTGTGGTAAAGGTGAAGGCACTACCCTGCGGAAGTGCGGTCCATCTTCTGCCATGAACCAGCCCTTTTCATCGCGCAGCCTGTCAGCCTGTGTCTTATCATAGATCGGCCCAACATGCTTGCTAGGCTTCTGAAACGCCGGGTCTTCGGGATCAACCAGGATCTGCGTGAGTACCGTTACGATGTGATCCTCAAACGGAATGATATTGCCCAGTTCCTGCTCAATAATGTAGCCAATCATACCAACCGTCTCTGCACCAAGAACGTCAAGAGGATAGGGATCAACGGCGGTGTAGGCAGCATCCATCAGGGCCAGTAAACCCACTTGAGGTCCATTACCATGCGCGATGATCAATTGGTGATTTCGGTGAATTTCGGCCAGTTGTTTTGCCGCGATGCGTATATTTTCACGTTGATTTTCGGCGTTCAATGCCTGGCCGCGCTTCAATAGCGCGTTGCCACCCAATGCCACTACCAACCTCATTGGTTAAATGGGGTCAGAGTCAAGTGCCAGAGTAAATACTCTGGCACTTGACTCTGACCCCGTCCCTCAATCACTGGCTGCCCAGTGTTGCGACCAGCAGGGCCTTTATCGAATGTACGCGATTTTCTGCCTGTTCAAACTGGATACCGGCATCAGATTCGAAAACCTCCTCGGTGACTTCCATGGCGTCCAGACCAAAGCGCTCAAAGATATCGCGGCCGACCTCGGTCTCCATGTTGTGGAACGCTGGCAGACAGTGCATAAAACGCACCCTCGGGTTACCACTCGCAGCCATCAGTTTGGCATTGACCTGGTAAGGTTTGAGCAACTTGATACGTTCTTCCCAGGTTTCGGGTGATTCACCCATGGACACCCACACATCGGTATGAACAAACTGTACGCCTTTGACAGCCTCATAAGGATCTTCGGTCAGGATCAGTGTTCCCATGTTCTTTTTCTCGAGCTGACGTGCAAATTCAATCATCTCCTCGTTTGGCCACAACTGCCTGGGCGCGGCAATGCGTACATCCATACCCATCAGGCACCCGGCGATCATCAGCGAGTTGCCCATATTGGAACGGGCATCACCCACGTAGGCGTATTTGAAGTCATGCCATGGTTGCGGCATGAACTCGCGCATGGTCATCAGGTCAGCACACATCTGGGTCGGGTGAAACTCATCGGTCAGGCCGTTGAAGACAGGTACACCTGCGAAATCTGCCAATTCCTGAACGATCTGCTGGCCGGCGCCCCGATATTCGATCGCGTCATACATGCGACCCAAAACGCGCGCGGTATCCTTGACGGACTCTTTCTTGCCCATGTGTGACCCGGTCGGGTCGAGATAGGTGACGTGGGCGCCTTGATCATAGGCCGCGACCTCGAATGCACAACGTGTTCGTGTAGATGCTTTTTCGAATATCAACGCGATATTCTTGCCACGTAATTGCTGTACCTCGGTACCCGCATACTTGGCTCGTTTGAGATCTCTCGCCAGATCGAGAATGTAGGTCAGTTCCCGTTTTGAAAAATCCAGAAGTTTGAGAAAACTGCGGTTCTTGAGATTAAATGACATGACGGTATTCCTCTGCGCTTAAGAGGGTTTAGAGTACAGCGCCAGAGTATACACCCTGGCCCCTTTTTCTTCTCTATAATTGATTTCATCAAGTACAATAAGCTTCGCAAAAAATCTGTCCTGACCTATATCAGGATTTCGTAAAAATCTGTATCAAATCCCCTGTTCATATTGTTGGTATGCATGTATATAAACCGGAAACAGCAGTTGCACTCAAGATCACCAGCCCCAGCAGAGTCCACGGGATGAGCTTTCGGTATTCACAGGCTGTATCGTTTGTCATCTGGATGGTCCTCACGATGACTTTGATCCCGGTAATATCCCTGGCAAGCGTGAGTAATGATCTTGCCCTGGGCGATCATGCCTGGTCTCAACGGGCCGAAGGGCATCAGGGTTCCCGCGCTGCCGCTGAGCCCATTCAAAAAGCCATCAACGCCTATCAAAAAGCACTGAACGCCGAGCCTGAAAACCTCGAGGCCCGATGGAAACTACTGCGTGCATTTCACTTCAAGGGTGAGTTTGTTCTGGAGGTAAATGCCCGTCGGGATTTGTTTATAGAAGGTCGTGAAATAACCAAAACAGGAATACTGCAAATCGAACAGGAGTATGCACTCAGCAGGAGTCTGTTCAAAATGAAATCTGCAGAGTTGGCAATTGCTGTTGGCAAACAGGCAGTGGTCGGCGAGTTCTTCTTCTGGGGTTCAGCCAACTGGGGCCTGTGGGGACAATATAGCGGCAGGTTGATTTCTGCACTCACGGGAGTGGTTAACAAGATACGCCTGTTCTCTGAAACCATGGTTCTGATGGATGACAGTATTGAGAACGGCGGTGCTCACCGCTTGCTGGGGCGTTTTAATGCAAGGGTGCCAAGGATCCCGTTCATTACCTGGTGGGTAAGCAAGGATCTGGCCATTAGCGAACTCCGGCTTTCCCTTAAGATTGCACCCGACAGTTTACTGAGCAAAATCTACCTGGCCGAAGCCCTGTTGAAGTTTCGCCCGGAGGAAAAAGAAGAAGCGCTGAATCTTTTGCAAAACATTGTTATAAATGAGCCCGATCCCAGCCGGCTGGTGGAAGACATCAGGGTCATAGAAGATGCCAGGGTCTTGCTCGCAAAGATTCTGCGATAGAGTTGATCATCCTCCGGTCTTTAAGAGAGAAGGGGTCTGACCCCAGCCCATTCAAGGAAAACTGATATGCGAAGAGTATTCACTGCACTGTTACTGACTATATTTATACAACACGGCTATGCAGAGGATATTGCTGCACCTGCGTTTACACTGGCTGACACCGACGGTGAGCAAGTCACACTGCCACGTGATCACGATGGCGTGGATATCTACTTTTTCTGGGCCAGTTGGTGCCCCTATTGCAAGGCGCTGATGCCGCATTTGCAAAGCATGCTTATCGAATACGGTGATGATGTCACCATATACGCCTTTAACATCCGCGATGAAGAAATGCCGGAACCATTCATGCTCGAACACGGTTACGACTTTATCCTGATGCCCGATGCTGATCCGCTCATGGAGTTATATGGTGTGCGGCCTACGCCGGCGCTGTTCCTGGTGGATGGCCAGGGCATGATTCGTTTCAACCTGTATGACATGGTTTTTAATGACAACAGCGATTTTAAAGCGCTCAGCCATGGCCAAAAGTCAGAACGGCGGGCACCTTACTGGGCCGCTGAAATTCGACAATCAATTGATCAAATATTGGGGGAGAAAGGACAGAAAGGGTCAGAGTAAACACTCTGGCACTTTACTCTGACCCCGTGTGAACCCGGCCGGTTTCGATGAGGAAATTTGACAGACTGCCAAGCTGTTTAGTACGCTGTCAGGACAGTCGGATCAATTCAAGGGGTTCCGACACGGAAAAGTAGTATTTCACATGGAACCTAGTGGCTAAAAAGCTAAAGGGGATAAGCTAATGATTAGTAGTAATTTTTCGAGCCTGTTACGTGCAGGTGTTTATGTTGTGGCGTTCAATTTTTTCATTCTGGCATCCAGCACTGTACACGCAATATCCGCTGCGCCATTTCCTTTCAGTCAAACCCAACCGGATGGTGTTGAGATTACCCTGCATACCAGGGGCGATGAGCACTATAACTGGCTGGAAGATCGCGATGGCTATACGGTGGTTAAAAATCGTGGTTGGTTCGAATATGCCGAACGGGGCCCATCGGGTCGTTTGAATCCCAACGGCATGATTGTCGGCCGGGATAATCCTAGAGCTAAAGGTTTACAAAAGCGCATTCTGCCGTCAGCCGCGGTCAGGGCTCAATCTGCCAGAAAAGTAAATGGCGTGAGCACCAGTAGCGGTGTTTCTGCCCAGCCTGAGGGCGTGGCGCCTGCGGGCAATGTAAAGAACCTGGTCGTTCTGGTCCGCTTTTCTGATCATGTCGGGCGTAGCTTACCAAGTGCTGCTGATGTTGATGTTCTGTTTAACGCGACCGGCGGTCATCCATCACTGGCGCCCACGGGCAGTGTGAAAGATGTCTATTTCGAGAACTCTTACGGCCAGATGACACTGAATTCTGTTGTCAACCCGGGTATTAATGACTGGATAACCGTTTCCAATACAGAGGCGTATTACGCCAATGGGAATTCCGGAGATTCAACCTTGTGGCAAGCACTGCGCGAAGCGCTTGATGTACTCGACAATGTAGTCAATTTTGACGATTACGATCTTGACAACGACGGCCGTATCGACTCCATTGCCTTTATCCATTCAGGTTATGGTGCTGAATGGGGCGGCACCGACAGTTATGGCACGTCTCAGGCGAACCGTATCTGGTCCCATCGCTGGGCCATTCAACCACAGTGGAATTCCAACGACGGTGTGTCTGTCTTTGACTATCACATCAGTCCGGGCGTCTGGGGTACATCCGGATCAGCCATAGGCCGCATCGGTGTAATTGCCCATGAGACCGGTCATTTCTTTGGTCTACCTGATCTGTACGATACGGATGATGGGGGCAGTGGCATTGGTTCCTGGGGCATGATGGCCAATTCCTGGGGTTTCGACGGGACTCAACTCTGCCCGCCGCATTTCTCACCCTGGTCCAAGATCGACCTCGGATGGTATTCACCTACGGTAATTACTGAACCTGGCCAGTACACCATTAACCAGGCAGAGGACAATCCTGAAGCATTCCGTATCAACACCGGTTTTTCTTCCGGCGAATACCTATTAATTGAAAATCGTCAGGCTGCCGGTATTGAATGTGCTATTCCACAGGGTGGTGTGGCCATCTGGCACATTGACGACACAACCGGCTTCAACACCCAGGGTTACCCGGGTCAGAGCGGATGGCCAGGAAACGGTAATCACTACCGCGTGGCCCTGTTACAGGCTGATGGTAACTACAACCTGGAAAAGGGTAATAACCGCGGTGACTCCGGCGATATGCACCATGCCGCAGCTGTGGATGCGATTGGTCCCGGACCAGGTAATCACCCTAACACCGACACCTATAAGAACGGCACTATCACCCAGACCGGTATCACCATCTCGGATATTTCCGCTTCTGCTGCCTCCATGTCATTTTGTTTCAATGGTTGTGGCAGTGTTCTTCCTGCACCTTCAGGTTTAAGCGCAACGGCGCAGTCTGCCAGCAATATTTCATTGAGCTGGAACGACAACTCCAGCAGCGAGGAAGGTTTCAATATCGAGCGCTCAAATAATGGCAGCACCTGGTCAGCATTGACATCGGTGGGGGCCAACTCAACCAGTTATAGCAATGGTGGCCTGTCACCTGACAGCACGTGGTTCTACCGGGTTAATGCTTATCAAGCCGCTGATCTCTCCGGCTGGTCGAATACCGCCAGTGCTACAACGTTTGATGTTGCACCTGCTGCACCGACCGGATTGAACGCCACTGCCGTATCTGACAGCCAGATCAACCTGAATTGGGTAGATCAGGCGGGTAACGAAGATGCTTACCGGGTTGAACGGTCTGATGATGGACAGAGTGGTTGGGCAACAATCGCAAACCTTGGCGCCAACAGCACCAACTACAGCAACACAAACCTGGCGGCCAGCACCGAGTATTTCTACCGGGTAGTTGCATCCAACACCGCTGGTGATTCCGCTGACTCAAATACTGCAAGCGCAACAACTGATGCTCCTCCAGCATTCGTGGATTACAAGGCACAGTCGCAATCAACCAGTGAGGGAACTGTTTCAGGCGGAATAAGCAATACTCATTTCGATGATAATACTTTACTGCAGACCATTACTGAACAAGAGTCCGGTGGCAAACCGAGTAAACGGCGCAGCTCATTGTCCCATCGCTGGACATTTAGCAACGTGGCATCGGGTACCAGCATTACCTTAACCGCCAATGCATGGAGCAGTGGTTCCAGTGATAATGATAATTTCCAGTTCCAGTGGTCAACAGATGGAAGTTCTTACACTGATGCTTTCGAAGTATCGTCAACTTCGTCCGGCAACCAGCAAAGTGCAATGTTACCGTCCAATCTTTCCGGTACCGTGTATGTACGTGTCATTGACACTGACAGCACCCAGGGCAACCGCGCCCTGGATACGGTATCAGTAGATTACCTGGTGATCCGGGTTGATAACACGCCGGTGACACCACCAACCGCTCCGAGTGGTCTGAGTGCCAATGCAATCGCTTACAACCAGGTTGATCTCAACTGGTCTGACAATGCGTCGGACGAAACCGGTTACGAGATACAAAGAGCAGAGAATGGCGGTGGTTTCACCACCACCTCGACTTTGGGTGCTGACGTAAATAGCTTTAGCGATAACAGTGTTAGCGCACTAACGGACTATGACTACCGCGTACGGGCCCTGAAAGGTGGAACCGCGTCAGGCTTCAGTAACGTAGCCTCTGCGACCACACCTGATCAGCCAGTGGGTGTAATCACTCTCTCCGCCAATGGTTTCAAGGTGAAAGGCAAACACTGGGTTGACCTGACCTGGAATGGTTCCAATGCGGATGATGTCGTTGTCCATCGCAACGCGGTAGAAATCACCACGGCCAACGTTGGCTTCTACTCCGACGACATCGGCGCCAAGGGTGGGGCCACTTATGTATATAAAGTATGCGATGCCGGCTCAAGCAACTGTTCTAATGAAGTAACCGTTGTTTTCTGAAACCGCTTAATACTTTAAGCACGCTATCAGCAAAGGCCGCCTCCGGGCGGCCTTTTGTTGTTCGCGTGACGGGCTATTGTTCGGCCAACAACTCGTCCAAAGGCCGGTCATAGAAGACCATCATGTCTTGCGGGGCAAGCTCACGTGCACGAATAAGGCTGTTTTCTGCCGCTGCCAGCTCGCCCGATAAATACTGGGTTTTGGCCAGCGCAAAATGTAACTTATGATCGTCCCGCTTCTTCCGGATCGCGCTTTGCAGGAGGCTGATGGATTCCTTAAAATGTTCCTGTTCCAGCGCTTCATCGCTAAGCTTCAATAGATAGTAGGGGTTATTTCTTCTATATCGATCAACCTTTGACTCAAGTTCCATCGCAGATTCAAAGTTCCCTTGCTCGATGTAAACCTCGTAAAGATTACTCATCGCAGAATGTTCATTCGAGTCGATCTGCAAAGCCTGGTTAAAAGCCAATATCGCATCATTCAGTTGATCGTTCCGGCCGTAAATCACACCGAGATTCACCCAGGGATCTGTCGCTTTAATAGAGGCCTTAATGGCCTTGGTCATATAAGCATAAGCCGTCGGTAAATCGTTCTCCAACAGTGATTCAACCGCAATATTATTCAGATATAGTGCCTTGGCATAAGCGTCATCGATGATTCTTCGGCGCGCAGTCGGGTGGATCCTGATACCACTGACATCAACTACCCAGGTGGCCCGCTGGGTCTCGACTACAACATTGATATGCTTGACCAACAACACGGTATCATCATCATGGTCAGACCATTCCGGACGCCTGAATACCTCCTGGTAGTAAGCATCCAGGCCCGCCCTACGAGCGAGTGCAACCATCATATTGGAAAAACCGATGCAGTTACCGACACGCGTTTTGAAAGCTTCCGACGCGCTTAGTGTATAGGCCTCATCATATTGAAAACCCAACACACCGGAACTGGTGACAGCCAAGGTGAGCAACTCGAGCCTGGTTTGCCTGTTCGGGTATATCAGGATATAGCGCTCAAGAAACTCTTCCATCGCGGGCGAAACGGCCAGCACGTCTACGTCATCGATCTGTACTGCGGGGCGATCAGTTTGCAAAGGTGGGGGGGTGAGTCTTTCATGTTGAATTGATGCACATGCACTGAGCAGTAGCATGCCGGCCAGCATCAGCATGATGGTGCCG
>Ga0265303_10002537_pt1 | contig 11310 bp, 13 predicted proteins | sample Helome_2_FD_192494 | JGI IMG/M metagenome (GOLD analysis project Ga0265303, IMG submission 192494) | Marine sediment microbial communities from subtidal zone of North Sea - Hel_20160317 (Illumina Assembly) | ecosystem: Environmental > Aquatic > Marine > Subtidal zone > Sediment ...
GTGCAGGGTGAAAATGACCCGCGAGTTCCCGTTACCGAGGCACAGCAAATGGTCGAAGCATTGCGCGAAAACGGGCACACGGTCTGGTACATGAATGCGTTGAATGAAGGCCATGGTTACCGAAAAAGGGACAACCGCGATACCTACCAGCAGGCTATGATTCTGTTCTTTCAGGAACACCTCATAAACGCCAATTAGCGAAAGAGGGTTACGCATGACGGTGCGTGCCGAAGAGATCGAAGCCGCGATTCAGAAGCTTGATCAGGGGTATCCCGATGGCGCCGCCGAGAAGTTGGCAGCACTGCTCAATGAACTCGCGAAGTGGAACCGTCGCATCAACCTGACCGCTATTCGTGAGCCAAGAGAGATGATTACCGGGCATCTTCTCGACAGCCTGGCCGCGAGGCCGCTGCTCGAGGGAACCACGGTACTGGACGTTGGCACGGGCGCGGGTTTCCCGGGGTTGCCGCTTGCGATCGCAGAGCCGGCGAGGCAATTCACCCTGCTCGACAGCAACAACAAGAAAATCGCATTCGTTGAGCACGCGGCGGGCCGGCTCGGCCTCGACAATGTGACGGCGATCAAAGGCAGGGGCGAGGACTATGCACCCGGTCACCGCTTTGATACGGTGATTGTCCGGGCGCTGGCCGCGTTGCCACGTCTTGTGGAAGTTGCCGGACATCTTGTACGAGAGGGCGGGGTGTTGGTAGCGCTGAAAGGGCGATACCCGGCAGTCGAGCTGGAACAACTGAGCAGCACGCCGTGGGACCATGCTGTGTTGGAACTCGAGGTTCCGGGCATGGAGTTGGGGTCACGGCACGCGGTGCTGTTGCGAAGGGAATGAACCCTGCAAGCGGATCGGGCGAAATTCATGACACGAATACTGGCAGTAGCTAACCAGAAAGGCGGGGTGGGCAAGACGACGACCTGCGTCAACCTGGCGGCGTCACTTGCGGCAACGCAGCGGCGCGTTCTGCTCGTCGACATGGATCCGCAGGGCAACGCAACCATGGGTTGCGGCATCAACAAGATGGAGGTCGACTTTTCGGCCTGCGATGTGTTGCTCGGCGACGCGACAGCGGCGGATACCATCGTATCGGCGCCCGAGGGTGGTTTTGCCGTGTTGCCCGGCAACGAGGACCTGACGCTGGCCGAGGTCAAGCTGCTGCAGGAGATCGGTCGGGAAATGAAGCTCAAGAAAGCGCTCGCGCCGGTCACCGGGCTCTACGATTTTATTCTGATCGACTGCCCGCCGTCGATAAACATGCTGACCATAAACGCGTTGACCGCTGCCGATGGTGTACTGATTCCCATGCAGTGCGAGTACTATGCCCTCGAGGGCCTGAGCTCGTTGCTCAACACGATCGAGCAAGTGCGGGATTCGGTGAATCCGGGTTTGGAGATGTACGGTATCCTGCGCACGATGTTTGACCCGCGCGTCAACCTGTCGAACGAAGTCTCGATGCAGCTCATCGAACACTTCGACCGAAAAGTATTTCGCACGGTTGTACCGCGCAATATCCGGCTGGCCGAAGCGCCGAGTTTCGGTCTTCCGGTATTGCTGCACGATCGCTCGTCGCGTGGTGCAATCGCATACCTGGCCCTGGCCGGTGAGGTCCTCCGACGCGAGGACGCACGCATGGCCGAGGCCGTTTAGGAACAAGCAATGACAGCGAAGAAGAAACATCTGGGCCGCGGGTTGGACGCATTGCTCAGCAAGCCGGCGTCAAAGCCAGCGGTGTCCGAGGTTGGTGGGCAGGATGTGCTCAGGCAGATACCGGTCGAGTTGTTGCAGCGGGGGCAGTATCAGCCGCGTGTCGATATGCGGCAGGACTCACTGGAGAACCTGGCAGACTCGATCCGGGCGCAGGGCGTCGTGCAGCCGATTGTCGCACGGCGATTGAAGAAGACCGGCGATACTCAGCGCTATGAAATCGTGGCCGGCGAGCGTCGCTGGCGCGCAGCGCAACTGGCCGGTCTCGCTGAGATACCCGCCGTTATTCGTGATGTGCCGGATGAATCGGCTATCGCGATGGCACTTATCGAGAACATCCAGCGTGAAAACCTGAACCCGCTGGAAGAAGCGCGGGCGCTGGACCGGCTAATTCGCGAGTTCGACCTGACCCACGCGGAAGCGGCCGAGGCCGTTGGCCGATCACGAGCGTCAGTCAGCAACCTGCTTCGTTTGCTGGACCTGTCGGACAAAGTGAAACCACTGCTTGAAGGCCGACAGATCGAAATGGGACATGCTCGGGCCTTGCTGGCGATCTCGGACGCAACACAGCAGTTCGATGTCGCCCGCCAGGTCGTAAAGAAGGGCCTCTCGGTTCGTGAGACCGAGAAGCTCGTCAAACATATTCAGACCCGCGGAACCAGTAAGCCCGCCAAACGAGTCGCGAGCGCCGATGCGGACATCCGTCGCCTCGAGATCGAGGTCTCGGAGAAGCTGGGAGCGAAAGTCCGTGTCGATCACTCGAAAAAAGGCGCCGGCAAGCTGGTCATCAGCTACAACAGCCTCGACGAACTCGACGGCATTCTGAAGCACATCCGCTAGGCTCACGCGGGGACATTCTGCTTTATCGCGGCGCCTGCCGGGGCCCCGTTCGGGCAAGAAAGCAGGATGTCCCCAAAACCAAAAACCCCACTAAAAACAGCCGGAAAGTGCTGGTCCTCGCGGGGATTCGTATTGCCATGTTTGGGCCCTGCCACTATAATGCGCACGCGATTTACAGGCCCGCCTGGAAGTACCAAAACCACAAGCGCCACAAGCCACCGGTCACCCCGATGGCCGTGGCGTTTTTAGTGCCGGAGGCATGCGATATCAAATCCGTGATGCTCAGGGTACTCGCGGCACAGATTGGGGTCGGGGTGGTGCTTGCCGCGGTCCTCTGGGGCCTTTACGGAGGCGTGGTTGGCTACTCGGCGCTGCTGGGAAGTCTGACCGCTGTCATCCCGAACGCGTTCCTGGCATTGCGGCTGGCGGTGCCGCGCCGGGATCCTGGAGCAGAGGGCCTGGTCCGGGCTGCCTATATAGGCGAATTGGGGAAGCTGGCGTTGACGGTGCTGTTTTTCGGCCTGGTTTTTGCGCTGGTGAGGCCGCTCTCGGCAGCGGCGCTTTTTGCAGGATTTATCGCGACGCAGTTGGTGACCCTGACAGGTCTCCTGATGCGGCGCGAACAGGAACTTAGAGACGAGTAACAGCAATGGCAGCTGAAGGCGGACACGGCGCAGAGACGTCGAGCGACTACATCTCCCACCATCTCCAGCACTTGCAGGTCTGCAAGGCCGAGACCGGCGAATGGGTATGGAATCACTGTGCCGGCAACCCGATGACCCTCAATGTCGACTCGATGTTCTGGTCGGTGCTGCTCGGGCTCATTTTCGTCCTGATGTTCCGTGGTGTTGCGAAGAAGACCTCGTCGGGCAAGCCCAGCAAGTTTCAGGCCTTTGTAGAGATCGTCGTCGAGTTCGTCGACTCGAGTGTCAAAGACACCTTCCATGGCAAGAGCAGCCTCATTGCGCCGCTGGCGCTGACGATCTTCATTTGGGTGTTCCTGATGAACCTCATGGACCTCGTTCCCGTGGACTGGATTCCGCTGGCCGCCGGGGCAGTAGGCATACCCTACATGAAAGTCGTGCCGACAACCGACGTCAACGTGACGTTCGGCATGTCGATCTCCGTCTTCATCCTGATCATTTTCTACACGGTAAAGAACAAAGGCTTTACAGGCTTCATCGGCGAGCTGACCATGCAACCGATCGCGCCACCAATGAAAGGCATTGGCCTGATCGCGGCGCCGTTCATCATCGCGTTCAACTTCATTCTCGAAAGTGTCGCGTTGCTGGCCAAGCCCGTGTCGCTGTCTCTTCGACTGTTCGGCAACATGTTTGCCGGTGAATTGATTTTTATCCTGATTGCGTTGCTCGGTATCTACCAGTTGCCGCTACATTTTGGGTGGGCTGTTTTTCACGTCCTCATCGTGACCTTGCAGGCCTTTATTTTCATGATGCTGACAATAGTCTATCTAAGCCTGGCATCGGAAGAGCATTAATTTAACTGGAACCTCCTTAGGAGAAATTGATGGAAACTGTTATTGGCATGACGGCGATTGCCGTCGCACTTTTGATTGGCCTCGGCGCGCTCGGCGTCGGTATCGGTATGGGCCTTCTGGGTGGCCGCTTCCTTGAAGGCGCTGCACGTCAACCGGAGCTGGCTCCGATGCTGCAGACGAAGATGTTCATCGTTGTCGCGCTGCTCGATGCCGTTGCGATGATCGGCGTTGGTATCGCGCTGTTCTTTGCCTTCGCCAACCCGTTCATCGGGCAGCTGCAGACAGCGACCGGCGGCTAGCACCTGCGTTCGAGTCCTTGTAGGAGCGCCCCTTGGGCGCGATCGCGGCTAAGAGCCGCTCCTACACGGCGAAGAAGAACGCTGTAAGGAGTATCCCGTGGATATTAATATGACTCTTCTTGGCCAGACGATCGCGATGATCGTGTTTGTCTGGTTCTGCATGAAGTTCATCTGGCCGCCGATACTTGCCGCGCTCGAGGAGCGCCAGGCAAAAATCGAAGAAGGGCTTGCCGCCGCCGACCAGGGACAGGAAAAGCTGGTAAGGGCAGAGGCAGAAGCTGCAGGCATCGTTGCCGAGGCCCGGCAGCAGGCAACCGGCATTCTTGACCAGGCACATGCACGCGCCAACGAGATCGTCTCGGAGGGCAAGTCGGACGGCGTCAAGGAGCGCGAACGGCAGCTGGCCGCGGCCAAAGCCGAGATCGAGCAGGAAGCAAACCATGCGCGCGAAGAATTGCGCGGACAGGTCTCAGCGATCGCTATTGCGAGCGCTGAAAAGATCCTGAATCGCGAGATCGACGGCAAAACACACGAAGACATCCTGGGCAAGCTCGCCCAAGAGCTGTAAGCGGAGACGATCGTGGCCGACAACAACACAGTGGCAAGACCCTACGCGCGGGCAATCTTCGAGATCGCGATAAGTGCCGGCGCGCTTGCCGAGTGGTCGGAATCACTGGCGGTTGCGGGCCAACTGCTTGGTGACCGCGGCCTCGTGGAATACCTTGGCGATCCGGAGTTCAGTGCCGACAAGCGCCTTGATTTTCTGCACGGCCTGTTCGGGGAGGCGGGCAGCCCAATGCTCGCCGGAGGCGATAAGCGTGGCAGCAATTTTCTGAAACTGCTGCTCGAGAACGACCGTATCGTGGTACTGCCGGAGATCTCCGAGCACTTCGAGGCGCTCAAGGCGCAAGTCGAAAATAGCGTAGACGCCGTCGTTACGTCGGCGGTCGCGCTCAGCGGGGCGCAGGTGCAGGAAATTGCGAGTTCGCTAAAGGAGCGGCTGGGCCGCGACATCCGCATCACAACAGAAATAGACGAAACGCTCATCGGCGGTGCAGTTATTCGCGCCGGTGATGTCGTTATTGACGGATCACTGCGGGCAAGGCTTGAAGGCCTCGCGATCGCACTGACCAAATAAAGAGGAAAACGTAATGGCACTCAAAGCTTCTGAAATCAGCACGCTGATTAAAGAGCGCATCGAGAACTTCGAAGCATCGGCCGAGGCACGCGATGTCGGCACCGTTATCGCCGTCACCGACGGTATCGTTCGCATCCATGGCCTCGCTGATGCTCGCTATGGCGAGATGCTCGAGTTTCCGCAGAACACGTTTGGTATGGCGCTGAACCTCGAGCAGGATTCGGTGGGGTCAGTGGTTCTCGGCGCCTACAAGCACATTTCAGAGGGCGACACGGTCAAGACGACAGGCCGCATTCTCGAGGTGCCGATTGGCGAAGCGCTGCTGGGGCGCGTTGTTGACTCGCTGGGCAAACCGATTGACGGCAAGGGTCCGATCGAAACCGATCTGTCCGCGCCGATCGAAAAGGTTGCTCCAGGCGTTATTCAGCGCCAGTCGGTAAGCGAGCCAGTGCAGACCGGCCTGAAGTCGATCGACTCGATGGTGCCCATTGGCCGCGGCCAGCGCGAACTGATCATCGGTGACCGTCAGACGGGCAAGACGGCCGTGGCGGTCGACACGATCATCAACCAGCGGGACACGGACATCAAGTGCATCTACGTCGCGATCGGTCAGAAGGCCTCCTCGATCGCCGGTGTGGTACGCAAGCTCGAGGAAGAGGGTGCGATGGAGCACACGATCGTCGTCGCGGCCGCCGCCGCCGAAAGTCCCGCGATGCAATACATCGCCCCGTACGCGGGGGCATCGATGGGCGAGTACTTCCTCGACAACGGCCAGGACGCACTGATCATCTTCGATGATCTTACCAAGCAGGCCTGGGCCTATCGGCAGGTTTCGTTGTTGCTGCGTCGACCGCCGGGGCGTGAGGCATACCCCGGTGATGTCTTCTACCTGCATTCACGACTGCTGGAGCGGGCATCTCGCGTTAACGCCGCCCATGTCGAGGAAGTGTCGGGCGGCAAAATCAAAGGCAAGACGGGTTCGATGACGGCGTTGCCGATTATCGAAACGCAGGCCGGCGACGTGTCGGCATTCGTACCGACGAACGTGATTTCCATCACCGACGGCCAGATCTTCCTTGAAACCGACCTCTTCAATGCCGGCATCCGCCCGGCTATCAATGCGGGTTTGTCGGTATCACGTGTGGGCGGCGCTGCGCAGACAAAAATCATCAAGAAACTCGGCGGCGGCGTGCGTCTTGCGTTGGCTCAGTACCGCGAGCTGGCCGCGTTCGCACAGTTTGCGTCGGACCTCGACGCGGCGACCCGCGCTCAGCTCGAGCGTGGCGAACGTGTGACCGAGCTCATGAAACAGAAGCAATATTCTCCGTTGTCCATCGCTGAGATGGCGTTGTCGCTGTTTGCGGTGAATGAGGGCTATATCGACGGTGTACCCGCCGAAAAGGTCGTCGATTACGAGGCGGAACTGCACGATTTTGCCAGGGCCAGCTACCAGGCCGACCTCGATTCGATCAACGCGTCGGGTGACTACAATGACGACGTTGAAGCGACACTGAAGGGTATCTGCGATGCGTTTGCAGAGAAAGGCGCTTATTAATCGCGCGCCGGGGTGCGCTCCTACAGGGCGCACTGCCGGTGAATAGAACGCTGTAGGAGCGCGCCCCGGCGCGCGACAACACAGATAGGAAAGACATGGCAGGTGAAAAGGAAATACGCACCAAGATTGCATCTGTAAAGAACATGCAGAAGATCACGAGCGCGATGGAAAAAGTTGCGGCCGGCAAAATTCGCAAGGCGCAGCAGCAGATGGAAGCATCGCGCCCCTACGCAGAACGCGTTCGCCGCGTGGTGGGTCACCTGGCGTACGCCAATCCTGACTACAAGCACCCGTTCCTGACGGAACGCGAGGTCACTCGCGTCGGCTACATCGTCATCTCGACGGACCGTGGTTTGTGTGGCGGCCTGAACGCCAATCTGTTCAGGACGATGATCGGCGAGATCGCGAAAAGGCAGGACGAGGACATAAAAGTTGATCTCGCGCTGGTTGGCGCAAAAGCGGTTCAGTTTTTCCGCCGCCTCGGTGGCAATGTCGTTGGGACGGCGTCAGGGCTGGGTGACAGACCCACGATCAATGACCTGATCGGCTCGATAAGGATCATGCTCGATTCTTACAGTGAAGGAAAAATCGACCGCTTGTTCCTCGTGCACAACGAGTTTGTCAACTCAATGACCCAGAAGCCCGAGGTGAAACAGCTGTTGCCGACGGCAGGCATTGCGAAGGACGGCGACGAGCTTCAGAAGCACTGGGATTACATCTACGAGCCTGGCGCAGACGAGTTGCTCGATGACGTGTTGATGCGCTACATCGAGTCACAGGTGTATCGCGGGGCCGTTGAAAACTTCGCCTGTGAAATGGCGGCGAAGATGGTGGCGATGAAGTCGGCAACAGACAACGCGGGTGAAATCATTGATGGTCTGCAGCTGCAGTACAACAAAGCGCGGCAGGCGGCGATCACACAGGAAATTTCAGAAATTGTCGGCGGCGCTGCTGCAGTATCCGGCTAACAGTATTTTTACGTAATTATTTGCGCGGCGAAGCCGCCTGACTGGGTTAAGGAATCAAAAAATGAGCACTGGAACTACTGTGCAGGTAATTGGCGCTGTCGTGGACGTTGAATTCCCTGCGGGCCAGATCCCCAAGGTATACGAAGCATTGATCGTTGACGACGCCGATATCACGCTGGAAGTTCAGCAGCAGCTGGGCGACGGCGTCGTTCGCACGATCGCGATGGGTTCCTCGGAAGGCCTGAAGCGCGGCATGGGCGTTACCAACACGGGCGGGCCAATATCGGTGCCGGTTGGTGAAAAAACGCTGGGCCGCATCATGGATGTGCTCGGCAAGCCAATCGACAATGAGGGCGACATCGGCGCCGAGCTCCATATGCCTATTCATCGTGCGCCACCCTCCTATGAGGATCAGGCGGCGGCGACCGAGCTGCTGGAGACGGGCATCAAGGTTATCGACCTCATCATGCCGATTTCCAAAGGCGGCAAGGTCGGGTTGTTCGGCGGCGCCGGTGTGGGCAAGACCGTTTGTCTGATGGAGTTGATTCGTAACATCGCGCACGAGCACGCTGGCTACTCGGTGTTCGCCGGTGTCGGCGAGCGTACGCGCGAGGGTAATGACTTCTATCACGAGATGACCGAATCGGGCGTTATCGACAAGGTATCGCTGGTCTATGGCCAGATGAACGAGCCGCCCGGCAACCGTCTACGCGTTGCGCTGACCGGCCTGACGATGGCTGAGGCCTTCCGTGACGAAGGCCGCGACGTCCTGATGTTCATCGACAATATCTACCGATACACACTGGCGGGAACCGAAGTATCGGCACTTCTCGGCCGTATGCCGTCGGCGGTCGGCTATCAACCGACGCTGGCCGAGGAAATGGGTATCCTGCAGGAGCGCATTGCCTCGACGAAGACAGGCTCCATTACGTCGTTCCAGGCCGTCTACGTACCGGCAGACGACCTGACCGATCCGTCGCCGGCAACAACCTTTGCTCACCTCGACGCGACCCTCGTACTGTCGCGTAATATTGCCGAGCTCGGTATTTACCCGGCCGTGGATCCGCTCGACTCCACGTCACGTATTCTCGATCCCCTCGTCATCGGTCAGGAACACTACGACTGCGCCCGGGGCGTGCAGGCGGTACTGCAGCGCTACAAGGAGCTGCAGGATATTATAGCGATCCTGGGTATGGACGAACTGTCTGAAGACGATAAGCAGACCGTCAACCGGGCACGCAAGATTCAGCGATTCCTGTCGCAACCGTTCTTCGTCGCCGAGGTCTTTACGAACTCGCCGGGCAAGTACGTTTCGCTGGCAGAAACCATTCGTGGTTTTAACGGCATTGTGAACGGCGACTACGATCACATTCCGGAGCAGGCGTTCTACATGGTTGGCACGATCGACGAAGCGGTCGAAAACGCCAAGAACTTCACGTAATAAACCGGGGTCGAACCGAGGTTTTCGAAAACCTCGGTTCGACCCCAATTAGGGAACAACGATATGGCTACCATTCAGGTCGACATCGTATCTGCAGAAGGTGAAATCCATACTGGTGACGCCGCGATGGTGTTTGCGCCGGCAAAAATGGGTGAGGTTGGTATTGCGCCACGCCACGCACCGATGCTGACGACACTGAGGCCCGGCGAAGTCCGGGTTCAGGATGTGGAAGGCAATGAGCAGAGCTTCTACATCACGGGCGGCATGCTCGAGGTGCAGCCGCAGCGTGTGACTGTGCTGGCGGACACGGCGCTGCGCGGCGATCAGCTCGATGCTGCCGCGGCACTCTCGGCGCAGCAGGCGGCAGAGGAGGCGTTGAAGGGTGCCTCGGAAGAAACGGACGTTGTCCGTGCCCAGGCCGAGCTCGAAGAGGCGCGAGCCCGCTATCGTGCGGCGGAAAAACTCAAGGGCAAGAAATAGCAAAGCCATTGGGCGACGCATTCTCTACAGGTCGCGGTAGCCCCATGAGCCGATTATGCGGGTCTGTGGTTTGTGACGACGCAGATGCGTTCGTTGCCAGCGTCGGAAGTCATCGACCCGTACTTCTGCAGGTACCTGCCAGTTCTTGCGGCCGAAGTAGCTAACCGTGTACTCATCGAGGAAACCGGCGTTACGTACGACGACGAGATCGTCGAGATAATGGTCAGCGATATCCTTGTGCTCCAGTCGCTGCTCCTCCCAGGTGTCAATGAGATGTCGGCGGGCCGTGTACTCGCAACCGTAGTCGCTGACCCTGGCCGGAATCGAGCCGCCGATGTCGATCTGACAGGTGCTTTTCACCAGGCTGTAGGCCACCCAGCTCTGCAGTACGGGGTCATCGTCCTGAAACGCCTGCGGCGCAAGGTAAAATGTGTCGCCGTCCGTAACGCCGTCGCGCGTGTAGATCTCGCTGTTGCAGGCGGCGAGCAGCAGGAACGGTAACAAAGCAGGTTTCCACATGTTCCTCAGCATACGTCACGATCATTAACGAGACCTGAAGCGAGTTCGCAATCCCGCGCTTCATGTATCATGCGCAGGCTACGAAATCAGGAGACGTTTGATTGGGCCTGAGCATCATTATTCTGGCCGCGGGACAGGGAACGCGTATGCGCTCGGACCGGCCAAAAGTGCTACAGCTGTTGGCGGGCAAGCCGCTGCTGTCACACGTGCTGGCCTGTTCGAAGGCACTGGGCGCCGATGATGTCTGCGTCGTTTACGGTCATGGCGCCGACGCTGTTCGAGCCGCTTATGCCGATGAGACACTGCGCTGGGCGCTGCAGGCCGAGCAACTGGGCACCGGTCACGCCATGCAACAGGCGATGCCGGAGACGCCGGATGAGAACCGCGTTCTGGTTCTGTTCGGAGACGTGCCGCTGCTGATGCCGGCGACGTTGTCGGTGTTGCTTGGCGAAACGCCCAGGGACGACATGGCGGTGTTGACGGTCGACATGGATGATCCGATGGGCTATGGGCGGATCATCCGTGAGCACGGGAGCGTTAGCTCTATCGTTGAGGAAAAAGACGCCAGCGGCGATGAAAAAGCGGTTTGCGAAATCAATACGGGTGTAATGGTGTGTCCGGCGGACAAGCTCAAAGGCTGGCTCAATAGCCTAAGCAACGACAATGCGCAGGGCGAGTATTACCTGACCGATGTCATTGCCATGGCCGTCGATGATAAAGTTACGGTGCACGGCGTCAAAGCAAGCGGCCCGGTGGAGGTTATGGGGATCAACGACAAGAAACAGTTGGCGGAAGCCGAGCGGGCGTTACAGGCGCGTCTGGTTGATAAACTGATGAAGGACGGTGTCGGCTTTGCGG
>Ga0265303_10002538_pt1 | contig 11310 bp, 10 predicted proteins | sample Helome_2_FD_192494 | JGI IMG/M metagenome (GOLD analysis project Ga0265303, IMG submission 192494) | Marine sediment microbial communities from subtidal zone of North Sea - Hel_20160317 (Illumina Assembly) | ecosystem: Environmental > Aquatic > Marine > Subtidal zone > Sediment ...
CACTCGGACTACACCGACCCCCTCTCGCTTTCCGACCCAGGCTTCGACCTACTCGTCTCGCTCTACGCCGGGTTCGTCTCCGAGCACTGCACCGACTACCTGAAGGTCGGCGGCACGCTGCTGGTGAACTCCAGTCACGGCGACGCCGCCCTGGCCTCGATCGACTCCCGGTATCAACTCTCCGGCGTAGTCGAGTCCCGCTCCGGCAACTACCGGGTCCGAACCAGCGACCTGCATCAATACCTGGTCCCCAAGACGCCCATCGAGATCACCACGGAATTGCTTCACGAACGAGGCCGCGGCATCGCCTACACAAAATCCCCCTTCGCCTACCTGTTCAAGCGGGTGGGCTAGCCGTCAACTTTCGGCCGCGAGGTGGTCGAAGACCAACAAGCAACGCCAAGAATCGGTTCATGCCGCCGGTCGTCTGCCGGCAGGGTCTGGCCTTGAGTCCCTGGGGCGGTGGCACGGGTCGATGCGATCTCACCTGATCGCCTTGCCGACAGGGACCTCCGTCGCTACTCGGTGTCTGGCTCGTCTCCGATGGGCACCGAGATCACAGGTCGTTCCGTCGCCATCAACACGTCCTGCAGATGGCTGCCCAGGAGGAGTTTTCCGACCCGGGAACGCCGCCGCAGGCCGATCACGATGAGATCACAATTCTCGGCGGCTGCTACTGCGCGGATCTCCTCGGCCGGTTCTCCCGACCGGGCAACTACCCGGGTGGCGGGGCCCTCGCCGTCAGCAACGATGTCGGTTATCAACGCCGCCAGGTCACGTTTGGTTTCCTCGATCATGACGTCGACATACCCGCTCGGAGGCGGAAGGTCCTCGCGCTCGTCCTTTTCGTCCTGCGAGATGGAGTGGAACACAACCAGCTCGGCTCCCATCGTTTGGGCCAGTTCGAGAGCAAGCCGAAGCGGCGCTTCGGCCCGTATGTTTTGGTCGACGGCAACCAGGATCCGTTCAAAAGTCCGCATGTTTGACCTCCGTCTCACACCTATGGCTCGATCCACCCTGAAGGATAATCCTTGGACGGGCAGTCGGCATTGTGTGGCGGGCCCGGCCTCGCCTACGATCGAACCTGTCGATCTACGAGAGAGAGGTTCACCATGGGGGCGATCCCGGATTCGCATCCCGACATTCTCGAGCGAGGTGGCCTGGGATTCGTTGCGACTATCGGCCCTCTCACGCCGCGATCCTAGGGTCGGATTAGGCCACCCCTCGAGAGCAAGGGCGCGTCGCCTCATGCGAGGCGGTAATAACGCTCAGCGTTCTGCCACAGGAGGGCGTTCTGTTCGCTTTGGGAGAAGTCGGCAGTAATGGATCGGTATGCGTCGACCAAGGCCTGGTAGGAGCTGAAGAGCTTGTCGACCGGCCAGTTGGTGGCAAACATCGAACGCTCGACCCCGAACGCCTCGATCACCCCCATGACCCAGGGACGGATGCTGTCGGTGGTCCAGTTGTGATCAGCCAAACCGAGTCCGGAGATCTTCGCCGAGACGTTGGGAGCTTCGGCCAGTACCGTCATGGCGTTCCTCCATGCTGCAAAGTAGTCATCTGACCGCTCGGCGGGGAATCCAGCATGACCCAGCACGATTTGGAGGTCGGGGAACTGATCGGCCATTCTGCGTGCTCCGTCCATGCCCTCCCACGTCGTGCTCAGGTCGTAGATGAGATTCGACTCGTTGAGTGCAGCCAAGCCGCGCAGGAATGCAGGGGCAAGCAGGTCTTCGCCCTGCACAAAGTTGCGTATCCCCCTCATATTCGCGTACTGGGTGTGTTGCTCGAGGTCTTTGATGACGGACTCGGAGCTCAGGTCGGTATGAGCAATGATCCCGTGCGGGTAGCCGTGAGCATCGGCGATTCCTTGCAGCCAGGCGGTCTCCTCGACCGGATCGAGATTCGAGTATCCGGTCTGGATGTGCACCGACTTCACAACATTCGAGCCGGCGAAATCGGCCAACAGATCCTCGATCAAGTAAGGCTGGCGAATGGGGGCGTAGTCGCTGATGAGAGCGTCTTCGTCGCCATCCTTCTGTTCGAGCCAGCTAGGCGAGAACCGATCAAGATCCCACATGTGGTGGTGCGCGTCGATGAACGGAATGGGGTCTGTCACGTGCACGCAAGCAGTCGACTGGGGTCGCCCGTTACGTGTTCCACAGTCCCCCATCGACGTTGAGAGTCTGTCCTGTGACGTACCCCGCGTCATCGTGGAGTAGGAAGCTCACAACGCTGGCGACGTCATCACCCGAGGCGATCCTGTTGAGCGGGGTACGTTTCAATTCCTCCTCGAAGACCTGTTCTGGGTGCGTGCGGTCGTGGGATATCTCCCCCAGCTCGACCTTTTTTGCGATTACCCGCGCCATCATGGGGGTTTCGATCAGGCCAGGACAGACCGCATTGACTCGAATGTTTGGTCCAAGAGCCGTGGCCGCCGACCAGGTCAAACTGATGATCCCCGCTTTTGCCATCGCATAGACGGCCCACACCGGCGCCGCCGAACGAGCGACAACCGACGAGAAAAGCACGATCGAGCCTCCGCTCGCACTCATAGCTCTCCCAGCTGCTTGCACGATGAAGAACGCAGCTCGGAGATCGATCGCCATGATCCGGTCGTATTCCTCCTCCGTGACGTCAAGGAAGGGAGCCTGAGCATCGATGCCTGCTGCGTGAACTAGACCGTCGAGATGGCCCACGTCGAGTACGGCGCGTGTCAATCTGTCGACTTCGGTCACATCGATGACGAGGGTTTCGGCCGATCCTCCTGCCGCACGAACCTGCTTAGCGGTAGTTTCGAGGCCGTCAGCATCGCGGTCCCAGAGTACGAGGCGCTTGTCGGAGTCTGCCAACCGAACAGCACACGCCCGCCCCATACCGCTGGCGGCGCCCGTGATGAGCACGACTTTCATGTCGGCAACATTTTCAGCGGGGGTGGTGGTAATTCTTTTCTCCTAGCACTTGATGCTCCGTTGGCGGCGCTGTCAAGCCGCCGCCAACCGTCACTTGTCTGCCTGCACTCCGGCCTTGTCTGTTGGCACTTCGGCGACCTCGGCTTCGCTGAGAGCACTTTTTGCTCTTCTCCATGCATCGTCGATGTGCTCGACGAGAAGAAGACGACACCGGTCCGTGTCGCGCGAGACAATGGCGTTGACAATCTCCTCGTGGTTCTTGCCTGTATCCAAGATCGTGTCGTGGGTCTTAGTGGTGATACGGACCAGCATTGTGAGCTTGTTTGAGATGATGTCGTCCCAGGCTCGAATCAGCAATCTGTGATCTGTGAGTTTGTACGTCATGGCGTGGAACGCGATATCGCGCACCGCGACCTGCGAGGCGTCACCACTAGCTATGGCCTCGTAGATCTCGGTAAGTGAGCCACGGATGGCCTTTTCGGTTTCTGGGGACAGGCTCTCCACTAACAACTCGGCGGCGTACGGTTCAAGGACCTTTCTCAGGCTGTAGATCTCGTCGACGGTCCGGGCGTCGAGCCGCTGGACAAACTTGCCACGTCGCGGGATATTCTCGACCAAGCCATCTCCCTCGAGCAGCGCAAGCGCCTCGCGAATCGGTCCTCGGCTGATCTCGAATTCACGGGCCAGTGCGGCCTCGTAGAGCCGTTCTCCCGGTGCAAAATGCCCATCGAGAATCGCTCGTCTGAGTCTGTCGGCACCCGTTTCGACAAGCGTCGGAACCGTAATTTCTGGAATTCCCAGGTGGCTGTAAGTGTCAGACGGCGGGTCAGTCATCTCATGGTCCCAATCGCGTGACGAAGCGGCCTAGCGGATCCCCTACCACGTTGCCTTCGAGGAAAATCGTGTGTCCTCTCAGTAGCGTTCGACGTATTCGGCCTTTGAGCTCTAGGCCGTCGTATGGCAGGCCCACACCCCCCGCTTTGCTGACGAAAGACTCGACCTGCAACGTGGTGGGCACCTGAGCATCCCACAGAACGATGTCGGCGTCAGCACCCTCCTGAATCGTGCCTTTGCGTGGGTAGAGGCCAAAGCGGCGGGCTGGCGCATCGGTAAGGACTGAGACCGCTCGCTCCAGCGACAGGTTGCCTCTTTCGGCTGCGTCCAGCATCACCGGCATCATCATCTCCACTCCCGGGAGGCCTTGCGGGGCGGTGGCATATGGAGCGTCGCGTTTCTCACTCGGTGTAAATGGAGCATGATCGCTCGCCACCATTTGCACCTCGTCCAGCCGCAAACCGTCCCACAAGGCCTTGAGGTCGGCGGGTGGGCGGAGTGGGGGTGCGACTTTGACGTAGGACCCGTGGCGATCGATTTCGCTTTCGTCAAATATCAGATAATGCGGGCAGGTCTCTCCCGTGATGTCTGCGCCTGAAGCGCGTGCTCCATTGAGTGCTTGGACGGCGGCCGCCGATGTCATGTGCGCCATGTGGACCCTGGCCCCGGTTGCGGAAGCAATGGCGCCGACCAAAGCAATCTCGGCGGCTTCCACGATGGGGGGACGCAATGGAGTGTCGCCCTCCTCGGTCGTCCGTGTGAACAGCTCGATAAGGCTCTGGTTCTCGCCGTGGACCGTTGTGACGGAACCGGTAGTGGAGATCGCCTTGAGAGCTTCATAGAGCTCGGCTTCGTCTCGGGTCCACAGTCCTTCGAATTCAGCTAGTCGAGCCGGGGGTGGGCTGTGTGTGAAAATCTTAAAGCCGATTGCGCCTGCCTCAACCATCGCTTCAGCGTGGGCCACGCTGTCAAGGCCTCCGCCGGCAAATAGCCCGAAGTCGACGTGGCACTCAGCTTCGCCAAGTTCTTTTCGGGCAAGCAAGACCTCGGGCGTCGAACAGGGCGGATCGGAGATCGGCATTTCGAGAACCGTGGTTACGCCGCCGGCTGCGGCCGCCCGCGTCTCACTGTTGAATGTCCCGCGCTCAGGGTGGCTCGGCGCCCGGCAATGAAAATGCGCATCCACCGTCCCCGGGAGCACGTGCAGGCCGGCTGCGTCGATAACTTCCTTCGCTGGGTCTAGCTTTCCGTGGGGCGTTACCCCCGCGACCAAGCCTCCGGCGATTCCCACGTCGACATGTTGACTTTTGCCGTCGCTGACCACAGTGCCATTGACGATTGCGAGGTCATACACAAGGGGTCTCCTCTAGGTGGTTAGGCGAGCCGCAGGCCGACATCGAGTATCAGAGCGTCGAGTGCAGCAAGAGTTCCCGCATCAGGCTCTCCGTGCGGTTTACGGACGCGATCGCTCGCGATCGCTCCCCGGCGTTTATAGACCTTCTTCCTGATGGCGAGCGACATTGGCTGCTGCGCCTCAAGTTGGATCAACGGCAGGTGGGAGTAGAAGATTTCGCGGGCCTGTTTGGTTTCGCCGCTCTGGAATAGCCGGTAGACGTCGAGAAGCACCTCGGGGAAGGCGAATCCCGTCATCGTCCCGACTGCCCCGCGTTCTAGCTCGCCGATGAATTCTGCCCCGCCCAACCCACCGTAGGTCTTCAATTCCCTCGTTGCATGAGACAGCACTTCGGCGAATTTGGGAGCGGTCGGCGGATCCTCCAGCTTGACCGACCGGGCCAGGTCGATGTCGTTGCCCAGGCTGGCAATGAACTCGGCCGGCATGTACGTGCCACTCGAAGCAGGATGATCCTGGATCACGATTTCTATTGACGAAGCCTCGGCGACGGTTTCGTAATAGTCCCTGACCGCGCCCAGGTTCGGTTTGATGAGTCGTGGAGGCGATACCAGGGCGGCATCAGCACCCAGATCACCAGCGATGCGTGTGAGCTGGGCCGCCCCTTCTGCACTGGGAAAGGACGTGCCGGTCACAATTGCCGCTTTCCCTTCCACCGCCTCTACGAAACGAGCTAAGACGGCATGCCGTTCATCGTCGAGCAGCTTGTGGGCTTCACCCATAACGCCCAGGACCAGAAGCCCTTCCACGCCCAATTCGACAAGGAATGATGCGAGACGGCCGACGGAGTCGAGATCGATCGATCCATCGTCGTGGAACGGGGTCGGCGCAACCGTGTAGACGCCGGGTGAGAGCACTATGACCTTCGCACTTCAGCGACCGCCGGCGGACCCACATTGAGGCCTTGGGCGTAGCCGCCGCTCGCCGAGTGAGCGAGATAGCCACGGACGTAGACTTGATCGGGTCCACGGACGGATTCAAGGTCGGCGCCGGGGTCACCGTTGAGCACGACTACGTCGGCCGTCTTGCCGACCTCCAGGGTTCCGAGGTCGTTGTCGAGGCCCAGCAACTCCGCAGCGCGGATCGTGATTGACCTGAGCGCGGCGTGGTTGTCTTTGCAGACGCCGATTGAGACCATGAACTTGAGCTCCTCGACGATCTCGTTGTGCGGAACCACGGGGCTGCCAGCGTCGGTCCCGAAAGCGATTGGAATCCCGGCCTCGGCTGCCTTGACGTTGCCTTCAAATCGCGACTTGTCGGCCATCTGTTGTTGGCGCCGCTCGACTTCATGAGGCGGCATTCCATACTCGAGCCCGCGAAGGGACTGCAGAACGAGTGGCGAGAACGTGGTCACCATCCAGGTGCCGCGATCGAGCATCTCCTTGATGGTCTCATCTGATATCGATCCACCGTGCTCTACACAGTCAACGCCTGCCTTGACTACGCGATTGATTGCCTCGTCGAACGTTGCGTGGGCCGTTACCTTCAATCCGTTCATGTGGGCCTCGTCGACCATCGCCTCGAGCTCTTCCACTGTGAACTGCACCAGCTCATGGGATCCCATGATTTTGATCCATGTGGCACCGAGCTTGAACTGCTCGCGAATCGCTCGCCGGCAGTCGGTTGGTCCGTCGGCTTCGCGGCAGCACCACCAGGTATGGCCTCCCGTGGTGGCAATCGCCCGGCCGTTGATGAGGAGGCGGGCCCACGGAATGATCCCCTCATCTATTCCTCTTTTGGCGTATTGGTTGGCTTCGTTCATTCCCAGGTCGCGCATGGTGGTGACGCCCGCCGACAGGGACTTGCGGATGTTCATCGAAGCTTTCAGGGCGGAAACCGCCGCCGGTTCATTGGCTTGATCCTGCAAATCGTGGATGCCGTCCCACCCCAGGTGGGCGTGACAGTTGGTGAAACCTGGAACCAGGAATTTGCCAGTTACGTCCACCACGGTGTCGTCAGGACCAGTGGTCACGTCGCCGATTTCGGTGATTTTCTCGTTCTCGATAGCAATGGATTGAATCGCGCTGGGCCCGCCCTCGAGATCCACAATGCTTCCACCGGTCAGAACTGTCCGCATCTTGTGCTCCTATCGTCTTCTAGTAGTTGGCTTGTTGTCTGTCATCCTGCAAGAGCAGCCGATATCCGTTTACCGGCTAATTCGAGCTCCTGAGCGATGCTGACATCGATCGGGATACCTGCGGTGTGCGGCGTGAGGATCACGTTGGGCGCATCGAGTAGCGGGCTATCCGGCTGGAGCGGCTCGTATTCGAACACGTCCAGCGCAGCTCCTGCCAGATGGCCTGAGGTAAGGGCCGCCGCTAGCGCCTCTTCGTCAACGAGCCTCCCACGAGCAGTGTTGACGAAGAACGAGCCCTCGCGCATGAGCGCGAACTCACGCGCTCCCATCATCTTTTCAGTCTCCGGGGAAAACCTGTTCTGGAGCGACACGCAATGGGAGGCCGCTAATAGCTCGTCAAAGGGCAGATAGCGGACTCCGAGCCGAGATTCTTCGTCGGCATCCAGTCGGTTTCGTTTCGTGTAGACGACATCGGTCTCAAAAGCCTTCAAGCGGGTAGCCGCCTCGCTGCCAATCTTGCCGAGTCCGACTAGACCGATCGTTTTGCCGTAAAGAGCTTCGAAGCGCTCAAGCCCGACCCAGTTGTATGCGTATGACTCTTGAGTCGTCAACTCCGGAGTCGCGCCGTCCACCAGCTGTCCGGCTCGGAAGCGGTCGCTGGCTATGCCGAGCCGCTTGAACACGGCCAATATGAGCATCACGGCGTGCTCGGCAACACTTATCAGGCCAGGCGATTCCACGATCTGAACCTTGATGCCGCGGTCGGCACATTGGCTCTCGTCAATCGTGGCGGGGCCCGAGTCCAGCTTCACCACGGACGACAGGTTCGGGGCACTCTCCAGCAAAGCTTCGTCTACGTCGACGTCCCATGTCACTGCGACATCAGCCTTTTCGAGCTCGGAGGCGTCTTGTTCGATTACCCGGGCGCCAGTGGGCAGCGCCTGCTGCAAGGCAGCAACCTGCTCGGGCTTGAAGTCACCCAGAAGTGCGATGATTAGTGACATCCGCTAGCCCGCCGCCAGGCAGGAACGCCACAGATCGCCGAACCGGGACATGGCCTCTTCGAGCTCCGGGATCTCAGTCAGGTATGAGATCCGGATGTACTCCGCATCTGCCTGTCCGAACATAGACCCGGGGAAGAAGAGGATCCCATGGTCTTGGAGACCTTTGACACAGAAATCAAAAGCGCTCAGGCCGGATGCCGTGATGTTCGCGAAGTAGTAGAAGGCGCCCTGCGGCGGGCCGTAGGTGACTCCGAGGTCGTCGAAATGCTTGCCCATGATGGCCCTGCGCTTCGTGTATTCGACCATCATTTCCTTGAAGAAATCCTGCGGTCCGGTTAGGGCGGCGAGCGCCCCATATTGCGACGGGGTGGAAGCGCATATCGATAGCGAATGCCTCGGCTCGGTCGCGGCCCGGATGTAGTCGGCGGGCCCGGCCATGTAGCCAACCCGGAACCCGGTCATCGAGTATGCCTTCGAGAAGCCGTTGATCGTCACGGTCCGTTCGCGCATCCCCGGGAGCGTGGCAAAACTGACCGGCTCAAAACCGTCGTAGACGGTCTTTTCGTACAGCTCGTCGGAGATTGCAACCAGGTCGTGCTCTTCGATCACCTTGGCGAGCCCCTCCAGCGTCTCCCGTGTGAGGATCCCGCCGGTGGGGTTGCTGGGCGTGACGAGGATGACAAGCTTGGTCTTGTCAGTGATCGCTGCTTCCACTGCTTCGGGAAGCAACTCGAACCCGTCCTTTTCGTAGGTCGGCACAAAGACTGGCACACCCCCCGCCATGTGGATGTTTGACTCATAGGCCATGTAGAACGGAGAAGCCAGGATGACCTCATCGCCGGGATCGAGAAGGGTTTGGAGGGTTACCACCATTGCCTCTTGGGCCCCGGCGGTGACGATGATCTCCGTAGCGGGGTCGTAGTCGAGGCCGTTGTCATTCTTGAACTTGGCGGCGAGTGCTTCCCGGAGCTCGGGCAAGCCTGCCGGATTCGTATAAGTCGTGTGCCCGTCATCGATTGCCTTCTTCACGGCGGCGGCGATGTGGGCGGGGACGGGGATGTCGGGCTCGCCGCGGCCGAGCCGGATGACGTCATCACGTCCCTCCGCCATTATGAGCAGCTTCATAAAGGCGCTTTCGTCGCCGGCCCGTATCTTGACGACCTGGGATGCGAGCGCATCCAGGAGTGGACTCGTCTTGGTCACCGTCATATTGATATCTCCAATCGTCTTATCAAGTTGGTCATTGCTGCAGCGCCTCCGAGTAACGCCTTAGGCCATCCTCCAGCGGTGGTGGCTGCCATCCGAACTCCTTCTTGTAGGCGTCCGGAGAAATCACGGTTGGTCGGTTCGGGTTGCCGTCAATCACAGTGTCTGAACTTGCATCCACCTTCAGTCCGAAGACACTTTGGACGGCTGCTACTACCTCGCTGAACGGGCGGGGATTGCCCGACGACAAATTGAACGCCCGGCTGCCCATGCCGGCGGCAAAGAAGTCGTAGGCGGCTTTGGCGACGTCGTCAACGAAGATCCAATCACAGTGAGCGTCCTGACCTTCGATGCGCACGGCGGTCCCGCTCGTGGCCGCATCGACCAGAGTCTTGATCTCGGTCACAAAGGGTCGGGTGCCCCGGAATTCTTCGGCCGGCCCGTACATAGAGGTGGGTCTGACGGCTCCAGCGTCGAATCCGAACATCTCCGCGTAGCGCCACGTCATTATCTCGGCGGCAAGTTTGGCCGAGCCATACAACGAGAACCCGCCGTCGGCGTCAGCCTCATGCAGCGTCGTAGGGGTGAACTGGTCGTACACCCCTCCAGAAGAGATGAATAGAAACTTCTCGATCCCTTGCTCCTGAGCAAAGTTGAGGGCGTGGAGCGTGCCGTTCAGGTTGACATTGACGAGTTTTCGAGGTTCTTCCTTCATCTCGTCGAGGGTTGGAGTCAGGGCGGCCGCCTGGACGATGCCCTGAATCGGTCCAGTCCTGTCGAGGGCCCATTGGCTCTCGTCGGCGACATCAAGCTGGATATAGGAGACGGCGTCGGCCGGGGTATCGGACCGGGGAGCGAAGTCCTTCGGGTCCATGATGTCGGCGGCCACGACCTCTTCGCCGGCCAACGCGAACTGACGTACAAGCGCCCGCCCGAAAAAGCCACCTGCCCCCGTAATGAGCACTCTCATGACGCAACCTTTCGATATCGATCAACAACTTCTGCGGCTGGGCGTGTCGAACGCCAACCGGCGCCGTTCGTTGAGCGACGCCCACTCAAGCGGGATGGTACTCGGCGGTTTCTCCTGCTGTCAACAGATGACAGGTTGGTGCTGTCAACAGATGACAGGCTGGCCTCGGTGTGCTTGGATGCTGGGTATCTAATCGTTCGGTGCGCGTGTCGATGTCGTCAGTCGACAGACACGCCAACCCAAGGAAGGCTTGGTTCTCATGCACGATCCCTTTTACGACCTGTTCCCGAAACGGGAAAACGCCCCAATCATCGCTGGAAAGACGGCGCTACTGACCATCGACATGCAATACCTGGATGCCCACCGCGACGGTTGGGTCGGACGGGTCGCCAAGGCGGCTGGGAAAGAGGACCTACTCGAGCCGCGCTGGCAGGCGATCGATGCGTCGCTTCCCAAGATCCGATCGGTTCAGGACGCCTTCCGCAAGGCAGGCCAGGAAGTGATCCACGTCAAGGTGGCGTACCGGACCGAAGACGGACGCGACGCCGGCCTGGCGTACATGCCGACCGCCGATCTGGAATCGGCTGAGCGGGACGAACGGGATGACGATCTCCTTCCCGAGGTGGCGGCCCAGGGTGATGAGATGATCTTTTCCAAGCAATCGGCAAGCGTCTTCAGCACTACAGAGATCGAGAAGGTGCTGCACCGCATGCACATCGACCATCTCGTAATTACTGGGCTCGTGACAGACGGCTGTGTCGAGTTGTCTTCGCGCGATGCGACCGATCGTGGATTCAAGGTGACCCTGGTTGAGGACGCATGCACGGCCTCAACACCCGAGGCCCACAATGATGCCATCGGGCGGTTGACCGACGGCGGCTTCATTGGCGCTCGAA
>Ga0265303_10002539_pt1 | contig 11308 bp, 13 predicted proteins | sample Helome_2_FD_192494 | JGI IMG/M metagenome (GOLD analysis project Ga0265303, IMG submission 192494) | Marine sediment microbial communities from subtidal zone of North Sea - Hel_20160317 (Illumina Assembly) | ecosystem: Environmental > Aquatic > Marine > Subtidal zone > Sediment ...
CCCGCGTTTGCACAATCTGTCGGTAGCTACCGTGCGCTCGGTTGCGACGGGTGTCGTCGGTGTTGCCTTCATCCAGGCATTGCTGCTTGGCCTGGGATTTATTTTTGCGGGTGTACCCGGTGCCGGTGTATTGGCATTTGTTGTGCTGGTGCTCGGAATCGTGCAGCTCCCGCCTACCCTGGTTGCAGTGCCGGTGATCATTTATTTATGGATGGGTGGCGACGCGTCGACTGCCAGTAATATCTTTTTTACCATCTACCTGATGCTTGCCGGAATGTCTGACAACGTATTGAAGCCCATGTTGCTGGGAAGAGGGGTCGATGTGCCGATGCCGATCGTATTGCTCGGCGCGCTTGGCGGCATGGTGTCAGCGGGTATTATCGGTTTATTTATCGGTGCGATTCTGCTGTCCGTCGGCTATCAGCTGTTCATGGATTGGGTCGCTGAAACCTCGCAGCACATCGAGAAAGAGAATTCCGTAGCTACGGGCGGTGAATAGACGAAGTCATCCCCGCGCCTTTACGTCATCCCCGCGAAAGCGGGGATCTCGAAACGCGCCACTCTCGCAAGATTCCCGCTTGCGCGGGAATGACTGGAAGGTTGGGTCATCCCTGCAATTCCCAGAGTCGCCCACGAGCCTTTTAGTCATCCCCGCGAAAGCGGGGATCCGGTAATGCAAGAGACTTGCCGGAAGCAGCCTGGCTGCTGTAAGATCGCCAGTCAGTCCGGCTGTAGCGCAGTCTGGTAGCGCACCTGTCTCGGGGTCAGGGGGTCGGAAGTTCGAATCTTCCCAGCCGGACCAACAATAAACCCGTATTATAAGCCACCGCTGCGAATAACCGTGTCGGACAACTTCTCCTGGGCTGGCTTCACCTGCAGAAACTTGACATTGCTCATTGGTATTACAAACAATTCGCCCTCGATCTCGATCGCCAGCTGATTCGCGTCTAAAGCTTTTCGAACCCGACTAGCTATCTGGCTGAAGTCATCAGCTTGCTGTGGAAATGTCATGGACAGCTTACTACCGTCGGTAAAATGAATGGTTGAGAATCTTTTAGCCGCCATTTTCCACTGTTCGTTAACTCGTATTTGACATTTGTATCCTTTAGGATACAATCAGTAAAAAAGGACACGATATGGAAATCGTAAAATACCAACTGGATGATGGAAAGATACCCTTTGATTTATGGTTACGAGGTTTAAGAGACGCACGAGCAAAAGCCAGGATTTTGATTCGTTTAAAGAGGATGGAAATGGGAAATGTTGGTGATTCAAAACCAGTGGGTGAAGGGGTTAATGAGCTAAGGATATCCGAAGGTAAGGGCTACAGAGTGTATTACGGACGAAAAGGAAATAAGGTTTTTATTTTGCTGTGCGGTGGCAACAAATCATCACAACAAATTGATATTAAAGTAGCAAAGGAATACTGGAGAAACTACCGTGAAAACAGCTAAATACAATACCAGCGATTATTTGGAAACACCTAAAGATGTTGCCTTGTATATTGAAGCCGCGCTTGAAGAAGATGACCCTAAACTATTGCTTGCTGCATTGCGTGATGTTGCTGAATCTCAGGGCGGTATGGCAATGATGGCGCAGAGAACCGGGTTAGGTAGAGAAAGCCTTTACAAGTCCCTGTCTGAAAATGGAAACCCGAAACTATCCACATTGTTTGAAGTTATTAAAGCCTTAGGATTGCATCTGTCTGTTAAAGTCGCCTGAAAACCCGTCTGCAGAATTTACGCTCTGGCAGAACGACTGACGATGTAAACCCCGATCACGCAAACCAGCATGCCGACGATCGAAACCACGCCCAGGGTTTCGCCAAACAGGTAATGCGCCTCGATGACTACCAGTGGTGGCACCAGGTAAAACATACTCGAAATCCGTCCCGCCTCGCCATGTTTGATGATGTACATCAACAGCATGACCGCTCCAAGCGACAGGCCCAGCACCTGCCAGACGAGGGCAAGCGCGAAGCCCGGGGTCCAGTCGATCGCCCAGGTTTCACCGAAGAGCAGGGCAAAACCCGCGGTCGCCATTGATCCGGCGACATATTGCATCATTGTGCCCGGCAGCAGTTGCGATTGATTACAGAACTTCTTTTGATAGAACACACCGATTGCCATCGACATCAGGCTCACTATGCACATGCCCAGATCGAGCAGGTCGAGGCCGCCGCTGAGCCCGAGGTTAACGCCATACTTGCCGATGATGACAACGCTGATACCGACAAAGCCGATCAGTAATCCGGCCAGTTTGCGAAAACTCAAATGCTCGCCGATATAAAGTGAGGCCAGAGTCATTGTCAAAATCGGTTGAACGCCGATTATGATCGCGACTATCCCGGCAGGAACGCCGTTTTTGATTGGCCAGAACAGGAAGCCGAGGTAACCGCAATGCAGCAGCGCGCCGGTTACCATGTCATGTCGAAAGACCCAGATGCGGCGTGGCAATGCCGCGCCGACAAACAGCACTATGGGCACCAGGGCCAGCGCGGTAATAGTGAACCGCAGGCACAGGAACACGAACGGGTCGGCGTTGTGCATGCTGTACTTGGCTGCGATGAAGCCTGTGCTCCAGATTGACACAAACAGCAGTGGCGCTATGCGCAGCAGTAGCGCCTGATCACGCATGCCGATTTATACCCGTCCGCGGGGAGGCGTTCCCTTACGGGGATTTGATTTCGAGCAGCTCGACTTCGAAGATCAGGGTTTCGTAGGGACCGATTGAACCACCTGCACCACGCTCGCCGTAGCCAAGTTCATAAGGGATGACAAACAGGTACTTGCTGCCAACGCTCATCAATTGCACGCCTTCGGTCCAGCCGGGAATAACCTGGTTGAGCGTGAAGCTGGCGGGTGAATTGCGCGAGTACGAGCTATCAAACTCGGTGCCGTCGATCAATGTGCCGCGGTAATGCACGGTTACTTCGTCGGTCGCCTTGGGTTTGATGCCGTCGCCTTCGGTGATTACCATATACTGCAATCCGGACTCGGTTACCTGCACGCCTTCTTTTTCGGCATGACTCTTAAGATAATCTGCGCCGCGCGCCTTGTTTTCTTCGGTTTGTGTGGCCAACGATTGCTCCAGTTGAGCTTGCAGTATTTCACCTGCTTCATCGAGGCTGATCACGGTTGCCTGATCCTTATGTTGTAATTTTATGCCTTCCATCAGCACGTCATAATTCACGTCCGGGTATTGCTTGAGAACCCGCTCACCGATAACCATGCCGAGCGCGTAACTCAAGCGATCCGCATCGCTTTCGAGACTGGACTGGGCCTGGGCGGCTTCCTTCTTTTCGCAAGCGGCCAGAGTGAGTAATGCCGCGAACAGCACAAGTGTTTTAAATTTCATCGATGTTTCCTAAAGGTTGAAGTTATTCCTGGACGATACGTGCAATTACATTCATGAAATCGCCAATCTTGATCAGGGATGGGAAATTCCGGCCCATGATAATACCATCGCTGGTGGCCGTGTATTCGACCGGTGCACTGCCAGTTCGTTCGGTATTATAGACCCGCGCAATTAAAGCGCCTGTTTTTACAGGATCGCCGAGCTTAACGCAAGGTTCGAGTAAACCATTGTGTTGCGAAAATACGTATGCATTGTCCTGCTGCATGTCGAGCTTGATGCTGGGGGTATCGGCTGCTAATGGTTTCGCGTCGAGAATTCCCGCATGCACGAGAAAATTATGTACGCCGCGCTTGGCTACCCCGGCGGTATGGGGGCTGGTGCTACCACCGCCGCCGAGTTCGGTCGATACAAATACCTTGCCCATGGTTTCGGCCTGGGTGTCATACATGCCGCCGGCATCGATTTCGATCAGGCTGAGGTAATAAGGTGCCGCGAAGGCGAGGGTGGCCGCTGTACAGGCCTTTTGCTGAGCCTTGTCTTCGAGTTCGTGGTAGGCGGCAAAGGGCAGAAATTCGAGGGTTTTGCCACCGGAGTGAATATCGAGTACATAGTCACACATCGGTAGCAGGGTGGCAGTAAAGTAGTCGGCGATAAGCTGCGTGACACTGCCGGGTGCCTGGCCCGGAAAAACCCGGTTCATGTTGAGTTGATCGATCGGCGAGACGCGCGTGGCGGCCTGGAAAGCCGGGTAATTCATCATCGGAATGATGATGACTCGCCCGCGCAGCTTGTCGATATCGATCGTGTTGGCCAGGTCATGCAGCGCTATCGGGCCTTCGTATTCATCGCCATGATTGGCGCCGGTCAGAATAGCGCCGGGGCCGTCACCGTTTTTGGCGACGGTAATTGGCAACATGATCGAACCCCAGGCGGAATCGTTGCGCGAATAGGGGATCTGCAGGAAACCATGCTGCAGGCCGTCACGTTCGAAATCGATAGTAGCTGAAATAGGATTTGCCATGCTCACTTTACCAGTAGTCGTTGTTCGACCTTCGCCAGACTGGCATAACCGGAGTCAGTAATCACGACCGACTCGGTGATCTCGAGACCACCATCATCAAGCCACAGCGCCGGCATGAAATGGAAAGTCATGTTTTGCCTGAGCTCGGTCTTATCGCCGCGGCGCAGGCTCATGGTGCGTTCGCCCCAGTCCGGGGGATAAGACAGGCCGATTGAGTAGCCGGTACGATTGTCCTTGTGGAAGCCATGTTTTTCCAGCGTATCGAAAAATGCGATGGCGACATCCTCGCAGAGATTGCCCGGCTTCGCTTGTTCAAGCCCGGCATGCATCGCGTCGAGTACCGCGGTTTCGGCGTCGAGGTATTTTTGCGGTGGCGGGCCGAGCGAGATCGTACGCGATAGCGGGCAATGATAGCGCCTGTGACAGCCGGCAATCTCGAAGAAGGTGATATCACCCGGCTTCAGTTTCGAATCATCCCAGGTCAGGTGGGCCGCGGTGGCATCCATGCCGGTGGGCAACAGTGGCAGGATCGCCGGGTAATCACCCCAGTGCTCATCCTTGCCGACGATGCCGGTACGGAAGATTTCTGCGGCCAGTTCATTCTTGGCAAGCCCGGGTTCGATGATTTCATATATACGCGCGTGCATGGCTTCGACGATACGCGCGGCGCTGCGCATATAGGTCAATTCCTGTTCCGACTTGATGATGCGCTGCCAGTTGACGAGCGCGGTAGCGTCGAGCAGTGTCGCGGCGGGTAAATGGGTTTGCAGCGAACGAAACGCGGCTGCCGAAAAATAATAATTTTCCATCTCGACGCCGATTGAAACCCGGTCGAGTTTTAGCTCCGTCAGCACAGTGGATAAATGATCCATCGGGTGGCAGACATCGGACTGTACGAAGTGGTCCGGGTACTTCAGAATATTTTCTGCATCGAGATAGGTGGTGCGCACTGCGCCCGGCGCATCGATGCCGCGCCCCCACCAGATCGGCTCCTGGTCATGCTGTACGATGACGCATTGGTGAGTGTAGAAAGACCAGCCATCGTAGCCGGTAAGCCAGGCCATGTTGGATGGGTCGACCACAACCAGGCAATCGATGCTGGCGGCCGTCATCGCGGCGCGGGTTTTATCGAGCCGCAGGGTGTACTCGGCCAGTGAGAAATTCAGTTTTGCGTCTTTTGGCATGGTTTACTTCTCTAGGTGGCGAAATTGGTGCCGGCCTGGTGTTGCTGGCAACGTTGGTAGGCCAGGGTAGCGATCGCGGTATCCTGGATGCCGGTTCCGGTCAGGTCACACAGGGTCGTATCTTCGCTGTGTTGACGTCCGCCCCGCTGATGCGCGATCACCTGGCCGAGTTCCGGGAATTCGGCAGACGGTTTCACCAGTTGTTTTTCGATAGCATGGTGCAGTTCACCCAACACTCTTACCTGTGACAGGCGATCACAAAAATACTGCGCCTGGCCAGCGATGATAGCGGGATCGATTTCATTCTTATGCTCGCTGTCGGAACCCATCGCAGTGATATGTTGCCCGGCAACAATATGCTCAGACATCAGTAGTGCCTGCGTCGATGGTGTTGTGGTGACGATGATATCGGCAGCGCGGGTCGCGCTTGCAATATCCGCGCTGGCGGTAACTTCAATGCCGATGCGGGCGCTTAGTTCCGCGGCCCTGGAGCGGGCCTTGCCGAAATCGCGAGCCCAGAGTGAGGCCGAGTCGATATCGCGCACCAGGGTCAGGGCTTCCAGTTGCAGTCCGGCCTGTACCCCGGCGCCAATGATTGCAGCCCTGCGGCTGTCGGCCCGCGCCAGGTACTTGGCTGCTACCGCGCCGGCCGCAGCGGTACGGATGTCGGTCAGATAGCCATTGTCGAGTAGCAGTGCTTCGACCAGGCCGGTGCGGGTGCTGAACAGCACCATCAAACCGTTGACGCTGGGCAGGCCCAGGTTGGGGTTGTCGAAAAAACCGGGGCTTATCTTGATAGCAAGACTGTCGACGCCGGGTATGTAAGCGGTTTTGACGTCGATTTCACCATTGTTTTCGATGATGTCGAGACGCATGATCGGCGGCATGATGACTGACTTGGTCGCCAGTGCATGAAAAGCCTCTTCGACGCACTCAACCGCTGCCAGGTCGAGTTGTATCTGGCTGCGTAATTCCGCTTCGGTCAAAATCCTGATATCTGCCACGGAAATTAATATTCCTCCTGGTTGATGATTTTTTGATGCCGTTGCATATCTATATTTTTACCGCTTAACAGGACGATGGTTTTCCTGCCGGGGCTGACCTTGCCCGCGAGCAGGGCGGCGATGCCCACGGCACCGCCGCCTTCCAGAATAACCTGCTCCTCGAAATAGGCATGACGGATGCCGTCGGCGATTTCAGTTTCGCTGAGCAGCACTATGTCATCGACGTAGTCGCGCACCATATTGAAAGTCAGCTGGTTATCGAGACCGATGCCGCCGCCCAGCGAATCGGCGAGGGTTGCTAACTCTTCGACTTCGATTGGCTTGCCGGCCTTTTGTGACAACGCCATGGCACAGCCCCGTTCCATCGAGATGCCGATGACGCGAATCTCCGGTCGCTGTGATTTTAGCGCGAGGGCTATTCCGGAAATCAGGCCGCCACCGGAAAGCTGTACCAGCACGGTATCGACGTCGGGGACCTGTTCCAGCATTTCCAGCCCGAGGGTGCCCTGGCCCGCAATCACATGCGGGTGATCGAAAGGCGGGATCATCGTATAGCCTGCCTCGGCCACCAGGCGATTGGCCTCGATCTCGGCTTCATCCTGGGATTTGCCGATGATGCGGGTTTCGGCGCCGAGCGCCCGTATCGCTTCGAGCTTATTTTGTGGTACCAGCTCTGACATGCAGATAATACAGGGTACGCCGGCCTTTCTGGCGGACCAGGCGAGTGCCCGGCCGTGATTTCCGGTCGAGACGGCAGTTACTCCGGTCGTCTCGCTGCCGAGTTGCAGCACCGAATTCATCGCGCCGCGCAGTTTGAAGGCGCCGGTGGTTTGCAGGTACTCATGTGCCAGTAGTATCTCGCAGTCAAATTGCCTGGACAGTGCCGCCGATGCGGCGATATGCAGCGGAACGATGTGTGGTGCGATGCGTTCACGCGCAGCCTGAATATCTTCGAGTCGAATGCCGGTACTCATGAGCCTTGACAATGCTGGTGCAGGATTCGCGCGCACATTAAATCAAGATGGCCGCCACCGCCATTTTTAAACAGGGTTATTTCTGCATCGGATTGTCGTCCTGCGTGGCGTTGCTGGCACAGGTCGGAGAGGTCGGCGAGCACGTCTTGCTCGCTGATTACGCCATTGGCTAACGGGATCATCAGTTCACCGATATGATGCAGGGTGGTCTCCCGGGCATCGACAAACAGGCTGCTGCGGCGCAAACATTCGTCGTCGGCCTCGCGCATTGCGGGCGTGTAGGCGCCGATCAAATCGACATGCGTACCGGGCTTAAGCCATGCGCCCTGAATGATCGGGGCTGCGCAGCCAATTGCCGAGCAAATCAGGTCGGCCTCTTTCGCGCCGGCTTCGATTTCGCTCACCGGCGCAAATTCGATCTGCGGAAATTTTTCGGCGAGACTCGCGCACAATGCGGCCGCCTTGTCTCCCGTCCGGTTCCAGATATGTACCCGTTTTAACGAAGGTCGCACTGCACAATGTGCACTCACCAGGTGGGGCGCCATCTGACCCGCGCCAATCATCAGCATGGTTTCGATATTCTCGCGCGATAGCAGGCGACTGCCGAGCGCCGAATCGGTCGCGGTTTTGATCCAGGTCAACGCGGTACCGTCGAGGCAGGCGATCGGGGTGCCGTTTACGCCTTCGAACAGGATGTAAACAGCCTGTATCGATGGCCACTCGCGTTGCTGGTTATTGTGCGGGAAAACGGTAATTACCTTCGCGCCTACCGCCTTTTCAGGTTGCCAGCCGGTGCGAATAAAGAAATGACTGACATTATCATTGGCATCCCTGGATTCCATCAGCATTTCATCGACCAGGCCGATCGGGTCGCGGTGCATCGCGGCGAGTTCATCGACCAGGGTCGTGAACGACATGCTATGCAGTATCTTGTCGGCGTCGAGCATTAACATGATTGGGTTCCCCACTGTCCCGACTGGTTGTAGACTTGAACGATTGCGCCAGGCGTGGGCAAGTGTACTTAAATCATGCCGGCTTTAACAATTCAAATTTGAGGTGGTTGCGATGCCCGAACTTATCAACGATCTCGGTCAGCCGATCGGATTCCCGGTACCTGACTGGCAGGCTTGTGAGCATCCGCGTGGCGCGACCATGCAGGGCAGGCTGTGCCGATTGGAACCCGTCGATCTGGACAAACATGCGAGTGACCTGTTCGCGGCATTCGCGGAAGACCCGGACCATCGCAACTGGACCTATCTGCCCTATGGCCCGTTCGCCACCGAGGAAGCGTTGCGCAGCTGGATGCTCTCAGCCTGTCTCGGCAATGATCCCTGTTTTTTCAGCGTCATCGATCTTGCCACCGGAAAGGCGGTCGGGGTCGCGAGCTATCTGCGAATCGAACCGGGCGTCGGCGTTATCGAGGTCGGGCATATTCATTTTTCACCGCTGATGCAGGGCAGGCCGATATCGACCGAGGCGATGTACCTGATGATGCGCCAGGTGTTCGAAGTCTGGGGTTATCGACGTTACGAATGGAAATGTGATGCGCTCAATCAGCCCTCCTGTGCGGCTGCGCGGCGACTCGGGTTTATGTTCGAAGGTATTTTTCGCCAGGCGACTATGTACAAACAACGCAATCGGGATACGGCATGGTTTTCAATACTGGATCGTGAATGGCCGACCGCCAGGAGGGTGTTTGAAAGCTGGCTCGATGCGGAAAATTTCGATGCCGGGGGCCGGCAGAAAACCAGCCTGTCAAAAACCATGCGACAGGCGCTGGCGGAACTGCGCTAACCTGCAGCTTACAGCTCTACGCCGGATCAATGCGACATAAATACCGGTACCGTCATACACTCAAATAAGGTGCGGGTTACGCCACCGAGCATTACTTCTCGCAATTTGGGTGTGCCATAACCGCCCATAATCAGAATATCGGCACCGCTATCGGACAGCTCGTTCAAAATAATTGTCGACGTGCTGACTTCGGCCTTTAATACGCGCTGAATTTCGTTGTTTACGCCGTGCAGATTCAGGTGGCGGGAAAGTTCCTCCCCTGGTTGTGAGGCTGCGTAGTGTTCAATCTTGTCTGCGTCAACGATCAGAATAATGACCTTTTCCATCATTTTCAGCAGCGGCAGGGCATCGTGTACTGCGCGTGCCGCCGACTTACTCCCATCCCAGGCAATCAGTCCGCGGCGGCAGGGAATGTTATGCGCACCGACATAGGGAACAAAGAAAACCGGCCGGCCTGACGATAGCATTACTTCTTCAGATAGCTCGCTTATGAATGCGGCGTGCGGTTTGTCCGGGTTCGCCTGGCGCATGATATTAAGGTCGAAAATTCGCGCCATACGCGCGAGTTTTTCTGCTGCACGGCCCTCGACGCATTCGATAATACGTGTATCGGCTTGAACAGCTTCCTGCTCTGTCATTTGCTTGAAGTGTTCGATTATTTCCCCGGCGTCAATGCGCTGTTGTTCCATCAGCGCTTCACCGTTACCAAATCCCAGTTTTTGCAGGATGCTGGCGGCTGGTAGCGCGTTGACAACTACCCCGGTTAACTGGGCCTCGTGCACTTTGGCGATAGCGATAGCGGTATTAACCCGCTCATTGTTGGATGCGCCCTGGTCAAGATAGACTAGAAGATTCTTGTATTGCATGTTGCTGCTCGATTATTGGTTAAGTTTATAGATACGCCACAATACAACATTTTGATCCGCGACTAACATTGATTTACATCAAGTTTTAGCGATAGTCCTGTCTGCTGCTGTTCATGAATTCCAGCAGGAGAGCCCACTCTACTCAGCCGCCCCCAGAAGTTCATGTACATCAGCGACAAGGTCTTTGTTGGAAAATGGTTTGGTGACAAATTTGTCGGCGCCGAGCTCTATCGCTTTGCGATATTCTTCTTTTAAGCGCATGGCAGTCAGAATCAACACCCTGGTTTCGTTCAGTTCGGGATCGGCGCGTATCATCTTGAGGACTTCGAAGCCTGAATGGTGCTGCATCTTGACGTCGAGTATCACAAGCCTGGGACGCAGTTGCTGTATCGAGAGAATTGCCTGCTTGCCATCAGTGGCTGTTGCCACGAGTACACCGGAGTTCTCCAGCAGAAACTGAAGCGACTCCAGTATAAGCGGCTCATCTTCCACTATCAGTACGAGCCTCGACACATTATTCTCCGTGGTGGCTGGTAGTCGGGAAATTCCTGACCTCTCCCGTTGATGCGAATCTTCAGGTTGCTGTCAAATCGAATGATGGCAATTGATTCAGCTGAATTGCAGGGTTTTAATTTGACTGTTTGAAATAGTAGCGCCCAGATACCTGAAGCACAAGCTGGTTAGCGGGCCAGATGTACACAATCAGTGCGCCACAGGCAGGAACGGCGCGTGGGCGCGGTGCGCACATGTTGGGCGAGGGCACAGACGGCAATTACTGCCCACTTCCATGACCAGGCCAGTCTGAGCTGTATCATTGCCGGTGCCATACACCAGTTGATCGGCATAAACAGCATCGCAACCTAGCATTACGCTGTAGATTTTTTCAGGTTCGCCAAAGGTATTGGCCTGTTTTTTGACAGCTCGCGCAATAAATAGAAATTCCTGCTTGTCGGGCATCTGCACCCTTTGTGAAATTATTTGATCGGGTGCCACCAGGAACGCACGATAAAGTGTCCACAGAGGGCAGACACCGCCATAACGCGGTAGATGCAGGTTTGGCAGGCTGAATCGCTTGGATATATTGCCGGCCAGATCTGTGCGTATATAA
>Ga0265303_10002540_pt1 | contig 11307 bp, 8 predicted proteins | sample Helome_2_FD_192494 | JGI IMG/M metagenome (GOLD analysis project Ga0265303, IMG submission 192494) | Marine sediment microbial communities from subtidal zone of North Sea - Hel_20160317 (Illumina Assembly) | ecosystem: Environmental > Aquatic > Marine > Subtidal zone > Sediment ...
ATTCATCCCGACGTATTTGAAATTCCCGCGGCGCGCTACGGGCCTGGGCCTGACGCCCATTTGAAGTGGCAGGTGCTTGCAGCGCGACGTGGACCGAAATAGGAGACAACAGCATCATGAGCCCAAATCCAGATCTGAAGCACAAAGTTGCCGACCTTTCGTTGGCCGACTGGGGACGAAAGGAAATCGCGATCGCCCAGCATGAAATGCCCGGCCTGATGGCGCTTCGACGAGAATACGGCGCTCAGAAGCCGCTCGCCGGCGCGCGGATTGCCGGCTGCCTTCACATGACCATCCAGACAGCGGTTTTGATCGAGACGCTTCGCGAGCTCGGCGCCGAGGTCACCTGGACGAGCTGCAACATCTACTCGACTCAGGACCATGCGGCTGCGGCCATCGCCGCAACCGGCGTGCCCGTCTTCGCCTGGAAGGGAGAGACCGAGGAAGAGTACGACTGGTGCATCCAGCAGCAGATTCGCGCATTCGACGGTGGCAAGGCGCCGAACATGCTTCTCGACGACGGCGGCGACCTCACCGCGGTCGTCCACCAGCAGTACCCGGAGCTGTTCCAAGGCCCCGATCGCATTGTTGGCCTCTCCGAAGAGACCACTACCGGCGTGCATCGTCTCTATGAAATGGAGCGTGAAGGCACGCTCAAGTGCCCCGCGATCAACGTGAACGACTCGGTGACCAAGGCGAAGTTCGACAATCTGTACGGCTGCCGCGAGTCGCTCGTCGATGGCATCAAGCGGGCGACCGACGTGATGATCGCCGGCAAGGTGGTGGTTGTCGCCGGCTACGGCGATGTCGGCAAGGGCTGCGTCCAAGCCGTGGCCCGCGCGGGCGCGCGGGTTTTGGTGACCGAAATCGATCCGATTTGTGCCCTCCAGGCGACGATGGAGGGTCTCCAGGTCGTCACGATGGAAGAGGCCGCCCCCATCGCCGACATCTTCGTCACCGCCACGGGCTGCTGTGACGTCGTTACCGGCGAGCACATGAAGCAGATGAAGAACGAGGCCATCCTCTGCAACATCGGTCACTTCGATTCGGAGATTCAGGTCGCCTGGCTCACCGATCCGTCCAACGGTGTCACCGAAGAGCCGATCAAGCCGCAGGTCGACCACTTCATCTTCCCCGACGGTAAGCGCATCATCGTGCTCGCACGCGGGCGCCTCGTGAACCTTGGATGCGCCACCGGCCACCCGAGCTTCGTGATGAGCAACTCGTTCAGCAACCAGGTACTGGCGCAGATTTCACTCTGGACCGAGCGCGATCGCTACGAAGACGGAAAAGTGTACGTGCTTTCGAAGGAGCTCGACGAGAAGGTCGCCGAGCTTCATCTCGGACAGCTCGGCGCCAAGCTCACCAAGCTCACGCCAACCCAGTCCGAATATCTCGGGATCCCGCCACAGGGGCCGTTCAAGCCAAGCTACTACCGCTACTGAGTCAGCATGGTCTCGCTCTTGATCGAGACTTGGCGCTACTTCGCGTCGCATGATGGGCGACTGCTCTCCGGGGCAATCGCCTTTTATGCGTCTTTGGCGATCGCTCCGCTCGGCGTCGTCGCCTTGCTCATCGCCTCGCTGGTCATGTCGGAGTCGGCGGCCCGGGAGGAGCTCGTTGGGCAGGTCGGGGCCTTTCTCGGCCCCGACTTGGCGGGATTCCTCATCGGCACGATCGTCAAGCTCGGCGATGAGGCGACGAGCTTCACGGCGCCCGTGGTCGGGGCGATCTTCATGCTCTACATCTCTGCGCGCCTGTTCTCCATGCTGCGGCGCGCGCTCAATCACATGTGGGGGATTCGACCCAAGCTCTTGGTTCACGCCAGTCGGTCGGAGACCCTGCACTTGGTCGAGCGACGACTGCTCGCCTTTGCCATGGTCCTGGTGTTTGGGAGCTCGTTGATCGCCCTGGTTGTACTGCACGCGGGCGCCGCAGCAGCGGCCCACTTTCTTGGCGACAGTCGCTACATGCTCACTTTGGCCGAATTTGGCAGCGCTTTCGCGGTCATGGCGCCCCTCATCGCTCTGGTCTACCGCTGGCTTCCCGACGCCGTGATCTCCTGGCGTGACGTCTGGGTCGGCGCCGCTGTGACGTGCCTCTTCGTCCTGGGCGGTTCCTTTCTGATCGGCATTTATCTCGGCTACGCAAGCCCGGCGTCCATTTACGGGGCGGCGGGTTCGCTGATCGTTTTGCTTCTTTGGATCTACTACACCACCCAAATCTTTCTTCTGGGCGCGGTGTTCACGCGGGCCTGGGCGCGACAGCGCGGAAGAGCGATCGAGCCCCTGCCATTCGCCGAAGTGGTCGAGACCCGCGACTATTCGGCAAACGTCTCGGCCAACGAAACGTAGTGCGGCGCATGTCCGGGCGCTTCCTTTGCGGTCCCGTGCATATGCTTGTCGAGGAAATCAAACAGAGCGCCCCATTGCTCCCGCGCAGCGGCGCGCCAGAGTAAAACATTGAACGCATGGATCTCCCCACGGAACACGTGCATCTCGCACTCGGTGTCCCGTTTCGCAAGCGCGTCGTTCAAGCGGATGGTGTCTCCCAAGAGCGGGTCAGCCGTGCCGACCGTCGTGAAGAACGGCGGGAGCGGCCGGCTTCCCGGAACTGCCGGCCGTTCGAACAGGCGAAGCGGGCTCGCCAATGGAAACTGAAGCGCTCGCTTCACACGCCGCCCCAGGTACGAGTAGGCGGTGCCTCGTATTTCGCCCTTGATCCAGCTCGCCATGCGTCGGTTCTTTTCCGGGTCACGCCAGAAGCGTCGGACGTCGTGCACGTCGAGCAAACCGTACAAGGGAGCGACGCAGGCGATCTTCGCGTCGCGCTCGAAAATGCTCCGAGTAAAGGGTTCCGGGCGTGGGTGCGTCGCGCAATAGGCCAGCGCCGCGGTGAGATTTGCGCCAGCGGACTCTCCAATGATCGCTAGCCGTGTGGTGTCGGCTCCGTACTTGGCTCCGTTGTCGAGCACCCACTCGAAAGCGGCCAAGGCATCCTTGAGCGGCTTGGGATAGGTGTGTACAGGGCCGAGCCGGTAGTTGATGTTGAATACCTGATACCCCTGGGCCGCAAGGACGTAGGCCATGATTCGATGAGTGTCTTTCGACATCATCGAGAACGCCCCCCCGTGGATGTATACGATCGTCGGCAAGGACCCGACGGCGTCTCTGCTCCGGTAAATGTCGAGTAAGTGCGAGCGCCTTCCGGTGTTTTTGTACGGAACGTTGTGCTCGACCTGAACACGGCGCCAACTTTGAACCACCCAAGGAAGCACGCCGTACCCAAGGTGCGAAAGACGATTCGCTGCCTTATCCACGCCGTTGCGCACCAACGGCATGACGGAGTCACGGGGACGGGCCATGAATCAACTATAGGGGACGAACACGCCTACGAAAAGAAGCCGAGCTTCTTGAGCGCGCTCCCATAGATGAATCGAATCATTCCATCGATTTCTTCTATGGTTTTTGCTGTGTGCGGGTACCAAACGCGCTCCTTGCGGACCGCCCAGCGGTCGATGAAAATCGGTTGCTGATGGGTATATCCCCGAAGCCCTCCGAGGCCGTTGACCTGACCCACACCGCTGTCCTTCATGCCGCCGAATGGCGCCTCGGGTGCGCCATAGGCCATCGACGCGTCGTTGATCACGACCGAGCCCGTTTCGAGCCGCTTCGCGATCTCGATGCCCCTTTGAATGTCTCTCGTCCAGACGCTGCCGCTGAGCCCGTATCGTGAATCGTTGGCAAGACGAATCGCCTCTTCTTCGTTCGCCACGCGCATGACGGAGACGATCGGGCCAAATGTTTCTTCCTGCATCAGGTCCATCGTGTGGTCGACATTGCGGACAAAGGTGGGCTTGTAGAAAAGGCCATCGCGGGTGTCGGATTCTCCGCCAACAACGACCTCGGCTCCTTTCGCCTTCGCATCCTCGATGTGGCGCTCGATGATCGGCAACTGGCGATCCCAGAACACCGAACCGACGTCGATATCATCGCCGGAGCCGTATCTGAGCTCGCTGACGATCTTCCGTACGCGTTCCTCGAACTCGTCGGCTACGGTCTCGACGACGTAGACCCGCTCCACGCCCATGCAAACATGGCCTGAATTCAGCATGGAGTTGAACACCGCGCCTCCCGCCGCGCGTTCGAGGTCGGCGTCTTCGCAGACGATCATCGCGTCTTTTCCGCCGAGCTCGAGCGTGTACGGAATCAGCTGTTCGGCGCACGCCGCCGCGATCTTCTTGCCCGTTCGAACGCTGCCGGTGAACGAGATCTTCTGGACTCCGCCGCCAACTAGAGCGGCTCCCGTTTCTCCATCCCCGTGCAAGGTCTGCACGACGCCTTCGGGCACCCCTGCTTCCCTCAGCAGTCGAACCGCCCAGTCCCCTGAATACGGCGCGACTTCCGAGGGCTTCAAGATGACCGCATTGCCGGCGAGCACGGCCTGCACCGTGGGGTTCATCGCCAGGGAGAAAGGTCCGTTCCACGGCGTGATGACGCCGACCACGCCAAGCGGCCGATAGTGCATCATCAGCTTCTTGTAGGGGCGCAGATAGCCGTGGAGTTTTCGTTTCTCGTCGGAGAGCTCCTTGACAGCGCGACCGCACCAAAAGTTGATGTAGTCGCAGGATGGCAGGACCTCCATCATCAACGACTCGAGCTTCGTCTTGCCCGTCTCATCGATGATGGTCTTCATCACCGCTTCTCGCTTCTCGACGAGCACGTCGATCGCACCCTGGACGATGCGCGCGCGCTCCGCGACCGGCACCCGAACCCATTCCCGCTGCGCATCCCGCGCCTTGGCGATCGCAGCCTCCACATCGGCTCGGCCGTGGACGAGGATTTCGCCCACAGATTCGCGGGTGGCTGGGCTTCGGATCCCGAGCCTGCGGCGCCCCTCAGCGGTTGGGGAAAGTGGTTCGACGATGGCCATCGATCAGCTCCTGTTTTTGCGCGGTCCAGAGGGCCACGACTGAAACATGTTCTACTGACCAGGCGCCTAAACGCAAGCAGGTCCCTCGGATTGGCTTTGTTGTAAAATTACACTTATATTTCAAACCATGCGTCGATCGATGAGCATGGCCCTCTTCTGTCTGGCTCTGGCCGGCTGCGGAGATGCCTCGACGAGCTCTCCGCCGCGCATTGGGACGGGCGGAACGGGCGGGATGGTCAGCCCCGACGGCGGCATCGTCTTCGGCTGCAACTGCCCGTTTGGACAGGAGTGTTCTCCCGAGGGCCTGTGCACTTCGATCTGCGGCGACCAAGCCGCCTGTGTATTCGGTGGGACGGCTCAGTGCTGTGGCGCCGGCACCGTCTGCCAGGATGGGAGCTGCGTCGCGGATTGCGGAAACCAGGTCGAGTGCGACGGGGTCTGCTGCGAAAGCACGCAGATGTGTTTCGACGAAGCGTGCGTCGCCCAATGTGATGACCCGCTGCAGCTCTGCGGAGAGGACGATGAGCTCTGCTGTGCAAGCGGCGAAGGCTGCGTCGGAGGCGCGTGCGTTCCGCTGCTCAACGACTGTACGTACAGCGAGGATTGTGAGATCGACGAGCTTTGCGAGCCGAGCCTCGGGGTGTGCATTCCGCGTGATTCCGTCGACGTCTGCGAGTATCGACCGCCGGCTGGAGATTTTGCGCCGACGATTGCGTGCAGGTGGACACCTCCCGAGGCGCCGCCGGGCGCCAGCGCGGAGGCGATCGAGCTCGCGAGCATGAGCGACGTCGTGATGACGCCCTCTGTGGCGAACCTCACCGATGACAATGGAGATGGCGCCACCGACGTGTTCGATACACCCGACATCGTGTTCGTGAGCTTCAACCGTACAGCGAACGGTTGCTGCACCAGCCGAGGCGCGCTGAGAGTCGTGTCCGGCGCCTGCAACGGCGACGGAACGATGGATACGCACGCCACGCTCAAAGGCCTGGGAGCGGAGGATTGGATCGGGAATTCTACCGGTGTTGCGCTGGGCAACCTGCACCCCGACGAACTGAGCACCGAGCGCGTTCCGGAGATCGTCGCCACCTTCAAGAATGGGGGCACCATCGCCTGGCGGCGGACCGCCGATGATGGCTCTGCTTGGGAAGTCATGTGGCAGAACGATGCGCTTCCGAACAACCAGCACACCCGCGGCGGCGCGCAACCGTCGATTGCCGACTTGAACGCCGACGGAAGGCCCGAAGTCATCGTCGGCAACGTCGTGCTCGATGGTCTGACTGGGAAAGGACCGAACGATGCCGACCTCCCGGCGGCGGCGCTTGCCTGGGATGGGCGTGACCTCGAAACCGCGACCCCTGGGTCCAATCTTGGAATCGGAAACAACGCGTTCCTCGGCCCGGTGTCGACCGTCGCGGATCTCGATCGGGACGGCCTTCAGGAAGTCATCGCCGGGAATACGGTCTACAACTCCGATGGAAGCGAACGCTGGACCTACGAGTACACCACGGTCAACTCCAGCTGTGGGGGGGCGCTCGATTGCGACGGCTACAATGCCGTCGGCAATTTCGATGGCGACGAGGATGGCGAAGTGGTGATCGTTCGACAGGGTGAGCTCTTCATTCTCGACCACGATGGGTCTCCGGTGGCTGGAATTCCGCTGCCCATTCGCATTCCCGGCGCTCCCGCAGACGTTTCGGCGCCCACGTACTCGCCTGCCGCCTACGTGCCCTCGGCCCCGCTGTATGACGAGGACGGAGACCTGCTTCCGCCGGAGCGGATTCTCTGTGGCGGAGCGCTTCATCTGCCCGCTTTCGATTCGGCAGGGAATCCGATCATGAGCGGGGGTTCGCAGGTCGTGGTCGACACGGCAGGAGCGAACGAAAGCGGGCCCCCAACCGTGGCGGACTTCGACGGCGACGGATTCGCCGAGGTTGGCACCGCGAGCTCGACGGCTTACGTGCTGTTCGATTTCCAGTGTACGGGCGACCCGCTGCCCCCCGAGTGCGAGCGCGAATGGGTCCGTTGGATGGTCGAGAACGACGATTGCTCCAGCCGGGCGACCGGGTCGAGTGTCTTCGATTTCGAAGGGGATGGCTCGGCCGAGGTGGTGTATGCGGACGAAACGACGTTCCGGATCTTCCGAGGGTCTGACGGCGCCATTCTGTATGAGGATCCTACGCACAGCAGCAACACGCGAGTGGAAATGCCGATCGTCGTCGACGTCGACAACGACGGGAAGTCCGAGGTCGTGATTCCCGAGCCGAATACCAATCCCGGTCTCGGAGGGATCGAGATCTGGGAAGACGCCGACAACAACTGGGTACGCACCCGTCGCATTTGGAACCAGCATGGCTACAGTGTCACCAACGTCACCGAGGATGGTCAGATTCCGCGCGTCCCCGCGACCAACTGGACGCGTACGAGGCTCAACAACTTTCGACAGAACGTTCAGCCCGGCGGGCTCTTTGACGCTCCGGACTTCGTCGTACGCGAGATTTCGAGGCTTGATTGTGACGAAACCCACTTCGTCTTGGCGATCGTCGTCGGCAACGATGGCTCGTTGAGCGTTCCACCCGGCATTCTCACGCACGTGGTCGTGACCAGCGACGACGGGCGGGTCTTCGACCTCGGTACGGTTGCGACTTCTGAATGGTTGCTTCCGGGGCAGTCCACGCAGCTCGAGATCGTGTTCGCCATCCCGGATGGACCCTCGATCGGCGCGATCGTCGTCTCGGCCACCGCGGACGAGGACGGGATGGGCGGCCAGCAGTACAACGAATGTGATGACGAGAACAACGGAGCCACCTCGAACCCGCTGAGCTGCCCTTCGGTCGAGTAGCCTCGAATCCCTGGTTTTTCGGGTTCGCAATCATGGAGATTGTCCGCGGGTGCCGTCTGGGCGCATACTCGACGGTCCGGTGCTTCGTACGTCCACGATCCCGCCGGCCAGCCGGCTATTGATCAGACAGGGCGGGGTTTCTGACCTCGGCGGCATCGTTCGGCTCTGCGAGCAGCACGCGGAGTATTGGGACGGTCTGCTTCCGAGTGCTATGGGGCTGAACCGCTTTTTCGAGCGCGCCCTCAAAGCACAGGACGATGTCTTTCAGTTCTGGATCGCTGAAAACGGGCACGGTGCGATGGTGGGCTGGGAGATGCTGTCATGGGCGACTCCGGATCCGGCGAATCGACGTCTGAGCGCCCAGGCGACGACTTGTCTAGGGCGGCAGAGCGCTGCTCTCGGTCGCATGTTGGCGACCCATGCTACTCGTCATGCGTTTCGTACTCCGCTTCAGTACATCTTCGCACGTGTGCCGACGCGCGACACGCTGATGCTCGGCGTGCTCGAAGCGGTGGGTTATCAAGAAGTGGGTCTGATTCCCGAAGCGCTCAAACCGCCCGCGCGTCCCGAGCAACTCGAGTTCGTGTACGTCGTCGATCGTTAAGCGCCTCGTACGAGCTTGCCCTCTGCACTGTTTCGGATAAGGTGCCCGATCTGGGAGGCGCCATGGCGACCAAGCGAACGCCCACGAAGAAATCCACGAAGAAGGCGACCAAGAAGCGCGCGGGAAAGCGGCCCCGCAAAGTGACCGCGGCGCGCTCTGCAGGGGACGAGGGGCCCGCCAAGAAGCGCACGAGTAAAGCACCCGCGAAGAAGCGAGCGAGCAAGACGCCCCGAAAAGCGGGTGCAACGCAGGCTCCACGGGCCAAAGGGCCTGCGAGCCGAGCGACCGTGCCTGCCAAGCCACGGGCGAAGAAGAAGGCAGCGTCGGTCTCAGCGTCAGCGCCAGCGTCAGTGCCAGCGTCGGTGCCAGCGTCAGCGCCAGCGCCAGCGCCAGTGCCAGTGCCAGTGTCAGCGTCGGTGTCAGCGTCAGCGCCGGCAAAAGCGCCCTCGTCTCGCCCCCCCTCGTATTTGGATGGGGTGCCTCAGGATCCGGCTGAGCTCGTTTCGGGTCTCTTTCAGGTGTTTCGGGGGGCCGCCAAGGACCTCAAGACCCTCGTCGCGCAAGCGATTGCGATCAGCAATCACAAAAACGATCCCTACGATCGATGAACGGCATGAAGCGCATTGCCGTCGTCGGGGCGTCCCTGGCGGGGCTACGCGCGGTCGAATTCATCCGTCGTGCGAAGTTCGACGGCGAGCTCGTCTTCATCGGTGCGGAGAAGCATCATCCGTACGATCGACCGCCACTGTCCAAAGAGATGCTGCGCGGGGAGACCGACCAAGAGCGTTTGGCGCTGCGACGGAAAAGCTACGACGACTTGAACCTCGACCTTAGGCTCGGGCAGCGCGCTCAGTCACTCGACACGCGCGCCGGCGAGGTCCTGCTCCAGAGCGGCGAGGTGGTTCCCTACGATGGCTTGGTCATTGCGACCGGCAGTGAGGTGCGTCGGCTTCCGAATCAGCCATCGCTCGAAGGCATCCACGTGCTGCGAACGCTCGACGATGCGTTGGCGATTCGTGCCGCGCTCGAGGGCAGGCCGCGGGTCGTCGTGATCGGTGCCGGTTTCATCGGCGCCGAGGTCGCGGCGTCAGCCCGGCAGCTCGGCCTCGAAGTCACCATGATCGAAGCTTTGGAGACCCCACTCGCGCAGAGTTTGGGGCCGCGACTTGGACGAATCCTGCAAGAAGTGCACGAGCGCCGCGGTGTGAAGGTCCTCTGCGGACGGCGCGTCGAACGCTTCGGCGGCAGCCGGCGTGTCGAATCCATCTGGCTCGACGACGGCAGCCGAGTGGATTGCGACCTCGTCGTGGTTGGAATCGGAGTCACCCCTTCGGTTTCCTGGCTCGACGGCTCTGAGCTAGACATCGAAGACGGTGTGCGATGTGACGAAACCCTCGCGACCAACATTCCCGGTGTCGTTGCCGCCGGGGACGTCGCGAGTTGGTACAATCCGCTGTTCGAGGAGCGGATGCGGATCGAGCACTGGACCAATGCCATCGAGCAGGCGCGTCACGCCGTCTCGACCCTGCTCGCCACACCGGGCGAGGCAAAGCCCTTCGAGTCTGTTCCGATGTTTTGGTCCGACCAGTTCGACATCAAAATCCAAGGCGCAGGCAGGCCCAAACCTGGCGATGAGCTCACCGTCGTCAAACGGGGGACCGACGGCGAGAAGCTCATCGCTCTGTACAGCCGCGCCGGTCGCCTCGTTGGCGCGGTCGCCTTCAGCCAGCCTCCCCGGCTGATCCAGCTGCGAATGCTGATCGGAAAGCGCGGCGGACTTGATGAGGCGCTAAAAATCGTAGATTCTTGAATCTTGAGCGTTCGCCAGGCCGATGTAGAGATTCAAAGCGGTGACGACGTTTGCCGTGCTTGGTTCTTCGTTCCGGTTGCGCAAAGCGAGTCTCGCGCCTGCATCGTGATGGGGCACGGACTCGGCCTGACGCGCCACTGTGGCCTGCGCGAGATTGCAGTCGCTTTTGCCACCGCAGGGTATGCCGTGCTGGTCTTCGACTACCGTGGCTTCGGCGATAGCGGCGGCAAGCCTCGCCAGCTGATCTCGTTTCGCAAACAACTCGGGGACTGGGCCGCTGCCATCTCCTACGCGCGTTCTCGAGATGAAGTCGATGCGAATCGTATCTTCACGTGGGGGTTTTCACTCGGTGCGGGACACGCGCTTACGGCGGCTGCCAAGGACGAGAGCGTCGCCGGCGTGGTTGCGGTGGTGCCAATGTTCGATGGACTGGGCAGCACCTTGGCCGCGATGAAAAGATGGACCCCTCGAAACTTTCTTCGGATTATCGGGCGCGCGACCAAAGATCTTCTCGGCTCCTTCTTTCGTCGCTCCCCTACCTTGGTTCCCCTGACTGCGCCTCCGGGTATGCTTGGGTTGCTCACCTCGTCCGATGCGCAACCAGGCTACAGAGCGCTCGTTCCATCCGACTTCAACTACGACACCGCCGCGCGGATAGGTCTACTTTTCTGGAGCTATTTCCCTGGCCTGCGCTTGCGTCGATTTTCTCGTCCGATTCTGATCCTTCCTTCCAGTATCGACCGGATCAACCCACCCGCGCCGACACGTCGTTATGCCAGCAAATGCAAGACAGCCACCATCATCGAGCTCGACTGCGAGCACTTGGAAGCCGTAATCGAGCCAACTCGGAGCCGCGTCGTCGCTGCCACTCTGGAGTTCCTCAGCCAGCGTGCCCCTTCAGGACAGGTCGACTAGCCAGAGGGGCTCGAGCTCGCTGCGGTGGCGCTCGATCGAGATGCGCGCCAGATCCCATCGTCTGGATGCACGGTCCCGTCGCGCGGAATCCGAGCAGGCACACCGCTTTGCCGCAGTGCGTTGACGACTGCGCAGCCGATGGCGGTCGCCGACGAGCTTGACCGCCGACGCATCGCTGTACCCTCGGGTTCGGAGCCAGCTCAA
>Ga0265303_10002542_pt1 | contig 11304 bp, 13 predicted proteins | sample Helome_2_FD_192494 | JGI IMG/M metagenome (GOLD analysis project Ga0265303, IMG submission 192494) | Marine sediment microbial communities from subtidal zone of North Sea - Hel_20160317 (Illumina Assembly) | ecosystem: Environmental > Aquatic > Marine > Subtidal zone > Sediment ...
AACCGTCGCTCTGTTCGCCAGCTTCTTTGAGCCGTTCAACCAACCACAAAGGACACAAAGCAAACCCCATCATCTCTGTTGACAGGTCGCTACATATCAGCTCGTTATGTCGACTTGCAGCGCTCCCGTGGGCCGCGTTCGGATCGCCGAACTGGATCTCCGCTCCACTTCGCTTCATCGACGGTGAGAGCGACGACGTGGCCCTCGAGTGGCTCCTCATCCACTAGCGACAATACTCACATTCATGCAGGCGAGTACAGGGAAGGGGTGATGATGAACACAATGCAGGGCGCAATCATTCTCGGCGGCAAACGCCAAGTCGAATTGAGAGAGTTTCCGGTGCCTGAGCCCGGACCAGGGCAGGTCCTGTTGCGTATGAAAGCAGCCGGAATGTGCGGCAGTGACCTCCACAACATCTACCGCACCATGAACCTCGAGGACCCCGGTCACTACCAGGGCTGTATTGCCGGGCACGAGCCCTCCGGGACTGTTGAAGCAGTCGGGCCCAACTGTGAGAAGTTCAAAAAGGGCGACCGGGTGATCGTGTACCACATCACCGGCTGCCGTAGTTGTAATGCCTGCCGCAAAGGCTGGATCGTCAACTGCACCAGCGACCAAAGAAGTGTGTACGGCTGGCACAGGGATGGCGCCTACGCCGACTTCATGCTGACAGAGGAATACACTCTGCTGAAGCTTCCGGAAGAGCTGAGTTTCATTGACGGCGCCATCATCTCCTGCGGATTCGGCACATCATTTCAGGGTGTGCGTCGGGCGGATGTATCCGGTTATGACACGGTCTTAGTCGTGGGCCTTGGCCCTGTTGGTCTTGCTGCGGCCATCATCGCCAAGGCGCGCGGGGCAAAAGTGATTGGCGTGGACATAAGTCCTGAAAGAGTGGCTACAGCCGAAAAACTAGGCTGCGATCTGGGACTTGTCGCCGATGATGAGGTCCTGAACAAGATCAGGGAGTACACGAATGGACAGGGTGTCGAAGTCTCCTTGGAATGCTCTGCCTCTCAGGCCGGGCGAGTGCTCTCTTTGGAAGCAGCGCGGCTCTGGGGCAGAGTCGTTTTTCTGGGTGAACACGGTAACCTGAGTCTCAACCCGAGTTTCACCGTGATTCAGAAGCAACTCACTCTGCATGGGTCCTGGATGTCTGGTATGGCCGAGATGGAAGATGCCATAGAGCACATCGTGCGCTGGAAGATACGGCCCGAGGATATCGTCACCCATACCTTTGCTATCACGCAGGTAAGAGAGGCATTTGAGCTCTCCGATGCTGGAAAAGCTGGCAAGGTTGTCTTTGCGTGGGATTGAGAGGAGCAATGCCGGATCACGGGCCGGGGAAGCCCGGCGCCCCAGGCTAACCGAGACCAAGTGCGGCGACCACCGACCTGAACGGCCTCATTTCTCGACGCCGCATTCGAGCGTGAACCAGTCGCAATTCAGCGCCGCCATGGGCTCCTTGAGTTTCTCGAGCTCCGCGGCCGGTCCGTGGACTTCGCATCGCGTGAGCTCACTGACCTTCAACAATTCTTCGATGAGAGCCCCCACGTTTCCCAGGTGCGTCAGCACCGCGTCCGCGTCCGTGTAATATTCACGACAGAACACCACGTTGCCGCTGACTGTGAAATTGTAGAAGTAGGACCCCGCTTCGTTCGCGCTGGCTTCGACGCAGCGGTCGAGGACTTGCCGAGCATCTTCCATCTTGTCTTCCTGGACCGTGAAGTAGGGCTGAATGCTGACCGAGCTCCTGAACTTGCTCATGACGAGCATCGTATACGAGGCCGGGCGAAATACGCCAGCGCGGATGGGTTCGAGGCGATTTGGCGCCAATCTCCCACTACGAGCTGTCCTGCGGCCTACGCGAAGTCGTTTTCCAGCACGACTCTGTAGCGTGCCTTCCCCGACTTCAGGTGCTCGAGGGCGTCGTTGCACCGGCTCATCGGGAAGTGCTCGGTTGCCGCTTCGATGCCGTGGCGCGCGCAGAACTCCAGCATGTTGCGCGTGGTTGCCGGCGAGCCGAGCGGCGTCCCCGAGACGCTCTTCTGGCCGGCGATCATCGTAAACGCCGGCGCCGGGATTGGGGCAGGGACGGCGCCTACCGTGTGCAAGCGACCCTTCGGGCCGAGCGCGTCCCAGTAGAGGCTCCAGTCGAGGTCGACGTTCACGGTCGACAAGATGAAATCAAACGAGCCCTTCACGGCTTCTAGCTCAGCGGCGTTCCGGGAGCTCACGGTGTGATGCGCACCCATCCGTTTGGCTTCCTCGCGTTTGGCATCGGTCGAGGTGAAGGCGGTGACCTCGCAGCCCCACTTGTTCAAAAACTGCAGCGCGAAGTGACCGAGCCCGCCGATGCCGATGACGCCCACGCGGTCGGTCGGCTTCACGCCGAATTGCACGATGGGGTTGAACACGGTGATCCCGCCGCAGAACAACGGCCCCGCTTTGTTCGGATCGACGCCCTCGGGGAGCAGCGTCGCCCACTCGGCGCTGCACCGAACTTTGTTCGCAAAGCCGCCGTAGCGCCCGACGATGGTCTGCTCGGCGCTGAGACAGAGATTGTGATCCCCGCTCATGCACTGATCACAGGTCATGCAGCTCGCGCTGAACCAGCCGAGGCCGACCGTGTCGCCGACTTTCACCGAGCTCACGCCTTCGCCGACGGCGCCGATCGTGCCGACGACCTCGTGCCCAGGCACGATGGGATACTGTGAGAATCCCCAGTCATTGTTGGCGACGGATAGGTCGGAGTGACACACGCCACAAGCGAGGACGTCGATCTCGACTTGCCCCCGGCTCAGATCTCCCGGGTCGTACTCGAAAGGCTCGAGGGACTCGTTGGCGCCGTGGGTCGCGTAGGCTCGAATCATGGGGGGACTCTAGAGCGCCGTTCGCCCCATCACAACAGCATCGCAGGCTCTTCAACCGAGTTGTCCTCCCCGCCCAGCCTTGGAGAAACCGACCCTCACGACCGGCCTGTTTGGGGCCGGTTGCGACCCCGACGCAGCCGAAGTAAAAACCCAGGCGCGGAGCGCGCTCGATCAACGCTGATCCCCCAAGGGCGTTTCCGATGTGGGCCAGGACGTCCATAGGTGTGCCGTCATGAAGCCCCGAACCTCATCCGCCGACTGCCCACGACTGGAACTCCACAACGGCGTCCTGCGAATGTCGATGTACCTCCCCGACGCCCAACGCGGGTACTACCGGGGCACCCGCTTCGACTGGTCGGGACTCATCGAACAGGTCGAGTGCCACGGCCACCGCTTCTACGGTCCCCTGCACGCCGAGCACGACCCCTACCGCCACGATTCCGTCAGCGGTCCCGCCGAGGAATTCGCGATGTTCCACCCCATGGGGTTCGCCGAGGCCCGGCCGGGGGAATCGTTCGTGAAGATCGGCGTGGGCCTGCTTGCTCGTGGCGAGAACGACACGTACCAGTTCGACGCTGAGTACCGCATGGTGCACCCAGGCGAATGGGTCGTCGAACACGGACCGGCGTGGGTGACCTTCACGCAAGCCCTCCACGGCGAGCGAGGCTGGGCGTACTGCTACCGGAAGACCATCCGGCTCCACGAGGGCCAGAGCGCGTTTGTGATCGAGCATCGCCTCGAGAACCGCGGCACGAAGACCATCGACATCACGAACTACAACCACAACTTCACGATCATCGACGATGTGCCCTACGGCCCGGACTACGCCGTCGAGTTCCCGTTCTCCGCCGACGCGCCGATACCACTCGGCGACATCGCCTGGTTTCGAGGCGGCCAGATCGACGTGGTCCGGCCGCTCGAGGACCTCGCGCTGTGGTGGCCCGTGTTCAAAGGCGCCGACCCTGGCACCTACAACGCCGCCGTCGTGCGCAACCGTAGGACCGGGGCGGCGGTGGCGTTCCGCGGGGATGCGCCGATCGCGCGGATGGTGTTCTGGGCCGTGGAGCGAGCGGCCTGCCCCGAGCCATTCATCCGGATCTACTTGGAACCGCGACGAACCCAGACGTGGTCCACGACGTACCGCTTCATCGTCGACGCTGCGCCGGATCACCCGCAATAGGTGTCGCACTCCGGAAGAAGCCAGGACAAAAGGAAGAGATCTGTGAACACTGCATCGAAAGCGCTAAGCGAGGCAGTCTTGCGCCACCTCACCAATGACGCCCTCACTACGTTCCTAGGCGAGTCAGCACGCTATGAGGCGGCTGCCCGACCCGGTCTGCAGCTAGCCTTGTCTAACGAACCCGTTGCCGACATGAATACGCTGGTCGTCGGGGCCGGCGCTGACCACGATCATTTCCGGGACATGGAGAGCTCGTGCCTCGATCGAAAACTCCCGTTCCTCGTCATGATCTACCCCGAGGCCGGCGGGGCGCTCGACGACATTGCAACCGACCTGGGCCTGGTTTACGCGGTGGACTTTCCGATCATGGTGCGTGATGACCTGCCGCTCGAGCCCTCCGGTAACCCCGACGTTGAAGTCGTCCGCGCATCCGGCGCCGAATACGCCGACGCAAGCGCGGATGTGATGGCCTCGGCCTACCTCTTAGCCCGTCGGGCTCATGTTGAGGGCCGAGTTGCGCGGTACTGAATGCTACGTCGCCTGGCGCGCGAACCTGAAAGGGCGTTTACAGCGACTAGCAGCAACGGGAACGCCTCAGCCGCCGTCGCAGCCTTTCGAAGCTGGGACGTTCCCCGATGGAAGCGGCCTTTCAATACGTGTTGGTAGCCGTTCCACGCCGCAATGAGCGGTACGGCCTCCTTCCCCGTTGAGCCCAAAGAAAATGCGGAGAGAAGGCGCATCGCGATCTTAGCTCGTGATTTGCTTCACGAACTCGCCAACCTTGGTCAACTCGACGTTCGGATACGCGGCGCGCGCAGCGGCCGTGTCGACCCCGTCTCCTCGGGAAATGTTAATCATCAACCCCAAGAACGACTTCATGACATCGTTGTCGGCGCCGGCCAGCTGCTCTTGCAGCGCCGACTCGGGCGCGTGTTCGACTTTCAGCGGCTTGCCTGCCGCCTCAAACATCTTGGCGACGGCATTGGGCGTCACCGACTCGGGTCCGCCAACTTTCACGACGCGGTTCTTGACGGCCGCGTTGCCGGGACTCGCGACCGCGTACTTGGCGACGTCCTTGGCCGCGATGAACGCGACCTTCTGATCGCCGTCGCCGTAGATGCGGACCGCGCCGCTCGCCCAGTCGAAACCGACCGCGGCGCTGAGCCAGGTCTCATTGAAGAACGACGCTTGCAAGATCGTGTAGTCGACCCCGGACGCCTTGATTGCCTCTTCGATAGCGTTCTTCGCGTCACCGAGAGGGAAGTGGACGTCGTCGTAACGAGGAAACGAAGTGTAGACGATGTTCTTGACGCCCGCGGTCTCGGCGGCGGCGATAAGGTTCTTCTGTCCCGCGAGATCCACCGAGTGGATCTCGTCGCCCTCTTTGGGGACGGGCAGTGCGGATGCGGTCGTGTACAGATTCTCCACGCCCTTGCAGGCGCCAGCCATCCAAGCGCTGTCCTTCAGGTCTCCCTCGACGACCTCGACGCCAAGCTTCTTAAGCTCGGCCACCCGTCCCGGGTCGGACTGCGGGCGGACGAGCCCGCGGACCTTTCGCCCCTCCTTGGTGAGTAGTGCGCAGATTTCACCGCCGACCGCGCCGGTCGCTCCAACAACAAAGTCCATGTGGCCCTCCTGAAAGCGGCGACGCTATCCCCCGAACAACCAGCGTGTCCACCGCCGCGGCCGCCTGATCGGGATCGTAGCAAATTGCCTCGTGTTTCTGGGTATTTACGTTCGCTCGATGAGCTTCGCCTCTCGAATTCGTGGGGAGCCTGGCCAATGTTGGCGCGTGACTCCGCGTATCCGGTATCCTACCGGGCAGAGCTTTGGCGTCGACTTGCGGTGCACTTCGTCCCGCGTTCGGATCACCGAACTGGATCTCCACTGCATCTAGCAGAATCTCACGATTCCCTTTCTTCGCGGGAACGGCCGCGTTCCCGCTCTCGTTGCCGCACAAGTCGAATCGCACGGGCGTCGCGCTCGGCGTCGCGGCTCGCGACGAAGTGGCGCCAGGTCCCCGGATGCGAGGTCTTCTGAATCGCCTTCCGGGCGAGCTTTCTGAGCAGCCCTGCTGCGTCCGTGAACATTCTGGAGTCACGGTGGAGCATTTGCGACGGCGTTGATAACACTCATGGATTATTGAGTGGGTGGTGTGCACACGCGACATGACTCACGTCGGTTTGCCTCCATTCTTGCTCGACGAGCCTGATGCCGGGCGGCGGCGAGCCGGTCCCGGACACGATCGGCGTGGCCAAAGTACACCTCGTCGGGTGTCTGTCCGTCAAAAGCATGATGGGGCATTTGGGTGTTGTGCGCAGATGATCTTTCGGATCCGATGGTCATAGCTGCGACGGCTTCGGAGGAGCTGCGGCATGGCTCGGTGTCTGGCACACCCGGCTTTGTCGAGCTAGCTCGGGCTGCAGGGGAGGGCGATTTCATCTTTGATTACCGGGGTGTCGCAGTTGCGCACATCGATCTTGGAAATGTCCGCGGACGTAGCAGTGCAAGGGCCGTTGGACAGCACAGGTTTCGTTCGCCGATGGTTTCCGAAAGCACCCGGACATGTTTCTCGAGGCGCTCCGCAAGTCCCGGTGTCCTGGCGTCATCGCTCCCGGGCATCGTCCTGGACATCCAAGCGATCCGCGACGAACGTCGCAAGCCCTCGCAAGTAACGATCACGGGACAGGAGAAATCCATAGTTGTGATCGCCCCTGAGCTCTACAAACGCCTTCGGCGCCGGTGCGGCCTCATACAGCGCCTTACCCATCTTGAACGGGATGATCTCGTCGTCACGGCTATGCACGATGAGAACCGCACACTCGGCGCTTGCGACGTAGTCGGCAACAGGGTATCGGAGTCGGGAGATGAGCCGCGCAGGCAGAAACGGGTAGAGATGGGCCGCCATGTCGGCCGCCGACGTGAAACTCGATTCGACGATCAACGCCGCTGGCTTGCGCCTCGCTGCCAACCAGGCCGCGACGCCACCGCCGATCGAGCGCCCGAACACGATGATGCGCGCTGGATCCATGCCGCGTTCAGTGACCAGATACTCCCAGGCCGCTTCGGCATCCCGGTAGGTTCCCTCTTCGCTCGGCTTCCCCTGGCTCTGACCGTAGCCACGGTAATCAATGATGAAGGTATCGAGTCCGAGCTCGTGGAAGACCGCTATGCTGTCGAGTCGATGCGATATGTTGCCGGCGTTGCCATGCAGAAACAGGACCGTTCCGCGTGCGCCGGGAGCATAGACATGCCAGCCATGAAGCGAGATTCCGTCGCTGGTCTCGAGGCTGACGTCAGCATAATTGAAGCCTGCATCCTGTGGTGTTGCCTCGAGCGCGCGACCCGGCAGCCCCGCAAGAAATACCATCCGCTCCTGAAAGACATACAGCAAGACAGCCAACAGCACGTAACAGGCTGTGACGACTGCGATCAGCGACGCAATCGTCCGCATGGCTCTTCAGCCGGCTTCCCGGCGGACGTGGCGTTTTTGGCTCTCTCGACGATCTTGTCCAGTCGCCTCAGATGCGAGCCCCGCCAGTAAACGCGGTGGCAGCTCGTGCAGCGCTTGAAGTCCCGATAGACGAGGAAGACCTGCAGCGGAACCGACCGAGCGACCTCTGACCGCTTGACCGATTCCAGCTCACCGTTGCATTCCATGCAGCACGTATACGGGCTGACATCGTCGGCAAGATCGATCGCGCGAATGACTTCCTCGAGCTGCAGTTTGGGATCGGTCGCCCGTAACCAGTACCCGTGCGTCACTCGTCCATTCTTCAGGATGCCCTTGTCCCGAGTCAGGATGATTCGCTTCTCATAAACAGCAGTCTGCACGATGGCCTCATCAGACAGATCTCGTTCCCAGATCGTATCGAAACCGAGCAGACGCAGATACCTCGCCAGAGAGCCGAGATGTACATCGGCGATGAATCGGGTGACACGCAATGGCGCGGGTCGAAGCCGCGTCACGGGAGAGACATCATATCGCTCAAACATCGGATAGACGGCCACCCGCTCACCGCCTTTCAGTAGGTGGCCAAAGTCGACCGACTTGTCATCGACGAGGATGACGTCGATCTCCGTGTGAGGGACGCCGATTGCCTCGATAGTGTCTTTGACGGATGGGGTACCGGTGAAAACGTAATTGAACGCGCGCTGCCGCTTCTCGGGCGGCAGGAAATCGTTGAGTTCGGTGTAGAAACGGACCTCGATTTCGCGAGAAACGCGGGCGTGCTCAGATTTTGCGAATGAATTCATCATAGGCGGGTCTCACGGTTGTTATCATACCTCCGTGAACGATGAGCAATGCGTGCGCTTCCTGCAGTGGGCCCTGCCGCAGCTGCATATGCGCTGGCCCGGGTTTCGCAAGGTCCGCAGACAGGTGTGCAAACGCGTCGACCGGCGCATCCGGGAACTCGGCCGCGCCGACATCGACGACTATCGCGCATGGCTCGAAGACCATTCCGACGAATGGGCGCGCCTCGACGGGCTGTGCCGGATCCGATCTCGCGCTTCTATCGCGACAAGGGCGTGTTTGACACCCTCGCAGCCCTTGATCTTCACCCGAAGCTTTCGCTCTGCGGCCTTCCTCTCGAAGGAGAGCAGCTTGTAGAGCTTGCGTTTGTCCGCTCCGCAAACCGGCATCGCTGCGATGGCATGATGTCTCACCTTGAAGTGCCGTCGGTGCGCAGCTCGGGCCGCTTCTCCTTACATGCGGGCAGGGCCTCGCTGAGCATCGCAAAGCCGCTTGGCGCGCCCGTCCCGGCGTGGGAGTTGTAGTCGTTGTGATCACGCGTACAGCGCTGTGATCTCGTCCTTGTACTTCTCCACGACGACGTTGCGCTTGACCTTCATGGTCGGGGTCATCTCGCCGCCGTCCACGGTGAGCTCGACGGGCAACACTCGGATCTTCTTGATCGTCTGGTGGCGGGCCACCTTGCTGTTGCATTCCGATTCCACGCGCTTCGTGAGGAAGGACTGGACGCGCTCGTTCTTGGCGACCTCGGCGAGCGGGCCCATGGCGATACCGGCGTCGTCGCAGAGAACATCAAGTGCCTCGGGGTCAAGCGTGATGAGCGCTGTGAGATATGGCTGCTTGTCCCCAACGACCACAACTTGGCCAACGCCGGGGATCTGGTTGATGTAGGCCTCCATCTCGGCTGGGGCGACGTTCTTGCCGCCGGCGGTGACTAGGATGTCCTTTTTCCGACCGGTGATGCGCAGATAGCCGTCCTCGTCGATCACTCCCAGGTCTCCGGTATGCACCCACCCGTCCGGTGAAATCAGCTCGGCGGTTTTCTCCGGGTCGTGGAGGTAGCCCTTGGTCATGGTGGGACCCTTGGCGATGATCTCTCCGTCTTCGGCAGTCTTGACCTCGACGCCAAGCACCGCGCGCCCCACGGTTCCAAGGTGCGGCTCCCCGTACTTCGAGCAGGTGACGACCCCAGTGGTCTCGCTCATCCCGTAGACCTCGTAGATCACGATGCCGATCGAGGCGAAGAAGTCCAGCGTCCCCCGGGAAATGGGGGCCGCTCCCGTCACGGCCAGAACGAGCTTGTCCAGACCGAGCCCGGCGTGGATCTTGGAGATCACCAGCTTCTTCGCGAGTGTCCGCGATAGTGACGAGCAGGGCTGTCCGCTGGCGACCTCCCTTTCGAAGCATGCGAGCTCGGTCTTGCGTGCCCAGCTCGCGAGCTTCCGCTTGAGTCCGGAGGCTTCCGCAAAACGGCTCTCCAGCACTCCCTGGAACTTCTCCCAGACGCGCGGAACGCCGAGGAACACGGTGGGGTGCACCTCGGTGAGATAGTCCTTGATCTGTGTCATGTCGGAGCAGAAGAAGGCTTGTCCGCCAGTGGCGAGCTGGATGAAGTTGGTCGCGATCTGCTCGGCGATATGGCACAGCGGCAAGTAGCTCACGATGCGGAAGGGCGCACTGTCGGGCGTCTCGGGCCGAAAGACATCGAAGCGCTCCAACATCCCCTCGGTCATCGAGGTCATGTTCAGATGACTAAGCTGGACGCCTTTGGGTAGCCCTGTCGTGCCTGAGGTGTAGATGAGCAGGGCCGTCTCATCGGTCGTGATCTCGGCAATCCGCTTGTCGAGCTCCGCATCGCCCTGCTCACGGCCCAGCGCCTGGAGTTGCTCCAGGGACATCACACGGTGGTCATCATCCGCAGGCTTGTCCATTAGGATGAGGTGCTCAGCGCTCATCAGGCCTTGCTCGATGCCCGCCTGGTACTTGCCGAGCTGCTCGGCCGTGTCGGCGATGGCGATCTTCGTCCTAGCGTGCTGGGCGATGTAGGCGGTCTGCTCGGCGGTGTTATTGGTGTAGATCGGCGCCGGAACACCGCGGGCCGCCTGGATCGCGAACTGGGAGATCACCCAACCACAGCGGGAGCCGCCCACCAGTGCAACGCAGTCGCCGACCTCGTGCCCCAAGGCAATGAGCCCCTTGGCTGTGTCCCTGACGGCAGTCCAGTACTCGGCCCAGGTGTAGGTCCGCCATGACCCGTCCTCCTTCTTCTCGTGGATTGACGGAGTATCCGGCTTTCGCTCGGCCCAGTCAGCAAGCCGGTGCACCAAAGTGTGTTGCTGTCCCATGGTTCTCCGTCACCGGCGCCTTTTTTTTGGCCGGGTATCGAGCGTACCACTCGGCATGCGCTATTGGCCATGTGGAAGGTAGAGCCGCTCGATCTCGTCAGCGAGGGCTTGGTGGAGTGACTCGCGTTTGATTTTGAGGATGGGGGCCGCCGCCCTCCCACGGCGGGGATTTTCCGCCAAGACGCTCGAGGTGAACCCGCGGTGGTCTTGTTCTCCTATTGCGCTTCATCTCATCTATCAGCGGGTAGATAGCAGGGTTGGTTGGCCGCGGTTGCTCAGGACTTGTGGCGGCGTTGGCGGTACTTGTGATGGGACTTGCTCAGCGAGTCGTAGAACCGCTCCGGGGCTAGTCGTTTGAGGCGCCATGCCTTCCGCCCATCGCGCATTGGTTGCACATAGAGTTTGCCATCGCGCACCGAATCGATCGCGGCTTTGGCGACACCGGGCGCCTGCACTTTGGAGCGTTCCATCCACCGGATGGCCCGTGCCTTCTCCTTGGCGGTAGTGGCGCCTCGAACGGTTGCGATGATGTTCGTCCGGAAGAATGTCGGGCACACCACCGCGACGCGAATACCTTCGAGCTTGTATTCAGCGTACAAGGTTTCACTCAGAGACACGACACCCGTCTTGGTGACGTTGTAGGCGGACGTG
>Ga0265303_10002543_pt1 | contig 11300 bp, 13 predicted proteins | sample Helome_2_FD_192494 | JGI IMG/M metagenome (GOLD analysis project Ga0265303, IMG submission 192494) | Marine sediment microbial communities from subtidal zone of North Sea - Hel_20160317 (Illumina Assembly) | ecosystem: Environmental > Aquatic > Marine > Subtidal zone > Sediment ...
CAGCAAGGAAGGCGGCGGAAAGATCGAGATAATCCTTAATGAAAAAAGTACCGACGATACTAGTCAGTCCGGATACGCCCGCTGCAAGATACACCATCAAAGGGGGTAGGTAGGTCCAGCGGAACTGTCGCCCGAGATCAAGAAAGGTATCATCGATCCAGCGACAAATGGAATTATTGGTCATGCACTTACCCTTATCATAAGTGCCTTTTATATTGATGAATTTTTCTTTCTCTAATCAGATTTCTCTGATTAGTTTTCTGAGCGCACAATGCCCATGTGAGAAAGGTGAAATTCAGTAAACTGACCATAACTATTCTCATGATTTAGCTTGATTTCACCGGTAGCTTTTGTACTGGCACTTCCCATTTCAGCAATTTCATACTCGAATCCATGGGGTAAATCAATACGGGCGCGATGAATTTCTCCAGTTACAGCATTACGAATGGGTTCACCTTTAGTTTCAAATACACCTGGTATGCTAATGTGTCCTATGCGATTCTCAACATCGATTGCAAGACTAATAGGTTTAAAGAGCGTTTCAAGTCTATTGGGACTCATCGCAGAATAGACAGCCCAAACTGTTGCCATTGGTTCCGTATCTTCTCCCTGCATTATCCTAATCAGGGCATTTCGCTGTCTTTCATCAGCTTTCTCATCAATGATAAGTTGCATCTTCCCGTTTCCTTCGTGAACTGGGCCAGGCCAGGAATAAATACCCGCAGCTTTTAGCCCATCCAAATTAACATCGCCAAAAACCCCTTTATGTATAATATATCCCGCTGCAGCTTCGCAGTTACCATGTGTAGGTAGCGCGTTGAATTGGCAGGGGCACCCATAATCACAATTACAGTTTGCAAATCCTTGTCCTTTAATTTGCCAGTTGACCATAAAACTATTCTCCAGATCTAATCTTTGCAGTTATTCTGAAATTGATCTAGCAGTAGATATTACTACTTTTCAAGATTTGTTAGGCGAAGCAGAATAGAAGTAACCCTAATCTGAATGCTTACTTTGTGCCAAAGGTGGATATTTGTAGGTAAATTAATTCCGATTATATCTTTAAGATTGTTGCCGGATTAATGACAATCAAATTTTAATTTTTAAAATGAACTGAATACTTTCTTCATCAGATCACTTCCACTTGCCAACGGATTTGCACGAATACGCTTTTCTTCAGCAGCAATCATCTTGAATAAGCCATCAATGGCTTTATTGGTTACATAGCCATCTACGTCAGTCATATCGTTGCCACCGAGCATTGATACCATAGGGCCTGCTTGTCCAACCATTTGTTTATAGGCCGTTGTTACACCCGCAGCATCTGTGGCCTGTTTAATCATAGGCTTAAATTTTTCGGCCAGTTTCGCACCACTCGTTTTGCGAAAATACTGTGTTGCCGAATCATCCCCACCACTGAGAATTTTTTCTGCATCCTGAACAGACATATCACGAATTGAATCAGAGAATATAGTTGCTGCTTCTGGTACTGCTTTCTCAGCAGCACGATTCATTGTGGTAACAAACTCATCCACATATCTTTTACCACCAAGTTTACGTGCCAAATTAGCAACTTTTTCGACTTTTCCCGGGAGCGGTATTTTCACCAGGTCATTCCCTAAGAAACCATCTGTTTTACCAAGGCTGTTAATTGCAGATTCAACACCTTGCGCCAATGCTTCCTTTAGTCCCCCCGCCATTTCTGTCTGACTTAATGCCGAAACAGCACTACTGCTATTATCGCCACCTAGTACACCCCCCAATCCACCTAACCCGCCTTGCAGTGTATCCTGCCAACCAGCTTGCACTAAACTACTTACAGATAAGACTGAAACAAAAAATACAATCTTTTTATTCATTTTATTCCCTTATATTTAGAAGATTAGATGCATTACTTTTCTAAATAGTGTACCCAAAATTTGCTATAAATTACTTTGACTCATTTATCCTAAAGTATTCTTTATATATTCATATTTTTCCGTAATAGCGTGGACATTAGTGTAGCCCATTTCTTGTAGTGTTAAGGCTGCAAGTGATGCACGACCACCGCCAGCACAGTGAAGTAGTATCAATGTATCTGGTTCAGGACAAAGATTTGGCACTTTCATTTCAATTAAACCACGAGGGATATTTATTGAATCTTTAAGCTTGGAATTAGCCGCACTTTCAGGTTCCCGTACATCAATAATAACGGCATTTCCAGAATCCTTACATAAAGTTTTGGCAGATGATGCATTAAGGCAACTTATTTTTGTTTGAGCTTCAGCTATCAATTCACTAGCGACTTTTATCATAATAATTCCTCTGGCATAATTTTTTATGTCTTAAACATCATGTTTATTCCGTTCGGCCTAGTTTACTACTTTGTGCTAAAAATAGGGATTATCATTATGACTAATTTCATAATTTTATGGAGTACTTATAAAAGGTAACACTCTACAATAATCAGGATCGATTAAGATTTCTTTGGGCGATATATTTTCTTGCTTAAGAATCTATTCGTTTACTTGACATGTTATGAACTAGCTTTAAGTAGTCGTTTGGGTGTTTAAGTTTGGCAATTTCATATAGATGGATCAGTTCTTCTTCAAGGTTATTGCTTGGCATCTCAGTACCAATATAGTTATACCAATATTTAGCATTATTAATATTACCTTCTACCCGATGTAAGTATGCATGTATAAGACAAGACAGCTCATCAGAAAATTGCTGAACTAATTTATGAGCTTCTTCCCACTTCCCGCTACGAGCAAGGTCTAATATATTTATATAGTTACACTTATTATTGGGTTCTTGTTGCATTAACTTTGTTTATGAAAATATTAAATAATCAGACGATTATATTTGTGTACCACAGTACGGAATCAACCTGTTGAGATCATTATGAATGTCCAACCTCTCTTTTTTTCTGTACTAAAGTACGGATATTATTATGTGGCGTGTCAACCTAAGGCATTGATGAGCGTTACAGTTATTTGAACTATTTGTCTAAGAAAGAATAATTACTAACAAAAATATATCAGATAAATAAACACTTCTTTTCATTTAAGGGACTTTTGGCGGGGGCTTGTGTTGAAGGCATAAGTCTGTTTTTTTGAATAATGAACTTAAAAACTTAACAATCGGTACTCTCGCGAGGGCTGCCAGAGTCGGTGTAGAAACTGTTCGGTTTTACCAGAGAAAAGGCTTATTACTAAAGCCACAAAAGTCTGGTGGTGGGATTAATCGCTATAACAATGAATCTTTGTCTCGCCTAAAATTTGTGAAGTCTGCGCAGAAATTAGATTTTAGTCTAGAAGAGATAGCTGAGTTAATTGCGCTGGACAAGAATAACAACTGCCATAGAGTCTGTGAGCTTGCAAAAAGAAAGTTAATGCATGTACAGAAGAAACGATCAAAATTAAACAATATTGAAGCTACATTAATGCTTATTATTAAACATTGTAGATCAAATCAAAATAATACAACTAGGATATCTAATAATAATTATTCAAGTAAATTTAAAATTGGTGAGCTCGCAAAAATGGCTAATGTGAGTGTTGAGACAGTTCGGTTTTATCAACGAAAGGGGTTGCTGCCGACACCAGATAAACCTCACGGCAGCATTAATCGTTATACCACTGAGTACTTGTTACGTTTAAAATTTATAAAATCTGTTAAGCAATTAGACTTTAGTTTAAATGAGGTAGGTGAGCTATTAGCCATGAAGAACGATGAGAGCTCTAATGGAACTTGTGTGCTTGCAGAAAAAAAATTAAAGGATGTGCGTGGCAAGCATACCAATCTTCATAGCGTTGAGGCTAGTTTAATGCAGATAATTAAACATTGTCCTCCAAATGGAGATTGTAATATTAACCCCTTATTTATTAAAAATTCTAAATGGATTAAAGAGTCTTTTTAATACTATTAATAAGCTTTATCTCTAATTGGGCTATTTATTTTACTGTTAAGGGTGGGCTGCGTGGGAAGGTGAGAGCCTTGCCTGTAATGATGTAGCAGAACTTTACCTGTGTGGCTCTACCCTACCTCTTGGTTGGGTTGTAATAACTTACTTACTCACAGCTTATATCATTATCAGAGAAAACACTTAAAGCAATAACTCGAAAATTTTATATATTTTTCTTTGGCTTGAGGAAACTTGTAAGAGTTCTTGTGGTCCCATTTGTTTTAAGCCATTAAATCTAGATATGAAGAAGATGGCGTAGACATTTATAAGCCGCAATTTGTTATATCAGATTTAAAGAAAAATACAGTGAATTACTCCAAAATTATTGTTACCTGCATATTTGTTGCTTTATTTTCAGGGGCGGTTGTTGTTTTAGCATTTCACCTGAATCAGTTTGTCGATGAATTTATACTATCAGCAACTAACTTAGCTCAAAATCCTTTCTATCTTATTTATCTGATAACAGCTATTGCATTTACTTTTCTTATTCTATTTAGTGAGAGGACATTAGTTCAGTTTATGCTCTCAATTGGTAAGATCTATATATTAGCTAGCTTAGTTGGGTTCGTAATATTTGGCCCACAGACAACTGGTATATTTATATCAATTATAAATCTAGGCTTGGGTGTGTTGAGCGTTACAGTTGGCAAGTTATTACAGGAATACAGACAATTATTGTTAGTAGCACGGATAATTACTAAACGAAGAGAGACAAGTTGCACTGTAACGACTTTAATTAAGAATGGTGGTTTCAACGAGTCAATCAAGTTTCATATGGAACAAATACCAGCAAGTTAAAATCCGCAATAGGTGTTACAGCTTACAAATATTGGCTTTGTACCAGAGGAGTGTCTTAGTTTGTAGATTGAATGGATCTGCTCTCCAATGCAGCAATTATCCATTTGGCATATTCCAGAAAACTCTTATCTTTTTCCAATACTACAGAATCTACGTTTGTTCTTTTTATCAGATTCTCTAATCTGGCCACGTGCTTTAAATCACTCTCAGTAGCCCTACCCTCAGACTTTTTTAACAGTAGTTTAATTCTGTGCTCAGCAATATTAGTCAGGTTCATTCTGAGTTCCATAAAATATAATGGTGTATATATAAAGCCTAATTCCTTTTATCAGGAATTTCAGTGAAAAAGCTCACATTATTATATATATACAGAAAATAACTTCTAATATGTTTAGAGTGAGGGCCGACGTTTACTAATATTTGTACTTTGCTAGAGGTCGATATTCATATTTAGTAATAAAGCTAGCAGTATTTCTTGTAAAAGTAGTTTGATAATAATGTGTTAGATCAAAAAATAGTTAAAGTAATTTTTAGATAAACCGATAATTTAGTTTATATCATTATGACTTAAATGGTTGGGTAGCCTTTTACCATAGAAGGCTGGTTAGCCTGTCACCATAGAATTACTAGTAACTAAGCAATTTATTATATTTAAGCAGAGCTACATAGATGGGATCTACAAGTGAAATTCTAGTCGGAAACGCCCAATTGCTTAGAACTAAAGCAAGCAAACTTTCAGTTATTGGCATTGGGATTTCAATCTGTGCAATCGTTATCGCAACGATTGTCACTGCCTATCTCCACACTGGCGAGATTAATTTGGATAGTGTAGCTAACGCCCAGAGAGAAAATGCTTCACTTTGGCTGCTGGATACAATGCCTTTTGTATTCGCGTTTTGGGGGCAATATGTAAGTTCGATGATGGCCTTTGAGGCAAGCGCTATGGTGTTTGACCAGACTAGTGATTTACGTGCCAAAGCAACAGCATTTGAAAAACAAGCCATGCGTGGTTCTACTCACGATACCCTTACTGAATTACCTAATAGAATATTACTGGTTGATCGATTGGAACAATCAATCAGTACTTCATCACTTGGGAAAAACAGGGTTGCAATTATGATCCTGGATATAGACCGATTCAAAGAAATTAATGACACACTTGGCCACAATACAGGTGACCGTGTGATCAAACAAGTTGCTTACAGTTTACGTAAAGCTATTCCGGAACCTAACACCGTAGCACGACTAGATGGGAACGAGTTTGCAATTGTACTTGAGAAATTTGGTGCGAAAGAAGAGGCAAGAAAGGCAGCGCAAAAGATTAAGGAGATTTTGCATGCTCCCATGAAACTAGAAGGTGTACGGTTAAATATTGAGGCATCTTTTGGGCTCACTTTTTATCCAGACCATGGAAAAAACGCACAAACTTTAATACAGCGTGCTGAAGTTGCTATGTATCAGGCTAAGAAGAAAAATAGTGGGATTATGGAATATACCACTGCTCTAGAAAGGTGTAATACACGCCGTTTAACGCTTATGGGTGAACTACGTAAGGCAATTATTAATAATGAACTGATAGTATATTATCAACCCAAGATTGATATTAAGACTGGAATAATTAATGAGGTGGAAGCTCTGGTGCGATGGAAACATAAGGTTCATGGCTTAATATCACCCGATGATTTCATTCCAATGGCGGAGCAAACAGGAGTTATTAAACAACTTACACTATGGATGCTACATGAAAGTTTGATGCAATGTGCAAAATGGAAAAGTGAGGGGATCAATTTAAGGGTCGCAGTGAATGTATCAGCAAGCGATTTACTTGATGTGGGATTTCCTGACACAGTTACCAGGATATTGAAATCTCATCATATGTCTCCTGAGAACTTACAATTAGAGATTACAGAAAGTGCTGTCATGATTGATGCTGAAAAATCATTGGAAGTTCTAACTCGCTTATCAACCTTAGGAATAAGACTTTCTGTAGACGATTTTGGAACCGGTTATTCCTCTTTATCCTACCTTAGTAAGCTACCAGTAAATGAGTTGAAAATTGATAAGTCTTTTGTGATGGGTATGGAGAGTAACAGTAACAATACAATAATAGTACAAGCTACGATTGATCTTGGACATAATCTTGGGCTTGAAGTAGTTGCTGAAGGTACTGAAAGTTCATCAGACATATCAAAACTACAACGATTAGGCTGCGATAAAGCACAAGGATACTACTTTTCAAAACCACTTGATGCTAGAGAGTTTAAGAATTGGCGTGAGAAAAATTTCGCTGCCGGACATATGCATAGCAAAATGGGGTTACTATTTATGACACTTCCTCAAAGTGGGCCCACATTAAAGAAAGCTAGCTAAATTTAGTATGGAAGACTTAGATAATCCATCCATGAGGTCATCTTCTTATAATGGCGGCCATTGCTTTTCGTAGCAGAATTTCAGAATTTTCCAGAAGTTTAGGTTAATTTGGTTGTAAAGTATTTCAATGCGATAAAGTGGAATCGTTCTTTCCTGTATGAGTGCGAATAATGCTAGAAAATAATGAAGAGATTTCGTGCCCTTTTGTTAGTTTATTTACATAAGCGCGGTTTTTAAGTTCAGCAAACGGTAATTGTTGGTCTAGCCAGCCAGTTTCATAAAGATACTCAGGGACATAGCCGCTCAATAAGACTTTCCAGGAAAATGGGATATGCCCAGGATTTACCATGTTATTCTTTAGCCAAATTAAGGTAGTACAATTTGATAGTAACGAGTTATAAAAAACAGGTTTTTTATATAATAAATTGATACGATCAATATAGCTTAGGAACAGACGCTTGATATTTTCTTTTGGTGCTTTTATCCGGTAACGATAAACATGTTCGGAAGGATTATTCCGGTAATTAGTTCGTAAGCCAATTACATCACGCTCATCAGCAACTATATATATCAGCTCATATTGTCTAAAGAACCCTTTAATATTTGAATGGCTTATTCCCTTCTTTTTGCGTGCTTCAATAGATATTGCAAGGTAATTATTTTCTCCAAAATCAAAGCTCATAATAACATGAGCAATTGCTGGTCCCGTCCAATACACTGCGAATAAATCAACTCCTTCAAGTTTATTTAAATCAAACGTTTTATTGTAATAGTTTGGGTAAAAATCAAATTCACTACGATAACTAAAATTGCGTATATCGTATACAGTCACTAAATTATGCTCAATATTTGCGTAAGAAAGTTTGTCTACATCAGTTTGCCAGTTGCTTGTATTTGTAGGTCTAATATTGAACCACCATAGCAACACTACTAAGAAAATGACACCATGAACCAATAGCAGCCATTTGCTTATAGATGAAGTAAATAATAGTAGGCTTAGAATGGCAGACAAGCCAGAGAATGCCACAATAATAGAAGGTATTATCTGAGGTTTTTCATTACGTGAATCACCAAAATAAACGGCCAGTGTGGCCCAGGTAGTTGTGGATATTAACCACAATATAATTAGAAATAACATAAGAATTGACAAGTTTATTTGTGCATGAAGCAAGTATTAAATAGTTCACCTATCAATATGGAATGCTTCATTAGTTTTCATTGTGAGACTATAGAAAGAGAGTGGTACGATACTTCAATAAAATCTATTTTGTGTCAAGAATGAATATAGGAAGGTATTTTTCTTTTTCTAACACGCCTTGAAAGATACACACTTTATTAAGTACTGTGTATTTTCTCACAATGTGCGTTACTTCACTGAATATATTTTGGAAAAGAGTTATCTTTACTTCATAAAATATTTTAAGAGAGTAAGAAATGAAATATGAAGATGGAAAACAGGTATTGATAGGAGATAAGGTTCAACTTGATGGGGGGATAATCGGCACAGTCATGTGTTCGATTGATGACGGAATATACACATCAGAATATCTTGAATCCCAGTGGGAGCATTTGAAGAAAGGTGTGATGGTCTTCTCAGAACAAGCGGGGCTAATTCATTATGCGGAATGGAATGAAGAGTGTATGCTTATTGAACGTTTAAATGGATAGATTATCTTAGCTTTCATTCTTTACTGTTTGAATTGAAGTCATGCCATTAATTCAATACCATTTTTAGAATGTGAGAAATAAAATGGAAAATAGAAAACGCGGTCAATGTGCTTGTGGAAATATTAAATATAGCTATAAAGGCGATCCAATAAATATTGTTTTTTGCTACTGTAAAGAGTGCCAAATACAAACTGGGTCCGATAAATTTTTTGCTTTGTGGGTACCAAAGAATAACTTCCAGGTAGAGAAAGGGAAGGCATCAGTTTATACTCGTCTGGGTGATTCAGGAAAAGAGATGTGCCGCCATTTTTGTAAAGACTGTGGTGTAACAGTTTATATAGATGTAGAAGTTGTAGAAATGGTATCAATTGCAGCAGTAACACTAAATGATAGTGAGAATTTATCGCCTAAGGTAGCAATTTATACTGCCTCAGCACCCAAGTGGGCTACCCTACCTAATAATATTCATCATTTTGAGAAATGTTGCCTCCTTGGCTAACCTGAGTATCGAATATCCTTTTACAGAAACTAGAATCTCATAATTTAGCACTATAATTCACCGCATTACTACTATTCGTAATCAATTTTATAGTAATAAATATGTGAATTAGAGAGTCGGAGTGGTGCTATCGGAGATTGAGACACTTTGTGGGATAGAACGAAGAAAGTACCCCAATCATCCGTAGCGAAATTAATAATACAGAGGTGCCAGATTATTCGAAAGTGACAAATTGTCACACGTTATAAATCCTTATTTATGCAATGATATGATCGATTTTTGAATCTCTACATTGCTCTAAAAACATATATTTAGATTTTACCGTATAGTTATCTGTAAAATTCAAAGTAGGGATGATTATGCGAGTCTTAATTGTTGGGGCAGGGCCAACTGGGTTAACCGCAGGTGTTGAGCTGGCACGAAAAGGAGTCCATGTCGAGATTATTGATCAAAAATCAGAACCTTCAAAATTTTCCCGTGCAGTTGGCATTTTACCAAGCAGTCTCAGTGTACTTGCTCCATCCGGAGTAACCAATAAACTGTTAGAAGAAGGTATCAGAATACAAGAAGTACGAGTATTTAGCGGAACACGTAAAACATTATCTCTTTCTTTAAAAGGAGGGCATTCCGGCTGGGACTATGTAATTGCTCTGGCTCAGAATAGAACTGAAAATATATTAAGGAATACATTTATCAAATATGGTGGCTCAGTGACTTATGGGAAGAAATTTGTAAGTTTAAATCAGCATACGGAACGAATAATTATTGGGACAAGTGACGGCTGCGAGAATGAATATGACATAGTTATTGGAGCAGATGGAATAAAAAGTAGAACTAGAGAGTGTCTAGGCATTGAATACCAGGGGTTTGATCTCCCGGAGACTTGGTCGATAGCAGATGTAGATGTACACAATTGGTTAAATAAAGGTGTATTTACAATTTCTTTACTAAATGGTGGTCGTGTAGTGGTTGTTGTTCCTTTGGAGGAAGATAGATTTCGTGTAATATCGAATACTGAGGATGCTCTTGCCACATTACCTTTACCTATGAATGTCCTAAATAAGCATAGAGAAGGGAAATTTAATATTTCTATTCGGCAGGCTTCTTACTATGGTATGGGTCGAGTTTTTCTTGCTGGTGATGCTGCACATTGTCATTCACCTGTTGGTGGTCGTGGTATGAACCTGGGAATTTCTGATGCAGCAGAACTAGCATCATGTATCACAACAAATCGGCTGGATAGGTACAGAGTTTCTAGACACCTAGTGGGAAGCAATACAATAGCTGCTAGTGAAAGGGCACGTAGAATATTAACTTCAGATAATTATTTAACTCGTAGAATGATAATAACCGCATGTCATTCTATTAATTTATTTCAATTTTTACAGAGGCCTTTTGCACGAGTAATTTTAGATGGGTAATATAAAGCACCATCATTTACTTTGACACTTCAATGTTTCTGGATATTTCTCACAATAGTTTATATATCCTTGCATTTGCTGCGACATGTTTGAGTATTGTTCCTTTACTGTGCTCCAACTCATATTTTTGTAGTTAGGAACTTCTCCATATACAAATTGGGCATATTTTTTGTTATTTAGTTGCGCGATTCCATATCCAGCAGAGCCCGTTTTATTTAATGCTGAAATTACTACGTCGCCTTGTGGCCCATGATCACATTTAAGTCCACCTATTGCAGGCTTTGATGCACCCTCGGCAAACTCATATATTCCATTACAGATAAAACCAGAGTTTGAAGTAATCTTAAATTGACCGCTTCCCCATAGATAGCCTTTGGCAGTTCCACTGATCACTTCATTTTTATTTTGTGTTATTCCTTTAATATGTTTAGTTACTGAGAATGCAGATAAAAGGATAACTGCCAGCATAATTGATAAAAATCTAAACATCATATTTCCCTATTAAGAAAAACTACAATACCAGAAAAATATTCGAGAAAAATGTGAAGAAATCATTATCTGGGTAAGTTTCTTCATTAGTTTTATATGGATACTTTAT
>Ga0265303_10002545_pt1 | contig 11297 bp, 11 predicted proteins | sample Helome_2_FD_192494 | JGI IMG/M metagenome (GOLD analysis project Ga0265303, IMG submission 192494) | Marine sediment microbial communities from subtidal zone of North Sea - Hel_20160317 (Illumina Assembly) | ecosystem: Environmental > Aquatic > Marine > Subtidal zone > Sediment ...
AAAAGAAGAAGGACAAGCGTAAGACGAAGAGAAAAGCGAAGCGTAAGACGAAGAAAAAGGCGAAGAGAAAAGTAGCCAAACGTAAGACGAAGAAAAAGGCCAAGCGTAAGACGAAGAGAAAGGCGAAGCGTAAGACGAAGAGAAAGGCGAAGAAGAAAGTAGCCAAACGTAAGACGAAGAAGAAAGCCACTAGGAAGAAGGCTAAGAAGAAAGCGACCCGACGGAAAGCGACGAAGAGAAAAGCTTCCCGCCGGAGAAGACGCTAGCTTTTAGTCTGCTGGGAAGATTGGTTTTCTTCCAAGCCAACACAGAGTGCCCGCTTTTGCGGGCACTTTTGTGTGGGTGGCATCTGCATTTTCGGTCTGATTTCGGTATAAACTAGGCGCCGACAATGGACTCCTTCAACAAAAAGCGTAATGCCGCTAAAGCGTCTCTCGAATTTGTCGAGCCAGGCACTGTGGTCGGCATCGGTACCGGATCGACGGTCAACGAGCTGATCAAGCTACTACCGACGATCAAGGATCGAATCGACAAGGTCGTTTCGAGCTCCATTGCATCGAGCACCTTGCTTCAGGAACAGGGCTTCGAAGTGTCGACGCTCAACGAGGTAGGCCCTGTCGATATCTACATTGATGGCGCGGATGAGGCCAATAAGCGACTGCACCTTATCAAGGGCGGTGGTGGCGCATTGTCCCGGGAAAAGGTCCTTGCAGGCGCAGCACGACGCTTCGTCTGCATTGTCGATGAAAGCAAACTCGTCGGCATGCTCGGCACATTTCCTCTTCCAATCGAGGTCCTGCCAATGGCGCAGAGCTACGTGTCCCGGCAGCTCGTGAAGCTGCGCGCACAGCCGATCTGGCGCGAAGGTTTCGTTACGGACAATGGCAATCACATCCTTGATGTCCATGAACTCAACATCAGCAACCCGTTAGAGATGGAAACGCGACTGAACCAGATTCCGGGTATTCTGACAGTTGGCATCTTCGCGCACCGTTGTGCTGACATTCTGCTGATTGCGGACGAGTCCGGCGTAAGAGAAATGCGCGCCTGACCGGTAATCGTCGCACACATGCAATTCGTCTATTTCACGCTTGCCGCCGCCATCTTGTACCTGGGTTCCAGCTGGATTGTCGATCGCATTGAGATCGCCGCGGGCAAGCGTTTCGAACATCGCTCGCTGCTGTTTTTCGGCATCCTTTTGACCCTGAGTTTGACCTCCTTCAGTATCATCCGTATCTATACGGGGAATCCCTGATATACCGGTATTTTTAGCTACACTAGTGTGTGGAAGTCTATTTGTCTTTGTGGGGGGATAAAATGAACGAAAACAACAATGTAGACGCATCCGCGTCAGAAGAAGCACCCGCACCTGAAGATATTCCAATGATGCAGCGCCTGCTGGACAACCCGTTTGTGCTGCTGGTTCTTGGAATCGCTGTTCCAGCGGTCTTCTATATCATCTGGGGAATCATCGAGATCACCCAGATTCCGATAGCGGATTAGGGGAGAACCAAGATGGCACTAACACCACCGAGTGAACGCATCTGGTGGCGACAACCAATAGCCAAGGTCGAGCTGATCTGGATTATCGTCGCCTTTACCTGGGGTCTCATCATGTTTTTCATGATGATTTACTGGCACGGGGCCGGAAAGCAGAACCTGTCTAACGAGGCGTATCAAATCAAGCCGCAGGCTTTTGCGCAAAAAGCCCAGGCCATGATTGATGAGTACCAGGTCAGGGAGGAAAGTGGCTTCCCCGTCGTTCGCCCGCCACCGGGAAGCGATGTCTACCTGATTGCGCGTTTGTGGCAATGGTGGCCAATTCTGGAATTTGAAAAGGACCAGAGCTACCGGCTGCACCTGTCATCAATGGACTGGCAGCATGGTTTTTCATTGCAACCCGTCAACATCAATCTCCAGGTGCATCCCGGCTACGACATGGTCGTAACGATCAAGCCCGACGTGGCTGGTGAGTACGGGGTGCTTTGTAACGAATTTTGCGGGATCGGCCACCACAACATGGTAGGCAAGATCTACGTCGTCGAGTAGGGAGGACATAATCATGGGTAAATTATTCGATTACCGCACCTGCCCGACCACCGGTCTGAGAGTCGATCGGGCAGCAGAAAAACTCATTAAAGCTAACGCCGTCGTCGCGATCGTCTTTCTTGCGATAGGTGGGCTGTTTGGGCTGCTGGTCGCGTTGACGCGTTGGCCGGCGGTGCATTTCCTTCCGGCGGACTGGTTTTACCTGGCGCTGACAGCACATGGCCTTGACGTTCTTTTGGTCTGGATCATCTTTTTTGAAATGGCGATTCTGTATTTCGCATCTGCCATCTTGCTGAACTCACGACTGGCAGGCCCGAAATGGGCCTGGACCGGCTTTGGGCTGATGCTCGTGGGTGCACTAACCACCAACGTTGCCGTGTTGCAGGGTGGCTCGAGTGTCATGTTCACGTCCTATGTGCCAATGATGGCCGAGCCACACTTCTACCTGGGGATAATTCTCTTTGCGGTGGGGGCGCTACTCGGTTGCGGGGTATTTTTCGGCACCCTTGTCATAGCGAAAAGGGACAAGACCTATGAAGGGTCTATCCCGCTCGTGACGTTTGGTGCGTTGACTGCGGCAATTATCGCCGTGTTCACAATTGCCTCCGGCGCGATCATCCTGATACCGACCTTACTGTGGTCGGTCGGGCTCGTAAGTCACATTGATCCGCTCATCTATAAAACGATCTGGTGGGCGATGGGGCACTCGTCGCAACAGATCAACGTGGCGGCCCACGTCGCAGTCTGGTATGCCATTGCCGCGATGACATTTGGCGCCAAGCCATTATCAGAGAAGATCAGTCGAATGGCGTTCCTGATGTACATTCTGTTCCTGCAGCTGGCAAGCGCACATCACTTGCTGGCGGAGCCCGGACTCAGCTCCGAATGGAAGATCTTCAACACCAGTTACGCGATGTACCTGGCTGTCCTCGGTAGCATGATTCACGGCTTGAGCGTGCCGGGCGCGATCGAAGCCGCGCAGAGATCGCGGGGACTGACCAAGGGCATGTTCGAGTGGTTACGAAAAGCCCCTTGGGGCAACCCGGCATTCGCGGGCATGTTTACATCCCTCGTGTTTTTCGGCTTCATCGGCGGCATCTCAGGTGTGGTCATGGGCACAGAACAAATCAACCTGATCATGCACAACACGCTCTACGTGCCGGGTCACTTCCATGGCACCGTGGTCGCGGGTACGACGCTCGCCTTTATGGCGATCACATACTTGCTCGTGCCGCTGATATTTCGCCGTGAACTCATGATGAAGAAACTCGCCACCTGGCAACCGTACGTGTTTGGCATTGGTGTTGCGGGCATTTCAGTGTTCATGATGGGTGCCGGCACGCTCGGCGTTGCAAGACGACACTGGGACATGACATTCGCCGATGCAGTGCTGCCTTTCGACTTCCCGGCAGCCGCGTATCTAATGATGGGTCTCAACGGCATCTTCGCCTGCATGGCCGCTCTTGGTGGCGTGATGTTCGTCGTCATCATCGTCGGGTCCGTGTTCTTCGGCAAGAAGCTTGCGGACGATGAGCAACCCACGTATCCGGAAGTACCGCCGGAAGCGGCCGCGGTCAGCCATTACGGCAGTTCCGATACGCTGAAGATCCCCGGAACCGTGTTCCTTGTCAGCATCTTCTTCGTCGCGTTCGTTTTATACTACTTCGTGAACTGGAAGTACCTGTCCGAGGTCTGGCCATTAAGTTAGCCGTAAAACGCACGATACTGCGTATTGCAAGCACTCTCGGCGCTGTCATCCTTATCGGGGTGGCAGCGCCGCTTGCCGCTCAGGGGTCGTACGATCGCGAAGCCGCTCTGGCGGTCAGTCAGGATGTTGTCGGTCAGGCCATAGGCAATCACACATTACGTGATGTCGAGGGCCAGTCATTCGAGCTGGAGTCCCTTCGGGGAAAGCCACTCGTCATCAGCCTGATTTACACCAGCTGTCATCATGTGTGTCCCGTCATCACGGCCAATATTGAGAGGAACACCGATATTGCTCACGAGGCGCTCGGTGAGGACGCGTTTTCAATTGTCACAGTCGGCTTTGACTGGCGCGTCGACACTCCCGATCGCATGCGAATGTATGCCTCGGCCAAAAACATCGACGTCCCGGGCTGGCATTTTCTGAGCGGCGACGAGGCCTCTGTTGCAGCAATCAGTGAGGCAGTCGGCTTCCAGTTCTTTCCCGCGCCCAAAGGCTTCGACCATCTTTCACAGACCACCATTGTCGATGCTGAAGGCAAAGTCTACCGGCAGGTCTACGGCCAGGACTTCGATCCACAGCAGTTTGTGGAGCCGCTGAAAGAACTGGTGTTTGATACGCCCCGTGATGCCGGTCTCGTTGATCACTGGGTGGACACCTTTAAGCTGTTTTGCACGGTCTATGATCCGAATACGGGCCGCTACGCATTCGATTATTCGATTTTCACGATGATTGTAGTTGGCGTGCTCTGCCTTGGCGCTATACTCACCTTCATTATTACCGAGTGGCGACGCGCAGTTTGACCCAAGAATGAGCAAGATCCTACCTTTATGGCGTTTCTGAAACGCGTCCTGAGAACCCTTTTTGCGCGTGCCGAAGCAGTCTTTGACTGGAGCTTCGGGCAGAGCAACAACCCGTTCTCCAACCTCGGTGCACTGGGGTGGTACTTTTTCTGGATCGTCGCGGCAAGCGGCATTTACCTGTACCTGTTTTTCGATACCGGCATCACCGATGCGTACGCGTCGGTTGAATACATCACTAATGATCAGTGGTATGCGGCAGGCATCATGCGCAGCCTGCATCGCTACGCGTCAGACGCGCTTGTCATCGTCGTGTTCCTGCACATCCTGCGCGAGTTCTCGCTCGACCGACTGCGCGGCAAGCGGTTTTTTGCCTGGATAACCGGTGTACCGCTGCTGTGGTTCATCTACATGTGCGGTATTACGGGCTACTGGCTCGTGTGGGATTCGCTGGCGCAATACATCGCCATCGCGACCTCGGAATGGCTCGACACGCTGCCGTTTTTCGGCGAGCCGATTGCCAATAACTTCCTGAACAGCTCAACACTGGGCGATCGCTTTTTCACCTTGATGGTGTTCATGCACATCTTTGCGCCGTTGTTCATGCTGTTCCTGATGTGGCTGCATATACAACGCCACGCGCAGGCTCGTGTGAATCCGCCGAGGCGCCTCGCCATTGGCACTGCGATCGCGCTTGTCGTGCTGTCACTCGTGTATCCCGCCGTCAGCCAGGGCCCTGCGAATCTCGATGTGGTGCCGACCAGTGTCAATTTCGACTGGTACTACCTCGCTGTATACCCATTGCTCGATGTCATCCCCGGGGGACAACTGTGGCTCGTGCTGGTTGTCGGCTCGATCGTTTTGTCGCTGATGCCATGGCTGCCACCTGCCAAGGAAGTCTGGACACCCGTGGTCAGCCTGCAAAACTGCAACGGCTGTGGGCGCTGCTTCGACGATTGCCCGTTCGGTGCCATTTCCATGGAACCGCGCAGCGATGGTGCATCGTTCGCACTCGAGGCTGTTGTCGACACAGACCACTGTGTGAGCTGCGGCATCTGCACTGGTTCGTGCCCGACGGCAACGCCTTTCCGGCGCACATCGGCCATCGTTCCGGGCATCGAATTACCCGATAACACCATTGCAGACCTGCGCGAGAGGACGATGGAGGCAGCGCAAAATTTCGGCGATGAAGCACGCATCATCGTCTACGCATGTGACCGCTGCGGTGCAGAAAAACTGCGCGAAAACGGTGCACAGGTAATCACGATGCCGTGCGTCGGCATGCTGCCACCTGCTTTCATCGATTTTGCCTTGTCACGCGATTTCGCGAACGGCGTCATGCTTGCCGGTTGCGCCGAGGGCGATTGCTATTACCGTCTCGGCGATGCCTGGACAAACCATCGTATCGACGGCAAACGCGACCCCTATCTGCGCAAGCGAGTCGACCGTGACCGGCTGGAAACCAGCTGGCTGCCCACAGGCAGTAGCAGGCGCCGTGAGCGCGACCTTCAGGATTTCAGGACCTGGCTCGAGCGCCTGCCGCCCAAAGAACCGAAACGGAGGCGCAACCATGATTAACGCGATGCGCTACCTGCTGCAGCTTATTGCGTACGCGGCGTTCGCGATTGTGGTTGGCTACCTGTCGTTCTGGCCGCGCTACCAGTACGCATCGGCGGATGCCGCCGCGGTCAAGTTATCCCTGAGTCACGCAACAGATCGCGTTGTACCGTGCGTTACGCTCAGTCCGGAGGAAGTAGCCAAACTGGCGCCGAACATGCGACGCACGCTGTCCTGCGAGCGCCAGCGCCTGCCTTTGACAGTGCAGCTGAGTGTCGACGGCGAAATTGCCTTCAAACATGAGGCTTTGCCGTCCGGGTTATGGGAAGACGGGCCGGCATCGATCTACGAGCGCTTTGACCTTGAGCCCGGGGCGCACATGATTACTGTGCAGTTACGCGATACAGCACGCGAGGACGGTTGGGATTACACTCATTCTGAGAGCGTGACGCTTGTCGCTGGACGCTACATGACGATCACGTTCAAAGCCGAAAATGGAGGCTTCGCATTTCGATGACCGTATTGCAGTGGAGAAAAGAATTCAGTGTCGGCATCGAAGAGGTCGATCACGAACATCGTGAACTGATCGAGCTGATCAGGAGCCTGCAACAGAGTATCCAGGCGGGCGCTGATGCCGACGATATCATCGACGTGCTTGGTGAGATCTACGCCCAAATTGCGGCGCACTTCGCGCTCGAAGAGAAGATGATGCGCAAGACGCACTACCCTTCCCTCGCAGATCACAAGGAAGATCATGAGACGCTGCTCGACGACCTGCGTGACATCATGGACGAGGTCGAGGACGACGGCGTGCTGGATGAAGCCCAGTTAACTGACGACCTCGACCGCTGGTTCAGCGATCACTTCAAGACCCACGACGCGAAGCTGCACCACTCAGGTCACGGGTGACGCTGACCTATTTCTGAATACTCCGTCCCGGCGTCCAGGGCACCCTGGCCGTGTCCATCGCCTGCTTGAGACCCGCGTACTCCTCGTCAACGAGCGTGCCCAGGTCAGCCACAATTTCGTCGTACAGGGCCCTTGCAATTCGCAGTGACTCACGCTGTTCAGGCGTTGGGCCGTAGGCGCCGGCCGAGAACACGAACCCGGCATGCCACAGACGTGCGCTGACATTCATCTCATCCGGATCCAGGTACATGTCGCGTTTCTCATTGCCGCCAATGCGATCACGCTGAATCTTCAGATTCTGCTGAATCGAATTCGCAAGCTCGTACAGCGAACCGTCGGTTAAGGACCGTTCGAGCGTTTCCTTCACGGCATCCAGCTCGGCGATCACCTCGTCGATCGAGGCAACGGTGCCACCAGATGCGCGCGACAGTTCGGCCACTTGCACTTCGAATATCACACGCTGTTCCTGCGAACTGCCCGGCAGAACCGGATCCGGTCGAATCGAAACGACATTGAAGCCCTGCGGCTCACCGAGGTCGGTCAGAGTGCCGTCGTTGCGAACCTGCATTTTCACCGAGAAAGTACCGGGGACAGCCAGCACACCACCGCCTCCAAAGTAGTCTTCCTCTTCCTCAGGGGACCAGGGTTGAAGTGCCGGGAGTCTGAGATCCCACGCTACGCGATGAAAGCCGGCATCCGCCGGCGCTTCGATCTGGCGCACGATACCGCCGCGACTGTTGGTCACCGTAAATACGATCGCCGGCGCATCCTCACGATCCTCGCGAAGAACTGTGTCCCAGTCAGCTGCGGTCACGTTCTGATTCTCAGCCTCACGTTTCTTTTCTGCTTCGCGTCGCGTGTCCTTGCTGCTCTTGAACCCTTCCGCGAGGTAGTACGTGAACGTGGCACCGAAATCAGGATTAGGCGCCATGAAATAGCTGTCGCCCTGACTGGACTGGCACATCGGCTCGCCACAGCCGAGCCCGCTTTTCGGCACATACCAGAGCGCATCGCGAACCGGGAACAGTGCGTTACCACCCGCCAACATTGCCTCGCTGACATCGCGTAACGGACTATAGTCGTCGAGCACATAGAAGCTGCGCCCAAACGTCGCACCAACCAGGTCGTTCTCTCGCTTCTGGATCACAAGATCACGGAACGAGATGTTCGGTGAGCCACCTTTGAGCTTGGTCCACGCGCCACCAGCGTTCACAGTGAAGAACACACCAAACTCGGTGCCAAGGAACATCAGTCCCGGCTCAACGTGATCCTGCACGACACGCCACAACACGTGACGTTCTGGCAAATTGCCAGAGATGCTGCTCCAGCTGCGCCCACGGTTGTCGCTCTTGAGGATGTACGGCGAGAAATCACCGCTCTTGTGATCGTCAACTACAACATAAACCGTATTCGGGTTGTGCAGATCGGCTTTGATGTCGTTGACGAAGAAGCGATCGGGCACGCCCGGCAATTTATTGACCGTGCGCCATGTCTGGCCACCATCTTCGGTAATCTGAATCAGGCCATCATCCGTGCCGGCGTAGACCAGCCCTGCAACAAGCGGAGACTCGGATAACGACGTGATGGTGTTGTATTGCGACATCGCGTACAGGTCACGCGGCGCGTCGTAGCTCCAGGTCCTGCCCATGATCGGTTGGCGGACACGATTTTCATTGCGTGTCAGGTCAGCACTAATGGGCGTCCACGAATCGCCATAATCGTCGCTGCGCCACACCCGTTGCGACCCAAAGAAAATAGTCTTCGAGTCGTGCGGGCTGATCAGTATCGGCGAGTCCCAGTTGAAACGATCCGGTGCCTCACCCTCTCGCGCCTGTGGCCGGATATACACGTTCTCGCCCGTGCGCCGGTCGTAACGTGACAGGTTACCCTGCTGCCACTCGGCATAAACGATGTCAGGATTGGTGGGGTCGACGGCAGACTGATGCCCGTCGGCGAATAAGGTAATAAACCAGTCAGCGTTACGAATGCCCGAAATATCATCGGTGCGTGACGGACCGCCCTGGCTGTTGTTGTCCTGGGTGCCACCGTAGATGTTGTAGAACGGCTCGTCGTAGTCAACGGCAACCTTGTAGAACTGTGTAATGGGCAAGTTGCTGACAAATCGCCAGGTTTTGCCAAGGTCGAATGTCTCGTAAATGCCACCATCGGTGCCGACGATCAGATAGTTCTCGTCATCGGGCCGAAACGCCAACGCATGATGATCCGAGTGCTTGGTCTCATGACGGAGGTTGGTGAAATCCTTTCCGCCATTTTCCGTCATGTGCATCCACACGTCCATCTGGTAGACGCGGTCAAACTGGTGCGGACTTGCGAATATCTCCTGGTAATAGTGCGGTCCGGTGCCACTGGAGAGATATTCGTTCATCTTCTCCCAGGACTCGCCGCCATCCGCCGAACGCCAGAAACCGCCGGTGCGATTATCGAGTTCGATCGTGGCATAGACAATATCGGGATTCTGCGGGCTCACAGCGACACCGGTCTTGCCCATCATGCCTTCGGGCAACCCTTCAGTGAGCTGACGCCAGGTTTCACCACCGTCTACTGACTTGTGAATGCCGGTACCCGGGCCACCGTCCATGACAACTGCGACGTTACGCAGGCGTTGCCACGAAACGGCGTACATGACATCGGGGTCGCGCGGATCCATGTGAACCTCGGAAACACCCGTGTACTGGTCGTCAAGCTCGGTGTTGCCAAGACCGTCACCGAGCACCTTGCGCCAGTTCTCGCCGCCGTCCGTTGATTTGTAGAGGCCGCGATCGCCGCCGCCGGACCACAATGGTCCTTGTGCCGCGACGAAAATCGTATTGGAGTCGCGTGGGTCAATGCGAATCATGCCGATGTGCTGCGAATCGTCGAGCCCCATGTTCTCCCAGTTCGCACCACCGTCCCGGCTGCGATAGATACCGCTGCCGTAACCGACGTGGCGACCACTCACGTTCTCGCCGGTGCCAACCCAGACTGTGCTCGGGTTGTTCGCATCGATCGTGATGGACCCGATCGAGTACGAGTCTTCGTTGTCGAAGACCGGCTCCCAGGTAGTTCCAGCGTTGGTCGTCTTCCAGACGCCGCCGCTACCGACGCCGACATACCAGACGCTGTTGTTTTCGGGGTGAATAACAATGTCCGAAATACGACCGGACATGAGCGCAGGCCCAATGCCGCGTAGCTCGAGACCCATGAACGTGGCCTCGTTGAATCCAGGTTCGGAGTCTTCATCCTGCGCAAGGGTCTGTGCACACAGCGAAACGGCAGCCAGTGCCGCGATCAGGTGGTATCTCATGGTGGCCCCTCTTTGTTCTTTTAGCGACCTTATCAGCAGTTCGGATAAGCTTCTAGCGCTCGACGGGCTGGATAGTGTCTAATCTGAGAATGCCTTGATTGTTCGAGAGAGGCCCTTTGCGGTGAATTCGACCGGCCTACACCCGATTACCATCCTGCAGGATGCGATCTCGGAGGTTTCCAGCAAGTGGCCAGCATTGCTGCGCGCGCTGGCGTTGCCGGCTTCCGGGACGGCGATGGCGACAATTCTTGTTCTGAAAGACGGTTATTCTGCGAACCTGCAATGGGCGCTTGTCATCCCTATGCTTGCCTTCTACGCTCTGTTTGCCACCTCTTGTCACCGCATTATTTTGCTCGGTGCCGAGTCGCTGCCCAACGAGTTCGGGATTTACTGGTCGTACAGGGAAACCCGCTTCGCCGGCTGGCTGGTGGTGGTCGCAATAGCCTATGCCGTGGTGTCGGCCCCGTTCCAGCTCCTGTTCATGGCGACTCCACAGTTTCTGAGCGACTTGCACATCTCCTGGTACCTTCACGTCTTCGTCGCAACCTACTTTGAAGGCCGGTTCAGCATGGTTTTGCCCGCCACTGCTGTCGATCAACGGATGGATTTGCGAGGGTCATGGTATCTGACCCGTGGCAGTGGCCTGGCCATAGCAGTCGCTTTGTTCATCCCGGCGCTCGGAATGGACTTGCTGCACATATTGGTTGCCAGCCTGCTGGAGGAGCATTCGCTCTTGCTGGCAACACTCGTGTCAGAAATCCTGATATTTCCGATTATTGCCGTTGCCGTTGGCGTTCTATCCGTAACGTACCGTGCCGTGACGTTTCAGGAGTGACTGCTCCAGGCCGGTTAGAAGCGAGCCGTCGTATAGATCTTGACGTAGGTTGGTACGGTCCCGCTCGTGAAGTTCACAGTGCTCTCGAACGCGATGCCTTCGCCGTCGTTGATGATCGTTGGATTCTCAGCATCATAG